>Ga0068714_10007131_pt1 | contig 11014 bp, 9 predicted proteins | sample MTBNYHSulfiMetaG_FD_62988 | JGI IMG/M metagenome (GOLD analysis project Ga0068714, IMG submission 62988) | Enrichment culture microbial communities from rom New York Harbor, USA that are MTBE-degrading - MTBE-NYH (New York Harbor Sulfidogenic)... | ecosystem: Environmental > Aquatic > Marine >... | reverse complement strand
GCAGCATGAAAAGTCTCCCAGCCGAAATACATGGTCGTAAGGGGCATTATGGCCTGAAAGGCCACGGTCGACAGCAGTGATTCGGAAGGCGACGAGAAGACTCTGCAAAAGCCGTACAGGAGTATGAGCGTCAGAATGTTGAAGAAGAATCTTGCCGTGATATGGCCGTTCAGAATCCGGTTCTCATCACTCGATAGTTCCACGGCCCTTTTGATGTCCTCGGGCAACCTTTCGCCAATAAGGAGAGCGGTCGTTGCAGGGTCCGTCAAGTAAACCTGCCAGTTAAGACTGCTCGCAAATACCTTGAGCGCGTTGTTCAGAAGAAGGTTCTTGCCGGTTACGGAATCGACAAGCTCTTCGATGACGTTCTCCAGATCAGAGACGAGTTTCTCTCTTTCGGCCAGGGGAAAGTAGGAGTCTATCATGCCCTTCTTATCTTCTGTCCAGTAGTCGCTTGACAATAACATCCTCGAAAGCTCTTCGCTGTTTTCATCGAGCCACTCGATGGGAAGGAATTTGAAGAGATTTTCCACAAGGTAGTAACTGCCAAATCTGTATTGATCGGGCGCGAAGTTCTCTCCGGATATTACACGATTATGCTGATTGATTCTTAGATATCTGGATACGAAGAGATACTTTCCATCCGTCGTCCACACAGTCATCGATGTAAATATGTAGGAAAGCAAGGCAAAAATGATAAGGAGAAGAACCCCTCGCCCAATGCTGTACTTTTTTTCCACGGTTCACCTCCGGATTTCTTCAGATGACTGCCATTCGTACCCGATTGTAGAGATAATACCATTGCATCTCTCAAATCACAGAGTCTTGATCTTTCATCTTCGTTGCCTACTGCAAAGCTTGTGAAACATATTGGGCCGAAAACCGACTCGTTCCTCAAACCTCCCCACTGTCCGTCAAAGCCTCCTCTCCTTCAAGAGACCTGTTCATGCCTCCTATGACAAGAGGAATGGAGTAAATGACTAGGGGAAGGAACAATCTCACTTCGGCCGTCTTTCCAACGATAAAGTTTGCCGCTACGAAGAAAGGAATCCACGGCCAAGTCTTTCTGTAGAATTCGACATGCTTGATTTGGGAGAAAAAGGCAATCGGCAACAGAAGAAGAATCGAGGGGAAGATCCAGCTCCATATATGAGTAATATTGAACTCTAACTGAATGAGATCGACATAGTACTCGGCTTCGGGAAAGAGAAAAACACTGATTAAAGCCGTCGCGGCCACAGGAATTATCAAGAGCAGCGCAGAGAATAGCACCCCAAACCATTGCCTTCTCCTAAGTGATTCGATTCCGTGCATCAGACCGTAAATCAACGCGCCAAACAGCGCGTGATCCGTTCTTGCCGTGCAGCAGAGAATCGTCACGAGCAATAAAACAAGTCTGCTTCCGTCCCTCTTCGTTAGCAAGAGCATTGAAGAAAACAGCACTAATGAAAGGACTGTCTCGGCCTGCAGAAAGTCTTGAAGGGCGATTGGAACTAGAGCGGCGAAGAGAACGACTCCAAACAGCGACTGCACAGTGTTCAGGAACTCTCTGCACAGAAAGTAGATAATCGTCAGAAGCATCATGAAGAGGAAGAATCTCGATGTGAAGTATCCGTTCACGAGTCTTGTCTCTTCGCTGTCCTCGAGCAGATGATTCCTGATATTTTCCGGTATCATCTCTCCAAGAGTGAGCAGGGTCTCTTCGATATTCGTCAAGTAGCCCTGCCATTGCAGACCGTCTATCATACCCCGCAGCAGATTCTGAACAAGGGCGTTGCCCGGGAAGAATGATTCTAAAGTCTTATCAATAACCCTCTGAACTTCACCAATCATCTCTTCCCTGTCGTCCTGGGGGAAGAATTTGTCAACGGTTTTCTGCATCTCTTCTGTCCAGGTCTCTTCGCTAATGAGCAGATCGGAGAGAGTGGTATTATATACGTCATACCATTTCAAAGGAATGTACTTGAAGAAGTTTTCAACAAGGTAGAATCCACCGAAGCGATATTGCTCCGGGGCATATCCCGTGCCTCTGATCAAATTCTCGTGACCGTAAACTCTAATGAATCTAGACACCGTTATGAATCTGCTGTCTGTCGTCCAGACACTGACAGAGGTGAAGACGTATGACAGAACAAAGACAAACAGAAAGACCACTGCGGCGCGTCTTGTCCTAGCACTCAGCGCAAATTTCAAGTGATGATCGGCCATGATTCCCCCCACCCAAGTTTTCATTCCCGTGTGAATTCTCTATCAATAGCTCTCCCACAAACGGCCCCAGGGGCTCTCTTTCTTCCACTCCTCGAAAATCTGAACGCCGTGCTTCTTCCACCAGTATTTATCATGATAGGTGTCTGAAGCGGCCACGAAGATTTTTACAAGCGGAGTGTGGAAGAAGAGTTTCTGAAAGACCTTCAAGGGACTGAACCAGAGAAGATCTCCGACTCTGCTCGCAAAGTTGTCTCCAACATGGAATTTCAAGTCGACACCGGAAATGTCATCTCCGACAAGTTCTATGTTCTCGGGCCTTCCATTTCCGAGCTCCTCTTCATCGGCCAGCCTTATGTATTTCAGATCCATCGGATTGAAGCCCATCATTTTCGCTGCGACGGCATCTATTGCGACCTGATCTTCGCTGGCAAGTATGTAGTCTGTTTTCACGGGAATCACTGTCCTCGGTCCCGGCCCATTCCCTGCTGTCGTGCCGTCCATGAAAGCGAACAGACCGGAGTGTATCTCCTTCTGTATCTTCAGCAAGTCAACCAGAGTTTCGTGTATCCATGAATGAGTGTAATGCCTCTTCACGTTGAGAAGACCGCCGAATGCATTTTTCATCGCACCCGTGGTCGTCGTATAGATGTGGCACTTCATCGTCGGAAGCTGAACGATATTTTTCCCGAAGAAGTAGTCGGGCAGTCTCAGTCCTTCAGGGTATATCTTCGGAAGTATTCTCAGCTTGCTCTTGGGAGTGTATTCCACCCATGACATATCTTCCGGTTCGAAGTTGTAAAGGATCGGGATACCGTACTTTTCGTAGATGATATCATACTTGTTCTGCTTCTCTCCGTACTTCGGTCTCGTGACCACGGTTTTGTTCTCCACAGCCACTATTTCGCCGAAGCCCTCTTCCTTCAGAGCCAGTACGGCCCCCTCGAGCTGCCAGGGCGTACTGTTTGCACCGGGCATCGGAAGGTGCCAGGATATGTTGTCTTTCAAGATTGTCGTGGCGCTTCCGTCCATGGTCTCTTTCATTCCGGCCAGTTTTGCAAGCCTTCTATAGTCATCGAGAACTCTTTCCGGACTCGTTTTTATAACTGCGACTTTCGTTTTTTTCATTTTAGTGCCTCCATTATTTGGCCATCGCTACCAGCCATATGCCGAGGGCAATTACGGCTATGCCCACTATCTTCATCACGCTGAGCCTTTCATCAAAGAGGAATACTGCGACCACGGTCACTATTGCAAATCCGGCACTCGTCATTATGGGATATGCCACTCCCAGTTTCATCCTCGTAAGAACTACGCTGTAGAAGATAAAGGCTACCCCGAATGAGAGAAGCCCCAGCCAAACGCTGATGTTTGTGATTGAATTGACTAGCATCCCTTTGAGTCCGACACTGTTGATGTCCGGCGCGTTCTGCATTCCGTGTTTCAGCAGGATGTTTGCCCCGGCATTGAATACTATTGCTACTAGAAGTACTATACCTTCGGTTATATTCACAACTGTTCCCTCTTCACATCCAGATTGGAAAGTAAATCAAAAGCATTACAGACACAATCCACAATAAGACGGTTAGCGCTATTCCTCTGTCTCTGGTCACAACTTCTGTTGGATCGCCTTCGCCGTTTCTGAAAAGGAGAAGAAGATACCTGAAGATTCCGTAAGTTACGAAGGGCACGGTGTAAACCAGCTTATTTGTGCTGAATTTCGCTATCACCTGCGGGTCGAGGCAGTAAAGCGTGTATGAGATTATCGAGATAGCCGCGGTTGCGATCATGAGATAGTCAAGATACTTATCATCATACAATGTCAGTACTTTCCGATGGTTGTTGCTCTCTTCCTTCAGGGTAAGCAGTTCATTTCTCCTCTTTCCGAAACCGAGGAAGAGAGAGAGAAAAAACGTCGTAACGACTATCCAGCCGGTCGGGCTTGTCTCAATCGCATACGCCCCGGCCATTACTCTTATTACGAAACCGGCAGAAATGCAGAAGGCGTCTATCAAGACCACGTCCTTGCCTTTCAATGTGTAGAAGAGATTCTCGACAACATACAGCAACAGAAAAACCAGTGCCAGATATGGAAGGAAGAGTGCGACCAGGACGGCAAGTGTCGCCAGAACGCCAGCGAGTATCCAGGCATCTCTCAACTTGATCTCACCGGAAGCCACAGGTCGATTCTTCTTTCTTGAGTGATGACTGTCGCTTTCGCGGTCTCTAATGTCGTTGAAAATGTAGACACTGCTCGAAATGAGACAGAAGGCAATGAAGATCAGAAAAGCTCTCAGAAGAGAGGTTGGGTCAGTAAGGTTTGACGAAAAAATCAGCGGAGCGAAGACAAAGAGATTCTTTAGCCAGTGACGTATTCTTATGAGCCTCAAAACCATAGCAAAATTGATCATCAACATCTCCCACAAGAAATCCGCGATTCCTTTTCCAGTTGAATCCTCTGCAGACTACATCAAGCCCTCATATATTAACATAACGGGATACAATACCGAAAACGCCGCTCTTGTTAAGAATCAATCTGAGAAGGAGAAGCCCTCATCGAACACCTCCAGACATGCATCCACAACTTCGGGATCAAAGAGCTTCCCTTTACCGCTTCGAATTTCATCGAGGGCCGACTGAAGACCAAGCGAAGGTCTGTAAGGTCTGTGGGAGGAGATCGCTTCAACCACATCGGCAACTGCGATTATTCTGGCCTCCAGTATTATTTGATCTCCGGAGATGCCTTCCGGGTATCCGCTTCCGTCAAGTCTCTCGTGATGCTGATAGATTGCGTCGGCCACTGGCCAGGGAAATTCGATATCTTTGAAAAGCTCTCGCCCCGCAGTCGGGTGAAGCTTGATCAAATCGAACTCAAGATTGGTCAGCTTTCTTGGTGTGTTGAGTATCTCCGCGGGCACCTGTATCTTTCCCACATCATGAATCATAGCCGAAAGTCTAAGTCCCGTAAGACTGTTCTCTTCGAATCCCAGCTTTCTTCCTATTGCAACTGAAAGCTCTGCCACTCTCCTTTGATGACCGGAGGTATAAGGATCCCTGAGATCTACGGCCGAAGCGAGTACATTCACCGATGCCTCCATCGTCTTTGAAACAATCTCCAGACTCTCTCTTAGCTCTTCGGTCCGTTTTCCGACTTCTCTTTCGAGATGGAAACTCCGGTTACCCAGTGACCCGATCAGAATCGCAAGCGACAGAGTTACGGTCAGTCCGATCGCAAGAATGAAGATCCAGTTGTTTGTGGGATAGACTATGCCAAAGTCCGGCCCCGGATGGGCGAGAATCACAAAGAGCCGCCCGAACAACATTACCGGGACGGCAATGATATTCCGATTTTCCGGATAGTGCCATATGGATGTCTCTGCATTCTCATGTACATGAGAATCCGATTCCTGCGCCGAAGAAAACAGCAGTACCGGGTTCCCGCCCGAGCCGATCTGGTAAAGCCCAAGTATAACGGTTGGATCTCCGTCACTGGGGAGAATCGGAACGGCACTGTGAAATGCGTGCGAATGAAAGATAGCCCCTACGAACCCTGCATGACCTTGCGCGCTCTCCGCCAGAATCGGTTTGAAGACAATGAAGTGGAGGTCCTTCTCTTCGTCCGTCGGAATCACGACAGGGTCGCTTGCCCACATCAGCTTTGAACCAGCTGCCTCTTCAATAACTTCGTGGGCCGACCCGAGAGATCCCAGGTCCAGTCCAAGCAGATTTCTGTTGCTCTCTAGAGGCTCAATGTACTGTATCGGATAATATGACTCGCGATAAGGAACTCTTTCCTTTGCGCCAGAATTACCCGCTTCCCAGACGAAGAAGTCCGGAAAGCCTTCCCTTCTGATGCCTTCTTCGAACGACTCTATCCCGCCCGATGAAACACTCTCAATCCAGAACCATGAAATCAGTTCGTTGCTTTTCGAGAGCGAACCTACGTAGTTCCGGAACTCCTGCCTGCTGACAAAGCTGTTTGACTCAAAGAACCTGGCAAGAGCCTCGACCTGAAAGTCTCTAGTATTCTTCATCGCCCTTGAAAGCGACGTTACATGAGTTGCGGCCAGATCGGCGAAGGCATCGTTCCGCGCCGCCTCTTGCCTGTCACGAACTAGAGATGAGACCATGACGGTGGCAGCGAGTCCAAATGCGGCAAAGACGATCGCCTCAAGGTACCTTTGAACTCTCTTTCCCTTCTTCTCTTGTGACAGCTTGCCTCTACGGATGATGAAGAATCCCGAAAGTATCGCCATCAGCACCAGAACCAGAGAGAAGACGGCCGGTTTGATCGCATACGATAGAACGGTTTTCCAGAAGTCATTGGCTTCAACGTCTATTCCGAGCACGGCAAGCAGTCTTCCCGAATTCTCATCAATAACGGGAACCATCACCGATACCAATGTTCCCCAGCTGTCAGTAATTACTGGCAGCACTTTCGCCTTCTTCTCCCGAAAGACCTCGAGATCGTACTCGGTTGCATCGACGTAAATGTCCCCTGGAAGAGATTCATCATCTGAACCGTATGGCTCGGAATCAATGAAGAAGAACAACTCTCCGTTTTCCTTCTGTCCCATCAGGTAGATGAAGCGGTATTCCGGAAATAGCGCATATTCCTGCTCCAGTTGGCTCTTCAGTCTCCAGTATTCGGGCTTGTCTAGATCATCTATACTCCCTGAAAGCCTCGAGAGTTCGTCCAAATTTAGACCGCTCTGGACAAATCTACCCTGTCTCAAAAGCCTGTCCGAAAATTTCCTTCTCCCCCTGGCTATCTCGGCAAATGAAAGCAGAACCCCCAGAAGAAGGATTAGAACGACGGAAATAACGACGACAGCAAAGCCCGACAGACCGGCAGCAAAGCCAGTCAGTCTTTTGGAAAGTCTAGAGCTGGGACCTCTCATCAAAGGCATTTATGGACACCCCTCATCGAAAAGCTTTCTCATCCAGATTTTAACACAGGACATCTCTTCAACCGAAACATGCACTGGCGAAGAGATAGCGACTTTCCCTCTACTGCCGGCTAGTACAGTTCGTCAAGATCGATCTCTTCCTCCGGCCTTCCCTTAAGAAGAAAACTCTCAATGTTTTTCAAGGCGCCATTCACCATTGAGTGCATACTTTCTACCGACCAGCTTCCGACGTGCGGTGACATGACTACATTGGAAAACCTATGAATTGGATATCTCGATGGAAGTGTTGCGGGCCGATCACTCGAGGGATACTCGTACCAGACATCTATTGCCGCGCCGGCGAGAGTTCCGCTTTTCAGAGCATCGTACAGCGCCTGCTCCTCGATTACTCTTCCCCTGCTCACATTTACCAGATATTTGCCCTTCATCTGACTTAGCAGATCGGAACCGATGATCCCCGCTGTCTTTTTCGTCAGCGGAAGAGCAACGAAGACGAGATCACCGGCCCGAACGGCATCGTGAATATCGTCTGTCACTCTCTTCACGTAAGGGAACTCGCCGCCGGAGGTTCTTTTGAATCCCGTTATTTCACATTCAAAGCCGCTGATCAGTTTTGCTATCGCCTGCCCGATCTTGCCCAGGCCGAGAACAGAGCACCGCTTCCCGATGATGGAATACCAGGTCGCCTCCTTATTGGATGGCCGACCCAACCATACCCCCTGCGCAAGATCGTTATGAAGTTCGACAACTCTTCCCGTAACAGCTAAGGCTAGAGCTACGGCCCTTTCGGCAACGACCTCGGCATTCTCATGGGTGTTTGAAACGATGACGCCACGTTCTCTTAACCGTTCAAGTGGAAGACCATCAACACCGGTCCAGGGAACGACTACCATTCTGAGATTTCTGGCCTTATCGAGGTCGGCTTGCGAAAGATTTCCCTTTACTATTACCTCGGCATCGGAAATATGGGCTTTCGGATCGCTGTCGCTGGAGTACGAGATGAAAGAGTGTTCGGGAAATGCTCTTGCAAGCTCTTCAACCTTTCCTTCCCAGTATCTGTCAAGTCTATTCAGGAATAAGATCTTCACGTTTCTAACCTCCCACGGGATTTTGCGCGAGAAAATCGGAGTTTGTAGCGAACCAAACCGTTCTGAGTCTGGACTTCGTTCACAACGATGAACCCTATCTTCTCATAAAAACCGACGGCATCTTCATCTGTCCACACTGCAAGAGTATCTATCATGAAGGAATTTATCATTGTCTTTATCAGTGTGCTGCCGAAGCCGCTCCTTCGCTTGTCTTTCCTGACGGCAAGATGCAGAAGCTCAGGCTCTTCAAGCTCATGGAGCTTCAAACCGGCTACAGCAACTATGCTTCCTCCCTGTCTCATCACAAAGAGCCTTCTCTCCGGAGCCTGATACATCTTCAATACTTCGTCGGACTGCTCCGGTCTTCCCAGACAACCAGAAAAAATCTCTATGAACCTTCCGGGAAGATTATCGAACTCGACTTCCTTAATCATTTTTCAACTCCTTGCTTTCTGAATCTGCCGCCCGAGATCGGAAGCATTCTCAAGCGATATCTCGGTTGGCCTCAGCTCAATCTCTCAGACCTTCGCGAAGACAAAGCAGAACCAGCTTCACTTTCAAATTCAATTGTATCTCATCTACAATTCTAACATTTGGCCAAACAGGTGAAGCGAGGCGATGCTCTTCAAAATGGTTTAACCGAGCTTCCCTAGCGCAAAATAGGGCAGCCAACACAACCCTGCCTCGATAGTTTTTCTTCTGATTCTTCTCATTTCGTAATCTCTAAGCTCCTGGACAGCAAGAAAATTGCAGTTCTGCTGAGGTGCCAGGCCAGTCATTGAGAAGCGCTCTAACGAGGATTTGAGCCGCGCAAAGCAGCGGTTACCTCATCCCAGGTCATCGGTGATGTCGATCTTCCTTATGAAATACACTCCCGAGGCGATCGCGATGCTGGAGACAACCAGAACGACCGGAAAGCCCAGAAGCCGCAGCACACTACCCAGGATCAGAGGAAGAATAGCGGTCACAAGACTGAGCGCGCCCGATACACCTGTATACAAAGGTCTGTTCGTATCGTTGGAGATTTCTATAAGAAGCCACTCAAATCCGATCTTTCGTGCGCTCAGGGTTATACCTGAAAGGAAAAAGACTATAAGATAGAAGTCAGGAGAAGAGGCAGATAGAAGATATGCAATTAGTGGAATAAAGCTGCCAATCGTTGCGCAGGTTATAAGCAGTCTTTTCAAACCTCTCCTCTTAAGAAAGCGATTCCATAGAACCCCGGCTCCAAGCATACCTATCATCTGAAACAGGAGAAAACTGCCCACATCGCTTCCGTTCAACCCGAAGCTGTCCTTCGCCAGGAGAACATAAAACGGGATCAAGACCAATCCAAAGCCTGTCACGTTGTTGAAGACGATGTAGTTAAGCAGGTTCGCATCGTTCTTCAGTGTTTTTGGAATGCTCTTCATGATCTTCCAGAAGCCGGGAATTTCACTTCCCTGAACCACCCTCTCCCGTACTCCCGCGAATCCAAGCGAAGCAACGAACAGCGAACTCCCTCCAATGAAGAACATCAGCGAATAGTTGACCGGATAACTCACGTTTCCAACTATGTACTTTGCGACAAAGCCTCCGAGAAGTGACAAAGCGCTCCCGGCAATCTGTCTGTACGACATGAAACCGCGTCTATCCTGCTTCAATATTGACTGACCGAGCAGATGAGTGTAACTGATTCCCGCAAAGACTCCTCCAAAGGAAAAGACGGAGATTACGGAAAAAAGGAGTACGAGAAGAGCGGTGCCTCCGACAGGCGAAAGCAAGAGAAAGCCTATGGAGAAGAGGGCGCCGACTCTCAAATAGATGCCGAGAAGCAAATACGGTTTCTTCATCCGTTTCGACATAAGGTATCCAGCGAATGTCAATTGAGCCAGAAGAGGAATCCCCGTCGAAATTGCGGTAACGAGGCCTATTGCAAAGCTCCCTCCTCCTGCCGCCAGGATCATCGATGGAAGGACCGTGTTCACCTCAACAAAGGCCATTGTCAGCGCAAGAAACGAGGCGTGCCAAATAAAGCCCAAATAATGTCCTCTATCGCTCTCCAACTCTCACCTCAAAACATAAATCCGCCAATTCGTCCAGGCCCGATAATGAAAAGTATATCATCCGCCAATTCGACCGAAAGCGAACCGTCACCCTTCAAGGATTTGAATCTCCCCGTTCGAAGCAATGAAAAAAGAACCGAGATCTGTTAGAATTATTTAGCCGACTAAATACTTTTTATGTGAGGATGTAAAGATGAATGAGACCGGAAAACTGGATAGACTACTGATTGATGTCTGCAGGGCGAACTTCATGAAGAAGCGCTCTATTTTCTCCAGGTTCGGTCTTCACAGAGGCCAGCCTCCACTGCTTTTCATTCTCTTCGAAAGGGATGGAAGGACTGTGGGGGATCTCTCAAAAGAGATGGGTCTTTCTCCTGCGACAGTCAGCAAGATGATTCAAAGAATGGAGCTGTCCGGCTTTGTCCACAAAAGGCAGGATAAATCGGATATGAGAATCTTCAGGATCTACTTGACGGCAAAAAGCAGAGAGATTGAGGGAGAACTCGAGAAAACGATGCTCGATGTAGAAAGACAAACTTTTTCCGCATTTTCTGCAGAGGAGCGCGACCTGCTCGAGCGGTTCTTGAAGAAGCTCAAGGAAAGCCTTTCGAAGTGATAATCTTGACCCGACCTACCTAAACAACGGAATGCGGGGTGGAAGACTAGATGAAAAGACTGTTCAAGTTTTTGAAGCCTTACTGGATCTTTGTCGTTCTGGCTCCTCTGGCAATGTTTCTCGAAGTTGCCATAGATCTTTTTCAGCCAA
>Ga0068714_10007130_pt1 | contig 11014 bp, 12 predicted proteins | sample MTBNYHSulfiMetaG_FD_62988 | JGI IMG/M metagenome (GOLD analysis project Ga0068714, IMG submission 62988) | Enrichment culture microbial communities from rom New York Harbor, USA that are MTBE-degrading - MTBE-NYH (New York Harbor Sulfidogenic)... | ecosystem: Environmental > Aquatic > Marine >... | reverse complement strand
ATCGGACCGCTTCACGCCTGTCCAAAATGAACGCAGCACCACAGAGGCACAGAGGACGCGGAGAAAAGTCTTTGTTTGTCGGGAGATACCGACAAACAAAAAGATTCTGCCACGATGGCCGAACCGTGATGCATCCATGGCCCAGGCATCTCAGAGCTGCGGTCATCCGTCAAGATCGGTGCATCAGTAACTTGATCATGAAGAGGTTCTTTTCCTCTATCGGTACGTGTCCCGCCATAGCTTTAGCGACGGCGGATCTCCCGATAGAGGAAAAAAAGAAGACTCCCCTCTGCGTCCTCAGTGCCTCTGTGGTGAACCTGGTTTTTCGGAGCTCAATGACTGCGGAGTCAGGGTAATATTATCAAATAAGTTCGTAACAATCATGTTTTATCTCGGACGGCAGTGGAACCGCTTATAGCCTATTCCACAAAGAAAGACCCCGCTCACAGGGCCGCCACGGGGTTCTTGAAGCTGCAGGGCATCATCGCGGCGCACTTGCCGCAGACGTGCGTCGTCTCCGGCAAGTCGCCGAAATAGTCCAGCGCCCGCCTGTTCTCGTTCAGCCGATCCCAGCATCCCCGGCGGTCGAAATCCTTTTCCCCCAGCGCCTGAACCGGGCAAGCGTCCATGCACTTTCCGCATTTTCGGCCCGCCTTGAGCAGGCAAGCCTCGCCGCTGTCCATCACGGGATGATTCCCCAGCTCGGCCTCGGTCACGAAGCTTCCCAACCGGCCCGCGCACCCCGAAGGCGTGATCAACATGCAGTGGGTCCCGAAACGGCCCAATCCGGCGATGTGGCCGAGGTGCTTGTGGGACCATCGGGCCATGAGAACGGTCTCATCGAAATTGTGCGTCGCCGGGGTGAGACCGGACTTGAAGTTGTGTTTCGCGAGAAGTTCACCCAAGGCGGTGCTCGCCCGGCTGATCAGGTCGTTGGTGCGGACGTAGGCCAAACCCCAGTCCCTGCACGGACGGTCTCCCTCGGCATTTTCCTTGATCAGCGCCTTCTTGAAAGGGATGAAGAAGACCACCACGGACTTCGCGGAGGGGAGCAGCTCCGCGGGCAGCAAGTGCTCGTGGTAAGCCATTTCGGGAAGGCGGTCGAATCGCTCGTCGATCCGGGCACTCACCATGAGCGGTTTCCGCCACCACGCTTCCTCGCTTCGCTTCGACGCCTGTTCTACGAAGGTCTCCAGGAACCCTCTCAGGGTCTCTATCGTGATAGGAGGGTTTTCAGATTTCAAGCGCCTGCCTCCTCGGATTGAATCGTGATGGTGGATCTTAGCCGAATCCCTTCCGCTCTTCAAGCGCTGAACGATGTCCCCGAACCCGTCGAATGATCTGGAGCCGGGTATGGAGCGTTTCCCACCAGACACAATTTACAGGCTGGCCATTCAAAAAAACACAAAATCTTGTATCTATTCCTTGCACCCCCCCCTCTTTTTTGATAAAGGGAGCGAGTGCTGCCGTTCGCCACATTTTCCAAGAAAGGAGGGAGTTCATGAGAGTCATCGCCGTCGCAAACCAGAAGGGTGGATGCGGGAAAACCACCACGGCCATCAACTTGTCCTTTTCTTTAGCTTCCAAGGGAAAACAGGTTCTCCTCATTGACTTCGACCCCCAGGCTCATGCCACCATGGGCCTGGACATCAATCCTCCCGATCTCGACCAGTGCATTTACGAGGTCCTGAAACCGAGCGAGGATTATCCGCCGGGAATCGACGACATTGTCCTGCCCATCAGGGACAATCTCGACCTTGCCCCTTCCAAGGCGACCCTGAGCGCCCTCGAACAGGAACTCATGGGCGTGGAAGGCAGAGAGAGCCGGCTGCTGAGGGCCATCGATGCCCTGAACAAGCCCTATGACATCGTCCTCATCGACTGCCCCCCCAGCATCGGCCACCTGTGCTTCAATGCCCTTCGGGCCTGCCGGGAGGTGATCATCCCCATTGATCTCAGCCTTTTCTCACTACGCGGCGTCTCCAAGCTCACGGAAATCGTGATCCTGTTCAAGGAAAAAATGGGACACGAGATCAACGCCCGTGCCCTCATCACCATGTATGACTTCAGGACCCGGTACTCCAGGCGCGTGCTCGAGAAGGTGCGGGAAAAATTCGGGGACAACGTTTTCGATGCGGCGATCCGCTACAACATCCGTCTCAGGGAAACGGTGGATTATGGTTTGCCCATCGGCGAGTATGACAGGCACTCCATCGGCCACAAGGACTACGAAAAGCTGGCTGAAGAGCTCATGACGTCCTGGGTCCAAGGGACCGTCGCCCACGGCGGCGACGCCCTGGACGCGGCAAGGAACCTGCTCGAAGTGAGCGAGGAATACACCACCTCGGAAGCTTCGGCCCCGGGCGATGAGGAGTCGCCCGTCGCCGAAGCGACTCAACCCCCCTATGCATAAACCTTTCTCCGTGAAGAGGATGGTAAAATGGAAAAGACAGGCTCGGCCCAGGAATTGAGTTCCATCTCCGGCTTTTTCATTTCCTCTCCGGAAGAGAAGCGGGTCGCCTCCGGCCACGTCTCCGACTTGAAGGAAATCCCCCGGTTTCATCCGAAAGACGACTGCGAGATCGAGGAGACCGTCACCCTCCGCAAGCGAGTTGCCTATCCCAACACCCGGAGTTCCCAGGAAAACATGAAGAAGAGCCTTTTCAAGTTTCTCCAGGAAGGGTATGCGGTCTCACGGATAGAGCTCCGGAAAACCTCGGAGAAGAACGAACCGGGGAACAGGATCGTCACCACCGAGGAAATCGCTCTGTACCTGAAATAGCCGGGGTGCGGAAATCCCGTCTTTTCGGGCGGGAAGAGGCGTGCCTGTGCCTGGAAATGCAAGGGGGTTTTTCAAAATGAAAATCGCCGTTATGGGAGTCGGGGGCGTGGGAGGTTATTACGGAGGCCTTCTCCTTCAGGCCGGTCATGACGTGGTTTTCGTCGCGCGGGGAGACCATCTGCTGGCCATTCGTGAAAAAGGCCTGAAGGTCAAGAGCGTGTTCGGTGATTTTTCCGTCTCCCCTGCGCAGGCGACGGACGATCCCTCCGAAGTCGGAGCCGCCGACCTCATCATCGTTGCAACGAAGACCTATCACACCGATGAAGCCGCCCGGGCGATTCAACCGATGATCGCACCCGGTACGGTGGTCATGTCGCTCCAGAACGGGGTCGACGCGGCCGATCGCATCGGTGCGGTCATTGGGAAGGATCATGTGCTGGGAGGGGCCACCTGGCTTTCGGCGGCCATCGAGGCTCCCGGCGTGATCGGCCAGTACAGCCGGTTTCGCCGGATTGTCCTCGGCGAATTGGACGGCCGGATCACCGCCCGCGCGGAGGCCGTTGCGGAGGCCTTTCGCGCGACCCCTGCGACGGTCGAGGTGGTCTCCGACATTTCCCGGGTCCTCTGGACAAAGTTCGTGTTTATCTCCGCCGTCAGTGCCCTGGGCGGGCTGACTCGCGTCACCCTGGGCGATTTTCGTCAGGTGCCTGAAGCGAGGGCGGTCCTGGCGGAGGCAATGTCCGAGGTGGTTGCCGTGGCTCGAGCCCGGGGAGTGGACCTGGAAGGGGACATCATCCCCAAGACCCTTGCCTTTATTGACAATGCAGCCCCCGACCTCAAGCCTTCCATGCAGCGGGACATCGAAGCCGGGCGCCTGAGCGAACTGGAGTCCATGATCGGTGTGGTCGTGAACATGGGTCGTGAGCTCGCGGTTCCCACGCCCGTGATGCGATTCACTTACGCCGTGCTCGAGCCTTCCTACCTAATGTCAAAGGCTCGGTGATCAATTCTTCTCCTCGCCCCAGTGGAGGTGAATCAGCTTCGACAGCCGTTCGACCTGCCGGTCGGCCGGCGCCCCCGCCACCGCCTCTTCCAGAGCGAGGTTGATCATGGTCCTGTATTTGGCTTCGAGCTTGCGCAATTCGTTCACGAGGACCGGTCCGTCGCCGATTTCTTTCGCCATGTCCTGGAAGATCGCGTGAAGGACGAAAGCCGTCAGGAGGATGGGTGAGGACGCCGCCTCCCTCCTGCAAAGCTCTCCCATGGCTTCAAGGTTGTCATAATTGAAGCCCTTGTCCATGAGCCGTCTCACCGCCGCCAAGCCTTCCTGACCCATCTGCCCCTTCCTCCCTGATCTTTCGACGTTTGCCGCTGAATATAATCAGTTTTCCCAGGAAAGAAATCCGATGAGGTAGATTTCAAAAGAACGGCAACATGTTGTGGCTCCAAAGAAGATTTATACCCCATGTTGTATTTTTTTCTTGTAAAGAGCCCTTCTTCGTGATATAAATCGCTCTACTTAGAGGCGTGGCGCGTCAAGGGTCAACGGATCAGCCGATAACGACTTCGTGCGGAAGTTCCGCAGTGGGCCGCCGTTTCTGAGGCCCGCGTGAATGGTGCAACTTCTCAACAGGGTTTATCAAAAGAAAAGAGCTCTCGCGCTGCTTTCAGCAGAGGGAGCTCTTTTCATTGGTTGATTCTTCCCGGGTGGTCCTGTCAGTGTGCGGCCGGGGGCTTCGAAAAGCAATCGGCGTTCAGCCGGTTGGCCACCAGCCCGAATGCGATGTCTTGGACGTCCACGTTGTCTTCCAGCCACTTGGTGAGCTTTCGGGAAAGGGGTTCGGGGAGCCGGCTGCCCAGCAGGGTGTATTCCTTCACATTCCTTTCTCTGTCATAAACAAGCATCACCCTCGTCGATAAATCCTCCGTCAGGTTCAGCGCTTTTCGGACGGTCAGGTCAAAGACCGCCAGCATCCTGTTCACATCTCTGTTTTCTTCCAAATGTTCCTCCAAAGCAGGTGAAATTTTACGCTATCTTGAAAAATGATCTCCGGTGCCAAGCTTTCGCTTTTCAAAAGGCTCAATGTCGCAGCCGGTTCTGATTCCCCGGATGGGTCCCATGCACTCCGGGCCATTTGGATCACGATAACCCCACACCTTTAGAATCGTGTTAGCCCCGTGTTAGATGATGGTTAAATCGAACTCAATTTGATTGACAGAAGTTCCCGGCCTGTTGCATTAGTTTGGGGATGAAAGGAGGGACACCATGAAAGTCGGCTTTATCGGACTCGGGATCATGGGCAAACCCATGGCCTTCAACCTCGTCAAAGGAGGCCACACCCTTTATCTCCATTCGAGGAGCGGTGTGCCTTCGGAGCTCACTGAGGCAGGGGGAATCCCCTGTTCCCATGCAAAAGAGGTGGCCCGGGAATCCGAGGTCGTCATCACCATCGTCCCCGACACCCCTGACGTGGAAAAGGTGCTCTTCGCCGAAAACGGGGTTGCCCGGGGCTTGTCCCCCGGAAAGATCGTCGTGGACATGAGTTCCATTTCACCGATAGAGACAAAGGGGTTCGCGGCCCGCATCCGCGAACTGGGCTGCGAATACCTGGACGCACCGGTTTCCGGCGGAGACGTGGGTGCCCGAAATGCGACGCTCACGATCATGGTGGGCGGCGAACCCGGGGCTTTCGCCGTGGTGAAGCCCTTGTTCGAACTGATGGGCCAGAGGATCACCCTGGTGGGAGGCGTCGGGGACGGCCAGACGTGCAAAGTGGCCAACCAGATCATCGTCGCCCTGACCCTGGAGGCGGTTGCGGAAGGGCTGGTTTTCGCCGCCAAAGCGGGCGCCGATCCCGCGAAAGTGCGCGAGGCCCTCATGGGTGGATTCGCGGGATCGCGGATCCTGGAAGTGCACGGGGAGCGGATGATCAAGCGGACCTTCCAGCCAGGGTTCCGTGTCGAGTTGCACCAGAAGGACCTGAACCTGGCTCTTTCCGGAGCCAGGGCACTCGGAGTGAGCCTGCCCGGCACCGCGGCGGTGCAGGAGCTTTTCAATGCCTGCACCGCGAGCGGAGGGGCCAAGTTGGACCACTCCGCCCTGGTCAGGGTTCTGGAGGCGCTGGCCTGTCACGACGTCGCCGAAGGATAAAAGGGGGCTTAGGTTTGAGGCGACCCTTGCGATCTCCCCTAGGCTGGGCCTTGCTGATCGCCTTTCTCTTCCTGAACGGCTGTCCGGCTTTCCGGGCGGCAAACAACCAAGATCAGCCGGACCGGAACGAGACGCTCGCCGAAAATCAACCCGCTTTCCCGGCCGGGGTGCTCGCCAGCCTGGAAATCGTTGTCGATGCCTGCCCGGTATTTCTCGATCCTGAGAAAAACTCCCCCACTTTCGGCCCCTTGGTCAGAGGCGAGGTGGTCAAACGGCTCGATGCCCGGGGCAGGTGGTTTTGCGTATGGATCCCGAGACTGCGCATTTCCGGATGGATCCTTAAAAGCGATGCCGCAGAAATCCTGGACACGAATCCGAACCCTCCGCCCGTCCCCGAAAGGGAGCTGACCACCCTGGTCGTCGCCTCCGAAAGAATCAATGTCCGGGAAGGACCTGCGACAAAGTCCGAGGTCATCCTGGTCGCCGCCAAGGATGACGAGTTTTACCTTTTGGGTGAAAAGGAGGGATGGTTCCGGGTCTGGATGCCGCAACAGCGCCGGATAGGGTGGGTTTTCAACAAAGGCTTGCTTCGAAAAACCCGGAAGTGACGGTTTATCCCGTGAGGTCCTCGGCGATCTTGTCGGTCTGGGCAAGAATTTCCTGAGCCGTCGCTTTGTCCCAGCGCAGAAAACCCTCACCCGCTCTCACGGAAACCCTGGTGACACAGGGGGTGATTTCCTTGAGCTCCACTTTGATGTCCATCTGATCGGCCCTGGCAAGGATTTCTTCGCCGCCGTCGACCTCTATGGCCTTCTCAGCCACGATTTCCATTTTTCTGAGGGCAACGAGCAGCGCCTTCTTGGTCCGGCCGAAGTCAAAGCACAGGGTTTTGGCCACAGAGCCCGAAAGCACATACTCGGCGGTGACCACAGCCCCTGATCCGGCTGCGCCCAGCAGCTCCGCGCAGCCTGTGAAACCGGCCGGGAGCGACGCGGCCAGGAGGAGGATGATTCCGGCTCGTCTCATCGAAAAGGTTTTCCTTTTAGGCAAGCGCATACCGATGGGTTGTTTCTGCAAGGGGCGTGCCCGTGAGGCCGCATCCGCCCGACCCGGGGCAGGAGCTTTCAAGAACCGCCATGAATTCCAAGCCCTTATCTTTTAGCTCCCGCCTTCACCCCCTGCCGGCGATGGACCGGTCGAACTGTCTCCTTTTGAGCAAAAAACGGCCGCAAACCGTCTGAAAATTCATCAATGATTGACCTTCCTCTCTCTTTGGCTTAAGATGCCTCTGCTTTTTGGGCCCCCCTGTCCCTGAAAGGGCGGGCATCGCCGCCGGGCCCTGTTCCGCACCCATTCCCAGAAAGGAGAACATCCCTATGCAATCGCCCCGAGTTGAAGCCCCTTTGAGGACCCTGATGGGACCTGGACCTTTGAACATCCACCCGAGAGTCTACCAGGCTCTGGGCTCGCCCGTGATCGGTCACCTGGACCCGGCCTACCTGAAGGTCCTCGACCAAGTTGCCGAGCTGCTCAGGATGGTTTTCAAAACCAAGAACCGCATTACCAACGCAGCACCGGGCACCGGCACCTCCGGCATGGAAGCCTGCGTGGCCAACCTGATCGAACCGGGCGACCCTGTCCTGTGCTGCGTGCACGGGTATTTCGGCGACCGCATTCGCCAGATGGCGGAACGGCAGGAGGCGAAAATCACGGTCATCGAGGGGGAGTGGGGAAAGCCGACCGACCCGCAGGCCGTGGAGAAGGAGCTGAAGAAGAATCGCTACAAGGTGATCGGCCTCGTGCACGCTGAGACTTCCACCGGGGTTCAACAGCCCATGGAGGACATCGTCCGCCTTGCCAAGGAACATGGGGCCATGCTTCTGCTTGATGCGGTGACGTCCCTCGGCGGGGTCGATGTGCGAGTCGATGAGTGGGGGGTGGATGCGGCCTACGCTTGCTCTCAGAAGTGCATCGGGTGCGCTGCCGGGCTCTCACCCGTTACCTTCAGCGACCGCGCCGTGGAGTCGGTGCGGAAACGAAAGCACCCGGTCCGTTCCTGGTACCTGGACATCACCCTCCTCGACAAGTACTGGGGAACCGATCGGGTCTATCACCACACGAGCTCCAGCACCCTGAACTACGGCCTCCTGGAAGCCCTTCGCCTGATCGAGGAGGAGGGCCTGGAGAACAGAATCCGTCGTCACACCAGGAATCACAAGGCCCTGGTTGCCGGCGTCGAAGCCATGGGGCTCGAGATGCTCGTTGCGCCCGAACACCGCCTGCCTTCGCTCAACACCGTGAAGATCCCTTCCGGCATTGATGACGTCAAGGTCCGAAGCTACCTTCTCGAAACCTACAACCTCGAGATCGGCGGCGGTCTGGGCGCGCTCAAGGGCAAGGTTTGGCGGGTGGGACTCATGGGATACTCCTCGAGCGCCGAGAACATCCTGTTTTTCCTCTCCGCCGTGAGCCAGGCTCTCGCCCTGCAGGGATTCAAGGCCGACATCTCCGCCGGACTGGCCGCTGCGACCTCCACGCTCAAGGCATGAGAGAGGGCAACCCGGTCCGAAGCGTCGCAAAGGGATCCCGATCATGACTCCCCGGGAGGAGAGGATCGTTTCCGGATGGGGGGAAGGAATCGGGGACCATGTCCCGCTCGTGGTGGTTTGGAAGGAAGACGAGGCGGGCCGGAAAATCCGGGCCTTTTGCCGGGACCTCAAGCGTCTGGTACCCAGGCTTCGCATCGAGGAGGAGGAGGGCTCCCCGGAATCCTTTCCCGAAATCCGGGTCAGGGACAACATTCGTTACCGGGCCGTTCCCGAGGCAAAAGAGCTGGAGCCTTTTCTCAGGATCCTGCACAGTCCCGACCCCCCGGCCACCGACCTCAGCCCCGACCTCAGGGCGGCTCTCCGGCAAATCCAAGTCCCGGCCGCCGTCCGGGTGTACATTTCGCCCCGGTGTCCTTTTTGCCCGCAGGCGGTCACCCAGTGCCTCGCTCTGGCCGATGCAAGCGCCTCATGCCATGTCGTCGTGATCGACGGGATGCTGTTTCCCGGGTCTGCCGAAAAGGAGAAAATCCGATCCGTCCCCACCGTGATCCTCGATGAGGCTTTCCGGTGGACCGGCTCCGTGGCAATCGAGGAACTCGTCCACATGATCGCGCGGAGGGACCCGTCCCGGCTCAGCCCCGATTCCCTGAAGCGGATGCTCCACGAGGGCCGGGCCGAAGAGCTCGCGAACATGATGATCGAGCGGGGCGAGCTGTTCCCTGCGTTCCTCGACCTGATCGTAAACGACAAGTGGCCCGTTCGTCTGGGCGCCATGGTCGCGTTTCAATATCTCGTGGAAAGGCGGTCCGATCTCGCTTCCCGGGCGAGCCGCGCCCTGTGGGAACGTTTTCCCGGAGTCGAAGACCCGATCAAAGGTGACATCCTCTACCTGTTCGGCGAATCCGGGGATGTCTCCCTTCTGCCCCGGATCACTTCGGTCCTCGAAGGCGCCTATCCCCATGAAGTGAAGGAGGCAGCCCGGGACGCCCTCAAGAGTCTTTCGGAACCTACCTCATGAAGAGAAACGGCATTCGCCCTCAACGCGGTGAAGTGCCTGCGTTGAGCCAGGACCCCGCGCCATGGCGGACGAGGGCTCTCGGTGTGCTCCTCGTCAACGTGGCCTGCATCGCCTGGGCCACCAACGCTGTTTTGGGCCGCTGGCTGCGCGCCGACGTGGGGCCCCTGACCCTGACCATCCTCCGTTTCACCGCGGCCGCAGCCTTTTTCAGCCTGCTCCTCTCCCGGCGGCCTGCCGGAGAGCGCGCCTTCGGCAAAGACCGCTGGTGGATCCTGGCCATGAGCCTGAGCGGGATCGTCGCCTTCAGCCCTCTCCTTTATCTGGGACTGCGATATTCCACGGCGGTCAACTCGTCTTTGATCCAGGGCTTTTCTCCCCTCATCACCGCCATGATCGCCGGGTGGCTGATCCAGGAACCGGTCTCTCCCAGGCAGAAGGTGGGCGCCGTGCTGGGACTGCTGGGGGTTGCCGGGCTGATCTCTCAAGGGTCGTTGACCTTTCTGCTTCACCTCCGGTTCAACCCCGGGGATGTGATCCTCCTCGCGGCGGCCGTGATGTGGTCCTTTTATTCCGTCTTCGGCCGGAGGGTCATGCGCAACCGCTCGCCGATCGCCGCCATGGCTCTCTCGACCCTGGTAGCGTTGCCCATTCTGGCCGTGCCCGCCTACCTCGAGCTTCGGCACATCCCGATGAACCTGCGCGTGGAAACCATGGCGGCCGTCGCCCACATCTGTATTGTTCCCACCATCGTCGGCTTCTGGGCGTGGAACCGGGCGGTGGTGGCTCTGGGCGCAGGCGGTGCGATGGTCTTCTACAACACCCTTCCCCTCTACGGCGTGGTCATGGGAGCGCTCTTCCTGGACGAAGCGCTGGGTGCCGCCCACGTCATCTTCGGCGGCCTCATCCTCGCAGGCGGCTTCTGGGCCACCCTGGGCGGCTTGGGCCGCAGATGATTTCAACGCAATAAAGCCCTGATGGAGGCTCGCCCCGGGAAGGCCCTCTTGACGCAAGCCCCCATTTTTACTATAATTCTGTGCCTGAAACCAAAACGCTCCATCAGGCCGAGGGCGCCCACGCATTGCCATCGCTAGCGAAACGAACCACTTATCCCCTTCTTGTGCCCGCCGCCCTGCTCTTCCTGGCCGCGGTTCTTGTCTGGCAGTGGCCCGGACTTGCGAGGCACATCGAAGAGAGAACCGAGTTGCGGGCCCTCATGTCGCTTTTCCCTCTCCTGCCCTATGTCCTCCTCGCGACCGGTGTGATCCTGGGGTGGCGATTCAGCAACGCCGGATTGATCCTCACATGCTTGGCCCTGGCGCTCGCGTATTCCACCCTGCCTGATGCGGCCGGCCCGGCCCCCGGCCCTCATGAGCTCCGGGTGCCCCTCTCCGAGGCCGCGAGGATCTTGCTGCCGTTGAACCTCGCGTTTTTCGCGACCCTCACGAGGCGACGGTTATTCACGCCCATGGGTTTCCTTTGCCTGGGACTGCTTCTCATCCAGGTTTTCCTGGTCC
>Ga0068714_10007129_pt1 | contig 11017 bp, 13 predicted proteins | sample MTBNYHSulfiMetaG_FD_62988 | JGI IMG/M metagenome (GOLD analysis project Ga0068714, IMG submission 62988) | Enrichment culture microbial communities from rom New York Harbor, USA that are MTBE-degrading - MTBE-NYH (New York Harbor Sulfidogenic)... | ecosystem: Environmental > Aquatic > Marine >... | reverse complement strand
CACCACGGCCGACGAATATGCCCGCTTCGTCTGCGCGGTCATCGACGGCGAAGGGCTCAAGCCAGAGACGGCCAAGGAGATGCTCGCTTCCTTCATCGACATGAAGGACGACAAGAGCCTGGGCTGGAGCCTGGGCTTCGGCCTCCAGAACGACTCCAACGGGACCGCTTTCTGGCAGTGGGGGGACTACGGGATCTTCCGCAACCACATCATCGCCTACCCGAAGCAGAAGACCGCCGTCGTCTATCTGACCAACAGTCAAAACGGCCTGAGCATCTGCGCGGACCTGGTGGGGCGGAGCGTGGGCGGCCAGGCGCTGGGGAACAGCCATCTCGGGTACAGCGCCTATGATTCCCCGTTCTACGTTCTTTTCCGGGGAACGAAGAACGGCGGACCCGATCGGGCGCGAAGCCTTGTCGCCGAGCTCAGGGCGAAGGATCCGGAGAGCTTCTCTCCAGAGACCGCAGGTCGGGTGGCCGTCCTTTTCAGGGATGAGAACATGATCTCCGAGGCCAAGGCAATCTTGGAGGTCATTTTCAGGGAAAATCCGGACTCCGGCCGGGCGGCTTACGAGCTGGCGCTGACCTACCTGCTCGGGGGCGAGGTGGAAAAGGCCAGAGCGCACTATCTGGCGGCCGGGAAAGCCGGGGAAGACAAGGTCGACCCGAAAAAAATCGAATGGGATCTGGACTATCTCCAGGCGGCGGAAAAGCCGTTTCCCCTTGAGCCGGCCGACATGCAGAAAATCGCGGGAGACTATGAAGTCCGCCACATCATTTTCAAGGACGGCGGGCTTCACTATTTCCGGGAGTCGGGAGCGACGCCCGAGCCCAGGCCGCTTCTGGCTCTTTCCAAGGACACTTTTTTCATCAAGGGCGTGGTCTGGTTCCGTTTCAAGGTCGAGTTCGACGGGGAAGGCCGGCCGGTGAAGCTCGTCGGGTTCTACGACGACGGCAGGACCGACGAGACGAAACGGAGCCGCTGAGACCGGCCTTCTTGAAGTCCGCCTCCCCGCCATCCCGGGACGTGTTTATCGGCCGGGGATTCGGCATGATATCCCCTGGATGAGAAGCAGGCAGCCGGCCTTCCGTAGAGAGAATCAATAAGGTGTCGGATCCGATCGTGATGCAGAATTCGGGCAGCGGGCATTTTTTCGGGATCTATCCGTGATTGGAGTTTCTTGAGAGCGCCGTTTGACCTTCCTTCGTGCGTTCTGCGTTTCGGATAATGACTGGTTCTCCGCGGCATCACCTCGATTGGCAAGGAGCTGCGCCGGAATCGCAGGGCTAATCTCCAATGATCTCATTCAAACCGTCGAGTATTCGGCTAAGTTCCTCCGACGCTAGCTGCGCGATCCTCTTGCCGATACGCTCCGTGGCCAGAGTCCGGACCTGACTGATTTTTGCCCAGGAGCGTTTGGGAAGCCTTTCGGTCTCGATCTCAAGCGCCAGGGGAAATCCGGCTTTCTGCGGCCGGCTGGTGATCGCCATGGCGATCACCGTCCCGGAACGTTCGTTGAACACGTTGTGGCTCAGGATGAGGACGGGACGCCGGCCGGCCTGCTCATGCCCGCGTCCCGGACTGAAGTCCGCCCAGCGGACCTCGCCTCTCAGTATTCGGGCCATCGCGAAAGCTCCTCGGAAAAACCTTCCTCGGCGAGTTTCTTTTCCTCAACCAGGTCGATCTTGGCGCATTCGCGGGCCAAACGGGTTCGGTCGAGCCTGTCGAGCTTTTCCATGAGCACGGCTTCGATGGCCTGGCTGCGATTGGGAAAGATTTTTTCTTGGACCAGAAGATCCAAACGCTTGAGCGTTTGCTCGCCCAAAGAAATCGCGATTTTGGCCTTGGACATGACAGACCTCTTGGTATTACGATATGTCATACCGACGGTCGTGTCAAGGCCGGATTCATGCATCCTCATATGGAAATGGACGCGTCCCTGGACGCTCCTTTCTCACCGTTCCGAATTTCCCAGAAATAGGGGACAGCTTACATATTTACTCAATTATTATCGCTTGTTTTTATTGGCCGCCCCGCTCTCCTTATCCTGAGCGGCCTTCCTGTCAACTGTGCTATCTTGGTAAAATATCTTGATCTACTAATAGCCTTTCGGTTCTCTCGTGTTTCCTGAATGTCTCCAACCCTTCCTTTTTTCCCCTAATCCATGCAGCCTCGCCAATCCCTTATCGCCGAGTTTCGACAAAAACTTGCCGCCTGTTACCACGCTGGATAACGTGATGAGGAAGGCCGGCGATGACGATTCTGGCTATTCGTCCCATGACAAAGCATGGGACGGATAAGGAAGAAGCTTTTTCTCAAAATGAAGTAAATAAGTAAGCTGTCCCCATTTTCTAACACATTTTTCAGGGCGGGCGCTAAGACCATTCTCTTATGAGCAAGCGGATTTGAGCGAGCTGATTCTCATAGACTTTCATCTCCGGCCGAAGCTTCAGGGCTTCGAGATAAAGCTTCTCGGCTTCTCTGATGAACTCCATATGCTCCGTGCTGTATGAAGATAAACTCCGCTCGGCTTTGATTTGATACAGCCTGCCGAGATTGGCCGCCGCATTGGCGTCCCATGGGGCGATGCCCCGGGCGGTGTTCAACAGCACTTCGGCTCTCTGGCAATCGTCGATGCTCATGGAGAAGAGCCCGTAATTGACAAAAAGCGGGATGGAAAAGATGCGGCATTCGAGCCTGTCCGTCGGATCTTTGATGTCGAGTTTTCTGTGCGGATGAATCTCCAGCGCTCTCTTATACAACATCCCCGTCAGGGATACGAATTCTCTCGAATTCATCATGCCCAGCATGGGCAATAAACCGTCCGCTTCTCCGTTGAATCGAAGGCTTTTGAGCAAGCTCTTGACGCGCTCCTTCTTTATGCCGAGCGCCGCCGCGCCGGCGAACAAGGGGCAGGCAAAGCTGCTGCCCAGGGCTTCTGGTATCTGGGCTATGGTGATGTCCGAAAGAATCGACTGGTCGTATGAAGGCGGCGCCCAGTAAGCGGCTTCCCAGGCGCCCTCGTCGTCCGTTTTCTTGACCGACCGTTGTTCCAGCCTGAACCCGACGGCGACGACCTCTTTGTTCCGTGCCGGGCAGAATATATCCCCCGAATCGTTTCCCACGGCGGCGACGACGATTTTGCCCGATGCGGCGGTTCTCTCCGCGGATTCGCAGAGCGGGCATTTCATATCTTCCCGGGCGATCAATTCCGAGCGTTTGCCGGATTCTATCCAGCGAATCAAATCATTTTGACCTGCGGCATTGATCAGAAAACTTTGGGTGTCAAACTCAGTTGGAATGCCCAGGCTCAGGCAGACGACGTCGCTGGCGGATGAGGAAATCTCATCAAGGGCGGCTATAACGGCATCGACATCGGGCCTTCCGTTGCGTGTGATTTCGTACAATTCGATCGTGCAATCCGGGGCCACGGCGCCGACGAGGAGCGCGACGAGCGTGCCGTGCCCGGTCGGTTCTCTGAAAGGGCCCCGTTTTTTGGGGCCGCCTCCCGTCTGCTTTTTTAAGCGCGGGATTTCGTAATCGCACGGCGAATCCAATATGGCGACCTTGCGTCCCTTTCCCGTCAGGCCTTCCTCGTGAGCGGCTTTTATAGCGCTCCAAAAATCACCCGCCAGCGGCACCTTCCACCTGTCGGCGGCAAGGTCATATTGGGCCAACAACTTGTCGACAGGCCCCGTCGATTCGAATTCGCATTGACGCCGCGCGCTCATGGCATGCTCAACTTCAAAGGTCAAGCACCGGGTCCGAAGGCGAGATTTCGTCAAAACTCTCGTCTCCCAGGTCCTCATCTCCGACTGTCAGCAGACGGGGGCGACGGCCGAGCGGCTTGAAACCGTAGAGCCGCAGAGAGACGGGCCCTTTGCCCGCTCGCTGATAGCCGGAGCCCTTGACCCTGCTCACGGATATCGAAGCGTCGGCGATTTGAAGGGCGCCGAGCGCCTCGGCCTTCCCGTTCAGTTCGACCTCCCAGGATTTCGATTGCGAGATCAGGACGCGGAAGTGTTGTGCCGACTCCACATGCGTCACCAATACCGTGCCTTTCGGCCATCGATCGCGCCTCTCGACGATGAGTTGAAACAGCGGCTTCAATTCTTCGATATAGTGCAGGTCCATATCTTTGGCGTGGAAAACGATGCCGCCGCTGCCCGTGAAGCTCAGCTGGGTTTTCGCTTCCGGGCCCGCGGGGTGCGATCCCGCCGCGCCGGATGTTATCGAAATGGACGACTTCGTATAGAAAGCCTGAGATGGAGCGCCTTTGGCGCGGGAAACAGAGATGGGCGCGTCGGGAAACAGGGCCGCCAAGGAACCTTCCGAAAAAAACACGCCTTTTTGTATCCGCCCTATCAGGCCCGGTCGTACCGGTTCCCCGGGCTGCCAAACCGGGAAATAGCTGATATTTTTCCTGAATTCTTTTGAATAGCTTGTGGCGATGGATGACATTTTTCGATCCTAGGAAAAGATTTCGTGCCGGTTCCTTCCGGTCATTATCTACTTTTTTGTCGTCCGGGAGAAGAAGGGATTGAATTTGAACCTGCGCCGCGTGATGCCTCGGGATCCGGCCTCATGTTTTGTGAAAGACTTAAATGCTGGGTTGTCGGACGCCGAACAAACTGTGCTTCTGGGTTCGGCTGGCGTCAACCAAAGCTTTGGGAGCCGTGATGTGACATGGGCCGGGCCGAGATCGTGGTTCCTGCCGCATCATTTTCCGGGCCTTGGCGCGGAAGTCCAAGGAGGAAATCTTGCTCGGCGCCGCGTGGTCATTTCCCGGAGAAGGAACATCGGGCTTGCCGTCCATTTGCGGCAGTTATTTCTTGCGCGTTGACAATCCGGCCCGGCGGTGATAATTGTTTTTGAAAACACCAAGTTGTCTTTAGGCGCACTTATACAGATAGGACGCAAAACAAATCAGGGAGATAAGGGGATTTTTCATGAAAATTGTCAAGATATCCTTCAGCCTGATCGCACTGGGCCTGATTGTGTTTATGGTCGTGTTCGGCGGGGAGCCAGGCAGAGTGAAGACATCTTTGAGCACTGGAGGGCAAACAGCCATGCAAGTCCACTACCTCGAGATCGTGACGAAGGAGGTCGATGAAATATGCGCCGCGTACGGCGCGGCGAATGGCGTGCGGTTCGGCGAGCCTGAGCCGGGGCTCGGCAACGCGCGGACAGCCGTGCTGCCGGGAGGCGGGCTGATGGGGGTGCGGGCGCCGCTTCGCGAGACCGAGATGCCGGTGGTCCGGCCCTATTGGCTCGTGGACGACATCAATGCGGCGGTCGCGGCGGTGAAAAAGGCGGGGGGCATTATCGCCCATCCGCCGATGAAGATCCCCGGCCGGGGCATTTTCGCCATCTATATTCTGGGCGGCATCGATCATGGCTTATGGCAGCGGTAGCGGGGCGTCGGCAGCTTCATCGTCGTTTTCCATGCCGATGATGCCGATATGCAGCTTGGCAATTGAAAGCTCAACGGCCCAGTATCGGACCGCGGCGCAAAGGAGATAAAAGTGAAGGATTCGCCTTTCGAGAACTTCCCGTTGTGGATGGTCGCGGTCAGCAACACGGTCGGCCTGGCTATCTATGCGATCGGACTATTCCTGATGGCGCAGCTGGGGATCGTGTGGGCGCTGCTCTACGCCGCTTATTGTTTGTGGATGGAGATCAGGGTACTATCGAAAAGCTGCCGGCGCTGTTATTATTTCGGGAAGCGTTGCGGGTTTGGGAAGGGACGGATGTGCGCATGGTTCTTCAGCAAGGAAACGAGCAAGACTTTTGGCGAAAAACGGATCTCCTGGGCAGACATCGTGCCAGATTTCCTGGTCTCCCTCGTCCCTCTCGGCGTTGGGATTGCGTTGCTCATCCGGAGCTTCTCGTGGCTGACTCTGATTTCCGTCGCTCTCTTGGCGGTCCTCGCCTCGGTCGGCACCGGTCTGGTGAGAGGGCAGATCGCCTGCAGGTACTGCAAGCAGCGTGAACTCGGCTGCCCCGCGGAACAGCTTTTCGGCAAAAGGAAGCATGCTGAACAGACCTGAATGGACCCGCCCCGAGAGTCTGGACGACGCGGACAAGCCGCGCGCCTGACCTGTGTCGTTGGGCCTCATTAGGAGATGTATAAATGCCAGAACGGAAAATGCAATCTCCAATATTTATAAGCGCGGATACGATATTTCTTGCGTGTAATTTTGATAATAAAAGGATCAAGTTACATTTTGATAGATTGAAAAAGAAATGGGAAAGCAGTTTACCTGTATGTGTTTATCTGAGTGATAAAGTACGCGGAAGAGGTGCAGGGGATCTCTGGAATGATATTTCACAAACAATTAGGGAAGCAAATCTAGCGATTTTCGATGTTACATCCTTTCGTCCAAATGTAGTCTTAGAACTTGGTTGCTCTTTAGCAATAAAGCGTCCTGATCAAATAATTATTTGCCGAGATATTACTCCTAATGGTAAACGAAGAAAAATACCTGAAAAATGGCAACTCAGTGATATTCCTCATCTATTTCGTATTGAGTACAAAATCTTTAATGTACTTGACGAACAACTTCTTCAACATATCAATAGAATGGCTCCTGTTAGGAACTTTTATGATTTTATAGACGAAATAGAACGACATTCAGAATTATCAAGCAAGCTATATATCGCTGAGGCTATTGATGCAATAAATTTGCTGCGTGATAAAGGAGCCATAAGCCGTCATGCGTTTAGGGCGTATCTACTAAAACATGAAGTAGACCCAAAAATACTTGAAGGATTATTAATTAAATATGATTTAGCAAAACCTGATCCTGGCAAGGATGGCAAGTGGAAGAAAATTGATTAATGTTTAAACTGTATGTGGCCTAACCCGCGCATGCATCCGACTTAGCCTTCGGGCAAGAGTTAAGGCGGCTGGAGTCTTCGTTGAAATGTTGTTGTATACTGAACCTCGTGTTGTCCAGCCTGCCAAACGGCTGGCCCGCAGCGTTAGACTGATCAATTCGGAGTAATTTAGAATGACGCCAATCGAAGTAGCAATGGCATTTGTCGAAGCGATCAACTCAAAGGATGTTGATCAGATGGCAAACTTGATGACAAATGACCATAAATTTATCGATGGCGATGGATCCGAGTATAGTGGGAAAGATAGGATGACAACGGGTTGGAGGGAACATCTGGAGTTGATTCCGAATCTCACTCTATCCATATCCCAACACTTTGAAGAGAATGAAACGGTAGTTCTGTTTGGATGGTCGAGCGGGACTATTGTTCAGAATGGAGAGTTGAAGCAGGAGAATTCATGGCGAGTTCCTTGTGCTTGGCGTGTTTTGGTTGAGTCGGAAAAGGTAGCAATTTGGCAGCTGTATGCAAACCAATGTGCATTGCATGAGATATATGACAGAATTCAGACAGGCTAACTATCCCTTGCACCCGCAAGCCGCTGAGGACAGCGGACGCGCGCGCAGGTTAGCTCTGCGTTAGGCGGCAGACAGACAAATTGAGAACAGGAGATGATTTAACTATGCCCAGACCCAGAGACGCGAAGAGTGCCATGAGAAAAGTGTTGCATTTCCCCCTGACCAGAATTGTTGTTGGAGTTATTGTTTGTGGGTTCGCCATGCTGGCGACCAACGCTGCCCTGAGGTTTGTTCTTAGACCTGAAGGAGATGTCACAAGGATCATCCGCTGGTTACTGTCCACAACAGCTTTACTGGCGGCTTATTACTTCTTGTTCAAGCGTTATGAGAGACGAGAAGTGACTGAGTTGTCAAAAACGAACCTGCTAAAGGAGAGTCTACTCGGTCTTTCAATCAGCGTACTATGCGTTTCACTTGTTATTTTCGCCTTGTATATCATGAGATATTACGAGGTGCTTTCGGCATACAATGTAACCGTTCTTTTGTTATCCCTGCTCTTTTACGTTACTGCAGCTGTATTGGAGGAAACAATCTTTAGGGGGATCATTTACAGGATTGTTGAGGGGAGTCTAGGAACGAACTGGGCGCTGATCCTCTCTGCTCTGCTTTTCGGTCTCATCCATATTCCGAATGAACATGCAAATTCAGTCAGTGTAGTTTCAGCAACAGCTGGCGGACTTTTGCTCGGTCTAATGTTTAGTTTGACAAGGCGATTGTGGCTGCCCATTGCCTTCCACGCGGGGTGGAATTGGGCACTGGCGTCCTATGGCACTGTTGTCTCCGGTGTGAAGGATATGCCCACCTTTCTTCAAATCAAGATGAATGGCCCCGAGCTTATCACGGGGGGGTCGTTTGGCCCAGAGAACTCTATCATTACAATTGGACTTGTTCTGATCCTGTCGAGTGTTTTCTATTACTTGACGCGGAAGAAGGGAAACATGGTTAAGACGCTTCGGGTGAGGAAAGTAGATAGTGGATGATATGGCCTAACACTGAATCCAGCCGATGTTCACGCGCGCCGCGTTTAATTGTCGTTTTGGTTTTTCAATCGTTCTGAGTAGACAATCGCGCCTTGCGCTCGATGAGCGGAGGAACGCGGCTGATGTTTATCGTTATGTGCATCTATATGGGACGTGCTTTGGCGTTTGGAGTGAGCATGAGAGGCTTGAAAAATATGGTGACAGAGATAAATATTCCGAATTTATATTCGGCAAATTATATCTCTGTCGCCAATTTGCAGTCTTCAACTCAACGGCCATGTGTTAGTCAGGCGCTGGGAAGCTCCGTGCACAGCCCGGAGGCCGTCGCATGACCCTCACTTATTCGCTGTGCAGCTACGAGATCCCAGTCGTTGCCTACCGGGCGCGCGCACATCCTCCGTGCAGGAGAAGCTTCTTCCGCTTCGGAGCCAGGCCCGCTGGCACCTCGGTTCTTTGACATTCCCCCGAATATATCCGATTCGACTCTGTAGAAATTGGGGACAGCTTACGTATTTACTCAATTTTTATCTATTTATATTTTCTTGGCATCCCCGCACTTTTTGTCCTGAATGACTTTCCTGTCAGCTTTTCTATCTTGGTTATAAAATCTTGCTCTCCTAATGGCTTCCCGGTTTTCACGTGCTTCCTGAACGCCTTCAACTCTTCCTCCCCCTCATCCAGGCAGCCTCGCCAATCCCTTATCTCCGAACTGAGACAAAAATATTCTACCTGTTACAACGCTGGATGACGTGATGAGGAAGGCCGGGTATGACGACTCTGGCTATCTTCTCCTGCGTCCGTAGCCGCGATAGGCCCGTCCACTGCAACAGAATGATTAGGGTCTCGAAAAACCTTGTCGAGGGTTTGTTGTAGGCATTTTCTTGGTTTTTCTTGACATATCGCGCCGGTCTGAATGAATATCTCCCTATGGGAGAGGGGGTTATGCTGATTTTTCGGCGTGGCCGTCCTATTTACGGGAAAACAGTACTCCATCGCTACACACTTAGTGGAAAGTGGGTAGTACATAAGGGCCGTCATGATTTACACCCATATGCTCAACCGGGGAGGAAAGGTTGTCAAGAACCCTGTGGACAATTTTTAGAGGGAGATACCAAGTGTTTTATACAGAAACCATATATCCCCCCGGGAACCGTGCAGAATACCGCTTAAAAGTCTGCAAATGGTGGCGTTATAAGAACAATGCTGAAAGGGGAACATAATGCTATGTTTAGGTCCATAGGTATTATCAAGAAACAATATATACATTGTTAGGCGCACGAGGAACAACATGCAAGATGACATCATTCAGCGGTTCCACGCAGCACTTCCCAGCGTCCGCCACTGGATCGACCAGTTCTTGAACGACCATGCAGCCCGCGCTCGGAAGGTCAGCACGCTGGGATTCGAGCGGCTGTCCGCCTCCCTTCCGCACGAAGTCCTCCAGAACGCCAAGGTGGTCACGCTGCCCCGCGTGCCCTTTCCTCCGGTTGATCGCTTCGGCTTGCCAGAGCTGGCGCCCATCCAGCAGATGTCGTTTGCTGGAATCACATTCAAGGACACGTTCTTCATCCAAGAGGGCCAGTCCTCCGAGAGCCTACATTTCCACGAAATGGTACACGTCGTTCAGTGGGCCAGGCTTGGCGTGGACAACTTTCTCCTGGCATACGGCGTCGGCCTGTTTCAGTTCGGCTACGAGCAGAATCCTCTTGAGCAGATGGCCTATGCACTTCAAGCGAACTTCGACAACGGTACCCTACCTGAGGGACTCGTAGGTGTCATCGAGACGCGCACAGATGCTATCTGGAACCAGGTCGCGCCAATGCTTGGGGCAAGGAGTGGCGCCTAAACATTGTTAGGTTTACGGGGGATCGACAATGAAACAAATACTACAAATTGTTGTTCTACTATTATTTTTTTTTCCACCCGTTACCATTGCTGAAGAGATAGATTTGTACAATCTCGAAGGAGAAGCAGTTGTTTATATTGATACCGACGAAGAGTTAGCGATTTTCACTTGGGATGGTGAGGCAGTTTCATATCTGGTCAATGGATGCGGGCAACGATGTTTTTACATATATACCTGGGAGGGAAGCCATATCGGTTTTTATGAGAGTGGAATTGTCTATGATTTACAAGGGAACATTGTTGGTAGCGTACGCGGAGCACTAAACATTACTTATTATGCTCCTTACGCAATATATGCTCAGTATGCTCAATACGCGAAGTATGCAAGATACGCACCATACGCGAAGCCTGCTTATTCAAATAGTGCATCAAAGTGGACACTTAAAACTTTTATGACTCAAGACAGCAATGATTAAACCTAACAACAGCTTCAACTCGGACTGGCTTTTCCGCTGCGCTTCAAAGCCAGCCGGTTAAGCTGAGCGTTAGGCAGTGACTGAATCAATTCAACCCGAAAGGAGATTTTCCGCATTGGATATTCCACGGATCTTTAACATCACTGAGAGTGCTCACCGTATCCACAACCCGATCACACCCGAAAAGCTCGCCACTCTCGGCGCGGCGCTCCGTCTGGAAAGGGGGGCCCGAGTGCTCGACCTCGGCAGCGGTTCGGGCGAGATGCTGTGCACCTGGGCACGCGATTACGGAGTCATCGGC
>Ga0068714_10007128_pt1 | contig 11017 bp, 7 predicted proteins | sample MTBNYHSulfiMetaG_FD_62988 | JGI IMG/M metagenome (GOLD analysis project Ga0068714, IMG submission 62988) | Enrichment culture microbial communities from rom New York Harbor, USA that are MTBE-degrading - MTBE-NYH (New York Harbor Sulfidogenic)... | ecosystem: Environmental > Aquatic > Marine >... | reverse complement strand
CCCATCCTCGAGCGCCAGTAGGTCCTCCGCACCATGCACGCGGGATCCGGCGACCAGGCGACTCCAGAGGACGGCCCCTTCGTCGTCGACGAGGGAGAGCGGCATGCCGTTCCCCAGTCCGCCGATGAGATAGGCACCGTCGCTGAGCGGAAGGATCGACTGGGCGTAGTCGTCGGAGGCGGGATCGCCGAACGTCGTGTCCCACAACAGCTCTCCCTCCGCCGTGCACCGCACAAGCCAGGTGTCCGCCTGCCGCCTTGGAGACTCGCTCATCGAGAAGCCGGCCAGGAGGAAGCCGCCGTCTTCGACCGGGGCGATACACGAAGGGAATTGCCACCCCGGCAGGGCGAACCGCGTCGACCAGATGACGTTCCCCGTCGCGTCGAGCTTCACCAGACCCCCGTCCTCGTCGATGCACAGGCATAGGACGAGATCTCCATCGGCCGTCTCGATCGCGTCCAGCACGAGCTCTTCCCGTTCCTCGCCAGCGATGTACTCCCAGAGGGTGTCGCCCATCGGCGTTGTCCGGACGGCGTAGCGCTGCCTCGCGCCATCGTTGGCCGTCGTGAAGCCGTACATCAAGAGATCGCCCCCAGAGAGCGGAAGCATGCCGTAGGGCCACTCGCGGTGCGCCCGGCCGTAGGTCCGGACCCATTCCTCAGTGCCGTCTGCGCTGATCTTCAAGAGGAAGAAGTCGCGATCCCCGGCCCCGAACGAATCGGTCTCCCCGAACACGACAAAGCCGCCATCCTCGGCCGGGGCGACCGCCCAGGCCTGCTCGTAGCCGCTGCCGCCCCACGGCTTCTCCCACACGACGGCGCCCTCGGGCGTGAGCCTCATGAGGAGCGCGTCGCCCGAGTACGGGGGCATATGGCGGTGGTTTGTGGCCCCCACGGCCAGGATCTCTCCGTTCGGCGCGAGCGCGGCGCCGAACAGCGCACCGTAGTGGGGACCTTCGAACGTTCGGATCCACGTGTCTACCGCTGCAACGGCAACCGACATCGAGGTGAGGGCGAAACCGACCGCCACCGCTAACCGCACCACTCGCCGCATCCCGACCTCCTTCTTCGCAGGCTGGGCCGAAGCCCGGGCATGGTTTCGGTTCGCATCCGGATGACGCTCGTGCCCAGCCGCGCTCGTAGGCAGTCTGCATCCTTCGCTGCGGCGAGGCAACTGCACGAGCCGGCGCAGGTGAACTGCGCCGCTACGAAACCCCGCGCGGCTGACTCATCGCTCATCGCTGGTCCTGGACCGAACGTCTGGGACGAACCTCGAACCAACGTCGGGGATGAACCCCGACGCGACGTGAAAACAGCAATCTTCGTAGCGGCGCCCAACGCGCCGGCTTCCCCGCTTCTCAACCCAATGAACTCAACAAACCCTACAAACTCGATGAACGCTTCCCCAACCGTGGAGGGGAAATGCGTCTACGCGGCCTGTCGAACCCCATCGAGCAGCCGGCCGATCTGCTCATCGGAGTGCGTCGAGAAGACGGCGATCCGCAGGGATTCGACGTCCGGCGCGTCGGAGTAGCTCCGGGGCGGGACGTAGAGGACCGCGATGCCGGCGTTCATCAGGGCTTCCTCCACGTGCTTGAGGTCCACGTCCGGCGTGCCCGGAACGTTCACAATGGGCACCGGCGAGTCCGGGACGGTGAAACCCAGGTCGCGCAGGCCCCGGCGCACGGTCCCCGCGTTCTCGCGTAGCCGCTCGCGCATCTGCGGTTCCTCCATCAGGATGCGAAGGCCCATGGCGGCGGCCGCGGCTGCGGGAACGGGCGCGGGTGAGGCGCCGACGGGAACACGGACGTACTCGGCGATCTTGTCGGCCAGGGACTGCGGGCCGGGGATGATCCCGCCGATGCCGCCGCACGCCTTGCTCAGGGTCCCGGCGGTGTAGTAGGGATCCCCCGAAAGACCGAAGTGCTCGAGCGTCCCCCGCCCGTGCTCGCCAAGGACACCCACCCCGTGCGCGTCGTCCGTGCAGAGGAGATATCGGTCGTAGGCCCCGAGCACCTGCACGTACTCGGGGATCGGGGCGATCGCCCCGGTGACCGGGAAGATCCCGTCGGTCATGACGACGGGCACTTGGCCCGGCTCGACGGCGCCGGCCAGCTTCTCCCGGAGATCGCCGGCATCGAGGTGGCGGAAGCGGATCACCCGCTTTCCCGCCGTGGCCACGCCATCGAAGACGCTGTAGTGGGACTTCTCGTCGACGAAGATAAGGTCGTAGTCGTGGGCCAGCGCCTGGACGAGCACGGTCGCCCCGAGGTAGCCGGAGATGACATACGTCGCGGTCTCCGCGTCGAAGAAGACCTTGGAGACCTCCTTCACCTCCTCGACTGGCGGCACGGCCGCGTTGGTCGCCGGGCCGAGGCCGTAGGCGGCCAGGGCGTCGTGCGCGGCCTTCAGCACGCGGGGGTGGCTGTGCAGGGTGTGGTAGCTCGTGCCGCAGAAGTAGTCGACCTCGCGGCCGTTGATGATCATCCGCGGACCGACCGGCGATCCCATGAGCTTCTTGATGGCTTTCACGTGGTCGTCCTCCCTAGGCGATCGTCTCCGACTCGAGGGTCGCCAGGTACTCCGGGTCCACGGAGGCCCCCAGGCCGGGCCCGTCGGGGAGCCGGATCCGGCCGCCCTCCCCGTAAATCATCCCCCCGAGGATGGGGTCGGCCGCGAGCATGTCCGCGCCGTCGAGGTCGGCAAACACGATGTTCGGCCGCGACGAGGCGAGATGCGCGCTCGCGGTGAGCCCCAGGCGCGACTCGGTCATGCAGCCGACCATGCAGCGCATCCCCGCCGCTTCGCCCACGGCGTTGATCTTGAGGCCGACGTGGATGCCGCCCGACTTGGCAAGCTTGATGTTCAAGAGGTCGCAGGCCCGCATGGCGGCGAGGGTGAACGCGTCGTGCTCGTCGAACACGGATTCGTCGGCCATGATGGGAATCGCGGTCTTGTCCCGGACGTCCTTCATGGAGGCGTAGTCCCAGGCCGCGACCGGCTGCTCGCAGTACTGCACGTTGTAGGGCTCCATCCCCCGGAGCGCCCGGACCGCGGACACGCGGTCCCAGCCCTGGTTGGCGTCGATGCGGATGAGCGTCTCGGGGCCGAGCGCCTCCCGGATCCTGCGGATGCGGTCGATGTCCTGCTCCGCCGTCGTGCCGACCTTGACCTTCACGGCGGGAAAACCGCGGGCCTTGAAGGAGATCGCCCGCTCGACCATCGCCTCCGTCGTGTCGATGCCTACGGTGTTGTCGGTGGTGATCTCCCGACGCGGCCCGCCGAGCAGGGCGTAGAGCGGCAGGTCCGCGGCCTTGCCGGCCAGGTCGTAGAGCGCCATGTCGAAGGCCGACCGGGTCGTGGGCTGCGCCGGCATGAACCGCCGCATCGCCGCGACGCGTTCCTCGATGTTCAGGGGGTCGGTCCCGATGAGGAGCCGCGCCAGGTCCACAGCCGCGGCAAAGGCCGTCGCCAGCGTCTCCCCGACGACGGGGGTGAAGAGGTTGGCCTCGCCCGTGCCGGTGAGGCCCTCGTCCGTGTGGATCAGGACGTACAGGGTGTCTGCGACCGTCACTTCCCCGATGGCAATGCGGAACGGGTACTTCATCGGGAGGTTCGCCTTGAAGAGCTCGACGCGCTTGATCCTCATGTCAGCCCCCTTTGCCTGCTTTCGCGGGCGCAACGCCCGTCCGCCGGACGAGGAACATCGGCCCGATCCGGATGCCCTCGCGGCCCTGTTGGTCCACGGCGTGGAACTCGAGCGTCTCGTCGTCGTAGAGGAGGCCGTGCATCTTGAAGCGGTCCTCGGCCACCTTCTCGAGCGTGTGCGTGAAGAAGTACTCGATCGTGCACTTGAGCTTCCCACCCCGGTAGAAGACCCGCGTGATGTTGAAGTCCGGCCCGTACTCACCGACGTACGCGGCGTACTCGTTCGGCACCGCCTCGGGCGCCGGCTGCGGGACCCGTTTCCAATCGGCGTCTCTCCAGTGAAGCGTGGGCGCTTCACCGGCCCGCGGCGCGGAGAACGTGGCCGCCAAGTGTGGGTACTCCGAGCCGGGGCCGAAGGCCCGTCCGTCCACGGCGAACTCGGTGTCCGTCTTGGCCTGGATGCGAAGCGGCAGGTCGTCGACGACGAGGTAGAGCCTCCCGTCCTTGGCCGTCACCCTCACGATCTCGCCGCTCTTCTCGTCGCGATAGGTGCCCGGCAAACGCTCCAGTCCTCCGGCGGGAAGCGGCCGGTAGGCCGGCCAGGGCTCCGGTCGGCGCCCCATCCCGCGCTGCGCGAGCGCCAGCCGCAGGCCGTAGCTTCCCAGGCGGCTCAGGATGATGTTCACCATGTCGAGCGTCCCGCACAGGACGATCCCGAGGCCGGCCTCCGGGAGGAACGCGAGCTGGGTCGCGTAGCCGTAGACGGCGCCGCCGTGGCCCACCGTCCGCCATCCATCCAACGAGCCGAGGCCGAAGGTCAGGCCGTAGGCGAGCTTGCCTCGCCGTCCGATCGGCTCCCACATGGCGTGAAGCGTTCCCGTCGACAGGATCGACTCGCCGGAGACCGTGAAGCCGCCGCGGAGCATGGTCTGGATGAACGCGGCCATGTCCGGGAGGGTGGAGAACAGGTTGCCGGCGGCGCCGCCGCCGCCCATGTCGAAGACGGGCGCGGGGGTGTCCTCCTGGAACGTCCACATGAACGCGGGCGCCAGATGCTCCTTGACGTACGGCGTCTGGACGAAGCTGCTGTGGTGCATCCCGATCGGGTCGAGGACGTTTCGCGCGATGTGCGCGGCGAAGTCCCCTCCACACAGACGCTCCACGAGGTAGCCGACCACCGCCAGTCCGGCGTTGGAGTACTGGTAGACCCCCGCGGCGGGGTCCTCCTTCAGGGTCGATCCCGCCAGCTCTTCGACCATCTGTCCCGCGGTGACCTGCGCGTCGTCGAGGTAGTGCCCGATGCTCGCCTCGCGGACCATCCCCGCGGTGTGGCTCATCAGCTTGCGCAGGGTCACGCGGGCGTCCGGGGCGCCGCTTGCGCCCGAAGCGAAGGGATTGCGCGGGGCGAAGCCCGGGATGTACCGGCTGATGTCTGCGTCGAGGTCGACTGTTCCCTGCTCGACGAACTGCATGAGGGCGATGCCCGTGAACATCTTCGAGCACGAGCCCACGCGGAAGACGCTGTCGTCCGTCAGGACCGTCGGCCGGGTACTCAGGGTGAGGTGCCCCGAGGCCAGGATCTCCTTGCGATCGACCAGCGCATAGGAGATCGAGGGGATCTGTTTGTCCTCGACCTCGTGGGCGATGGCCGCCTCCAGTTCGCGCTTGACACGGTCGGTGTTCTCGTTCAATCCGCCCTCCTTCGAGCATGCGGCCGGCTTCGCCGCCTACAGGCTGCGGAGCATGGCGGGGACCGATCCGAGCAGTCCCAGCGCCTCGATCGTCCGGTAGGCCTCCTCCATGGTCTGCGCCTGGAATCGGATCGTCCGTCCGTCGACCCGCTCGGCCCACGGCGCGGTCAGGGCCGAATCGGCGGCCTCCGTGAACAGGAAGTCCATCTCCACGGTGCACGGGCGCTCGACGACCGTCGGGCGGGCGTTCTCGAGGTCTCGCAGCGCGTCCCTCACGCCCTCGCGGATCCGCTTTCCGGTGATCTCCGGATGCAGGGTCTCCGCCGCGCCCCGTCCGATGGCCTTCTTCACGACGGCGGTCCGAAGCCACGGCCCGATGAACGCCCTGGCGAGTGCACAGACCGTGTCGTCGCCGCTCAGGAACACCACGGGGACGCGAAACTCGCCGGCGAGCAGCGCGTTCAGTTCCGGCTCACCGACCTCGCTACCGTTCAGGCGGACCCGGCTCAGGCAGCCCCCGCACAGGGTGTGGTCCATGACCGCGGGCGAGGTGCCCATGCGCGCGTGATACCCCACGAACAGCGCGGCGTCGCTTCCCTCCACGCCCTGCATCATACCGTGCGGCTTGGTGAATCCGCTGATCAGGCGCGCCTGCGGCTTGAGCTTCGACAGGATGAGGTTCCCCATCCGGTCGTGCGCGTCGTTGACCACGATGTCGGTCGCCCCGGCCTCGAGCGCGCCCTCGATGACCGCGTTGACGTCCCCGATCATGCGCTCACGGGCTTCGCCGTACTCGGGGTTCTTGTACATGACCTGGTGCCACCCGGTCACGCCGGTGATGCCTTCCATGTCGACAGACACGAAGACCTTCATTCCTCCTCCTTTGCCGTACGCCGCGGTCCCGTCACGCGTGGGTGCTGCCCCGCAGCCTCGGGTCGAGGATGTCGCGTAGCGCGTCCCCGACCAGGTTCCATGCCAATACGAACAGGAAGATCGCCATCCCCGGATACACGAGCGTGTACCAGTAGGCGAATGGATTGCCGCCCTTGCCCATGATCCAGTTCCTCGCGAGCGAAATGAGCTGTCCCCAGTCGGCGTAGCCCGGCTCCGTGCCCACGCCGAGGAAGCTCAGCGCAGAGGCGGCGAGCACCATCGAGCCGGTGGCCATGGTGGCCTGCACCAGCACCGGGTAGAACGCGTTGGGGAGGATGTGCCGCAGGACGATCCGCCGGTTGCTCGCCCCCGAGGCCCGCGCCGCCTGCACGTAGTCGGACTCCTTGATGTGCAGGATCTCGCTCCGCAGAACGCGCGCGTAGCGCATCCAGCCGAAAGCGATCAGCGAGAGCATCACCTGGTAGATCCCCTTGCCGAGGATCGTCGTCAGCACCATCGCGGCGATGAGGAACGGGAAGGACATGAACACATCGACGAGCCGCATCAGGAGCTCGTCGATCATCCCGCCGTAGAACGCCGCGACCGCGCCGATCGTCATGCCCACGAACGCCCCCACGAGGACCACGCCGAGGCCGATCCGAAACGCGGTCCGTGTCCCCCAGACGATGCCGTAGTAGATGTCGAACTGCCCCTGCGTGGTGCCGAACGGGTGGCCCGGCCCGGGATCCCGGGGCGCCTGCCAGAAGCCGTCGCGCGGGATCTGGTATGGACTGAGCTGGTAGGGCTCCGGCCGTGCGAGGAGCGGAGAGAACGCAGCGATCACCACGAAGAACAAGAGCAGGACGATGCCGACGACCGACAGCGGGTTTCGCAGCAGTTGGCGAATGGTGCGCATGTCACATCCCCCCGGTCATCCGAGCTTCACCCGCGGGTCGAGGTACGCGTAGAGGAGATCGACGACGAGATTCACGATGACGAGCAGCACGGCGAAGTAAAGAGCGAAGCCGAGGATGGCCGAGAAGTCGAGATTGGCCGCGGCGTTGGCCGCGAACCGCCCCAGGCCGTGGTAGTCGAAGATCGATTCGATGATGACGACGCCCCCCATCATCCAGGCGACGACGAACCCGGACACGGTGGTCACGGGAAGCAGCGCGTTGCGGCGCGCGTGGCGGTTCTCGACCTTCCGCTCGGTGAGCCCCTTGGCCCGGGCCGTGGTGACGTAGTCCTGGCGAAGGGTTTCGAGCATGCTCGAGCGCATGATGCGGACCATGGACGCCCAGTTGACGTAGGCCAGCGTGATGACCGGCAGCACGAGGTGCCGAAGCGAATCCAGCATCACACGGCCATTCCCGTTGAGGATCGCGTCGAGCACGTTCATCCGCGTGTACCGATGAAACGCGTCCGAGCGCACGATCGCGTCCATCGCCGGACTCAGACGGCCCGGGGGAAACCACCTCAGCGACCCGTAGAACACCATCAGGGCCAGAAGGCCGAACACGAAGTCGGGGAACGACCACCCGAGGATGGTGAACACGCGGACCGAGTGATCGGTCAACCGGTTGTGATGCGTCGCGGCCTTGGTGCCGAGCCAGATGGCCCCCAGGATCACGGGGATGAAGGAGAAGAGAGCCAGTTCAAGCGTCGCCGGGAAGAGCAGGGCGATCGCCTGTCCGACCGGCATGCGGGCTGTTTCGGACCACCCGAGATTCCCCCGCACGACGTTCCCGATCCATCGTCCGAATTGCACGAAGAACGGGTCGTCGAGTCCATAGAGATCGATCAGCGACCTGATGAACGTCTCCCCGCCCTTGAGGTAGTCGGGGCTGGGCGCGTAGAGCGCGAGCCGCTGCATCGGTGTGAGCATCATCTGCAGGGCGAAGATCATCAACGCCAACAGGATGAGCACGATCGGCAAGAAGAGAAGCCGCCGGATGGCGTAGGACAGCACGTTGGCACCCCTTTCGTCTCGCCGTGACCGGGACCAGCGGTCCCCGGGCCGTTACGGCCCGGGGACCGGTCCGTCGTCGGTGGTTCGCCTACTCGCTCTTGGACATCGGGTAGAAATACACCGCGCCGTAGGTAATGGCGTTGTGCGTGTACCCGTGCACCCAATCGCGCTCCACGAGATAGGTGTAGTCCTGCCACATGAACAGCGACGTGGCGTACTCGTAGCTCATCTCCTGGAGCTTCGCGTAGATCGGTTCCCGCTCCGCGGGATCGACCAGCGCCCAGGCCTCGTCGAGCAGGGGCTGGAACTTGTCTTCGATTAGGTCAACGTAGCCCGACCCGGAGAACCCCGCGACCGCACCGTTCATGTCGAGGTAGTACGACGCGGCGCCGAGCGGGCCGCCGGGGTCGGAGTAGTCGGGCCCCCAGTTGCAGACAACCAGTGCGGCACCTGGTTCGGCGCCACCCCACAAGAGGTCGGAGAACGCCGACCACTGCACCCCTTGGATCTCGATCTGGAACTTCGGATTGATCCTGCTCAGATTCTGCTGCAGGATGCCCAGCGCGGACTGCCAGGTCGTGATCCCCGCGATGTAGAATGCGGTGAGTTTGAAGCCCTTCTCCCAGACTTCGCCTCCCCAGGCCTTCATGAAGTGTTCCTTCGCCTTCTCCGGATCGTAGCTGTATACGGGGCTGTCCGCACGGTAGCCCATGATCCCCTTGACGATCGGCCCCCGGGCCTGTTCGGTGTTGCCGAGGTGGATCTGGTTGATCAGGGCGTCGTAGTCCATGGCGTAGCAGAAGCCCTTGCGGACATCGATGTCGGAGAAGAAGTCGGGTGGAATCCCCTTCCCATCGAGCTTGCCGCTGCCGAGGTTCGGGTTGCCCGAATCCTGGACCGGCCACAGGAAGAACGTGTTCGTCGTCGACACCATAGGCAGGCCGCGCAGCACCGTGACGCCGTCGGTCGCCTCCATTTCGTCGAGGAACTCGACCGGGGTGCTGACGAGGTCCGCATCGCCCGCCTCCAGTTGCAGCCGCCGGGTCGTCCACTCCGTCACACTGCGGAGCACGACGCGTTCGAGGGACGCAGGCTCGCGGAAGTAGCCTTCGAAGCGCTTGAAGATCGCCTTCTTCTCGGCGCGGTCCCACTCCTCGAGCTGGAACGGTCCGCTGCCGTTCTCGATGGCGAACAGGGGATTCTCTTCGAGCGTGGGCTTGAAGTAGTCGATCCACGTGTTCGCGGCACCGTCCCACGCGCCCTGGGCCACGGCCCACTCCTGGTCCAGGATGGACGCGCCGAACGGGAGCGCCAGGATACCCAACGTCGCGGGGAACGGTTTGTCGAGCACGATCTCCACGGCGTCGTCCCTGACCGCAATCTTGTCCGCGAGGGTGTTGTAGACCGCGGCCTCGGTGGCGTCATCCACCTCGTCCATCGTCTCCACGCCTCCCAAGGCGAGCGCCATGGCCTCCACGTCCGGATACTGCGACCCCGTGAACATGTCGGTGATCGCGTTGGACATCCACGAGAACCCCAAGAGCATCGCCCGCAAGAGCGAATACTTGACGTCGCTCGGCGTGATCTCGCCATAGCCCGGCACGATGTCCTTCTTCTCCGCGTCGGTCAGCTCGTCGTAGGCCTTCCATACGATCGAGCCGTCACTGGCCCGCACCCCGACTTGATGACAATAGACCCCGGTCTCGATCGGGAAGGTGTAGAAGACGCGCCCGTCGGGGGCCTGGGTGATGAGACCGTTCTCCACAGAAGGGACGACACGGCTGATCCCCGGAATGAATTCATCGATCGCCTCGCCCTTGTAGTTGAGCAGGCGGTCGTACAGGTTGAATGGCGCGTAGCTGCCCGGCGTGCTGGCAACGTACGCTGGATCCATCGTTCGCAGGTCTGAGGTCCACAAGAAGGTGAGCGTTCCGGGGTTCTTCACCTGCGCGAGTCCCGCGACGCCCACGAGCATCAAGACGACAACAGCAAACAGAACCGCTCGTTTCACTCTGTCCTCCTTTGCGCCTACCGTCAGTCACCCGGGCAGCCGATGCCGCTACATCGACAGCGCGTCATCCTGCCCGATGCTTGCAGCTACACGTACGGCGTATCACCTCCTCTGATCGAAGGTCATCCGCGACCCTGGAATGGCCGAGGGGAGATGGTTGATGCGAAACGCTCGAAGCGCCGGGTAGTGCCCGGCCGAGAACGCCCTGCTGGGGATAGCGGAGACTCGCGGCTGGTCTTCAGCAATCCATCCTAGGGTCATGGCATCTATGCAAGATTCCGATGAAAACCGATCTAGCATAGTCGGGAAACCCACTAGCGTCAAGTACTCTCAAGGTGCGGCTCTGTTCTGGACCGTGAGCCTAGGGGATGAACAGCATCTCCCACCGACCGCCCCCCGCCCGGCGCGTTCTTGCCACGAAGATCACGAAGACGTCAGAGAGGAGACTCCGCCGACACCCCGGGCGCACACAAGGTGCGCCCCTACATAACAACAGAGCTCGCGTAGGGGCGGAGCTGGCCTCCGCCCGCAGTTCCTCACCACGAAGCACACGAAGGTCACGAAGGGATCGAAGAAGAAAACACCCCGGACAACGCAGGCGCAGGCAAGGTGCAGGCGATGTAGGGGATGAACCCGGGCCAACGTCGGGAGTAAACCCTAACGCTACGACAAGAAGCGGATTCCGGTGGTCTACGGACTCTCGACGCGAGACCCACGACTCGAGACGCTCTTGCCCACCATCTCGGATGAACCGAAACCAACGTCGGGGCGAACCCAGACGCTACATCAACACCGGGTTTTCGTAGCGGCGGAGCTCGCTTCCTCC
>Ga0068714_10007127_pt1 | contig 11017 bp, 6 predicted proteins | sample MTBNYHSulfiMetaG_FD_62988 | JGI IMG/M metagenome (GOLD analysis project Ga0068714, IMG submission 62988) | Enrichment culture microbial communities from rom New York Harbor, USA that are MTBE-degrading - MTBE-NYH (New York Harbor Sulfidogenic)... | ecosystem: Environmental > Aquatic > Marine >... | reverse complement strand
CGCCGACTACTTCGTTGATCGCAATGTTCGTCAGGGCCGAGGCAACAAGGTGGCCGTCTACACGCAATATCGCAATTACACCTACAGCGACATCCAGAAAATGACCAACAAGGCTGCAAATGCCCTTCGTGAGCTTGGCGTGAGAGTCGACGACCGTTTGCTGATCCTGCTCCTCGATGTGCCTCAGTTCTATGCAGTTTTCTGGGGTGCCGTCAAGATCGGGGCCGTGCCTATCCCTGTCAACACCATGCTGAGCGCTGAAGACTATGAGTATTTCCTCAATGACAGCCGCGCAAAGCTTCTCGTCATGTCGGAGCAACTGCTCCCGGTCCTATCTCATTTCAAAGGAAACCTGCCTTATCTCCGTGATCTCGTCGTCATCTCCGAGAAAGAAGGGGCCTACATCCCATTTCGGCAGAAATACAGGCATGCCCCCTCGGTGGCAAAGACCGAGTTTACCACCCGGGACGACGTCGGCTTCTGGCTTTACAGTTCAGGTTCCACGGGCCCACCGAAAGGTGTTATTCATTCGCACAACGACATGGTTGTTGCCACCGAAGGTTTCGGCCGGGGGGTGCTGGGCCTGACGGAGGATGACATCGTCTTTTCCGCCGCCCGACTTTTCCACGCCTACGGCCTCGGCAACTCCTGCTACCTCCCTTTCGGTGTCGGCGCCTCCGTGATTCTGACGTCCGAAATCCCTAATCCGGAAATTGTCCTTCGTCTCGTCGAGCGCTTTCGGCCGACGGTCTTCTTCGACATCCCCACTTACTATGGTGAAATGCTTGAATACTTGGAAAAACGGGATAAACAGCGTGGAACCAAACCCGATCCCAATGCCGCCCACGAATTCTCCTCTGTGCGCATCTGCTGCTCAGCCGGCGAAGCCCTGCCGCCCGAGCTTTATCATCGCTGGAAAGCGCGTTTCGGGATCGACATCCTCGACGGCATCGGCACCAGCGAACTTCTCCACATCTTCATCTGCAACCGTCCAGGGGACGTGAGGCCGGGTTCCTCCGGAAAGCCTGTGCCGGGGTACGAACTGAAGCTGATCGATGATGGGGGGAAGGAGGTTCCCAAGGGCGAGATCGGCACTCTCCTCGTCAAGGGTCGAAGCGCCGCCCAGCAGTACTGGCGGGGACGGGAAAAAACCCTTGCTACGATGCAGGGCGAATGGATTAACACGGGCGACAAATACTACGAAGACGAGGACGGATACTTCTGGTGCGCCGGCCGGGCGGACGATATGTTGAAGGTGGGCGACACCTGGGTTTCTCCGCTCGAGGTTGAAAACTGTATCCGGGAACATTCCGCTGTCCGCGAAGTCGCCGTCGTCGGACGGACCGACGAAAAGGGCCTCACGAAACCCAAGGCGTTCGTCGTATTGAGGGAAGGCGTTGAGCCGTCTCCGCAACTCGGAAAGGATCTGAGCCAGTGGGTCCTCGACCGGATCTCGAAGGATAAATGTCCCCGCTGGGTCGAGTTCGTTGAGGAACTCCCTAGGGGCGCAACCGGCAAAATTCAGCGGTCCGAGCTCAGGTAGAGACCTTCGCTACCCATCGGGTTTACATCCGCAGGGAACCCGCTCATTGGCTCTTGATTTCACCGGGTTATAACATCGGTCGGTGCCGGTGCGGAATTTGATTCGCCTGAGGCATTTCGCTAGAGTTGCGACTCGATAGGCAACAGGCTGAGAAATCCGGTCACGAACCGCTGCCAGAGTCCGCTGTAGGGCTCCACATCGAGGGTCCTCTGCTCTCCATCGACCACGCCGTGCCACAGCAGGTTTTCGGATCCGTCCTCGTTTTTCACCAGCTCCAGCCGAAAGGCGATCTGCCCCACCTTCCTGTCGAACCACCGCCCCATCTCCCCGGCAATATCCGCCTGCTCGAACACCACCCCGATTTCGGTGTTGTGCAAGACGGCCCGCGGATCCAGGTTCAGGGAACCGATGAAAACGAGTTCACGGTCGAACACAAAGGACTTCGCGTGCAGGCTCGCCTTCGAGGAACCTGCAAGTCTTTTTCCCTCGCGTTCGCCGGCGGGTTTCCTGTTCATTTCATGCAGCTCGACGCCCGCCCGCAGCAGGTCCTTGCGGTATTTGGAATAGCCCGCATGCACGATGCCCACATCGTTTGAGGAGAGCGAGTTCGTCAGGATCCGCACCCGCACCCCACGCCGGGCAAGATCGCCCAGGGCCGCGGTACCTTCCTTGCCCGGGACAAAATAGGGCGAAAAAATAATCAGCTCCTTTTGAACACCCCCGAAGAGCGGGGCCAGCCGGGGGGCGAGGTGATATTGCTTTTGGTCAAAATCATGAAGGATTTTTTCAGGCTGATCGTAGACGATCCGGGCGTCTCCCCAGTCATAACGCACGTTTCTTTCCACCAGCCGCCCGGCCAGGTCAGAGCTTCTCAGGGCTTGCAGGTAGGCCGAGTCGATTTGCTTCGCGACGAATTCGTCGAGCGCTCGCCGCTTTTGCTCCATTTCCTCGGCCGTGGGCGGGCTGCCCTTGAGCACGGTGGCGGGATAGGCCAGTTCGCTGTTCCAGTAAAGGTCAAAGGCGCTCGAGACCTCCCCGGCCGCCGGCCCGATGACCAGGACGTCCAGATCTGCAAAGGCCAGGTGAGGGTCGGCTTCGAAATACTCGTTGCCGATATTGCGTCCCCCCAGGATGGCCATCTGGTTGTCGACCGTGAAGGATTTGTTGTGCATGCGCCGGGTCACGGATTCCATTCGTGTGACATACTGAGTGATTCGGCTCGCTTTGCGGCTGAAGGGGTTGAAGATTCGCACTTCCATGTTCGGGTGGCCGTCAGCTGCGGCTGCGCCCAGATCCCTTCCGGCCAGGTCCATATCGTCCACCAGCAGGCGCACCCGAACGCCGCGGTCGGCTGCCTTGAGCAATTGATCCAGAAACAGGGCGCCCACCAGGTCGTTGTGAAACAGGTAATACTGGGCGTCGATGCTGCGCTCGGCGTATTGAGCCAGCACCGCGCGGGCCACAAAGGCATCCAGCCCGTTGTTCAGCAGCATCAACCCCGACTGACCGGGGTGGGCTGACTTCTCTTGCTTAACCAGGCTGCCGATGAGCGTGCTGCTCGTGTCGGTGAAGGCGTAAGACGCCGGCTTGTCAAAATCCTCGGGAAGCCCAGCGCAGCCGGCCGAAAGGCAAATCGATATCACCCCTACCAGAGCACGCATGATGCTTTTCATCGCCGCTCCTTCACGATTTCCTGCGAATCCTGCAGGGCAGGTTTTTCAAGTTCGGCGTCCCGAATTCCCTGCCCAGCTTTCCGACGGACGTGAGCATGTTGAAGTTCGATCGCTTCCAATCAAACTGATCTTTCGGATCCCCCTCCGGAAACCACCAGCCCAGCGCGGCACTGACGACGCGAGGGTGCACGATGTCCGTCACGCAAGCCGTCTGGGTGACTTCTCCGTATCTGGTTTCGATCACGACCTCATCCCCGTCGGCGATCCCGTGCCTCGTCGCCGTATCGGGATGGATCTCCACCGCAGGCCGCGGTCTTTTTTCCCGGAGTCTGTCCACCCAGCGGTAGGAAGACATGAGATAGTAACGGCTCTTTGCGCTGATGAGCACCAGGGGGTAGTCAGGATCCTCGTCCTCGGGAAGGCCCGTGAACTCCGGCAGGGGTTTGAGCCCGAATTTTTCTGCGGTGCTGAGCTTCAACTCCACCTTTCCGGTCGGCGTTCGAAAGCCTTCCTTCTCATACATCTTGAATCGATCCGGCCCCTTCAGATACCCCTTTTCGGCAAATTCCCGGTAGGTGAGTCCTGCCGGCCTGAGCAGGTCTTCGAGAAACGACTCATGGTTCTCATGCCAGTATTCAGGGGGAGAGACCCGCTTGCCCAGCTCGTTCATGATTTTGATATCGGGCCAGCATTCCTCGGGCGGGTCGACGATTTTCGGGCGGGCAAGGATCATTCCGTGCCCGATCCCGTAGTGGCCGATGTCATTCATCTCGAATTGATGGGCAACCGGAAAGACCATGTCCGCCATTGCGGCGGTAGGGGTCATGAAGATCTCGGCCACCGCCACAAAATCGAGATTCATAAAGGCCTCGTAGGTCCTGCTGCTGTCGGCCCATGCCACCAGCGGATTCGTGCACATGCCGTAGTAGCCCCTCACCGGGTAGGGATCGCTCTCGAGAACGGCCCTCCTGAAATGCGCAGGGGGGATCGTCATGAATCTGGGAATGACCTTGTGGTGAGCGCTGATCATCTCCTTTCTCTTGTCAGGAATGAGATCCGCCCGGACGAATTCGCGCAAGGACAGGATCTTGGGATCGCGGGCATTGACATTCCCGCCCGCCACATCGAGATTTCCACAAACGGCCATCAGGCAGACGAGAGAGCGGGTCGCATCGAAGGCGTTGATGTCGTGCTCGATCGGGTTTCCCCATTGGAGGGCCGCCGGTCTCGCCTTTGCGTACATCCGCGCCGCCTGTCGAATCAGGTCGGCCGGGACCCACGTTATTTCAGCGACCCTTTCAGGGGTGTAGGCCTCCACGCCCCGGGAGAGATCCTCGAACCCGTGGGTGTGCTTCTCCACGAAGGCTTTGTCGTAGAGGGATTCCGTGATGATGACGTTGATGAATCCCAGGGCGAGCGCCTGGGCGGTTCCGGGGCGCAACTGCAGCCAGACATCCGCCTTTTCAGCGAGGTCCGTTCTCCTTGGATCCACCACAATGAGTTTCGCGCCTGCCTTGAGCCGGTTGTAGAACAGGCTCGCGATCTGGCCCTCTTCGTTGGTCGACGACACGTTGCTCGCCCACAGCAGAATCAGCTCCGTCGGATTGTGGAGATCGGCCACAGGATAGAATCCGCAGGTGTGGACCCCGGTGATCTCCCGCGGGGCGTGGCAGACGTCCTGTGAGGCGATGACATTGGGAGACCCGAAGATGTTGGCAAGTCGAATCAGGATGAAATGCTCCAGGCCTTTCGGCATGCCCACGCCGAAACCGACCGCCCGGGCCCCGTGCTTCTCCTTGATCTTGAGGAAGTTTTCTGCGGTTTCCCCCAGGGCCTCTTCCCACGATATGCGCTGCCACTTCCCCTCGCCCCGCTTTCCCACCCGCTTCAAGGGGTACCTGAGGCGGTCCGGGTGGGTGATGCGGTCCGGCGACACCCTGCCCTTGAAACAGGTGTAGCCCCGGTTCAGGTAGCCGTCGGGATCCCCCTTGACCTGTACGATGCGGTTGTCTTGCACCCCCACCAGGAGGGCACAGCCTCCATGGTCCATGCGGGCACAGTGCGTCTTTTCCCACCGAATGTCATCCGCCAAATTTTCACCCCCTCCTACGTTCTCAGAAAAAGCCTCTCATTCCTTCTCATCGGCCATGTGCTTATTAACCGTCTCACAATAGTGTTGACATGCATGGGCCGGCATCGAGACCGCGATCCGTAGGAGCAAGCTCCTGCTTGCGATAAATTCGCGACCGGCCCTTCGAGAGCCTCAGGGTCCTGAGCAGCGTCGAAGGAGAGGTCGCTCCTACAGAGAAAAAACACTGTGGGAAATCTTGTCCTTGTTCTATACGTGCAGCCACGGACGCTGTCAACAGGTCAGGAAGTTTATGAACCGGAGAAGTGGATGACAACTGAATTGTATCCACGCATGCGTGTTCGTCGTGAACGCTCATGTCCGAGGTTGTGGCTGTCCTTGCGCATGAAAATGCAGGGTCGGGCACGCACCGCCGCCGTAGCGGCTATGGCGCGCAGGAGGCCGCGCCGACCAAGGGCCGGCGGCCCGCTAGAGACCTCACAAGAACCCGCTCCGCTCACGCTTTCATCGGTTTCGCCATGCAGCACTCCCATCATGGCCGCTCGCTTCCGGGGCTCGAGCTCGCTGAAACCGTTAACCGTTTCTGTAGAATTCCGCCATGCCCAAAAGCATGAACGCCCGGGTCAGGAGGCAGAAGAAGGCGGTGTAGGCGGCCGTCAACGGGATCTCGAAAAAGAGCTTTAGAGGGTCGTCGCTGCCCAGTCCGAAAACAGAATACCCGTATTGTGCGTAGATTTGGTGGATCGTCATGTAAGCAACAAGAGCCGCCATGCTTACCCCCATGGATATCCATGCGTGACGGCGTACGCTGCGAAGATTTTTTTCCCTCAACTCATCCCGCCTCCCGAATGTCGACAATATGACGAAAAGAGTTACGACGGTAGCGACGGTAGTAATGAACGGCGGAGAGAGGTGGTTGAACACACCATCCGCCTCGTAGCTTTCCAGTGGAATCACCTTGAGGAACACGCTTGAAAGAGGAAAGAACACCGAGATCCCTGCGAGGATCCCCCAAAGCGTCCCAAGGAACGCAATGAACTCGCGAAACTCTTTTAGAAAACCTGCTCCCCTTTTTCGAGATTCCACTTTGTTTCCTTGCCCATCACCTTTGACTGAAGGTTGCCCCTACCGGACCTCCCTTATGTAACCATCAATATCATACATCCATTTTGTTTTTGTCAAGAAGCCACCCGCCTGCGCCCCTTCGACGATCTCAGAGCTGCGGCGCTGCAAGGGAGAAGAAAAAGGATAGACGGGAGGGAGGAGCTAACTGGGTGTTGGGGGGACGAGAGGAGGGAGGGATTTTCGCCGGGCACGGTGGCCTGTGTGAAAGGAAAAAGGCAGAAAACTCTTGACGATCCCGGAGCAACGGGCTATTTTGGTCAGTCTTTCGGCGGAGCCCGGTCACGGACGCTCTGCGAATCACATCACAGTGCCGAAGCACAGGACCACGGAAATCTCCCCTACCCCCTCTTTTGCGAAGGGGGGAAATCGAGCCTTGCGATCAGGGGAGGTCGGCGGGGGACCGGGACGGCTGCAAGAGACAAAAAAGCGAGACGAGGAAAAAAGATGATTAAGCGGACGATCTTTGCAGGGTTTGGAGGACAGGGCGTTTTGCTGATGGGATATGTGTTGAGTCACGGGGCCATGCACAAGGGGCTCAATGTGACGTATTTTCCGTCCTACGGGGCCGAGATGCGGGGCGGCACCGCCAACTGCACCGTCACTCTCTCGGACAAAAAGATTGCCTCACCGGTGGCTTCGAACCCCGATATCCTCGTAGCGATGAACTACCCCTCCCTCGAGAAATTCGAGGCCGCCGTGGCCGAGAAGGGCCTTATATTCCTCAACACCTCGCTCATCACCCAGAGCCCTTCCCGATCGGATGTGGAAGTGATCCGGGTCCCTACCCTGGATCTCGCCAAGGAAGTCGGTTCGGATCGGGCCATCAACATGGTCATGATCGGCGCCGTGTGCGCAAAGAGCGGGCTCCTCCCCCTCGAGGATACCGTCAAAGGCATGGAAGCCGCACTCAAAGGCAAGGAAAAATTCTTCCCTCTCAACAGGAAGGGGATCGAACGGGGATTCCAGTTCATCGCGGAAAACCAGTGATCCGTCGAAGCAGAGAGCATAGAGCATGGAGCTCGGAGCAAATCCGCCCATAGCCCCCCCTTTTGTAAAGGGTTTTCCAAAGGGGGAAAGCCGCTGAAAGTCCTCCCCTTTGCAAAGGGGAGACAGAGGGGATTTTACTCGGATGAAACGTTGAGTTTCTTAGAAGTCATTCAGTGGGCGGTAGCCGGGCTTCGCAGCCGGACCGCCCATTTGAATTTTAGGCACTTTAGGCACTTCTGTACTTCTGAAACCTCCCCACCTCCTGTTTCAGCCAATCCGGCCAGAACGCCTCATCGATGGGATAGCTGGCATCCAGAGCCTGGAAAGAACCAGGCCCCGTCACCCTGGCGATCTTTTTCTGGTCATTGAACTTGACCTCATCCACCCCGATGAGCTCGGCCACCCTCCGGTTGATCTCCTCTTCACCCTTGTCATAGGGGTTGCCCCCTTTGAAGGCCCTCTGGATCGCCAGTTCGTGCAGGCACTCTCGTCCTCTGTGCCACTCCTTGAAGGAGGGAAAGTACATGGGCCCGTAGGAAACCCAGAATTCGATGAACTTTGCCCCGGCATTGTAAACGACCCAGACCGAGCCGCCTTCACTGACGCTGCCCCGCACAATGCTGTCGTCTCCCATGGCGACGTTCCTGCCTTTCAGCAGGGAGTCTATCCCTCCGAACTTGAGCCCCACCTCCTGGTAGCGGGTCCGCCTTTCTCCTTCCTGAAAGGTCCGCACCGCCTGGGGAAGTTTGATCAGAGCGGGAAGAAGCGGTTTGCCGAGTCCTTCGGCGATGCCCACGGTGACTCCCCATCCTGATTCCGGGTTGGGAATCACGATGTCCGCCTTCGAAGACTGGTAGTGAGCGACCAGTTCCAGTCCGAGCTCTCTCCGAATCTGGAAGACTTCTTTGCCCCTGAACAAGGAGCCCACATTCCCGAAATAGACGCCCTGAAAGATGTCGGGCATGGCCGATTCCTCGCGGAGTCTTCTCGTCTCCACGCCGTTCGGGGAGCACAAGGTCATCTCGGCTCCGTTATACTCCCTCTCGCTCACTCCGTGGAGTCTGCGGTGGGAGCAGGACTCCGAGCTGGCCACGAAAGCGCCGTCGATTTGAGCGAAGCAGAAGGGCTCGAAAGCCCGGTCGTCGTTGAGCGCCGCCAGGTAGCCGTCTTTTCCGTCGTGAACCAAAGCCACCAGAGCGAAGGTGGCCCGGCCGTGGAGCCTGTCCACCAGTTTCCTCCCCGCTTCGAAGCTCACTCCCTCCTCGGTCATGTACTTGTGAAGCAGGGCGCCCACCACCTCGGTCTTGTTCTCCGTTTCCAGGGAGTAGTCTTTCTCGAGTTCCTCGATGAGATCAACCGAGTCGAGCAGATAGCCGTCCATCGTCAGAACGATCTTGAGCCGGGAATCCCTCCTGGGGTGGATCTCGATGGGTTCTGCATTGATTTTTTCGGGAATCTTTCTTTTCGTATAGCCGATGTTGCCAATGGCGCCGAAGGGTTCGAGGTCCTGGAAAATCTTGACGAGATTGTAATCGATGATGTCCGCGATTCTGCCAAGCCCTTTGTGGATGTAGATGTCCTTCCTGTTCACCACGGCGATGCCCGTGCTGGCTTTGCCCCGGTGCTGGCACGCCCCGGTGGCCAGGAACGCCTTGTTGACCAGTTCCCTGTCACCTATGCCGTAAATCCCGACAATCCCGTCCATGCTCCGGCTCCTTCCGCCTTCTCCTTTGCCCCTGCCGCAGGAAAAAATCACTCATACAAAAGGAAGGTGGCTCTGTCAAGGCTCCTTTGCCCGGACATTTTCTCAGCGCCGTCTCTCCAGGCGAGCCAGACAGGCGGCCAGGAACAGCCCCACCAGGGCCACGCTCCCGAGAAACCAGGTCGCTCCTTCCCAGGCCCCGGTGGTGGAGACGATGAGCGCCAACGCGGGCGGGCCGATCACCTGACCCAAGTTCGAGCCCTGCATGACCAGGCCGTTCGTCGTACCCACGAGTCTCGGTTCCGGTGCGAGAACGGGTACACCGCTCATGACCGAAGCCGGCAGCACTCCTCCGCACCCTGAAAAAGCCAGGCACGCCAGGTAACGCACAAAGAAAGGCAGGGTAGACGAGTAGACGGCCAGGCTGCAGAGGCCCATGATAAAAATGGCCGAAACGACGAGCCGGGAGCGGCGCAAACCCCTGTGAAGCAGCCACCCCCCCAAGAGATTTCCCGGCACGTTCATGGCCACCATGAGGGCGGTCAGGAAGGAAGCGTGATCCGCCTTGACCCCATAGCCTTCGATGAGCAGGGTGGGCAAAAACCCCATGACAGCCAGCCACATCAGAGCGTAGGTGGAAAAGGTTGCGGCAAGAAGAAGCGGACCGGCCGCGGTCGAGGTCTGTCGCATGTCTTCCCACAGCAGGGCGAGCCGGAAGGCTCGCGGCCTCGACCGGCCCGCAAAACGCCTGGTGGAGAAAGCCGCGAAAACCGCGTAGGAGGCCAGGATGGCGGCGTTCACCTGCCACAATCCCCTCCAGCCGAAGATGGATGCCAGGAAGGGCGTGAGCAGCATCATCACGGCGATCCCGGCGGGAACATAGCAGCTCCACATGGAAAGGGCGATGCGGATGTCCTTGGGTTGGGTGACGCGAAAGATCAAGGCCGGGGCCGCCACACCGACGCTCACGAAACCCAGACCCTCCAGGACGCGGGTGGCTAGAAGCAGGGAGGGTTCAGCCGACCAGGAACCGGCGAGGCTCCCTGCAGCCTCGCAGATGAGACCGGCGATGAGCACGCGGCGGTAACCCAGTCCGTCGGCCATCGCCCCGGCCACCGACCCAAGCACGAGCCCGATGATGTTGAGGGTGGACAAGATCCAGCCGGCCAGGAAGAGGCTCATGCCGAGCTCGGCGCGGATCGCCGGGAGCAGGGGCGGCGCCTTGCCGATCTGAAAGGCGCCGACCATCCCGGCGCCCACGAATAGAAGCACCAGGCCCCAGGGCGTCCTGTCGGGTCCCGTGATGGATGCGGCCGGCGTTCGTCCCCTTGTTTGCCTCGCCATTATCCGCCCTTGAACCACGTCGCAAGAATCGGAAAAGCAATCACCAGGGCCAGCCCGATGATGTCGAGGAGGCAGTAGGGAATGGCTGCCTTGTAGATGTCTTTAATGGTGATCTCGGGAGGGGTCGTGGCTTTCATCACGAAAAGGGCCAGGCCGAAGGGAGGGGTCAACTGCCCGATGGCCAGGCAAATGAGCACGAGAATGCAGAACCAGATCGGATCGTACCCCAGGGCCTTGATGATGGGCATGGCAATGGGAAGGGTGATCATCATGATGGAGACCTGTTCCAAAAAGCACCCCAGCACCACCACGATGAGCAGAATGAGAAGCAGGATCAGGATGGGGCTCAGCGAAGCTTCCAGCACCAGGTTGAGCACGCCCCGGCTCACCCCCGAGAAAGCCAGGACCTGGCTGAAAGCGGCCGAGGCTGCGATGATGGTGAGAATCATCACGGTCACCTGGAGGGAACTCAGGATGGAGTCTCTCATCACCTTAAAACTCAACTTCCGGTAGGCGGCCGCCATGATCAGGGCAATGAGGCTCGCCAGGGCCGC
>Ga0068714_10007125_pt1 | contig 11020 bp, 9 predicted proteins | sample MTBNYHSulfiMetaG_FD_62988 | JGI IMG/M metagenome (GOLD analysis project Ga0068714, IMG submission 62988) | Enrichment culture microbial communities from rom New York Harbor, USA that are MTBE-degrading - MTBE-NYH (New York Harbor Sulfidogenic)... | ecosystem: Environmental > Aquatic > Marine >... | reverse complement strand
ACGACAGCCTGAACAACCCGGTGCGGGTCACCGACGCTGCCGGATATGTCACCGATTACACATATGACGAAAACGGCAACCTGCTATCAGTAAACAAGGCGGTATATGGTGGAATGGCCACAACATCATTTGAGTACAACGAGTACGGCCAGGTGATCAGCATTACCGACCCCAATAGCAACACCACTGCTGTGGCATATGACGAATATGGCAACCGTATATCGGTATCCGACCCTCTGGGTAACACCACGACCTATACTTACGATATAATTGGGCGCAAGCTCACCGAAACCGGCCCCAGAGGCAACGAACCGGGCGCGAACCCTGAAGAATACCGCTGGACTTATACCTACGACCAGGCCGGCAACCTGCTCACGGTAACCGACCCGGTGGGCAACGTTACCACCAACAATTACGATGCCAACAACAACCTTACCGATACAACCGATCCGAAGGGTAACACAGCCACATTTACTTATGATGAGAATAACAAACTAATCACCAAAACAGACCCGCTGAACAACGTGACAACATATCAGTATGACGCCAGCGACAACCTTAGTTCAGTCACCGACGCCAATAACCATACCACCGGTTACCAATACGACTTCCTGGAACGACTTGTATCCACCACCTACCCGGACGGCAGCTCCGAGACCCTGACCCTGGACGGGAACGGCAACATCATTGCCGCAAAAGACCGCAACGACAACACCACAAACTATGAGTATGACGAACTGAACCGCCTGGTTAAGATAACCGACCCGGCGGGCGGCACTATAACCATGCAATACGACCCGCTGGGCAACCAAACAAGCGTCACCGACCAGCGCGGCAACACCACGACATATACCTATGACCAGGCGTCACGTCTGCTTTCCACAACCGACCCACTGGATCATACCACCGGCTATACCTATGACCTCGCGGGTAATAGATTAACCGTCACCAACCCCAAAGGCGCCACCTGGATTAACAACTACGACAGCGCCAACCGGCTGGTTAAAACAACCGACCCGCTGGGCCATGAAAGCGCCTTGCAATACGACAGCGCCGGCAATGTAATTATCAGTACCAACGCCAATAATATCAGCACATCGTTCACATACGACACACTTAACAGGCTTATAGCCGTCACCGACGCCTTGGGCAACACCACGGATTACACTTATGACGAAAACGGCAACCTGACCGGGGTCACCGACGCCAACGACAACACAACCATCTATGCGTTCGACGAAATTAACCGCCTGACGGCCGTAACCAAACCCCTGGGCCAGACCACGGGATACACCTACGACCCGGCGGGCAACCGGATAAGCAGCACCAAACCCGACGGGACCAGTATCAGTTACAGCTACGACAGCAACAATCGCCTGGCGAGGATTACCTATCCTGGCTCCAATCAAATCAGCTTCACCTACGACGCCAACGGCAACCGGACCCAAATGATTGATCCAGAAGGGACCACCCTGTACAGCTACGACAACCTGGACCGGATAACCACTGTATCAAGGGCCGTTTATTCCATCGGCTACGACTACGATTTGACTGGAAACATCATTGGCATCACCTACCCTGACGGATTAAACATAACCTACACTTACAATGAACTTAATCAGCTTGCCTCAGTATCCGACGCCCTATATACCGCCACCTTCACCTATAATGAGCTGGGCCACATCATCGGTGAACAACTGCCCAACGGCGTTACGGTAAGCTATGCATATGACAATATCGGCAGGCTTACTTCCCTGCAGCACATCAAGGGTGACACGGTCCTGACCGGGGTGGAATACACCCTGGACAACCTGGGCAACAGAACCAGCGCCACCGACGAAAACGGTCGGACAACCAGATACACCTATGATGATCTCAATCAACTAACTAAAGTTGAATACCCGGATGACGACCCGGTAAATTACACCTACGACCCAGCAGGCAACCGCCTCAGCGCCGGCGGAGTCAGCTACAGCTACGACAGCGCCAACCGGTTGATCCAGGCGGGCAGCGTCCCCTACGGCTACGACGACAACGGGAACCTCTTATCCGTGGGAGAATCGGTGTACTATGATTATGATTACGAAAACCGGCTGGTAGGCTTTGCTGACGGTACCAACACGTATCAATACACCTACGACGGCGACGGCAACCGCCTCACCCAAACAGTCTCTGGAGCGGTCTATAGAGATTACAGCTACATTTACGATATCAATGCAGGACTTCCGCTACTGCTGGCAGAAATAGACAGCCAAGGAAACACCAACAACTACCTGTACGCTAATGGATTATATAGCCGCACCGGTCCCGAGGGTATGATGTTCTACCATGCTGACGGCCTGGGCAGCGTATCGGTGGTAAGCGATGTATACGGCGAGACGCTCAACCGCTACACTTATGACCCGTTTGGCAATCCGCTTACCGTTAACGAAACCGTGGACAATATATTCCGCTTTACCGGCGAACCGTACGACCCAAGCGGCTTGATATTCTTGCGGGCACGGTATTATGACCCGTTCACGGGCAGGTTCATCACCCCGGATACCTACCCTGGCGAACTAAACGACCCGCTGTCGCAGAACCTGTATGTGTATTGTGGTAATAACCCGGTACTGTATATAGACCCGTCGGGACAAATTAGAGTGTGCCAATTGGATGATTTAGGAAAAGGTTTGTGGACATCCGGCGGTGAAGCCGTAAGAGAACTTTTATCTACACCAGGCGCATTATGGGAACTGTCAAAAGCAATTTATCATAAAGAATTGTCATTGAATGATTTAATCCTCGCTTTGGGAAGTACCGGTGCTGATATAGGTGGAACAGTTGACTATGTATTGAAACATTCGGATAGCGTCTGGTTCGGAAAACCATCCGACAAAGAAGTCTACGAGTACGGCAGAAACTTGGGGCATGTGCTGCAAATAGCTGCTGGAAGTGGTGCCGCATTGAAAGCAATTTCTAAAACAGCACCGAAAGCGGCGAGTGCGCTTGGAAAAAGCGCAGGTAAAGCTAAGGGCGCGGGTAAGGCTCCAAATAAAATTACAGACTTAGTAAAAGATATGAAGGATTGGTTAGGAAATGATGCAAAAGTAATTACGAATAAAAATGGGGACAAAGTTTTTATGTCAAGTGATGGAACTCGAAGGATAAGATTTGATATTAACAATACGTCTCCGCATAATAATCCTCATGGTCATGTAGAAGAATTAATAAATGGTAAGTGGGTTAAATCGGGACCTATTTATCCAAAAGATGTCCCCCATAATTAAAGGAGAGTTGATGCAGATGAGAATTCTTAATCAAGACGATGATAAATCAATAAAAAATGTTCTTTTAATGCTGACAGATGAAGAGGCAACTGAGTTAAGAGATGACTTGGAAAGATTGTTGTCCAAAAAAATATCAAATGACCACAGTCATATCAATGATTTGGATTATACACATGAATTATCAATTGCCCTATATGATGCGAACAATATAGAAGAATTTGATGAAAGAACTAAAAAGTTGATTTTGCATGATGAATAACGGAGTGAAACAGGAACGATAAACAAATTGTGTGGGAAAACGCATATGAACTGTTAAGCTGCACAGGGGGCATTCATGCCCCCCCTATGCAGCTATTGATAGTTGTAAGCGGCGTCTACGGGACTCCCATAAACCGCTACACCTACGATCCATTCGGCAATCCGCTTACCGTTAACGAAACCGTAGACAACATGTTCCGGTTCACCGGCGAACCGTACGATCCAAGCGGATTAGTGTTCCTGCGGGCCAGGTATTACGACCCGTCCATAGGCAGGTTCCTTACCCCGGATACGCTGATGGGACAGTTAAACGACCCGCTTTCGCAGAATTTATATGTGTATTGAAGAGGCGGAGGGGTATATATTTAGCCCGTATTCCGTAGAGATGCTTAATGAATTAGGTTTGGATAGTAACGTTATAAGAATAACCAAGTTAGGGACAGAACTGGAAGATATCCAAAGCCTTATTCCACACAAATTAAAAAGCAACATACATGATTTAATTGAAGAGACAACCTCAATTTTATCAGAACTTCCAACGCCAAAGCTCCCAACAGAAAAGATTTTAAAATAGAAACTTATATTGAGTGTCAACAATTTTGTGCTTTAGCTATAGTGGTCATTAGGGGTCAACAATGACCACTAATGACCACTATAGCAGTCTTTTTACAATTCGTAAGGCCAGGCCTGGAGGCCGCCTTCCATGTATTTTACATTGGTGAACCCGGCGCCGATCAGGGTGCGCAGGGCTTCGTAACTCCTGGTGCCCAGGGCGCAGATGGCGATGATTTCTTTATCCCTGGGTACCTCGTCCAGCTTCTCCCGCAGGTCGCCCAGCACCACCAGTTTAACCCGGTCGTCCTTCAGACGGCGCATCTTAAACTGCGGTTCGGTGCGCACGTCCAGGAGCACCATGTCGTCGCCGCGGTCCATTTTTGCCTTGACCTCGTCCACGGTAATGGTCTTGGCCAGCCCGGCCACCTTGTTGCGCACGATGTTGGCGGTATGGGTGGCCAGATCGATGGGTGTTGAGAACGGCGGCGCGTAACCCAGGTCTACTTCGGCCAGCTGTTCGACGGTGGCCCCCATGGAAATGGCGGTGGCCACCACGTCAATGCGTTTGACCGCGTCACCGGCTCCAAGGGCCTGGGCGCCCAGGATCCTGCCGGATCCTGCTTCGGTGATTAATTTCATCAGCACCAGCCCGTGGTCCGGGTGGTAGTGGGTGCGGTCAAAGGCGTGGTTGACGGCGGTTACAATATCGAAGCCCAGTTCGCGGGCCTGCTTTTCACCGAGTCCGGTACGGCCGATGTTGAATCCCATGGTGTGCAGCACCGAGGTGCCCAGCACGCCGCTAAAAACGGATTTTCCGCCCGCCAGGTTGTCGCCCACTACGCGGCCTTGCCGGTTGGCGTATGTGGCCATGGGCAGGAACATTTTCTTTTGGCTTACCAGGTGGGTGGTTTCGGCGCAATCACCCAGCGCGTAGATGTCGGGGTCGTTGGTCTGCAGGTATTCGTTTACCTCGATGGCGCCGGTGGCGCCGATGGTGATGCCGGCCTGACGGGCCAGATCCACTTTGGGCCTTACCCCTACGGAGACCACAACCAACTCGGCGTCGATTTCGCCGTTATCCGTAACCACGGTGGTAACGTTGCCTTCCTCGTCCCCTTCCAGTTTCATAACCTTGGTGCCCAAGAGAAATTCAATGCCCTGGTCAGTCAGTTTTTTGGCCAGCACCCGGGCCATATCCTCGTCCAGCATGACGGGCAGGATCTGGTTCTGCAGTTCCACCACCGAGCAGAACATATGCAGCTTCATCAACGCGTCCGCGGTTTCCAGGCCAATTAAACCGGCCCCCACGATGACCGCTTCGCCGCCTTCCATGTCGCCCAGATATTCTTTAATTTTCTGCGCGTCGTCGGGATGGTTTAATTTGAAGACGCCTTTTAAGTCCAGTCCTTCGATGGGCGGCACAAATGGTTCGGCCCCGGTGGCCAATACCAGTTTATCGTAAGGGATGGAGTATTTTTCGCCGGTCTCCAAGTTTTCTACGTGCACTTCTTTCTTTTCCCGGTCAATGGACTTGGCTTCGGTGCGGGTGATCACCCGGCAGCCCTTTTCACGCCAGAAATATTCCTCGTTTCTGATGACACCGTAAGTGGTCTCAAATAAATGGTTAAACTTTTGTACTTCACCGGACAGGTAAAACGGCATGCCGCACCCGGCGTAGGAGATCAGGCTGCCCTTTTCAATGATGGTAATTTCCGCGTCCGGAGCTACGCGGCGGGCCCTGGCCGCGGCTTTGGGACCCGCTGCCACGCCGCCGATAATAACTATTTTTTGGCTCATTCCATGACACCCACCTTAACTATTAATTGCATTCCAGGATCATGAATAAATTTTAATTGTAAATAGCTCATAAAGTCAAGGACAGGCCGTCAAAAACCTGCAAGAAAAGCGCGCTCTTCAGTTCCCTCAGTGCGCGCTTTTCAGTACTTTAATCCTTAGTTCTGGCCATAAATATGGCCAGTATAATTTCCTAAAGTATTAAAAAAGCCCGTAAAAAGCCGGGTGGTATAACCACCCGGCATCCGGGCGCCCGCAAGGGGCGCCCTATAACCGGCGTGTTTACAGGTCTTCTTCTTCCATCCTGTTTTCCATGCTGAATACGTTGCTCATATTCTCCATGCCTTCCGGCTCGTCCGCCGACCCGAAGGTGTCGTCGTTTACAAAAACCACCTCGTCGCAATTGGGGCAGGTCACTTCAATCACGTCCTCGTCGTCGACGATATCGGGTTCAAACAATACGGTTTCCCCGCAGCGCGGGCAGTCCACTTCGATGTAATCCTCCCTGTCGTCCGCATCATTAAAATCACTTTCCAGGGCAAACAGGTCGTCGTCAATGGTTCCCACGTAGTCTTCCAGTTGTTCCTGGGAGTCCTCCAGGTCGGACACGGTTTCCGCAAAGTCATCCAAAACTTCAATGATGCTGTTCAGCAATCTGCCCTCTTTGGTGTTGACATCCAATTCCATCCCGTTTGACAGCCCTTGCAGGTAGGCCACTTTCGACTTCAGATCGGACATGAAAAAACCCCCTTATGGTTAGTGCGAGACGCTCTTTGGCTTACGGCACTAGTATCTCTCTTTTCGGGGGGTTCTAAACATTTAACGAAGGATGTTCAAAAAGTCGGCTACGCCCGCTTGATGTAATGGCCGGTGCGGGTGTCTATCTGCAGCACGTCGCCGTTGTTGATGAAAAAGGGCACCTGCACAACATAACCGGTTTCCAGCGTGGCGGGCTTGGAACCGCCGGAAGCGGTATCTCCCTTAATGCCGGGTGCGGTGTCCACCACTTCCAGTTCCACAAAGTTGGGTAGATCTACACCAATGGAGCGTCCCTGGAAGGTAAGCAGTTGGATGGTCATGTTTTCTTTCAGGAATTTGACGGCATCGCCCAGTTCTTCGCCGCTCATGCTAAACTGGTCGAACGACTCCATGTCCATGAAGTTGTACTCTTTGCCGTCATTGTAGAGGTATTGCGCCTCTTTGCGCTCCACCCGCGCCCTGGGAAATTTCTCGCCGGCGTTGAAGGTTTTGTCGATTACGGCGCCGGTGCGGATGTTCCTCAGCTTGGACCGCACAAACGCGGAACCCTTGCCGGGTTTAACGTGCTGGAAATCCACCACCTGGTAGACGTCGCCTTCAATTTCGATGGTCAGTCCGGTGCGAAATTCGTTGGTTGATACCAAATTCTCCGCCTCCTTAAAATGCGCTTTAATTAATTAAAATCATTGAGCTATTACCATCAGCCTGTCCTTGGGCGCCCTGGTGAGCAGACGGCAGCCGCCGCGTTCCACCACCACGCTGTCTTCAATGCGCACCCCGCCGCGGCCCGGCAGGTAAATGCCCGGCTCCACCGTTACCACCATGCCGGCTTCCAGGACGGTGTCGTCACGGGCGGACAAGCGGGGCGCTTCGTGCACCGCCAGGCCGACGCCGTGGCCGGTGCCGTGACCGAAAAATTCTCCGTAACCGTATCCCTCGATAACATTGCGGGCGGCCCGGTCCACCGAGTTGGCGCCGACCCCGGCTTTAACCGCGTTTAAACCGGCCTGCTGGGCCTCCAGCACTATGTAATAAATCTTCTCCATTTCCGGCGGCGGCGCGCCCACCGATACCGTCCTGGTCATGTCGGAACAATAATGGTTTAAGATAACCCCGAAATCCAGCGTCAGTATGTCGCCTTTCCCGATAACCCTGTCCGAGGCTTCGCCGTGCGGCAGCGACGCCCTGGGCCCCGAAGCGACGATAAAGGGGAAAGAGGTTCCGGACGCTCCCAGGCGGCGCAGGTATATTTCCAGCTCCAGCGATACGGCTGCTTCGGTGACACCGGGCTTGATAAACCCGCAGATGTGCTCGAACCCCCGGTCCAGCAGGGCCATGGATGCGGCGATGGCTTCCAGTTCGGACGGTTCTTTGATCCGGCGCAGCTTTTCCACCATTCCATCCAGCGGCGCCAGCGCAACGCCGGGGAGCTTATCCCGGAGGGTGCTGTATAGATGGTAATTAATAAAACCGGCTTCAAAGGCCAGGGTGTTAAAACCGGTACTTTCCCTCATTTCGGCCAGTTTTTCCATTATGGTGCCGGTAACCCTGGCTAAGTGCAGATGGGGGCTTTGCTCCCGGGCCTGCTCGATATAGCGAAAATCGACACAAATATATGAAGTGCCCGGCGTAATCAACAAAGCGCCGGTATCACCGGTGAAACCGCTTAAATAGTAACGGTTTTCCGGCTGCATCACCAGCATGGCGCCGATGCCCTTTTCGGCCAGCAGGCGGCCCACCTTTTGCACCCGGTTTTTCATTCCGTGCCCTCCGCCGCGCCGGAGAAAACAGCGTCCCGGGCCAGCGCCACGGCGGCCTGCAGGCCCAACAGGTAACCCTGGGGTCCCAGCCCGACGATCTGCCCGGCGGCAACAGGAGCGATTACCGAATGACGTCTGAACTCTTCCCGGGCATGGATATTCGACAGGTGCACCTCAATTACCGGGATGCCGACGGCGGCCACCGCGTCCCGCAGGGCGTAGCTGTAATGGGTGAAAGCGCCGGGGTTGAAGACAACGGCCGCGCATTCACCGACTGCGGCGTGCAATCTGTCCACCAGCGTCCCTTCGTGGTTGGACTGGCAGAATTCCAGTTCCACATCCAGTTCGCCGGCCAAAAAAAGAAGGCTTTCATTAATATCTTCCAGGGTAACGGTGCCGTAAACGCCCGGTTCGCGCTGTCCCAGCAGGTTAAGGTTGGGGCCGTTCAATACTAAAATTTTCATCAAATCCACCTCAAAAACACTGGCAACATTTTAACACAAATGCAGAACCTTGCAAACATTTAGCCGCTGATGCTCATGCGGGAAATGCGCAAAGTGGGCGAGCCTTTGCCGCCGAAGAACTGCAGGTCGCTGCCCACGGCGTCCACGTTTTTAATGACTTCCATAATGTTGCCGGCCACGGCCATGCCCCGCACCGGGTGACTCAGCTTGCCGTTTTCAATCCACAGGCCCGAGGCGCCGAAGGAAAAATCGCCGGAAATGGGGTTGGCGGTGTGCAGGCCCATCACTTCGGTGATATAAAGTCCGCTTTTTACCTCGCCGATGATCTGTTCCGGGCTGAGGTTGCCGGGCTGGAGAAAAAAGTTGGTGGAGCCCACTTCCGGCGTTCCTTTAAAGGAGCCGCGGATGCCGTTCCCGGTGGATAATACGCCGTCTTTGGCGGCGGTATATGTATTATGCAGAAAGCACTGCAGCACGCCATTTTTAATCAGCACCGTTTCGGATGTCGGCACCCCTTCTCCGTCAAAGGGAGCCGAGGCGATACCGCCTGCCAGGGTGCCGTCGTCCACGACATTAAACAGCTCCGAGGCCACCTGTTGGCCCACCTTGCCGGCAAACAAAGACCGCCCTTTTTGTACGGCTTCGGCGGAAAGCGCCGGGGCAACCACTCCCAAAAACCCGGTGGCGATATAGGGATCCAGTACCACCGCAGCCTGTGTGGTGCTGCCCGGTTTGGCGCCCAGCATGCGCACGGCGCGGTTGGCCGCTTCTTTGCCCAGCCGGACCGGGTCCAGATCCTTCAGGTGCAGGCTGTAGTCCAGGGCAAAACCGGTCTGGCTGTCTTCACCGCTGCCGGCCACCAGGGCTATATACATACCGCAGTAGGCTCCGGAATACTGCAGGGATATGCCGTTGGAGTTGACCAGAATCACTTCTGCTTCGCCGTCCTGGTAGGTGGAGCTTTCAATAACGCTGACCCTTTGGTCATAACCGCGGGCCTCATTTTCCATGCTCCGGGCCAGTTCAATTTTATGTTCCACGGTGGCCGCCTTGATTGACGGATCATAAAGGTCCAGCTGGGGATAGGACGGGGACGGCCGGGGTAAAGTGCGCCGGGGATCGGGCTCTGCGCTGCGGGCGTTGGCCATGGCCTGGCCGATCATCTCGTCCACCGCGCTGTCATTCAGGTCTGTAGTGAAAGCGAAACCGGTCCGGCCTTCCTGGAACACCCGGATGCCCATACCCCGGTCTCCCGCCAGTTTCATTGTTTCCACTGCTCCGTTGCGCACCTCGATGACCAGTTCCCTGCCGTTGCCGAGATACGCCTCGGCCATGCCCGCGCCTGCGCGCATCGCCTTTTGCACTGCGTTTTCCGCTGTCGCTTTGAATCCGGATTCCATAACGGTTATCTTTCGCTCCTTTCAGTTACGTTAGTATAATTCAATGAAAAATAAACTATTCCTTTTTGTGCCAGAGTTTAACGGGTAATAAACAGAAAAACTGCCGTTCGGCAGTTAATGCATGAAAGATGTACTGGTGGTGAGAGCAATTATTTCTTTTAATTTAACCGGCGCCAGTTCCTGCACCGAGACTTCCACCACCGAGTTGGGGTCCAGCATGGCCAGAATGGCCACTTTTTCTCCGGACTGCTGGTCCGTGTAAAACCCGATAATGCAAAAATTAGCCTCCGCACCAACAATTTTTCTGGTGACTATATCGCCGATTTTCATAAAATACCCCCTGAAGGAAGTATGCTGTGAAATTACCCCGATCCCTTTCCCCGCATTCCTTTTACAGCATATGCCCGTATGCCGGCAGTTGTGTCACAAAATATCTGCCATTTGCAAAGAAACGGATATTGAAATGTTTTAACATAAAATGTAATAAATGACTGAGGGATGAATAATTTTTTCGTATTTTAGCCAAGATAATAACTACATTGAATCTGGTATTAAAAAAGATACCGAGGTGATGAAAGGTGGATTTCAATTTTCAGAGCTTAGCAAAAACCGATTGGCAAACCTGGAAAAATTACCTGCGGCAGGCAATGGAATTTGCCGAGGAACTGGGCATTCCCCGGGAAAAGGTGCAGTCCATGGCCCACCAGGTGGGTGATGTGCTGGCCCAGAACGTGCCTCCGGCCAACCCGGAGCAGCAGGCG
>Ga0068714_10007124_pt1 | contig 11022 bp, 10 predicted proteins | sample MTBNYHSulfiMetaG_FD_62988 | JGI IMG/M metagenome (GOLD analysis project Ga0068714, IMG submission 62988) | Enrichment culture microbial communities from rom New York Harbor, USA that are MTBE-degrading - MTBE-NYH (New York Harbor Sulfidogenic)... | ecosystem: Environmental > Aquatic > Marine >... | reverse complement strand
CGGGCGGCGTTGTCGTAGCCGATCACCGGGTTCAACGCGGTCACCAGCATCAGACTGGAGCGGACGAAGCGGTCGACCCGGTCGCGGTCCACCTCCAGCCCGGCGACGCAGTGGTCGGCGAAGCTGCGGCTCGAGTCGGCGAGCAGGCGGGCGGACTGGAGCAGGTTCGAGATCATCACCGGTTTGAAGGCGTTGAGCTGGAGCTGCCCGCCCGCCCCGGCGACGCCGACGGCGACGTCGTTGCCCATGACCTGGGCGCAGACCATGGTCAGCGCCTCGACCTGGGTGGGGTTCACCTTGCCGGGCATGATCGAGCTTCCCGGCTCGTTCGCCGGCAGGACCAGCTCGCCGAGGCCGCAGCGGGGCCCCGACGCGAGCAGGCGGACGTCGTTGCCGATCTTCATCAGGCTCACCGCCAGCGAGCGCAGGGCGCCGCTGGCCTGGACCACTGCGTCGTGGGCGGCGATGAGGGCGAACCGGTTGCCGGCGGGGACGAACGGCAGCCCGGTGAGGGCGGCGATCTCGGCCACCGCACGTGCCGCGAAACCCGGGTGCGTGTTGAGCCCGGTGCCGACCGCGGTGCCGCCGAGGGGGAGCTCGAGGAGGGCGGGCAGGGCGTCCTCCACCCGCGCCCCCCCCGCCCGCACCTGCGCCGCCCACGCGCCGAGCTCGTGCCCGACGGTCAAGGGGACCGCGTCCATGAGGTGGGTGCGGCCGATCTTGACCACCCCGGCGAACGTCTCCGCCCGCTCCTCGAGGGTCGCGGCGAGGTGGTCTGTAGCTGGCAGCAGGTGCCGCGTGAGCGCCTCGGCCGCGGCCACGTGCATGGCGGTGGGGAAGGCGTCGTTGGACGACTGGGAGCGGTTGACGTCGTCGTTGGGGTGGACCGGGCTCTTGGAGCCCATGACCCCGCCGGCGAGCTCGATGGCGCGGTTGGCGATCACCTCGTTGGCGTTCATGTTGGTCTGGGTGCCGCTGCCGGTCTGCCAGACGACGAGGGGGAAGTGGTCGTCGAGCTGCCCGGAGACGACCTCGTCGGCCGCTCGCTCGATCAGTCCGACGCGGTCCGGCTCGAGCAGGCCGATCTCGGCGTTGGCCCGGGCGGCCGCCTTCTTCACCAGCCCGAGGGCCCGGATCAGGCCGCGCGGCATTCTTTCCTCGCCGATCCGGAAGTAGCTCAGGCTGCGCGCGGTCTGGGCGCCCCAGTAGCGGTCCGCGGGCACCTCCACCTCACCCATGGTGTCACGCTCGATCCTCGTCGCGGGCATGGCTCGACCTCCGTCGTGTTCAACAGTACCCGATCCCGGTCCCACTCCCATTCCTGTCACCCCGAACGCGGACCCCGTCTCACTCTCTTTGTCATCCCGAACGCGAGCCCCGTCTCACTCTCTTTGTCATCCCGAACGCGGACCCCGTCTCACTCTCTCTGTCATCCCGAACGCGAGCCCCGTCTCACTCTCTCTGTCATCCCGAACGCGAGCCCCGTCTCACTCTCTTTGTCATCCCGAACGCGAGCGCAGCGAGCGGAGGGATCCCCCGCAGCGAAGGCACCACCTTCGCTGGGACAGACCCCTTCCCTGGGATGCGCACGGGACAGCCCCGTCCCCGGTGTGGGGGGGAGCTGAACGCCGACCGCTGAGAGATGACCGCTTCCTGTATCATGTCCCCATGCGGCGACTGGGCGAGCTGCTCCTCGAGAGGGGTGCCATCGCGATTTCCGAGCTCCACACGGCGCTCGAGGCGTGCCACCGCACCGGGGGACGGCTGGGGACGCAGCTGTTGCGCTTCGGGTTCGTCGACGAACGCGCGCTCCTGGAGGCGCTTTCAGAGCAGTACGGCGTACCGTTCGTGCCCGAGGCGGCGCTGCTGAAGACGTCGGTCTCGGTGCTGCGTCTCCTGCCGGCCGACGCGCTGCGACGCCTGCAGGCAGTCCCCTTCGAGCGGGTCCACAACCGGCTCCGGGTGGCGATGATTCATCCCCGCGACCCCGCTGCCCTGGAGGAGCTCGGCTCCCTCACAGAGCTCAACGTGGAGCCCCACGTGGCCACCGAGACCGCGGTCCTCAGGGTGCTGGCGGAGGTGGACGGGGGGATGCTGGTGCATGGCTCTCTCCCCGAGACCGCCGCCCCCTCCCCTCCAGACGCGGGCTGGTGGGACCGCCTGTGGTCCCCCCCACGCGTCGGGCCTCGCGACCTGTTCGACCGCGCGGTCCCGTCCCGGCGGGCGCGCCCGCGGGTGCTCATGGCCACGTTCCCGGATCTCGTCCCGGTCGTCGGCGTGACCCTGGCCGAGTCGGAGCTCCTGGACGAGCCGACCTTCATCGAACGGTTGAAGGAGGTCCGCCACCGGGACGAGGTCGGCGACCTCCTGGTTCGCTTCGCCTCGAGGTACATGAACCGCGTCTGCCTGTTCTCGGTTCACCACCGCAAGGTGGTCGGGTGGATGGCTCGGGGCCAGGCGGTCGTGGTCGACGACGTGCAGACGGTGGAGATCGGCCTCGACGAGCCGTCCCTGCTGCGGGACGTGGCCGAGACCGGCAAGGCCTACATCGGCCCGGTCCCGGCGGCCAGCGAGGCGCTGCTGCGGGTCCTGAGCGACCCCCCGCCCCTCGAGGTGGCGGTGGTGCCGGTGCGGGTCAAGGACCGCACGGTGGCGCTGCTGATGGGGGACAACCCCGGGGAGCTGTCTCTCGCCGTGCCCCTGAACGAGCTGCAGCACATCGCCAACCGGGCCGGGGTCGCCTTCGAGGTCCTGATCCTGAAGACGAAGATCGAGGTGTGAGGAGGTCTGGATGCTGAGTCACGAGCGCTATGTGGAAACCTTCGTCGAGCTCATCCGTCGAGCCTCGACGGACCTTCCCCCCGACGTCGAGGAGGCCCTGCGCCGGGGTCGGGAGGGGGAGACGGCGGGCGGGCTCGCCGAGAAGGCGCTGCTCACGGTCCTGGACAACGTCGAGCTGGCACGCACCAGTTCGGCGCCCATCTGCCAGGACACCGGCACCCCGGTGGTGTGGGTCCACCACCCGGTCGGGGCGAGCACCCGTGCGCTCGAACGGGCGTTCACCGAAGCGGTTCACCGGGCGACGGCGAAGCAGTACCTGCGCCCCAATGCGGTGGACACCATCACCGGCAAGAACACCGGCCACGGCGCCGGGCGTGGCATCCCGTACCTGCACTTCGAGGAGTGGGACCGGCCCGAGCTCGAGGTCCGCATAATCCTGAAGGGGGGCGGCAGCGAGAACTGCGGCGCGCAGTACCGCCTGCCGGAGGCGCGGCTGAAGGCTGGCCGCGACCTCGAGGGGGTCCGGCGGGTGGTCCTCGACGCGGTGGTCCAGGCCCAGGGCCACGGCTGCGCGCCGGGGGTCCTCGGGGTGTGCATCGGCGGCGACCGGGTGTCGGCTTATGCCGAGAGCAAGCGACAGCTGCTGCGGGCCCTGCCCGACTCCAACCCCGATCCGATGCTCGACGAGCTCGAGCAGCGGCTTCTTCGCGAGGGCAACCAGCTCGGAATCGGGCCGATGGGCTTCGGCGGCCAGACCACCCTGCTCGGCGTCAAGGTCGGCGTGCTCGACCGTCTGCCCGCGTGCTACTTCGTGACCGTCAGCTACATGTGCTGGGCGGACCGGCGCTCGAGCGTGCGAATCGGCGAAGGAGGCGAGCTGACATGGCTGAGCTGAAGCTACCTTTGAGCGAGGAGACCGCCCGCGGGCTGAAGGTCGGTGACTTCCTGGAGCTCACCGGGCCGATGATCACCGGCCGTGACGCCGCCCACAAGTGGCTGGTGGAGGCGCAGCAGGACGAGGTGGCGCCGTTTCTCGAGGGCACCGTGATCTACCACTGCGGCCCGGTGGTGCGCAAAAACCCGGACGGGTCCTACGACTTCGTGGCTGCCGGGCCGACCACCTCCTCGCGCGAGGAGCCGTACCAGGCGGACGTGATCAAACGCTACAAGCTGCGGGGCGCCATCGGCAAGGGGGGCATGGGCCCGAAGACGCTTCAGGGCCTGGCCGACTCCGGCGCGGTCTACCTCCACGCCATCGGTGGGGCGGCCCAGGTGCTCGCCCGCTGCGTCAAGCGGGTGGAGAGGGTGTTCATGCTCGAGGAGTTCGGGGTCCCCGAGGCGATGTGGGTGATCCACGTCGAGCGGTTCCCGGTGGTGGTGACCATGGACTCCCACGGCGGCTCGTTGCACCGTGAGGTCCTGCAGGCGTCGGAGTCCAAGCTCAAGGGGCTCATCGGGCTCTAGAGGACAGTGGCCGCGAGGAGGCGAGGGGAGTGCCCGCGATGCTCCCGGATGAACCCCTGGCGAAGGCGGCGCACAACGCCGCTCGCCTGGAGGAGTACTTCGCGGCCCACCTGGATTGGGGCACGGACTCGGGTGGGCTCGCAGCCCTTCATGCCCTCCACAGCGCCCTGACGCGAGCTCTCGCAGCGGGGCTTTGGCCCCTGCTCGAGCGCCACGACCTGGCGCTGCCCCGGGGTGGGCCGGAGTGGTGCGTGGCCCGTCTCCCAGCCGGTCTGCTCGAGGCGGAGCGTGTCCAGCGCTTCGGCGTGTTCGTCCAGCAACTCGGTGACTGGCTCATGACCCTCCCGGAGGTGCGGGTCTCCGACCGCGGCCGCGAGCTGTTGACCGGCCTGGCTCGCGCGCTGGCCGGAACCGCGGCGGCGGTTGAGCAGATGCTCGCCGCCAGCGGCGTGGAGGTCACGCCGTTGGGACCGGAGGAGCGGTCGCCCCCACCGGAGCCCGACCCCCCGCCGTCAGCGGCGGCCGTGCGCCTGACGGACGAGGCGAGGGACGCCCGGCTGGTCCTCGAGGACTCGGAGAGCACCCCGGTGTTGCAGACCTTCCAGGGGAAGCTGGAGCTGACCTTCGAGGCCCAGCAGGCGCTGGCGCAGTTTCTCGAGGAGTCGGGCATCCAGTACAACTCATACCAGCGCACCAGGCTCGAGCGAAAGGTGCTGCAGTGGGTCCAGGCCGCGCCCCCCAGGAGCGTGCTCGTGATCCGGGTCGGCGACCTGACGGGGCGGCCGGAGCCCTACCCCAGCTACACCCTCAAGTGACGCCTCGAGAGGCCCCCGCGCGGCGACGCTGGCGCTGTGCGAGCGAAGGCGATCACGATGCGGACGGCGTCACCCCCAGGACCGGCCGGACCGGGAGGGCGTCGGTCGGCGGCGGCGCCGGCGCCCGCAGGGCGGTGGCCAGCGCCTGCGCCTGGCGGCTGTAGTCGATCGACTCGGCCAGCAGCCGCATCGCCTCCTGGTCGGCGTGGAAGCCGCGGGAGTTCTCGCTGGAGATGTAGTCCAGCCGCCACATCGCCTTGCGCTGCAGCAGGTAGGCATCCTGGAGGCGGTCCTCGCCGACGCCGGCCGCCTTGGCCTGGAGGATGGCGTCGAGCATGTCGGTCATCGCCACTGCGGCCCGGTCCATGGCCGCCAGGGTCTTGTCCTGGAGGGTGTGGATTCGCGCCTCGAGCTCCCTGGCGTCGTGGTGGTGACACTGCTGGCACGCTGAGCTCACGCGGCCGAGGGGGCTGGCGACCTCGTGGTTGGAAACCTTCATGGCGCCGCGGCGCTCGTAGGGCATGTGGCAGTCGGCGCAGGTGACGCCGCTTCGGGCGTGGATGCCCTGGCTCCACAGCTCGAACTCCGGGTGCTGGACCTTGAAGACGGGGGCTCCGGTCTCGCCGTGAAGGTAGTCGGAGAAAGGAGTGCCGTCCGGGAACGTTGTCTCCTCCCAGAACCGCTCGAGGTCCTCGGCCCGCAGCCCGTTGCCCCACGGGAAGGTCAGGGTCTGCTTGGTGGCGCAGTAGTACTCCACGTGGCACTGGGCGCAGGCGAAGCTGCGCATCTCCTGCCGTGACGCGTCGAGGTTCGGGTCGTAGGGCCGCTCCCGGTCGCCCTTGCGCCAGCGCTCGACGCTGGGCAGGTGCGGCACTGGCGCCTCGCCTCGGGCGAGGGCCGCGATCCCGAGCATGAACGCGGGTCGGGTCACGCGCAGGGCCAGCGTCTCGGGGTCGTGGCAGTCAATGCAGCTCACCGGGTGGGCGGCGCCGTGGGAAATCGCACCCGGGGGCACCGGCTGCCCGGCAATCGTGCCGCTGAACCCGCCGTCGGGCGGCATCGGGAAGGCGCCCTGGTCGAGCTCCGGAGTGCCGTCGGGCATGCTCTTCAGCATCTGCAGCACCTCGAAGTAGGGCCTGGTGCTGAGCTCCTCGAAGCCGCGGATCACCGCCGGCATGGCGAAGTCAGCGGCCAGCGCGGCATCGTCGGCCGGCCTCCCCATCGCCTCCAACCCCACCTTGCGGTAGAGCACCGTGATCGACGAGTGGCAGTGGAGGCAGGCGCCGGCCTGGGGCTTCCGGGTCACCCGCTCGGTGACCCCCTGGTCGTAGAGCATGTAGGCGTGGCCGCGCGCTTCGCGGTAGTCGACGCTGAAGGCGTAGCCGGCGTAGAGGCGCGTGAGCCACGGATACTTCTCGAGCTTGCTCTGCGGCAGGGCGCTGGAGCCGCCGTAGAACCTGTCCCCCGCGGTGGAGCGCCAGCCGTCGAACTGGTGCGGCCAGTTGGCCCCCCAGGGCTGCGGGTCGGTGGAGACCTCGCTGACCTCGACGGCGCGCACGAACGGGACGCGCGCCTCCTGCTTGCGCTCGAACATGGTCACCAGCACGAAGGTGACGACCAGGGTCGCGGCGACGGCGACCGCGAACACGGCGAGGAGGAGCCGCCACGCCACCCGGAAGCCCGGCGTCTCGGAGCTCCGGCGATCGCGCCGGTCTGCGGTTGCTTCGGGTGTGGTCATCGTTGCCTCCTGGTCCGGCTAGCGGAGCGCGTGGCCGACGTCGGCGTGGCACTGGACGCACCAGGCCATGTCGCCGCCATGACGTGCCGGCAGCATGTGGTTGACGAGATCCCGGTGGCAGTGCAGGCAGGCCGCCTGCGCGACCCTGCGGTTGCGGGGCTTGACCCTGATCGGCTCGTGGAAGTCGTCGGTGGTGAACGCCAGGGAGTGGAAGAACCCGTTGTCAGCCTTGGTGACCCACTTGGCCACCGGCGAGTGGGAGAGGTGGCAGTCGTTGCAGGTTGCCGCCTGGTGGTGGCTGGACTTCAGCCACGAGTCGTAGGACGCCTGCATCACGTGGCAGTTGGCGCACGCGGCGGGGTTGTTGGTGAGGTAGGCGAGGCCGTCGCCGTAACCGAACGTGAACGACCCCAGGCCGCCCAGCACCCCGAGCACCGCCGCTGCCGCCACGGCGGCCGCACAGGCAGCCCCCGGCCAGGCGCCGAGAGTCTCGCCCCCGCGACCGAGGATCCTCCCGCTCACCTCGCTCCCCCCGTCGAGCGCGCCGTCCGCGGGGGTCGGTCGTGGCGCCCCGGGCCGGCCCCGTCAGGGTAGCAGACCCCCCGGCTGGGGAGCGCGGTCACCGGGCCCCGCGGCGGATCCAGACCCGGACCTGGTCCTGGTTCTTGTCGACCCAGATCTCGTGTCCCTTCGTCCGCAGTGCGTCGACTAACGGCGCCGGCTCGAAGGAGGCGTCCAGGAGCAGGATCCCTCCCGGCTCGAGCTCGGCGAGCCTGGCCGAGGCCTCGCCCACCGGGGTCCTGCCCGCGGCCAGGAGGGCGTCGGCGTCGAGGGTCGCCGCCGGCTGCGCGTCGGCGAACCAGGCCGGCTCGGGCAGGTCGACGGTGGCGCCGGCCTCGACCGTTCCGCGGTCGAGGCCGAGACCGGCGCGCAGGGCGTGGACCATCTCCGGCACCTGGAGGTCCCCGACCCGGGCCGCCTGGGCGACGGTGGCCACCTTGGCGACGGTCCGCCGCAGGACCGGGTTCTTCAACGCCTTGAACTGGGGCGCCAGGCCGACGAGGATCGCCTCGGCCTCGGGGTAGGCGGCGAGGAGGTCGCCGATGCGGGTCTCGGGGGTGACGGGAAAGCTCATGTCGTACCTCCAGCGGGGAGCTCGTCGAGCAGGCGGCGCTCCCCCTCCAGGGCCCGGAGCGGGGCGACGTCCTGGGTGACCTCGAGGACGCCGAGGAAGTCCCCGGCGGCGTCGCGGACCGCGAAGTAGCGGATGTGGACGAAGCGTCCTTGGAGCTGGATCCAGAACTCCGCCACCTGACGGCGGCCGGAGCGCAGGTCCTCCACGACCTGCTCGACGATGTGGACGCTCTTGGGCGGGTGGCAGTCCTCGACCCGGCGGCCGAGGATGGCGCGGTTGCGGGCGAACACCCGGTCCGCCCCCTCCGAGAAGTAGGCGACCCGCCCGTCAGCGTCGACGAAGGTGAGGTCGACGGGCAGGGAGTTGAGCACCCCCTCCAGCTGGCGGGTGGTGAGGTGGCCCGACGGCAGGCGGATGGCGTCGTCCGGAGGCAGCTGGAGAGGTTTCTCCGGCAGCTGGGGCATGAGCGGCAGCCACACCCCCGCCGGCCGCGCCAGCCCCTCGCCCAGCTCGTCCCACTGCGCCCGCACCCCCTCCCAGTCGGTCTGGGTGAGGTGGGCCAGGCACATGGGCCAGAGGATCCGGTCCTCCTTGTCGGTCATCCCCTCGACCTGGTCGAGGAACGGCGCGAGGACCGTCTCCGCCGCCAGGGAGAGACCGTCGGGGTCGAGCTCCGAGTGGGAGGCGAGCACCTCCCCCGCGGCGGCCAGCTTCTCCCGGATCTCGTCGTGGACCCCCCACATCACCTTGGGCGGGCCGACGATCCCGGCCTTCTCCAGGTACGGGAAGACCAGGTACTCCTTGCGCTTGTAGTGGACGTCGACCCGGGCGAGCTCGGCGTGGAGGCGCTGCCACTCGGCCCCCGCCTCCCGGGCGACCGGCGCACCGGCGGCGAGCCCGGAAGCCAGCGCGCGGTAGGCGGCGACCAGCTCGCGGATGCGGTCGTTCTCCAGCCGGAAGGTGTGGACCGGGTGGCCCGGCACCGCCTCCTGTCCCGGCTCGCCGCCGAGGCGGTCGCCGAGGACGGCGGCGTGGACGTCGCACATCCGCTGCACCTCCTCCTGCGGCATCCCCTCGGCCATCAGCTCGTTCTCCAGGGCGGCGATCTCGGTGGCGCCGACCTCGTCCAGCAGGCCGGCAAACTCGCCTTTCAGCGCCTCCGGGCTCTCGCCGTCGTGGAGGCGGCGGATGACCCCCTTGAGGATCTCGATGCGGTGTCGGCTGTTGTCGATGAGCTCGCTCATGCATCCTCCCGAGATCTAGTCTCGGTCACCGGAGGCGCCGCGTCCTTGACCTGGGTCAGGGAGAGCGATCAGCTTTCAGCGATCAGCTGAGCCCGTTGCAAAACCCGACGCAATGTGGGGAATCCGTAGGGACGCGATGAATCGCGCCCCTACAGTGACGAGGGTCGAGCCGGGGCCTGGTAGATCGGCCGCCGCAGGAACGAGCTGATGGCATGTCCGGGTCAGGTGGCGCACCGCGACGTACGGGCATCGGTGAGAGGGTCCGCCACCGCCGCGGACGAGGCCGCGGCGAACTCCTCCGCCTCGCAGGCGTAGAAGCCGTAACCTTCGCGCGCCAGCGTGTCACGTCGCCGCGCGCGGAGCTCCGCGATCGCCCTGGCTACCACCCGGCTGCGGTTCGAGCCCTGCGAGTGTGCCACCTCGTCGGCGAAGCACACGAGGTCCTCCGGCAGGGAGAGCGTCACCTTTCGCACTGCAGACCCGGCCATCGGTCATCCCCTCCGCCCTCCAGATCATACCGCCACCCGGTCATACTGCATGGTCGACCACCGGTGCGGGCGCGGGAGGTGACCGCTGACGGCTACTCCAGCTCCCGCACCGCCGCCTCGAGCTCGGCCAGGATCTCCTCGGTGCTGCCCGAGGGGTGGCGGGGGGGGCCGAGGCGGATCTCGGCGAACATCGGCACCGGGATGAGCTCCCCTTTGGGCAGGCTGCGGCCGAGGTTCACCAGCCGTGCGGGCACGATCGGCACCTCGGGGGCGTGCTGGGCGAGCCAGGCGACCCCCGACTTGAAGCGGCCGAGCCCCTGGCCGGAGCCGCGGGTGCCCTCCGGGAACAGGATCAACGACTCGCCCCGCTCGAGCGCTTCGAGCATCCGCGGGCGGGGGTCGGTGTCGGCGGTGATGCCGCGACGGGCGATTGGGAGGATGTTGAAAAGGGTCCGGGTGACGGCCGCGATCGCCGCGGTCCGCCCGAAGTAGTCGGCGGCGGCCACCGGCCGGAGTCGGCGCAGTCGGCGCAGCGGGAACAGCGACAGCAGCGACACCGCGTCGAGGTGGCTGGAGTGGTTGGCAACGAGGATGAAGGGGTCGGTCTGGGGGAGGTGCTCGCGGCCGACCACCCGCAGGCCGACCAGGAACAGCAGGAGCGGACGCAGGACGAGGAGGTGAGCGAGGATCTGGATGACCTGCCGCAGGGTCCAGCCGGGGACGGGATCGGGGGGGGTCACGGGTAGTAGTAGTAGCGGACGACGTGGAAGAAGAGCGGCGCGGCGTAGCAGAGGGCGTCGACCCGGTCGAGCATGCCGCCGTGGCCGGGGATCAGGGCGCCGAAGTCCTTGACCCCGAAGTCCCGCTTGATGGCGCTCATCACGGCCCCGCCGAAGAAGCCGGCGACGGTGACGAGGAGGGCGATGGCGAGGCAGGCCTGGACCGAGAAGGGGGTCAGGAACCGGATCAGGAGGCTCGCCGCGACCGTGCTCAAGACCCCGCCGAGGAACCCCTCCCAGGTCTTGTTGGGGCTCACCGCCGGGATGATCCTGTGGCGGCCGAGCGTCTTGCCCCAGACGTACTGGAGGACGTCGGACAGCTCGACGACGAAGACTAAGAACAGCAGCATGGTGCGGCCGTCGGCGGAACCGTCCCCCACCGCCGGCATGGTGACCAGGAAGGCGAGGTGGGAGAGGCCGAAGACGAACGCCATCAGCCCCCAGTGGATCTGCGCGGCGGAGCCGAGGAAGCCGGTGGTCTCCCGGGCCAGCACCAGCTCCAGCGGCAGGGCGAGGAACATGTAGACCGGGATGAACAGGACGAACATCCCGTACCACTGGTCGAACACCCAGTAGTA
>Ga0068714_10007123_pt1 | contig 11024 bp, 10 predicted proteins | sample MTBNYHSulfiMetaG_FD_62988 | JGI IMG/M metagenome (GOLD analysis project Ga0068714, IMG submission 62988) | Enrichment culture microbial communities from rom New York Harbor, USA that are MTBE-degrading - MTBE-NYH (New York Harbor Sulfidogenic)... | ecosystem: Environmental > Aquatic > Marine >... | reverse complement strand
TTCCCGACTTTCCGTATTATTTCTCTCGCCCAGTTACTGGTGAGCCCAAGCTCCTCGCCAAGTGTTTCCTCTAAACCCAAAAAGCGTTCAACCGCCGGGTTCTCTAAATTTGGGGGAGCATCGATGTTTGTCGAATTGAGACCCAGTTCTTCGGCCTCGAAAAGGGAATAGACGACCCATGAGACCAGGTCAGTCCATTGGTCATCTCCGTACAAAACTACCGGACAGAGCAAATCTCTGGACATCGTCACATCAAAAATCCGATGGCTCCCAGGACTGGCAAATTGGCTTTTGAATTCCAGAAGCACGACCTTGTCGGACGATACAGCATCGACATTCCCCGCCGCATAATCGGCGAACATTTCCGGACTGTTCAACGATGGATAGGTTATTTTTTCGTAAGTATAGCCTTGTGCCTGCATGAATTTGTCGAGGTTGTATTTCGACTCGTAATCCTCACTGACTGCAATCCTTTTGCCGTCCATATCGGACAGAGACCAACCGGAGTTGGCCATGAGACCTTGCCCACCGTAAAAATAGGCCGGGCAGAAATGCAGATTCGGCCCTCTGTCGCTGTTTCTGTCTCTGCTGAGTGTGAAGGTCGAGACGCGAATGAGAACATCAAATTTTTTTTCTTGAAGATCGGTGAATCGAGAACTGGATGTGGCTTTTATAAACTGAAGCTTCTCATCGATATCGGCCGAGGCAACGTTTGGGAAGATTGCCACAGCAAGTGCACGGGCTATGTCGGCCTCCAGTCCGACCGGCGGAGTATCTCCCTGGTCCACAAAGAATCCGGTCATATCCAAATTCAAAATTCCGACCTTAAGTTGTCCTCGGGCTTTCACCCGATTCAGAGTGCGCCATTCGTGGGTGCCCCCTGAAGCAATCTGCAACGCATAGATCGCTTCTTTCAGGTCGATCACTCCATTGTCGTCGATATCTCCCTTGGTAAAAGATATGGCAGCCGATGGGTTGAATGTAATGGTTCCCGTAATCACAAAGAAAATAACTCCTACTTTCCAAAGCCGGTAGATTCTAATCATGGGTCTCTCCTTTCAAACATGGCCACTCCATAAGATGATCTTGGTTTTGGATTGCCTATGGTGTTCCAGCAACCATGCCTACCATGACAGAGCCCAGCCCCGGAAGTGCGGGCGGAGAAGTCAAGCCGTACGATACATCCCAATTTAATACCCTTGCTGTATTTCCAAGGGTCCCTCTCGTCCAGCATCAACCTCGCTGGGCCTTGAGGCAACTGAGGCCGAGGCCGGGAGGATCATCATCCAACACAGGGCGCGACCAAGCTCATGCTCTGAATAAAATTCGGCTGGCTAAAGGATTAGGAGATTTTGTGAAAAATTGTGCTAAAATGTGGCGTCGCAGAATGGCCCACCAACGGGAACCAAACGATAGGAATAAGATCCCTTTCGGGCTCAAACCCTGAAAAAGCGGGCCAATTCATAACGGAAACCAGCAGTAAGTTCATGTGGAACAGAACGCGAGATACCAATACCGTAGAAAAGTTTGGGGGAAATGCTTTGGGAAGTCAAGCAAAAAGGCAACTTGACGGCAGCTATCCTATGTTAAACGATTGCAACTGCTATTATGGCAACCTGTCCAGCGTGCGACACGCTTATTTTGAGGAAACTCTTCGGCCATCCCAAACCTCGGCAATGGGTGATCCTGGATAAGGATGTCGTTGACGAGATGATCCTTCGAACCGAGAACCCCGGAAATCGTTTAATCCTGCATCGAAGGCCAGACATAAGATGTGCGAGTTCGTTTCAGGGTCCGAAGGCGAATTTCAGGTTAACTATTCGGCGGTGGACATGAAACCGGCGGTTTGGTGGAGAATGGAGAATGAGGCCGAGGATTTGGAATCAAACATAACTTTATGAAATTACGGTGCTTACGACAACGAAGTCCCGCATCATCGATGCGGGGCGGTATTCGCCAAGCAACCGGTTAGGAAACGGGTTGCATTCGTGATTGGCTCCTCGGGACAGACTCGAATCCCGCTTTCAGCGGGATCTTCGACCTAAGCCGACAGGGTGTTAATCCCGCCCAGGGCGGGACTCTACCGACTGAGCTTTCATCTGCACTTCTTGTAAAAAACGCGCAATTCCATAAAAAAAGCCCGCTCGTTCCCGAGCGGGCTGTGAATTTTCTGGCTCCCCGGGACAGACTCGAACTGCCGACAGGGTGGTTAACAGCCACCTGCTCTACCGACTGAGCTACCGGGGAATGATATTTGATGAATCATGCTAGTTATCAGAACGCAACTCTCCCGTCAATATCTTTTTACGAGACCTGATCCAGATTGATGGCGACCGGGTTTCGGAGCCGAATGGAGCGGAGATTTATGTCCGTATCATAGCACAAAATTTCAACGCCCGCCGCAACGGCCTTCAACAGTTCCACGCTGTACGCCGGGTCGATGTGAATTGCGGGTTTGAATCGAACGGCATCCATCCGCTGGATCAGAAAGAACATCACCGCACGACTGCCGCCGCGGACTTCATTCTGGAGTTCCCGAAGGTGCTTCAACCCTCTTGCTGTCACCGCGTCCGGGAAAAAAGCCGTTCCGTTTTCAACAAGCGTGCAATTCTTTATTTCCACGAAGCATGGCATCCCTCCTCCAGTCAAGAGAACGTCGATTCTGGAGTTGCTTCCATACGTAACCTCGGATCGAACCTCGTCATAGCCTGCCAGTTCGGGGACCAGTCCTGCCCGGATGGAAACGGAAACCAGGCGGTTGGGCACCAGGGTGTTGATTCCTACAAGAGATTGCGGCATTTGGATCATTTCCCAGGTATAAGGGTGCTTGCGGGTCGGACTGTTGTGGAGGGAAAGATAGACAGTCCTGCCCGGTTGGGAGCAGCCTTTCATGCTTCCGCTGTTCGGGCAGTGGGCCGTAACGGTTTTTCCACCAGCGAGGAATACGTCCGCAAGAAATCTCTTGTAGCGTTTAACCAGCGTTCCCTCCGCCAGTTCAGGCCAGCGGAGGGAACCATCGGCATCAAGTCTTATTGAAGTCATCGCAACTCCATATTTTCAATCGCTTTTCGCCCGGACCGAACTGGAGACAACCTATTTTCAGCCGTACCTGGCAATGGTTCAACGAAAGGAAGGTCGAAACCTGTCCCCTTTTGAAATATTTTTTGCTATATTAAAATAATATATTCAGGACTGAATAGAGCCCTGATGCAACCAGACTGCAGGCATTCTGGGGCCTCTCTTTCTTCGCGCAAGGTCCTGTACGGAAGGTAAACCCGGCATACTCAGCCTAAAGGAGACGGCCATGAAAATACTCCCTCATCTCTTTGAAAACAACAAAAAATGGGCTGAAGGGCTGCGTGACAAAGACCCTGATTTCTTTAACAGGCTCTCCTCGGGCCAGAAACCCGAATACCTGTGGATAGGATGTTCGGACAGCCGTGTTCCGGCCAACCAGATCGTGGACCTCCCACCCGGTGCGCTTTTCGTCCACCGGAACATAGCAAACGTCGTGGTTCACACGGATCTGAATTGTCTTTCGGTGATCCAGTATGCTGTTGAGGTCCTTGAAATTCCTCACATAATCGTTTGTGGACATTACGGCTGCGGAGGGATAAAGGCCGCAATGGAGGGGAAAGCACACGGCCTTATAGACAACTGGCTGAGGCATATCAAGGATGTGTATCGAGTCTACCGCGACAAAATCGATGAACTGCAGGATCCGGCTGAAAAGTTATCCCTTCTCTGTGAGCTGAATGTCAGGGAACAATGCGCGAATGTGTGTCATACGACCATCGTTCAAAACGCCTGGAAATCCGGAAGGCCTTTATGGGTCCACGGGTGGATCTATTCCCTGCAGGATGGAATTCTGAGGGATCTTGGGATATGCATAGACGGCCCCGGGCAGATCGAAACCATCTATAGGATCGCCCATTAAACCGATGGGTTTGCGACATTTCCGGATGAAAATGAATGGAGGCGGATTCTAGCTTTGGTCGTCCAGCTTTTTTTCATCCGAGGCGAAATAAAAAACTCCATTGGCCGTGTGCTCGGTACGGATTCGACCTGTATGCAGCATGTGACCCAGATACTTGCTCACCTCGTTTAAATGCATGCCGAACGATGCCGCAATCTGTTCGGCGGTGCAGGGCCGTCGCCGAAGCATGGCCTCGATCACGTCCCCCCGTACCGCGGTATTCTTGGCCTGCCTGCTGCTGAAAGCCGCTACGATGTCCGCCACGGGATTGAAAAAACCGGTGAATTCAGCGAGGCGGGCCGGCGTCACGGCTGCTGCATAAATTTCCGCCGGGGGCCGCACCGCAGTATTCAGGTGAATTTTATCCGGCCCGATCTCTTCTGCCAGCGCAGCGATCTTTTTTACATCCTCTTCATGGGTGTTCAAGCCTTCAAGCAGCACCACTTCCATCCAGACTTCTCCATCAAACCGGCGCCTGAATTCTTTCTGGCCCTCCACCAGCCGGTCAAATTCCAGGCCTTTGCAAGGCCGATTGATCATTTCGAAAGAGGCCTGGTCCCAGGCACTCAGGGAAACTTTCACGACGTTGGCGTTACAGGCCGCATCCCGAACTTCCGGCAAATGAAGCAACGTCGCGTTCGTGAGAACAACCGTCGGGATATCGCTCCTGCTTCCTGCAAATGACAATATTTCTCCAAAACGTGAATGAAGCGTGGGTTCCCCGGACCCCGAAAGGGTCAAATAATCAGCGAGACCCCCGTTATCCAGCCATTTCCCGAGTTCCTCCTTCACGGGATCCAGAGGCACATATTCCTTTCGGATACACGTCTTGTTCGTCGTTTTACCGAGCTGGCAGAAGATGCAATCCAAAGAACAGGTCTTAAACGGTGTCAGGTCAATTCCCAGCGACCGTCCAAACCTGCGCGACGGTACCGGCCCAAACAAGTAACGATAATCGGCCATTTCAACCTCCCTTCTTACGGCTCCCACAAGAAACACATCCAGCTAGTGGATGAGAATGCTCCAATGATTTAGCATCATTCAGCCGTTTGCTGTCAAGCACTGCGTGGGTCTGTCCATCGTCCCACAGGCTCGATAGAGCTTGCCTTAAAGCCTTGTCGAGTATAAACTCCAATTTAATGGTATGAAAAACCTATGATTGACATGTCACTTTTCTTGTCACTCAGTTAAAAAAACGGACATCTCGAAGGATTACGATTCATTGCTTAATCGAGACAAACGACTACGTAAGGGAATCCTAACGTTTCGGCACCGGTACCATGCTTGGCACGTTTTCTGCGTGCCTTCAGAATGTCGAGGTTTATGAATTCAGATTTGAACTGGAGGGCATTAAACATGAAATTTCGCCTGGTAAAGGATTTCATGATCCGGGGGGATGAATAGCCAAGAGTTAAACAGACAGCATCCATCTACGACGCGATGCTGACTCTGAAAACCGAGCAGCAGAAGCAGCCACCCGACAAGCCGACGTTCAGGGCCGTACTGGTGCTGGATTCCGAAGACCGAGTCGTCGGGAAAGTGGGGCACGCCACTTTCCTGAAAGCCCTGGAGCCTAAATATAAGGATGTATTCGACATGGACAAGCTGTCCCGCGTGCAGCTCAGTTCCAAGTTCATAGATTCAATCAAGGAACATTTCAATTTATGGACTGGAGAGGTAAACCTGTGCCAGGTAGCTAAAACCACGGCGATATCGGAGATAATGCGCCCGATAGAAGAACATGTTGAAGCCGACGCCACCCTCGTCGAAGCGATACACAAATTCCTTATGTGGCAATGCCTGTCCGTTCTGGTAACAAGCGGCAACGAAATCGTGGGGATTCTGCACCTATCCGACATTTATTCGGAAATGGAAAGGTTTATTCTTGACTGCAAATAACCATAAAACCCGGGGCTTTTTGGAGATTCCATGTCCAAACTGCTGATCATCGACGATGAAGACGATTTCAGAGAAACTCTCGCGAAAAGATTCAAATTCAGAGGGTATGACGTCCTGTCCATGGCTTCCGGAAAGGACATCAAAAAGGTCCTCGAGAGTAACAAAGACCTGGACGTCATCATACTGGATCTGAAAATGCCGGACATGAACGGCGAGGAGGTTCTGAAACTAATAAAGGACATAAAAAAAGAGGTCCAGGTCATCATACTCACCGGTCACGGGTCGACGGAATCCGCCGTGAGGATGACCCGTATGGATGCCTTTACATACCTCCAGAAGCCCGTCCCCCTTGAAAAATTGATCGATGTCGTCGAACAGGCAAAAACCAAGGTCCGGCTTTTGATGGGGGAAAAAGCCCCCGCCGAGGCTCCGAAAAAATTCAGGTTTGCTATCATACCGATATTTGCAAAAATTGGCATCACGCCACAAACGAGCACAAACCTTTCAAAATTCTTTACCATACTGATCCCCCTCGCCGCATCCGCGGGTGGGTTCGGCACCGTGCTGGGCGGGGGGAGAAATCCGATGGCCCTTGAGCTGCTCAAAAGGGAGACCGGCATCCACATCAGCTTCCTGGACTGGATCCTTTACCAGTTCCCGATGGTGTTTCTGGCCTCGATGGGCGTTTGGGCAGTATGCTATATCTTCATGAATCCAAAAATCAAAACATTCCCCGACCAGATCAAAGCAGAGAAACTCCCGCCCATGTCCCGGAATGAAAAAATGGTATCCGGTATCTTCATACTGGCTTTCGTGTTCTGGACATTATCTGATTTCACCGGCCTGCATCTCAGTGTCATAGCCGCGGTGGCTCTGTGCCTCCCGATACTTTTTCCGATGGCCGAAGGGCTGCACCTGAGCGTTTCAAACGTGGCTTTGATGATGCCCGTAACCACATCGTTCGTCATGCTGGTCATCGGCTGCCCACCCACAATCATCGCCTACAGCGCCGGTTACTTCAAGCAGACCGATTTCATGCGTGTGGCGATTCCGCTTGTTATTCTTGTCGTCATGCTTCTGACGGTGGTGAAATTAATTTACTGGCCCTTGGTAGGCTTTGCGTGACCCTTTGCTTCATCAATGTAAAGGAGCATATCATGGAAAATAAGATAAAATTGCTGATCGTCGATGACGAGGTGGATTTTCTTGACACCATCGCCCGCAGGATGGAGATGCGGGACTTTGAGGTCACGAAAGCCTCCAGCGGGCGGGAGGCAATCGATGCCGCAAAAACCAGGAAATTCGACATCGCACTACTGGATCTGAAAATGCCCGGTCTGGACGGTTTTCAGGTCCTGGACATGTTGAAGAAGGAACACAAATACATTGAAATCATCATTCTCACAGCTCATGGATCCATAGAGGCGGCTTTTGACACCACCAAAAAAGGCGCATTCACATTCCTGACGAAGCCGTACGACATGGAACATCTTGTCGCTACGATAAAAGACGCTTATGCAGAAAGATTGAAGAAGAAATTCGCCCATAACAAGGAAAACCTGGCGATGATACAGGAAAAGATAAAAATGATGTCTCCACATGTCGAAAGCCCGCTCGACATTATCAGCGAACTTCGCCTGTTGGATGACGAAGAAAAATAGGCCCCCCGGTGCCGACCCGACCCCTGGAAACGGATAGTGCCGGCCGGATGGGCCTTTTGACAGGACGCCCCGAAGCCGGTTCCGGGTTCTTCGGATCGTGCTGCTTCCTTTCCATCCAGCGGGAAGCGATTGGTCCGTTGCCATGGCGAGAAAAGAAAAGAATGCGAAAAGCTTCGACTCACCCAATCCTTTAAAGGAAAAACACTACAAGTATTTGCATAAAAAAATTGTTCTTCGCCTTTCGGTCACGTATCTTGCTCCGCTAATTTTTTTAATTGCCTTCTTTTTATACCAGTATACAAAATTAAATACCGAAGGTGTTGAACAGTATCTGATGCTGGTTGCGAAAAGCCAGGCCAGGACTCTCGATTTTTTTCTCACCGAACGCGTCGGTAATGTGCTGAACGTGATTGACGACCCCGCCATGGGACAACGCGAAGACCCGGCCGCCGCGTCAGTCGCTCTGCAACACCTCCGCAGACACAGCGACGCTTTCATTGATATAGGCATCATAGACGCGAAAGGTATACAGGTTCAATACGCGGGGCCGCTGACCAGTCTCGAACGGAGGGATTACAGTGGGGAAGATTGGTACAGGCGGCTTTTATCCCTCGACTCACGGTTCATTATAACGGACTGCTACCTGGGGCTCAGAAACGCCCCCCATTTCACGATAGGCGCGAAATTCCCAGCAAAAGGCGAATTTTATGTGCTTCGTGCTTCCCTTGACCCCGGGAAAATGTTCAACTACATAACGTCACTCGAAAAATCCTCGGACGTTTACATTTCGATCGTGAGCCGCTCGGGCTACTACCAGCTCATTCACAGCAACCTTGGTCGTCCTCTGGATAAATCCCCCATTATTCCTGACCCTGAAAGACATCTCGGTGTTTCCAGGGCACCCATCGGCAACCGTGAGATAGGCTACGCCTTCGCCTGGCTGGCGGGGGTGGACTGGGCCGTGATAACCCGCCACAGGGAAACGGGCCTCGGGATGGGGATCAGCGGAGGCAAGCAATATGCTTATACAAATCTTCTCATTGCATCGCTGGCGGTCATCCTGATCATGACGTTGATCATCGCGTTCAGGTCGAAGGAGATGGTCCAGACCCAGCATGAAAGGGACGTTGTAAAAACCCAGCTGCAGCAGGCTGCCAAACTTGCCACGGTGGGCGAACTGGCAGCCGGAATAGCCCACGAAATCGGAAATCCTCTCAATATCATCGCCAACGAAGTCGGCATAATGGAAGATTTCTGCGAACCGAAGTTTAACGCGGGTAAAACGATTTATGATTTGCAACCTCATTTTGACAAAATCACCAAATCCGTATATCGGATAAAGGACATAACCAGCAAAATGCTTACCTTCGTGAGACAGGATGATATCATATTAAAGTCATACGATATAAATGCTCTGATTGAAGAATTTATCGTCGGATTTTATGAAAAAGAACTGGAACTCAAAAATATCGAACTCATAAAACGATTTTCCCCCGACCTGACGCCGGTGCTGCTGGACGGAAATCAGTTCCGCCAGGTACTGGCCAACCTGCTCAACAACGCCGCTGACGCCATCACTCCCCCCGGAGTGATAACCCTGTCCACCTTCATGGACGGCAACAATGTCGGGATTTCGGTATCAGACACTGGATGCGGCATCAAGCAGGAAGAAATAGACAAAATATTCACACCCTTTTATACGACAAAACCTGTTGGCAAAGGAACGGGCCTCGGACTTTCCGTCAGTTACGGAATCATAGAAAATCTTGGCGGAGATATTAAGGTCGAAAGTATTCCCGGAAAAGGAACGGTGTTTACAGTTTATCTTTATCCATTAAGCAAATAAATTTTACCTTCGCTTCTCCTCATCAAGCAGCAAGCCTCCATGAATATCTTATCTTTTTCACGGATTCTGCGACAAAAGAAGTCGGAACCCCAGGGCTTCATTGACAAGAAATGCAGGAGTTCAAGTCCTCCAGCGAATTGAAGAAAGATATTGAAATTTTTTCTTGACGCTTAAGGAGCACACTGCTATTGTACTGAGTACTCACTCAAATTTCTTTGGAGGCAACCGCCTTGTCCAAACGGGAAACCATTCTCAATAACGCTACACGGCTTTTTTCAGAAAAAGGGTACTACAACACCGCACTCGCAGAAGTCGCCAGGCTGACAGGGGTGGCCGAGGGTACGATATTTTACCATTTCAAAACCAAAGAAGAGCTGTTTGCCTCAATTTTAGAAAATATAAAGCTAAACATCGTAAATAAATACAACGAATTTTTTGAGAAGAAGGCGTTTGCCAACGGCCTGGATAGGCTCGAAAGTTCCATATATTACTATCTTTTTCTCGTGGGAACGATGGAAGAGATGTTCTTGATTCTGCACCGATACGACGCGTATGAACTGGCCCAGGACAACCCGGTTTTCAGACGGCATTTTGCCGAAATTTACAATTTCATTCTAGATGTGTTCGAAAAGGCCATTTTACAGGGCCAGGAGGACGGATCGATACATGTCGATTCATCCGGCAAGGCTGCATTTATCATTTTTACCATGGTTGATGGCGTGGCTCGATTGAGGACGTTCAACCTTTACGATGCCGCTTCGCTCTATGAGCAATTGCAGGAAGCCTGCCGCAGGATATTGCAGCGGACGCCCAATACTGCAGACCCAGCCGACGCTGGTTTACAGATGAACAGCGGGCGTAGCGCCGGGCCCCCATAGAGAATTGCCGCCAAAGGCCCCTGGCTATGGCTTGATAAGCGAGGTCACTATGACAGTATGTAATGTTTTACTGGTCGACGATGAGATAGAGTTTGCAACCAGCCTGGCCGAAAGGCTTCGCCTGCGGGGTTTTTCGACCGCCACGGCCCAGAGCGGACAGGCAGCGCTGGACATTCTGGGGGGTCAATTCTTCCATGTTGTTGTCCTGGATGTAAAAATGCCGGGCATGGATGGGCTTGAAACACTCAAAACCATAAAAAGCCGCCATCCTCCGACAGAGGTCATCCTCCTGACCGGGCATGCCTGTTTGGACGCTGCAGTAAACGGTATTGAGGCGGGCGCCTTTGATTACCTGGTCAAACCTGCCGATCTTGATGAGCTCGCGTTTAAAATACAGGACGCCTTCGAGAAATCCTGTTTGAACCCAAAAAATGAACCCTTGTGTTACACGCACAATACCAACCACTAGCAGACAAGGATTTGCCTATGGAATTCTTCAAAGAGCTGGGTCGCTTCATGATGATGGGGGCGGTAGCGCACGCCAGATGGGAACGTCAGATGGCATTCAATATTTTCCACAGCAAAAAACGGCTGCTTATTCTCGCCCTGCTTCTTGTCCCGGTGATACTCGGGGGCGTAGCTTTCGCAGATCAGGTGAGTGACGTACTGCCGGATATCCTCGGAGGGAAAAAAGCCTACAGCCCCGCTTTTTATTCCACCAGTATTTTCATCGTTTCAATTCTTATCGGAATAGGCGCCGGCCT
>Ga0068714_10007122_pt1 | contig 11026 bp, 8 predicted proteins | sample MTBNYHSulfiMetaG_FD_62988 | JGI IMG/M metagenome (GOLD analysis project Ga0068714, IMG submission 62988) | Enrichment culture microbial communities from rom New York Harbor, USA that are MTBE-degrading - MTBE-NYH (New York Harbor Sulfidogenic)... | ecosystem: Environmental > Aquatic > Marine >... | reverse complement strand
GCGCGGCGGGACGCCCGCCGGCTTGGCAGGTTTGGCAGGGGGGGATGCCGCGTGAGACGCCTCGCCGCTCTTCGGGGGGGGGACGATCCTCGGGCTGCCCGCGGGCGTGGGCAAGGACTTTTCCCCGTCGGGGACCGCGGGCCCTTCTTTGCGAACCCCCTCCCCCGGAAGCGCCACGATGGCCTTGTGGGGAGGCGGTGACGGGGGCTGCTTCTGTGCCGCTTTCGCCCGGCGCCGTTTCCGGGCCTGCGCGACCCTGTGGACCAGGGCGCGGCTCCGGACGTCCAGAAACCGTGCCGCGTGCCCCGCACCTTCCCGCGCCAGGCGGAACAAACGGACGCTGCCGCGGGACAGGCTGCCGGCCAAGACCCTGGCCAGCTGGAGGATCCGGCCGGCGAGCCGGGTGAGGTGCCGCAGCAGGGCCGTCTCCCAGATGGCGATCATGCAGATCACCAGTACGAGGAAGACCAGGAGATACGACCCTGCGGGGTGCAGGCTCTCCAGGAGCCAGGAGGCGACTCGATGCCCGATGATTCCCCCCTGCTCCGGCAAGCGCCGCTGCGGAAACAGCAAGGACGCGAACACCGAAACACACAGGAGAAGACCCAGCCCCAGGGGGATTTTCCAGGGGGTCATGCGCATCCGCCTACCGCCGACGATCAGAACCGCGAACGCAACGATCAGGACCCCCACGAAGTAGGAGGCCAGGCCGATGGTCTCTTTCAGAAAACTGGCGGTGTAGGAGCCTGCAGGCCCTCCCAGGTTCCGGACGTGGCCGGGGGCAGGCGAGAGCGTGTGAAAGAGCCCGGGGTCGGTCTCCGGCGCATAGGACAGCAGGGAGAGGAAGAGGAACAAGGCGGCCCCGGCCAGGGCGATGCCGATCCCCTCCCGGATCCATCGGGGAAGTCGGGTTCGCTGCGTGCCGTTCGGCCCGTTCCTCTTTGCGTTCTTGCCTGGTCTTGGACGCATGGCGTGTGCCGGTTCTCGGCGGGCCGCTCAAGAAAAAGGCGCGCCTGTTGGTGTTTCCGCTCTGTCCGCCGCGGCCCTGGCAACGGCCTTCCCACACGCAAGGATCCCGGGGGCCGGGGGTTTCAGGGGCCTCCCTGCAGGACTTTCTTCATCTTCTTCATGGAGTCCAGCCTGTTCAGTGCGTTGACGTAGGCCCTGGCGCTGGCCACGATGATGTCCGTGCTCGCGCCCTTGCCCATCACCACGTGTTCCCCTTCCTGGAGGCGAACGGATACCTCCCCCTGGGCGTCGGTCCCGGAGGTGATGGCGCTCACCTCGTACCGGAGGAGTTGGCAGTGGGTTCCGGAGATGGCTCGGATGGCCCCGAACGCGGCGTCCACCGGCCCGTCCCCAAACTCCGCCACCTTCTTCTCCTGGCCGTCGATCGTCAGCTGGACCGTGGCGGTGGGGATGAGGTGCGTGCCGCTGGTCACGCTCAGGAACCCCAGTTCGAACCGTTCCGGAAGTCGGAGCACCTCTTCGGCGATGATCGCCTCGATGTCTTCGTTGAAGATCTCCTTCTTCTTGTCGGAAACCGCCTTGAAACAGCGGAACGCCTTCTCGATCTGGTCGTCCGCCAGGTCGTAGCCCAACTCGGCGAGCTTCTCCCGGAACGCGTGGCGGCCCGAATGCTTGCCCAGGACGAGCTGGCTCCTGGGGATTCCAATGGATTCCGGGGTCATGATCTCGTAGGTGGCCTTGTCCTTGAGCATGCCGTCTTGGTGAATGCCTGCCTCGTGCGCGAACGCGTTGGCCCCCACCACGGCCTTGTTCGGCTGGACCCGGATGCCCGTGATGCGGCTGGCCAGCCGGCTCGTGTTGTAGATCTGCTCTGTGCGGATGCCGGTCCGGTAGGCGAAGCAGTCCTTGCGGGTGCTCAGGGCCATGACCACTTCTTCCAGGGAACAGTTCCCGGCACGCTCCCCGATGCCGTTTACGGTGCACTCCACCTGGGTGGCCCCGTGCTCTACGGCGGCCAGCGTGTTGGCCACGGCCAGTCCCAGGTCGTTGTGACAGTGCACGCTGATGATCGCGCGGTCGATGTTCTCCACCCGTTCCCGGATCACGTCGATCAGGCGGCCATATTCCCCGGGCACGGTGTACCCCACCGTGTCGGGGATGTTGATGCAGTGGGCGCCCGCCGCCAGCACGGCCTGGAACACCCGGCAGAGGAATTCGGGGTCGCTTCGGGTGGCGTCCTCGGCGGAGAACTCCACGAAGGGAGCCAGGCTCCTGGCCAACCGAACGGCCGAGGCCGCTTCCTCCAGCACCTGTTCCGGCGTCATGCGGAGTTTGTGGCGCATGTGAATGGGGCTGGTGGCGATGAAGGTGTGAATCGCCGGGGACGCGGCGTTCTTCACGGCCTCCCAAGCCTTTTCGATGTCTCCGGCGTGGGTTCGGGCCAGGGCCACCACCTGGCACGATCGGATGTTTTCGGCCACGAGCCGGACCGACTCGAAATCCCCGGGGGACGAAACGGGAAAGCCGGCCTCGATGGCATCCACGCCGAGCCGCTCCAACTGGCGGGCGAGTTCGAGTTTTTCGTGCGGGTTCATGCTGGCACCGGGGGACTGCTCTCCGTCCCTCAGGGTCGTATCGAACACGCGCACGGGGATCCTGTCCTGGTTCATGGCTCTTTCCCTGCTCCTTTCCGGGCGGACAGAGGCCCCCGTTCGGTTCCTGGCGGGGCGAGGCGCAGGGGCCTCCTCGTCGCTGGGGGCCGGGCCCTACCGGGCCGCGGGGTCCTGGGGGGTACTGTGACCGGCCGGGTGTGTGCTTCGATGTCCGGGAGCGGTGTGCTCCGGAACCCCCGGTTCGACCTGCGTACCGGCGTTCTTCCTCCAGAGAATCAAGCTCCGGATCGGCCCGTGCAGCACGTAGATTGCCGAGAGGCTGAAGAGCCCGATCTGCGGCTCGTTCACGAGAAACACGCCCAGGAGGATCATCCCCAGAAACACGGTAAACGGCTTTCGTCTCCGAAGCTCCATCTGCTTGAAGCTGACGAACTTGATGTTGCTCACCATGAGCAACGCCAGCACGAAGATCAGCAACAGAACCGCCACGTGCTTGACGGGACCGGTCTGTTCGAACTTGTAGAAGAGCAGGACCGTGCTCACGACCATGCTGGCGGCTACCGGGATCGGCAGGCCGTTGAACGTCACAGACTCGATGTTGTCGATCTGCACGTTGTACCGCGCCAGCCGGAGGGCACCGCAGACCACGAACAGAAAAGCGGCGGACCAGCCCCACTTCCCGTACGGGCACAGGGCCCACTGGTACGCCAGCAGGCCCGGGGCAACCCCGAACGCCACCAGGTCCGCCAGGGAGTCGTACTCCACGCCGAAGCGGCTGGTGGTGCGCGTCATCCGGGCCACCCGGCCGTCGGCTCCGTCGCAGAACATGGAGACGATGACGGCCCACGCGGCCCGGGCGAAGTCTCCGTTCAGGGTCGCCACGATGGAGTAGAAGCCGGCCAGGAGGCTGGCGGATGTGAACAGGTTCGGCAGGACGTAGACACCCTTTCGCAGGTTCTCCCGGTGGAACCGGCTGGTGCGGTTCGGATCCCTTGATCGGAAACGACGGTTCATGGTTCCCCCCGTGGCCACCTTGGCCCTGACCCTACCCTGCTTCTCCGAGGTTCTGGTGTGGGTCCCGTTGCGGTGGCGGTTCCGTGAAGGCCGTGGTCCGCGAACGGTCGCTGCACGTGTTCACGGGAGGCGCCCCAGCACGGTGCTTCCTCCCTGGATGCGATCTCCCTCCCGCACGCACAGGCTCACCGCTTCGGGCAGCAGAAGCTCCACCCGGGAGCCAAACCGGATCAGTCCGTACCTCTGCCCCCGTTCGCAACGGTCTCCCGGTTCCGGATAGCAGATGATGCGCCTTGCCAGGCGGCCTGCGATCTGCACCACGCCCACGGTGAGCCCCTCGTCGGTCTCCAGGATCATCTCGGTCCGCTCGTTTTCCAGGGAGGCCTTGGGACGGCTTGCCACGTAGAACCGGCCGGGAAGGTGCGTCTTGCGCCTGACCGTGCCGGAGGCCGGGATGCGGTTCACGTGGACGTCGAGGGGGCTCATGAAGATGCTGATCTTGCGGCCCGGCGTGCGGATGAGGTTGTCGGCCTCCAGCGCTTCGATGGCGAGGACCCGGCCGTCCGCCGGGCTCACCACGGCCTTGGGATCGGCCGGCAGGGCGCGCAGCGGGTTGCGGAAGAACGCGCCCACGGCCAGGGTGAACAGCAGCAGGGCCACGCTCAGAACCTGGCACCCGGACGCCGCCGCGAACAGGGCCAGAAAGGCCGCCACGGCGATGAAGGGGTACCCCTCGGGGACGATGAGCGGTTCGCGTGTGGGATCCATCAGTTTCTCTCCCGGTCGATCTTCTTGCCTTGTTCGATCCACGGCATCATCTTGCGAAGCCGGCTTCCCACCTCTTCCAGGGGGTGGGTTTCCATACGGTGCGTGAGAGAGCGGAACACCGGCCGGTTCGCCTGGTTTTCCAGAACCCATTCCCGGGCGAACACCCCGGATTGGATGTCGCGGAGCATGCGGCGCATCTCCCCGCGGGCCAGGTCCCCCACCACCTGCTTGCCTCGGCTCAACCCCCCGTACTGGGCGGTGTTGCTCACGGAGTAGTACATGTTGGCCAGTCCGCCCTCGTAGATCAGGTCCACGATGAGCTTCAGTTCGTGGAGGCACTCGAAGTAGGCCAGTTCCGGCTCGTAGCCGGCCTCCACCAGGGTTTCGAAACCGGCCTGAATCAGTTCGGAGACGCCGCCGCAGAGCACGGCCTGCTCTCCGAAGAGATCCGTCTCGGTCTCGTTGCGAAAGCTGGTCTCCAGAATGCCGGCCCGGCCCGCGCCGATGCCGGCCGCATAGGCCAGCGCCAGGTCCCGCGCCCGGCCGCTGGCGTCCTGGTGCACCGCGATGAGGCTGGGGACCCCCCGGCCCTGCGTGTACTCGTGCCGGACCATGTGCCCGGGCGACTTGGGCGCCACCATGAAGACGTCCACACCCCCGGGAGGCACGATCTGGCCGTAGTGGATGTTGAATCCGTGCGCAAACGCCAGCGCCTTGGCCGCGCCTAGCTCCGGGGCGATCTCCTCCCGGTAAACCGCGGGCTGGATCTCGTCAGGGACGAGGAGCATGATGATGTCCGCTTCCGCGGCCGCTTTCCGCACGGGCAAGACCCGCAGCTTTTCCCGCAGGGCTTTCTTCTCGGAAGGGCTTCCCAGGCGCAGCCCCACGCGGACGTCCATCCCGCTCTCGCGGAGGTTCAATGCATGGGCGTGTCCCTGGCTCCCGTATCCCACCACCGCGATCTTCCGTTCGCGAAGAAGGGTCAGGTCCGCATCCTGCTCGTACTGCACCTTCATGGTTCACTCCTTTGTGCAATCCATGGCACGGGTTCGTGCGCCGACTTGCCTCCGGGCTCTCCGCAAGGCATACGGCGCGGTTTCCGGACCCGGTGCTCCGGTTCGACCGGGTTGTTCTTCGGACGTTGACCCTCCGGGCTCCGTCCTTTTGACGTCGGAGGAAACCCCGGCGAGAACCCTCATCGTGACCCGGGGCATTCCCGCGTGAGGATGAAACCGGGTGAATGGAGGATGAGCCGTCGGATTCCTGCTCCCACGGGCAAGACGTCTCGTGGGCGACGTGCATGGAGCCCCGCCATTCCCTGGGGATTCCGTGCGAGGGGTCAGTCTCCCCGCGGGATGGCCACCCGGCCGGTCCGGACGATCTCCCGGATGCCCATGGGTTTGAGAAGGCGAATCATGGCCAGGACCTTGTCCTCGGTGCCGGTGACCTCCACGGTGTAGCTCTTTGCGGTTACATCTACCACTTTGCCGCGGAAGATGTCCACCGTGCGCAGGACCTCGGCCCGTGTCTTCTCGTCGGCCGAGACCTTGATCAGTGCCAGTTCGCGTTCCACGAAATCCTTCCCCGTCAGATCGGAGACCTTGATGACGTCGATCAGCTTCCGGAGCTGCTTCAGGATCTGCTCGATGATCTGTTCGTTGCCCTCCGTGACGATGGTCATCCGGGAAACCTGAGGGTCCAGGGTCTCGGCCACGGTGAGGCTTTCGATATTGAACCCGCGTGCGCTGAAGAGGCTCGATACGCGGGAGAGAACGCCGAATTCGTTTCGCACCTGGACAGAGATCGTATGGCGCACGCGCGGACTCCTCTTTGCAGGCCGTTGAAGAAGTGCCATCTGCTCAAGTTCCGCTCATCCCTCGTCAGGCAACGTACTTCCGAAGTACGCTTCCTTCCTCAGGATTTCGCGCGCCTTGCCTCTGGCACTTCTTGATCGGCCTGCCCAAATGCACCTTTTCAACGGGCTGCTAGGTCACAACAGGATCATTTCCGTCAGACGGGCCCCGGCCGGTACCATGGGGTACACATTCTCTTCCCGCGAGATCCGGAAGTCCATGAGAACGGGTTTGGGCACGGCGAAGGCCTCCTTCAGGATGGGGACCACCTCTTCCTGTTTGTCGGTGCGGAACCCCACCGCACCGTAAGCCTCGGCCAGCTTCACGAAATCGGGTTGAAAGCTCATGTCCACGGACGCGTACCGCTTCTCGTAGAACAGTTCCTGCCACTGCCGGACCATTCCGAGATAACCGTTGTTCAGGATGGCGACCTTCACCGGGAGGTTGTACTGGCTGGCCGTGGCCAGTTCCTGGATGTTCATCTGGATGCTGCCGTCCCCGGCGATGTCCACGACCAGCTTGCCCGGGTGCGCCACCTGCACGCCCAAGGCGGCGGGCAGCCCGTACCCCATGGTCCCCAGCCCGCCGGACGTGAACAGGGTGCGGGGGCGCTTGAAGGGGAAGTACTGGACCGCCCACATCTGGTTCTGGCCCACCTCGGTGGTGATGAACGCCTCGCCGCGTGTGACCTCGTAGATCTTCTCCACGATGAACTGCGGTTTCAGTGCCCCTTCGGCCTGGTAGGCCAGACGGCCCTCCCGTTTCCAGCCCTCGATCCGCTGGAGCCACTCGTCCCGGCCCGCGGGCCTGGTTCGGGCGAGCTTCGGGCCCTTGAGCAGGGTCAGCATCTGGCCCAGCACGGTTCGTGCGTCTCCCACGATGGGGATGTGCACCGGCACGTTCTTGCTGATGGACGTGGGGTCCACGTCCACGTGGATGATGGTGGCTTCCCGGGCGAAGTCGTCGATCCGGCCCGTGACCCGGTCGTCGAACCGGGCCCCCACGGCCAGCACCACGTCCGCGTGCGAGATGGCCATGTTCGCCCGGTACGTCCCGTGCATCCCCAGCATGCCCAGGCACAAGGGGTGGTCCCCGGGAAACCCGCCCAGCCCCATGAGGGTCATGGTCACCGGCGTCCGGAGGCGCTCGGCCAGACGCTTGAGTTCCCGGGATGCGTTGGACAGGATGATCCCTCCTCCCGTGTACAAGACCGGCCGCCGGGCCTTGCGCAGGAGGTTCAGGGCGCGCTCGATCTGGCCCGGATGTCCCGTGGTGGTGGGGTGGTACCCCTGGAGTTCCACCTTCCGAACGGGTTCGTAGGGGCCCACCTCGGCGGTGATGTCCTTGGGAATGTCCACCAGGACCGGGCCGGGCCGGCCCGTCCGGGCGATGTGAAACGCCTCGTGGATAATGCGGGCCAGGTCCTTGTGGTTCTTTACCAGGTAGTTGTGCTTCGTGCAGGAACGGGTGATGCCCAGCATGTCCGCTTCCTGAAAGGCGTCGTTTCCGATGAGCGGGGTGGGCACCTGCCCGCTGAAGACCACCACCGGGATGGAATCCATGTAGGCCGTGGCCAGCCCGGTGACCGTGTTGGTCGCCCCAGGGCCGGAGGTGACCAGGCAGACGCCCACCTTGCCCGTGGCGCGGGCATACCCGTCCGCGGCGTGCACCCCGGCCTGTTCGTGGCGGACCATGTAGTGCCGGATGTCGGACCGGATCAGTTCGTCGTACAGGTTCAGAACGGCACCCCCCGGGAATCCGAAGAGGGTGTCCACCTTCTCCCGTTTGAGGCAGTCCACAAAAATCTGTGCTCCGGATAGGTTCTTCAACGGGGATCCTCCTCAAGAGCGGGGTCCCCGGCTCCGGGGCGCCCGCGGGCCCGATTCTGTTTCTCGTCGCCGTGCGCGCGGCCGGCCGTCGCAAGCGGAAGGCCGGAGGTTCGGGGAGCGCCGGGACGAGGGGGAAACGGAGGGCACAGCACGCGCCGGGCCCGCCCGCTTCCCGCCCGCCGCATCAGGTTTCCAGAACGGCGCCGGTACTCGCCGAGGTCACCAGCCGGGCGTACCGGGCCAGGTACCCGCGGGTCGCCTTGGGCGGGGGGGCTTGCCACTCCCGCCGCCGCCGTTCCACCTCCGTCGCCTCCACCTGCCAGTGCAGGCGCCGGCCGGGAATATCCAACTCGATGGGGTCTCCCTCGCAGACCAAGCCCAGCGGGCCTCCCTGCGCAGCCTCCGGGGAAACGTGCCCGACGCACGGGCCCCGCGTCCCCCCGGAAAACCGCCCGTCCGTGAGCAGGGCCACCCGTTGGAGACCCATCCCGACGATGGCGGACGTGGGGGCGAGCATCTCCCGCATGCCCGGGCCGCCCTTGGGCCCCTCGAAGCGGATGACCACCACGTCTCCTTCCCGGACGGCACCCGAGAGGATGGCGTGCTGGGCCTCCTCTTCCCGATCGAACACCCGGGCCTTTCCCTGAAAACGCATCATGGCCGGAGAGACACCGGACTGCTTCACCACCGCACCGTCCGGCGCCAGGTTCCCGTGCAGCACGGCGATGCCTCCCTCCGGGTGCAGCGGGGTTTCGGGGTCTCTCAAGACAGGGACCTCGCCCTGCGGGTCGGGCGCGTTGCGGACGATCTCCAGGAGGTCGGATCCGGCGACGTGCCGGGCGGACCGGATGCGGTCCCCCAAGCGCCGGAGCAGGCCCGGGATCCCGCCTGCGTGGTGCAAGTCTTCCATGAAGAAGTTCCCCGCCGGCCGGAGGTCGGCCAGATGGGGGGTGGTCCGGCTGATCCGGTCGAAATCCGCCAGCGTCAAGGGGACTCCCGCCTCGTGGGCCAGGGCCATCAGGTGGAGGACCGTGTTGGTGGACCCTCCCAGGGCCATGTCCGCGCACACCGCGTTTTCGAACGCGTCCCTCGTGAGAATCGTGTCCGGGGTACGGGCGTGTTTCACCGCCTCCACCGCCGCGACGCCGCTCTGAAATGCGATCCGCTTCTTCTCCGCGGACACGGCCGGGGCCGTGCCGCATCCGGGCAGGGACAGCCCGAGCACCTCGGTGAGACAGTTCATGGTGTTGGCGGTGTACAGGCCCTGGCAGGATCCCGCGCCCGGACAGGCGCACATTTCCAGGGCGTCCATCTCCCCCTGCGATATCCGGCCCTGCTTCCGCAAGCCCACGGCCTCGAACGTGTCACGCACCAGAGAAAGCCTCCGGCCCCCGTGGTGCCCGGCCAGCATGGGGCCGGCGGTGAGGATCACGGTGGGCACGTTCAGCCGGGCGGTGGCCAGGAGCATGCCGGGGGTGATCTTGTCGCAGTCCGTGATGAGCACCAGCCCGTCCAGCGCGTGCGCCTGCACGATGCACTCCACCATGTCAGCCACCAGTTCGCGGAAGGGAAGCGAGTAGTGCATCCCCTCGTGGCCCATGGCGATCCCGTCACAGAGGGCGCCCACCTGGAAAATGAACGGGTACCCGCCGCCGGCATGCACCCCTTTTTCCGCGAAACGGGCCAGGTCCCCGAGGTTCAGATGACCCGGGACCAGATCGGTGTGGGAGCTGCCGATGCCTATGAACGGTTTGTGGATCTCCGACCGGGGGAGGCCGGTGGCGAACAACAAGGCTCGTGCCGGGGCTCGCTCCAGTCCCTTTTTTACACGATCGCTTCGCATGGCAACCCTCCTTCCCTGTTCCGTGAACCGGGGGCTTCAGCCGGCAGGGATGGGATGCGGAAAACCACGATCAGGGTGCCGGGCCCCGGTTCCGTTCCGCGTCCGAGGGCCGCACGTAGATCACCTCCAGATCCACCGGCGATGTGCCTCCCTTCGCTTCGTACTCCTCCCGGGCCAGGCGGCACAGGACCGATGCCCGGATCTGATTCAGTTCGGGTTGCCGCGCCACCCGGTGGCCCGCCACAGCACCGAAGCGGTCGCCATAGACCGTCACCCCGCTTCCCAGGAACAGGGCCGGCGCCGGCACCGCTTCCAGCAGCGTTGCCGGGGTGGAGACGCGGGGTTCCGTGAGGCGCTCCGTCCCCCCGGAACCGTCCTGACGGTACAGCGCCCAGTAGACCTCCCCCCTGCGCGCGTCCAGAACCGGGCAGAGCAGGCCTGCGGCGTGCGGAACGCCGCCGACCAGCACGTCCAGGGTGGATCTTCCCACCAAGGGCTTGCCGGAGACGAACGCCAGGGTCTTGGCCGTAGCGATCCCGATGCGGAGCCCGGTAAAGGAGCCGGGGCCCACGGTCACGGCAATCCCCTGGATGTCCCGGAACGAAAGGTCCACCTCCCGGAGCAGGCAGCGGATGTGGGGCACGAGGCGCATGGCGTGCGTTCCGGCCGCCTCCAGGGTCCATTCGGCCAGCATCCTGTCCGCGGACGTCACGGCGACGGTTCCCGATGCGGAACTGGTGTCGATTCCGAGGAACAGCATCACTTGAACAGGTCGCCCAGGTCCATGGGCAGCACGCGCATGACGTCGTTGTAAGAGATCACGAGGATGAACCCCAACAACAGGAACAACCCCACCTGTTGCGCCACCTCCCGGACCTTGATGTTGACCGGCTTCTTCCGGATGGCTTCCAGGGTCAGGAAGAGCACGTGGCCGCCGTCCAGGACCGGGATCGGCAGGAGGTTCAGGATGCCCAGCTGGAGGCTCAAGAAGGCCATGAAACTGAGCAGGTTGGAAAGCCCCACCCGTGCCGCGTCCCCCGTCATCTTGGCGATCAGGATAGGCCCCCCCAGGGTCTTGATGGACAGATCCCCGGTGAAGAGCTTCCCCAGCACGTAGAAGGTCAGCAGAAACGATTC
>Ga0068714_10007120_pt1 | contig 11028 bp, 11 predicted proteins | sample MTBNYHSulfiMetaG_FD_62988 | JGI IMG/M metagenome (GOLD analysis project Ga0068714, IMG submission 62988) | Enrichment culture microbial communities from rom New York Harbor, USA that are MTBE-degrading - MTBE-NYH (New York Harbor Sulfidogenic)... | ecosystem: Environmental > Aquatic > Marine >... | reverse complement strand
GTCCAGGACGAAGAACGTCTGATAGAGCGGCTCGGCGGTCAAACGCTTGCGGATGAAATCCACCTGCGCCTCGTAGCTGCCGGGCTCGGCCATCCTCCTGAAATTGGCCTCGCGAAGTCGTTCGTTCTCCTTCTTGTTGTGTCGCCAGCTTGCGAAGTCGCCGAACACCTCCCTAACCATATCCATCAGGATGGGCTCGAACGAATCCAGGGACAGCGTCGGCGTCACGGTGACCATCACGGAAGCGTCTGGCGCGACCACCGGGTGGTATCCCCGGAAACTCACGCCGGGCAGTTTCTCGCTTCGCCACCGCCGCGTTCCGTCTGCCAGATCGAAGGCATAGATGTGCATATCTTCGCTGCCGATGTAAACACGCTCTCGTTTCGCATCGAGAGCGGGACTGGACAGAAGCGGACCACCGGTCGTCGCTTTCCATCGTACGTCTCCCGTCTTGACGTCGATGGCGTAGAGACTCCCGTCGCGGCTGCCGAGGAGAACCGAATTGCCACAGATCAATGGGGCATTCCAGATCGCGGCACCGGTCTGGACAGACCAGGCGAACTTGCCTGTGTCGGCATCGAGCCCATAGACTCGGCCGTCGGCACAACCGAAGACCACCACGTCGTAACCAACCGCACAGGCGTGCAAAATGGCGGCCGGCGCGATGTACGTCCACACGTCTCGGCCTGTCTCGGCGTCCATGGCATGCAGGATGCCCTCCATCGTGCCGACGAACACCTTGCCACCGAAGACGATCGGCTGCACACCGGACATCAGACCTTCATCTGGAAACAGACGATACCATTTGCGCGCGAAAGGCGGACGAATCTCCGTGGCCGTGCTTCCCGACCGCGCCGGATCATGCGCCAACATGGGCCAGTCCCCCGATGCCGACGCCTCACCCGCAAACGTCGCCAGCAGCAGACCTATGCAGCCCGCGAAGAGGCGTAGTCGAGCGACCACGTTATCGGTGGCAATCGTCATAGCGTCCACCTCGTCCGCAGGTCCCGGCCCAGAAGGAAACTCGCGACCTACTCGATCAGATAGGGTTGCTCGGGCAATTCACGCACCCAGATGTTGCGGAAACTGATCGGGTTGCCGTGATCCTGGAGGCCGATCGGCCCATCGCCGTGTGGGGTATATTTCGCTTTGACCTTATGCGACGTCGTCCCCTCGATCTCGAGGTTGTTGTGAACGCAGACGCCGTTATGGAATACGGTGATCCGGGCCTTGCGCACCACGCTACCGTTCTCGTCAAACAGCGGACGCAGGAACGCGATGTCGTAGCTCTGCCACTGGCCGGGCGTGCGGCAGGCGTTGACCATCGGCGGATGCGAGCCATAGATCGCCGCCGCCTGGCCATCGGCATAGGTCTTGTTCGTCGCGTAACCGTCGTCGGTATACGAGTCGAGCACCTGCACCTCGTAGCGGCCCATGAAGAACACGCCACTGTTGCTGCGATTTTGGTCGGTCACCTGAGGCGGCACCCCTTCGGGCGTCTTCCACTCCACGTGCAACTGGCAACTGCCGAACGATTTCCTCGTCTGAATGCTGCCGCCCTTCCGCGTGACGATCATGGCATCCCCTACAATCTCCCAAGTCGCAGGACTGCCGTCGCCCTTCTGCCACTGCGAAAGATCGGTGCCACCGAACAGGATGACGGCGTCGGAAGGGGGCTGTCCAAACTGCGCCGCGGGCGCCACCACAGGCGGTCTCGGGCGGCTCTTGTCATGGACGGCATATCTGGTGACCTCCGCAACCGCATAGGCCCCCGCCGCAACGATCAGCAGTCCAGCAGGCAGACCTATCCACGCCTTCTTGATACCGGGTGTGTTCTTCATGGTGTTCTCCTCTGACCCTGACGTGTGACTGACAACTCCTGGCCGCCCCTGCTATGGACGCTCGCAGACGACCTGCTCGATCGCGGAGGCCACGATGTAGTCGGGCAGTTTCTGAAGCGTGGGCCCGGCGGCGTAGCCGGCCACGATGCTGCGATCGGGAAAGGCCCCCGCCTGGCGGATGAGCCGGTCGGCAAGTCCATGCAACATCTCGTCGGACACATCGTCCGGCGCATCGGAGACAAGCGAGCGGGCGGCCGCAACAAGATCTTCGAACTCGCGGCGGCTATCGTACCAGTTGAGCTGAAACTCCAAATCCATCGCCTGTCGGCTCGTAGGGCGATCGAACGTGTACTGAACCCCGATCGGATTGTACATCTCCATTCGCTCGTCGACAAAGGCCAGGCACGCCTCGCGATAGGCCTGCACCTTGTGCGCATCCATCGGCCCCAGTCCCTGCCGCTCGATTTCGGCCGGCAGCATCACCTCGATCCGCGTGTCAAGCCGAGCTCGGTCTACCGTCATCCGCTCGTAGAGCCGCTCGTAGTATGCCTTCAACAGAAGCCGTGCAGCATGCCTCTGGCTCATGACCCCGTCTCCGCGCCCTGGGCATCCTTTCGCGCACCGGGTAAGGTCCTGCGCCAGGAAAGAGACCAAGGTGCTTCTGTGATATCTTCCCGCCCGTGTCAGCGCTTAGCCAGGAGGCCCTGGACCTTTTCCAGAAGCACGTTCGGCTTGACCGGCTTGTCCAGAAACGCTTCGACCGGCAGCCAGGCCTTGTCGCCGGCATCGGCCTTGAAATCCAGTCCGGTTTTGTCCTTCACGGCGGTCAGCATGAGGATCGGGATATCCTTGTACTGGGCGTTGCCCTTGAGCTCCCGCGCCAGTTCGAAGCCCTCCTGACGGGTCCGCATCATGACATCGAGAATGATCAGGTCCGGCCGGTCTTCCTTCACCCGGTCCATGCCTTCACTGCCATCGGCGGCGCTGCGGACCTCGTAGCCCTTGTTTTCCAAAACCACACTCATCGCTTCGGTAATATCAGGATCATCGTCGATGATCAGAATCCTGCCTTGTGCCATTTCGTCTCCTTCATCAATTCCAGACCAACCTGTGCCTTTCTCGCGCGACCTCGCGATCAGGACCTGTGAGAAACGGACCGCTTTCAATTTTCAATCTCGGATTGGATCTTCGCCAAATACTGATCGATCCTATCCCGCAGGACCTCGCTGAGGCCCTGGCGGACTTCAACAACCTGCGGCTGTATTCCGAAAATCGTAATCTGCTCCGGCGACTGGCCCAACTGCTCGGCCAGAGCCAAAATCCGCAGAAGGTCCGCCTCGTGGAGCGACTGGTGGGCGAGAACCTTCTTGCTGCGGACTTCGTCTGGCGTGAAACGCCGGATCGTTCCCGGTGCTTCGTCCATGTACGCACAATCGACGAAGACCGCCTTGTAACGCCCCTCGATCAGGTGCAGCACCGACATGCCGCCGGTGCCCGCGTCGACGAAATCAACCGATGGGTACCGGGCGGCCTCTTGTGCGAGCCGTTCGACCAGATCGATCCCAATCCCTTCGTCGGCCATGAGCGGATTGCCCAGCCCCAGCACCACGATCGGCTTCTTCATCGCCTCAGGACTACCTGACGAACTCCACGTTCAGCATGTGCGTCGAGCACGAGATACACGGATCGTACGAACGAACCAGCATTTCGAGTTTCAGCCGGACCGCGTCCTCGCCCTCACCCAGGATCTCCGGCACGAATTTCTCGAAGTCCTTCTGGATGGCGGCGTGGTTCTGGTTCGTCGGAATGCAGATATCGGCACCAACGCAGTTACCCTTGCGGTCGAACTCGTACTGATGGAACAGAATGCCGCGCGGGGCTTCGACGCAACCGCTGGCCTTGCCCGCCTTCGGCGAGACTTTTGCCGTCTCCGGCTTGATCCCTTTGCCCAGCAGCTCGTCGATCATCTGGATGCTCGTCTCGACCACATGCACCGCCTCGACAATCTGAGCGACGTTGTTCATGAACGGGTTGCAGCAGCCCTGAGTGAGCCCGAACATCTTCGCGACGTCCTTGGCCAGAGGCGACAGCAACGGAGCGTTGTTGTTGAACCGCGCCAGCGCACCGACCGTGTACGAGTCACGGTGCCACTTGGTCCACTTGGCGGTCGATTGATCGTTCACGTACTCGTTGGCCACGCTCTGCCAGTCGTGGATCGAAACGGCGCCGTCGTAGTCGGTGGAGGTGATGTCGCCGTGGTAGAACGTGTACGTCGGCGGATTGTCCTGCTTGAGCGAGACATACTCGGTCTGACGCGTGAAATTGGGGAGGTTGCCCGCCACGGAAAGCACCGCCTGTGCAACCGCCTTCAGGTCGGCGACAGAATTCTTGAGTCTTTCCTGGAGTTCGCGGAGTTCCTTCTCGGTCGGGAACTTCGTCAGGCCGCCCGGCTTGAGCGTAACCGGGTGTGTCGTGCGACCAGCAATCAGGTCCGACCACTCATTTGCCAGGCGGTGCAGGCGAATCACCGCCATCACCGCGTCCGGCGCCTTGGCGGCCAGCGGCACCACCGACGGCAAGCCGAACAGATCGGGCGCCACCAGATAGCCGACGTGCAGCACGTGGCTCTGCAACTGCTCGGAATAGTGCATGAGGATACGAACCTTGTCGGCCTGTTCGGAGACCTGGATGCCCAAGGCATTTTCGACGGCTTTGGTAGAGGCCAGCGAGTGGGTAATCGAGCAGATACCGCAGATGCGGCTGACGATCGTCTGGATATCTTCGTAGCTGCGGCCCCGCACCATCGCCTCGAAGAACCGCGGCGCCTCGGGGACCTGCCACTGGACCTTCTCGACCTTGCCATTGGTGGCATTGACCACGATGTTGCCATGTCCTTCGACGCGCGTCACATGGTGGACGTTTATGTTCACTGTCTTAGCCATAGATCGTCGGCTCCTGTCTGCTTCCAAAGAGAACCATTTTGGTCTTGAGGTGATCCACGGTCAGGCCGAACTTGTCGATGACTTCCTTGGCAGCATCGACGTTCGGATTGCTTGTGTAGCCCCGGCAGCCGAAGCAGCGGAACCCGTTCGACGGGCAACGGGCGCCGCAACCGGCCCGGATGATCGGTCCCAGGCAGACCTGACCATACTGCCACAGGCATGGATTGCCCTTGGCCTTGCACTCCACGCAAACCGGATAGTCCGGAATCTCGGGTGTCTTGCCCAACAGCAGACAGCGCACGATGTACGTGAACTCCTTGCGGTCGATGGGGCAGCCATGCACGTAGAAGTCCACATCTACCACCTCATCAACCGCCTTGGTTGGCTGCGTCGCCAGGTGCGGCTTCTTCGAGTCCTTGCCGTACACACACTTCTTGACCTCATCCAGGTCGTCGAAGTTGTTCTTAAGCTTGTTGACCCCGCCGATGGTGGCGCAAGCCCCCAGGGCGATCAGGACCTTCGCCCGGCTGCGGATCAGCTTGAGCCGCTCTTCGTCTTCCAGGCGGGTGATCGACCCCTCGATGATGGCGATGTCATATTCCTCGCTTTTTTCACTCATCGCCTCTCGCCATTCCACCACGTCGGCCACGCCGATCAGGTCCAGCAGTTCTTCTTCGAGATTGACGAACTGCAACTGGCAGCCTTCGCAACAGGCGAAATCGAATATCGCAATCTTCGGTTTACTCATGATTAGATCGCCTCCGGCATCGTGGCCAAATCGGAATATCGGAATACGGGCCCGTCCATGCAGCAGTAGACATTGTTGATCTGGCAGTGCCCGCACTTGCCTACGCCGCACTTCATCTTGCGCTCCAGGTTCAGGAAGATGTTCTCATGGGGCACTTCGTATTCTTCCAGTGCCATGAGGACGAACTTGTACATGACGGGCGGGCCGCAGACCAGTACGACGGCCGATTTGAGTTCGGTCTTGACCTTGGGGATCAGCTTGGTCACGACGCCGACGTTGCCCTTCCAACTGCCGTGCGGCTCGTCGATGGTTTCGAGCATGTGCACGTCGCCGCGCTTCTCCCAGGCAGCCACTTCCTTGACGAACAGCCGCTGCTCGTAGCACTTGGTCCCCTGGAGGATCGTCACCTCGCCGTAATCGTCGCGATTGTCGAGCACATAGTTGATGAAAGCCCGCTGCGGGACCAGGCCCAGGCCGCCGCAGATGAAGACCAGGTTCTTGCCCTTGGCTTCTTCCACCGGGTACGTGCCGTCACCGAGAGGCCCGCGAATCCCGATCTTCGCACCCTCTGAGAGATTGTGGACCGCGTTGGTGACGTTGCCGATTTTGCGGATGACCAGCTCGAACCCGCCCTTCTGCGTTGGGGACGACGTAATCGTAATCGGCGCCTCGCCAATGCCCGCGACGGAGACCTCTACGAACTGACCGGGGATGTAGTCAAACTGGCCGTCATCCATCGAAAGCCGCAGGTACCGCTCGGTCACGTTCATGGCTTCTGCCTTCACGACCGTCGCCAACTGCGGCAGATAGATGTCTTTCTTTTCCGTACAACACTGACACATTCGTCAAACCCCTTCAACAGAAGTCCCAAGTTTCCAATTTCAGGCTTGAAGTCCCACTTCACTCTTCAGACTTCTCACTCCGAACTTCCTATCCGATTCCGAGATCGTCAATCAGACGGTTATAGACACTCACCGGATTGGCGATGTCCGGCAGACACGCCGCGACGCACCGGCCACAACCCACACAGGCGATCTGGCCACCGATCTTGGGCGGAACGTACTTGGCCTTTCGGTACAGGCGATGCCGGAACCGATCCGCCCGCTGGTTGCGGAACTCGTGCTCCCCCGCCACCTTCGTGAAGCCGTTCAAGAGACATCCGTCCCAGGCCCGTTCCCGTTTGCCCGTCTGAAGATCCCAATTCACATCATCCTGGACGTTGAAGCAATAGCACGTCGGGCAGACCTGATTGCACGATCCACAGGCGAAGCAGGTCCGGGCCCGCTCCTCCCAGACGGGATGGTCGTATGCCTTGTCCAGCAACTTCGGCAGATAGGCCGCATCGCACTTGAGCTCGTGGCGATTGAGCCCTTTCTTGTTCCTGGCCCACACCGCCTCTCGGCTCTTCAAGGCCGCCTCGTCGGCCGTGACGCCCTTCATGCCGGCCAGCAGCTTCTCGCCCTTGGGCGTACCCGACTCGGCCACATAGGCGCCGCCGATATCGGTCAGGAGGATGTCATACCCTCCTCGCACAACCGCGGTGCCCATAGAGGAGGCAAACACGTTCTCCGACGGCTTGACCACATCACAGGCGATGATCGTCGCGTTGTTGCGCCGCTTCATGTAGTGCGCGTCGTAGTTGTCCTGCTGAAAGAGCTCATCCATCTGATTGATCGCGATCATGTCGTAGGGGTGGACCCCGAGCAGGACGAACGGCTCGTCCTCATACTCCGAGTTGTAGGCCCCGCCGATCTCGAACGTCATCAGCACCTCCGTGGGAGGCAGAAAGTACTTCTTCGGCGGCTGGAGTGTCACGTCGTAGTCCAACCGCAGACTCTTCGCCGACTCCAGGGGCGCAAAATCAAAGCGATCGCCCTTGGCCTGGACTCCTATGACGCTGGTCTTGTCGATCAACGCATCCACGAACGCGGCAAAATCATCCTTTGCAATCTTCTTCACACTCATCGCACAATCCCGGCTCCAAAAGCCTCAAAAACGGTTCTCAACGATGTCCGACGCAACGCCGTCTCTCGTCGGACCCGATCAGTGTTCTGGACTGCTCCACTCAACTGACCGGCATGTAGTACGGCAGCCGGGCCAGCTCCATGGCAATATCCAGCGTAATGACTTTGACTCGTTTGGGGGCCTCGACCTTGCATGGGGCGAAATTCAGAACCCCCTTGATCCCCGCGGCGACCAGTCGATCCACCGTCTGCTGCGCGACTTGGCGCGGGACCGCGACAATCGCCAGAAAAATGCCTCGCTGCGTCAATGAGTCGATGCCCGACAAGTCCTCAATCGCAACGCCGTTGACCGTGCGGCCGATCTTCTGCGGATCGATATCGAAGGCCGCCACGATATCCAGCCCATACGTTCCGAAGCCCGGGTACGCCAGCAGGGCCGATCCCAGGTCTCCTACCCCGATCAGCGCGGCTTTCTTGATGACGTCCAGACGCAGGATCCTCTGGATCTCTCTGGCGAGCTTGCCGATGTTGTAACCCACACCGGGAGTGCCAAAATCGCCGAAGTATGAGAAATCCTTGCGAATCTGCCACGAATGGACGCCCACAGAGGCGGCCAGCGACTGGCTCGAAATGTGCTCGTTGCCCTTTTCCGCCGAGAACATCAGCCCTCGCAGGTAGATTGGCAACCGCCGAACGGTCTCGTCAGGAATCTTGTGATACCTCATGCGAACGCCACGACGAGTTAGTACTTGTGCTCACATTCACAAACTGAAAAGCAAGACTATACCCCAATGGCATCCGCCTGTCAAGCACAGCAGGGAGACTTTGCCATGCGTCCTTCACATCATTCGGCGCAAGTTCTTCGCAGCACGGTGGTTATCCGGTCACAAGACGGGAGAGGAAAATCCTGGCAGACAAACCGGCTGGCGTGCCCCGCTCAGAGGCCGATCGCGTGCGTTCCGGCGCGACAACCACGCTGATTTGTCCAATTGTGCGTTCAGATCGGCCACATCAGGCCCTCGATACGACAATCAATCTCCTGTAAGAGGCCGGACTTTCTCGACTCGAAAGTGCACCAGGAACTTGGGCGCATCCCCATGGTCATGGCTCTTGCGTCCCGGGCGGCGAACGGCTTCGATGCGCGCGGGGTCCGTTTCCTCATGCGTCCTGGTCAGGTAGAGCCGTTTGCCCCTATATCCCTTGCCCGTCTCGATAAAAAGGTACGCCGCATGGGGGTTCGCCGTAATGTTGTCGTGGCTGGTCCGATCGCTCATGATCAAAGCCACTGATTCATCGTCTGCCACATGGGGTCGGGCGTAGATGGCCAGATCGACCCGGCCCTCGCCATCCGCTGTGCCCAACACGCCCGTGCCCTCCGTACTCTCGAAATAGTCACGCAGGTTCATGCTGTCATCCTCTGAGGATCTCGGTCATCGCGCTGGTGGCGTCGCGATGCCTGAATTCAAAACCCATCTCACTCAAACGTCTGGGAACCACCCTCTGGCCCCCTAAGAGCACCTCATCAGCCATCTGCCCGAAGGCCAGCCGCAACACGAAGCCTGGAACAGCCGTCCAGGCAGACCGTCCCATAACCTTGCCCAACGCCCTGCAGAATTCCTTCATTGTCACCGGCTCAGGGGCGGTCAGGTTGAAAACACCCTGCGCGCCGGGATTCTCAATGAGGAACCGAATCGCCCGGACCTCATCCTGAAGGCTGATCCAGGAGAACCACTGTCTGCCCGTGCCCACGTGCCCGCCGAGATGAAAACGAAACGGCCGCATCAGCTTTGGAAGGGCTCCGCCCTCCGTCCCCAGCACCACTCCAGTACGCAGGACGACTCTTCGAACACCGAAGCGCTCCACTCTCTCGGCGATCATCTCCACTCTTCGGCAGACCTCCGCCAGCAGCCCCGTGCCGGGGGCCGAATCCTCGTCCAGCACTCCATCGCTCCGTATCCCGTAAAAGCCTACGGCAGACGCCTGCACAAAGACCCTGGGTTTGTCCCGGGCCAGCTCGATCGCGTCGATGATGGCTCTGGCCGCATGCGTTCGACTCTGGAGAATGTCCGCCTTCTTCGCCCGGCTCCAGCGTCCCGAGCCGATGCTCTCACCGGCCAGATTCACCGCCGCCTCAGCGCCGTCGACCTCATGGGCCCACGGCCCCGTCGTGCGACCATCCCACTCGACGACCTTCGCATATGGCCCTACGATCCCGGTGGCCTTCTTGGCATCGCGCGAGAGAGCCACAAGATCGTAGTCTCGGCACAGACCGCGACACAGCGCCTGTCCGATAAAACCCGTGGCCCCTGCGATGACGATACGCATGCCCATATTCTCTACCGCCCCGACTTGATGCGTTCGACCTTGCAGACATAGGCGTCGGGGTCGAACTTCCGCTTGAGCCCGGCGGCGTTCATGTAGCGAACCTTGCCGAACACCGGTCGCTCGGCCCAGGCACGGTCGTGCTTGCCGAAACACCAGGCCACGCCCGCATAGCCATTCGGGTCCCGCCCGTCGAGCTCATACTTGTTGTTCAGGTGCAGCGCGATACGAAAGCCCTCTTCGGGACCTTTGCTCCACTCGAGTATCTTCTTGCCCCAGTACATTCTCATGTAGCCGTGCATCTTGCCGGTGAGCGCCATTTCTTCCTGTGCCGCGTTCCAGTACGGGTCGTGGGTCTTCCCAGTTTCGAATTCTTCGAGGCTGCACACATATTGGCGTCTGTCGCGACGGTGAAAATCCAGCGTTCGCCTGACCCAGGGCGGCAGGCACTCGTAACTGTCGTACTGGTGGTTGTAGTAAACGAAGTTGAAGCTCAACTCTCGGCGAACAATCAGCTCTTCGAGGAACGCGTCCTTGCCTGGACTCTGCGTCTGGCCCACTTTCAAGGCGACCTGCAAGGGTGAGATCTGGCCGAAATGGAGATAGGGACTGAGGTTGGATGTCCCGTCGAGACTGGGATCGTTCCGCCGGTCCCCGTAGCCGTCGAGCTTGCGACTGATAAAGTTCTCCAGATGGCGTTTCGCCTGCTCGCCTCCTCCTGTCAGGCCCGGCGCCGGGCCGACGGACCGGTCGACCTTGAGCCGTAGGATCACCTTGTCGATGTCGCGCAAGTCGAGACTCTCGAAGGGCGAACCGAGCGAAGGGAAGCGGACCTGGCGATGTCTCAGCGGGACCAGATAGGCGTCGAGTTGCCTGCGGATGCGGGGCCGGAACGTTCCTGCCGAGAAGTTCTCCTTCTCGGCTGCCGTTTCCACCGGGACGATCACGTTCGTCTCGACCTCGATCAGTGGACAGGTGATCTTCTCAGCGACCTCGGCCCGCCACTGCCGCTGCACCCGCAGGTGGCCCTCGTCGACGATCACGAGGCAGGCCTTCTTCGCCAGCTTGACGACGCATTGGGGCGGACTCTCAGCCCGAACGACGAGGCGAATCCCGCGACCGGCCAAGTCCTTTTCGACCTGCTGTAACCCTTCCAGCATGAAACGGTAGTGCCTCGCATTGGCCTCGGGGAAATCCGCGGTCAGGCCGAA
>Ga0068714_10007119_pt1 | contig 11029 bp, 8 predicted proteins | sample MTBNYHSulfiMetaG_FD_62988 | JGI IMG/M metagenome (GOLD analysis project Ga0068714, IMG submission 62988) | Enrichment culture microbial communities from rom New York Harbor, USA that are MTBE-degrading - MTBE-NYH (New York Harbor Sulfidogenic)... | ecosystem: Environmental > Aquatic > Marine >... | reverse complement strand
TGCCAAGCTCGTGGAGCTTCAGGTGATTCGTCATCCCCTTGACGCGGCGCGGGTATGTCAGGGCATATTGTATCGGCAGGCACATATCTGGCGTGCCGAGCTGCGCTATCACGGAACCATCAACATATTCCACGAGCGAGTGGACTATCGACTCGGGATGTATAAGTACGTCGATCTTGTCGACCGGCAGGTCAAAGAGCCACCTGGCCTCTATGACCTCCAGAGCCTTGTTCATCATTGTTGCCGAATCGATGGTTATCTTGGGACCCATGTTCCACGTCGGGTGTGCCAGAGCATCCTCTATGGAGGCATTTCTGATCTGCTCCGCGGTCGCGGTCCTGAATGGGCCGCCTGAGGCAGTGAGGATCACCTTGCTGACTTCATCATGTGCCCCAGCCTTGAGGGCCTGGAATATCGCGCAATGCTCGCTATCCACCGGCAGAATGGTCGCGCCGCAGCGCCGCGCCGTCGTCGTAAGTATCTCGCCGGCCATGACAAGAGGCTCTTTGTTGGCAATGGCCAGAGTCTTGCCCTTCTCCGCGCCCGCCAGTATTGCAGGGAGCCCTGCCGCACCTACCACTGCTGCCAGCACGAGGTCGACCTCGTCCAGCTGGGCGATCCGCGTCATGCCGCCTGCGCCGGTGAAGATGCGCACACCCATCGGCCCTACGGCTCTTGTCACCTCGTCGGCTTTGGACTCATCCGTTACGGCCACATAGGAGGGCCTGTATGTCCGAACCTGCTCCACAAGCAACTTGACGTTGGAGTGCGCGCTGAGGGCCACGACCCGGAAGTCTGGTCCAAGCGAGTCAATGACCTTCAGGGCACTGGTGCCGATAGAGCCTGTTGACCCCAGAATGGCAATGCGTTTTGACATAGGCTCAGCTAGTATGGCGAAATTCCGATGGCTGTCAAGAAGAGCATTAGTTGCTCCTCAATGGCGATATGGCGCTCGCCGGACACCAGCCCCGTCCTGCGGGAGATTATCTATATAGCCTGAGCATGCCGGACATTGTTCTGTCTGAACTGCCTCGGCGTCATGCCCGTCTGCTCCCGGAAGGTACGCGTGAAATAGCTCTGGTTGCTGTAGCCGACGGCGAAACAAACGTCAATGCAGTTCTTCTCCGTGGAAAGCAGCAGCTCCTTTGCGTGTCCGATGCGCACCTGCGTGATATAATCCACGACGGTCTGTCCCGTGTGTTCCTTGAATACATGGGCCAGCCTCGAGGGGCTCAGGTGCGCGGCCCTGGCAATCTCGCTCAGCGACAGCGCCCTGTTGTAGTTGGCGTTGACATACTCGATGGCCGGAGTGATCTGGCTGGCCTTGCGGGCATCACGGGAATCGCACACAAGCTCAGTGAACTCCTCCATGGCTGCCGATATCCAGGCGCCAAGCTCGTCTTGCGTGTTTATGCGGATTATCTTCTGGATGTAGTCAAGATTCTTGGGAAGAAGCTCGTCGATAGCCACCCCCCCTTCGACCGCAGCACGGCTTATCACGCTCAGGAGCTCGATCATCCGCGCTTTCAGAACATTCATCTCGCCAGGATACTGGAGCAGCAGCGTGCCGATAATGGAGTTGAGTATCTCCCTGGCGCCGGTGCGATCGCCGATCCTGACTTTGCCGACCAGCTCCTTCTCGCTCTCGACGGGGTAGCGCTTATCATAGCCCCGCAGCTTCTTTTCCTGCATGAATTCACTTATCTGCGATTGCTGCTGCGTCTTCTGGCGTCTGAATTTGACCACACACGGGTCAAGCTCGCTGAGCTCATAGAATAGTATATACAGGAACTCCGCAGCCTGATGTATCCGACGCCCGGGTATGACAGGAAGTTCGTCTATCGCATCCCTGAGCGCTTGCTCTTCGATTGGCAGGTCTTTGAGACACTCGAAAATATCACTCACCACAGCGTCGCCCGCCTCATTGAAAAGACACTTTCCAAAGAAAAGCCCTCCAAGCGGCGTGTCTCCGTCCATAACGGGCACGCAGACCAGCGCTATGCCGGCATGGCAGAACGATATGTATGGCTGGCCGGTCTCGATGGCAACTCCGAGGCTTCGTATGCGGTCCTGCACACACCTGCCTGGAGCAGCCGAACGGACAATCGTGCAGAACTCAGGATGGCAGCCGTTGCTGCAGAGGTGCACCTCCTCAATTCCCCTGGCATCGGTTGTCTCCAGGGGCATGCCAAAATGCTTGGAGAATGCCCCCTGTATCTTTGAGAACATCGCCCTGCTGATTTTTCTTGTCAGCGATTTGCTGGCCATAGCATAGCTCTACAGAAAAACATACATCCCGAATCGGCGTTTGCGATAGCAGAATAGTTACATTTTACCAATCATACTGGGCCTCTGCAATCATAATTGAAGGAATCTGTACAGAAAAGGCGTACCCGCATCACATCCGATTGGGCTTATTTTGCTGTACAAGCGCCTGATGATGACTGACTTCCAAGAGGGTCTGGTAGTTTGGCTTCCCTGGGAGCGGCTCCGAGCGCTCCTTCCTGATCGGAAAAAAACTTATTGCAGAGTGTGATGCGAACTCAGGGCCAAAGTCACATCGGACGGCTTAAGGCCGTCCGCCATGACCCTATTCTAACTCCTTATTTGACGGCCATTTACATACTTGCCAGTATTGCCTATCTTAACATTATAGGACCGTGTCGCACTAGAATAGACCCATCCCAGCCTGCCCTATGTGCCCAAAATGCCCGTTTTTTCTTGCACGGCAGCCCCGGCGCGTTATAATAACATCACAACTTGGCTAAAAGAGTGCCTCTTGGACGTTGTTCGACGACTCTATGTGTGCACGCAGCATCTTGATATTGCGGCTTTGTTTCGAAGGAAGCGAGCCCTCGCATTTCGGGTCTGGGGGTCGGTGATGATGAAGTCAGGCAGAGCAGGTGTAGATTTTTGGCGCGCTTAAGTAGATAAAGCGTTGTTGCCTGACGATTGACCGGAGATTCTTGACTTCGCAGAGATGCTATTGTCAGCATCTTTGATTCCTACGATTGGGTGGGTGGTGATGAGCAGTTGAGCGATTTGTTGCCACTTGTGCGGCGACGCTTTACTCACAGCTGTTCGGTTCATGTGACATGCAGAGCAATGTTTGATGTGCTTTGCATCCTTTCGATTGGGTGGGTGGTGATGAGAAGTTCTCGTGGTTTGCGATGCTGCGTGTTCGCAGTGTCTGTTCGGAGTTTGAACGTACGTGAGCGCTCACACTAACTACTTACTGAAAGGATGAGGAGTAATGAAGACATCGGACATTGGCGGGATGATGAAAAGAAGCACAATAGTCGCGCCGTTTGTGGCGCTATTGCTGCTGGCGGGAGTATCGGGTGCGGCTACGATCATTAGCGGTGGCACCCTCGCCCACATAACAGGCGTGGGAGGAAGGGTCATTGACGTGGACATTGACTATATCGTTGAGGACCTGGCCACATATCCAGGCGGCCAGCTCCCCGGTGGCTCGAATGGCAGCTATGTCTACGAGTACACCCTGCACAATCTCGGCACCAGCAACGTGAAGATCGACCTGTTCTCCGTAGCGGCAGAGCTCAACGCGAGCATAATGAACATAGGCACGTACGGATCCCCTCCTGCTGTGAATGCCCTTACCGAGATCACTGACCTGACTCCGGGAGTGAACCAGTCGGCGAAGTTCTCATTTGTCAAATTCGACCAGCTGGGGCTGACTCCGCTTGGCATCGACCAGTACTCATACAAGCTGATCTTCACAAGTGATTACTATCCCGGTATGGGTTACGCGTTCGTCAGCGGCGGCAGCATCGGTGGCGAGATCGCGAACATCCCGGTCCCGGTTCCGGAACCGGTCAGCGCTGTGCTTCTGGCTATTGGCGGCCTGGCGTTCTTCAGGAAGCGGCTGACGTATTGAGTGTCAGCGGCAGCGATCGCTGCCGTTAGGCATATTCGGCAAAGACCCTTGTCTTTGCATCCTTCGATTGGGTGGGTGGTGATGAATCGGTTGGCACCTCTGGCTTACTTGCCGTGACACACGGTGAGACCTGTGAGCCAGAGTTACAGGAAAGTTCATAGCGACCACTGCTCGAAAGGATGAGTAGCAGATACTAAGGAAAGGGTTGTGATGGAAAGCCGAAAGATAGTCACACTTCTCACGGCGGTATTGGCGATCGCCAGTATTGCCGGCGCTGCACCGACGCTTCTGACTTCAGGTCAGACCGGATACAGGGCGTACCTGTCCACAGACGGTCAGAGCCTGATGTACGTGAACATCAAGTTCTTCGTATGGGATCAGAGCACAGGCGCGTTTGCGGGTGCGCCGGGTACCGAGCAATTCGTCTACCAGTATATCGTTGAGAACCGCTCCGACAGCGAGCTGGCGATCGACAAGGTCTCGTTCGTCGCAGCCGCTGGAGCAGGCATGTCCAGTATCGGTACGGCGTGGTTGGTCGATGGCATAGATGCCACGCCGGCAATAAACAGCACCGCTACCGAGGAATCTGCAGATTTCGCTTTCAACCTGACAGGAGACCTGGCAAACGGCAAAGCGCCGCTGGCAGCCGGGAAGAGCTCCTATCAGCTTCTGTTGACGAGTGACAATACCTACACCTCCGGCGAGGCGATAGTAACAGGCGGCCTGCCAGAGTCCGACCTGATCGTGCCAGACAGTCAGACACCGGAGCCCGTGACCGTCCTGCTGCTGGGGCTGGGGGGTCTGGGGATTGTTACAGGAAGGCGCAGCTAGGTCGACCCGAGTCCTGCTGTGTGAGTGTTTTATCGGAAGGGATGTGATGGAAGTTATGAGAAACAGATGCATACTTCTGATGCTGGTCGCAATAGCGGCGATCAGCGCTTGTCCCGCCTGCTATGGTAAGGGCTATGCCCTTCTTGTGGAGCAGGCGCCGATGGAAGGCGGCATTGTGACACCGTCCGTGGGTGTTCACAGTTTCACTCCGGGCGAGACCATCACCATCACGGCTGCTCCAAGGCCGGGATACCGATTCGTCCGCTGGATGGGCGACGTGAGTGTTGCTGATACCAGCACTACCACATTGACTCTTGACTCCCCCAAGATACTTGTGGCGCTGTTTGAGAAGATTGAGCAGGCTCTCCCCCTTCCGCCGACCGAGGAACTCGGGGAAACTGACGAGAACGCAATAGGCGGCGGTGGCGGCAGCTCAGGGCGTATGATCGCCCAGAGTATACCTGTAGGCGGAGGCGGCGGAGTGAGTCCCTCTGGTTCCCCTCTGCCTCACAGGCGGTCCTCCATTACTAACAACATACCTGATGAGGAACTGCCTACGGGCGAAGTTCCTGTTCCAACGCCGGAGCCGGGTACCATTGCGATAATGGGGCTTGGCGCAGTCATTGCTCTTGTAGGGAGGAAAGTCTGATTTGCATAACGGCGATTGGAGTTTCTACAAAGAGGGCGGCGTCAAGCCGCCTTTTTTTGTGCGCTGGCGGTGTAGCTAGCCCTTGCGAAACACAGCTACGATGTTCTCGACGTCGACAACGAAAAGACGGTTGTCACCCTCAAAATCTACTGGAATGGCGCCCTTTGGATTGAACAGCACCTTGTCGTATTGCCTCAGCGGCACATCGGGGTCGTTCTCAATCTCAGTTGAGACTGCGACAATGCGCCCCGTGATTGTGGGTATCTCGATGTTGTCGGGAAGCTGAATACCACCTTTGGTTTGCTTTTTATCTTCATCTTTCCGCAGAACGACCCTGCGGCCGACGGGCTCAACAGTCTCAAAAACTTCAGGTTTGTTCTCGCTGGAGGTATCCACTGCCATGTCCTATAAAATCCGCTCAGGCCCATCTTTGGGCCGATTCCACATCCACCAATCACCCCTAACGCTTATATATACGCCAAAATGCCCTGCCGGGTTAAAGCCGTCTTCGGCACAGGCCGATAGATGATTTAGAAACAGCAATCATTACCCTCCTCCAAGGCGATAGCGCTATTCACCGTACGCTATCGCTTTTTTTGCGCCTGCCGGGTTTCTCAGATTTGTCAGTCTTCTTATCCTTGCCCAGGATGGCCGCAAGCTCTTCGTCGCTTTTGGGCGGCCATTGCCCGGCTGCCTGCAACTCCTTGAGATGCTCCAGGTGCGCTATTCCCAGAAGCGTTCTGCACCTTGGGAACTTGTTGCAGCCCAGGAACGGCCCTCGCCTGCTCTGTCTTATGACGAACTCGCCCGTCTTGCACCTGTGGCATTTGATGCCCGTGGGTTCGGCTGGCGGTTTTTTCGCCATGGGCCGGCCTTCCTTGTCGAGCCGCTGCACTGTCTTGCAGTTCGGATAATCCGAGCACCCGAGGAACCTGCCGAATCTGCCGGTCTTGTAGACCATCGGTTTGCCGCATTCCGGGCACTTGAACTCAGATGGCTCATCCTTCTGGGGCTTGCCGTTCTTGTCGCAAGGGATGGCGAAGGTACATTCCGGATATCCGGAGCAACTCAGGAACCTGCCGCTCCTGCCGAACCTGTAGACCATCTGCCTGCCGCACTTCTCGCATTTGTAGTCGCTGGGCATCGTCTCGGCCTTGGCATGTTTCATCAGCTCCATTGCCTTATCGAGATTCTCCTTGAAGGGGCCGTAAAATTCCTCGAGTACACTGACCCAGTCAAGATGCTGCTCCTCGATCTTATCGAGCTCCTCTTCCATGTGCCGTGTGAAAGCCAGGTCCATTATGCGCGGGAAATACTCGTTCAGTTTTCGCGTCACCACCTCGCCGGTGTCTGTGGCATGGAACTTCCTGTCGATCTGCTCGACATAGCCTCGGTCCTGTACTGTCGTGATGATTGAAGCATATGTGCTGGGCCTGCCGATGCCTTCTCTCTCGAGCGCCTTTACGAGGGAGGCCTCGGTATACCTGGCTGGGGGCTTCGTCTTATGCATCTCAGCCTTTATCTCAACGACCGAGAGCTTGTCGCCAATGGCGGTCTTGGGCAGCTCCTGATCGCCAGCGCGAGCAGGAAGCACCCGCGTGAATCCGTCGAACACGAGTATCCGCCCTGTGGCTCGATATCTGCACAAAGCCGCCTTTGACTCGGCGGTTATTTCAAGATTCGTGACATCATACTGCGCCGCGGCCATCTGACATGCAACATACCTGCGCCAAACCAGGTCATACAGCCTGTGTTGCTCATCTGTGAGATACCTGGCTGCATCGTCAGGAGTGACCTTTACGTCGGTGGGCCTGATGGCCTCATGAGCCTCCTGCGCACCCTTCTTCGGCACATAGGCGTTCGCCGTCTGCGGGAGATACTCGCGGCCATAGCTGCCGGCGATAAACTCACGGCTCTCCTGTATCGCCTGTGGCGAGAGGTGAGTGCTGTCGGTCCTCATATAGGTGATGAGCCCGACCATACCCATCGAGCCCAGCTCAACTCCCTCGTAGAGCTGCTGGGCAATACGCATGGTCCTGTCGGTCGAGAAGCCAAGCTGGTTGGCTGCAGCCTGCTGCAACGTGGAGGTTATGAAAGGCGGCGCGGGCCGCGTCTCGCTTCTCCGTGTCTTTATGTCAGCGACCTTGAAGGCGGCATCCTTGAGGCCCGCCAGAATAGTGTCAGCCTTGTCCTTCGTATGGGCTTCGAATCGCGCATCGCCGACCTGATAAAGCTCTGCCCTGAATGCCCTGTGAGCAGCCAGCCATTCATTCTGCTGGGCCACGGTTGGGCCCTTCTGCGTATCAGGGTCAACTGCCGTGAAACGCTCCCAGTCGCCCCGCAGATCTATCTGAAGGTCCGTGGAGAGCACCGTCGGTATGAGCCAGTATTCCTCCTCTTTGAACTCACGTATCTCCTGCTCTCGCTCGACAATCATCTTCACTGCAACACTCTGCACCCGCCCCGCCGAAAGACCTTTCGCCACCTTTCGCCAGAGCAGCGGGCTTATCTGGTAGCCGACTATCCTATCGAGGATGCGTCTGGCCTGCTGGGCCATAACCTTATCCATGTCGAGCTTGCCGGGCGAGTCGAACGCCCTGGCGATGGCACTTTTGGTTATCTCATTGAAGACCACGCGGTAGGTTTTATCGTCCGGAACCCCGAGGACTTCTGAGAGATGCCAGGCGATCGCCTCGCCTTCGCGGTCAAGGTCTGTCGCCAGAAAGAGCTTGTCGCTCTTCTTTGCCGCGGCCTTGAGGGATGTCACGGTCCTTCTTCGCCCGGGGCTCACTTCATATGTGGGCTCAAAGCCGTGTTCGATATCGACACTCAGACCCTTCGACGGCAGATCGCGCACATGCCCCATCGAGGCGTGCACCTCGTAGCCCGGTCCAAGATAACGGTTTATCGTCTTGGCCTTTGCAGGCGATTCGACGATAACAAGGGATTTGCCTGTCGCTTTTTCTCTTTTGGCCATATGCTAATAGAAGTCGTTGCAGAAGCAATTACCGGTGAACAGATAAGATAGTGGCCGAAGAATGTCAAGGAAAAAGAGGCTGGCGCAATGGACCCGGGCCTTTCTGTACCAGCCGGCGGGCCAAATGCCTTCTCTTCAGGTCTGTGTCTCAGAGAAGCCCGGCAAGCATCGGCTTGAGTTTCGCCGTGGCTCGGCCGCGATGGCTGACAGCGTTCTTCTCATCAGGTGAAAGCTGCGCGACGGTCTTGCCCAGGGCCGGCAGGAAGAAGACAGGATCGTATCCAAAGCCATTCGTGCCGATCTCGCGCTCGGCTATTATGCCTTCAAGAACTCCCTGTGTCTCTTCCAGAATGGCATCCGGGCTGGCCAGGCAGAGCGAACAGACGAATCTCGCTGTGCGTCTTTCAGGAGGTACACCTTCCAGCAGCCGTAGCAGTCTCTCGATGTTCCTGTGGTCTATCAGTGTGCGCTTCTCATCGGGCAGCTGCGGCCCCGAGAATCTTGCACTGTGTACGCCGGGCTCGCCGCCAAGCGCATCGACCATCAGCCCGGAATCGTCTGCGACGGTCCAGCAGCCTGTTGCACGAGCATAGCCCAGAGCCTTCTTTCGGGCATTCTCAGCGAATGTCCAGCCGTCCTCTTCAACCTGACTGACATTCGGGAAATCGGCCAGACTCAGCCATTTGACATCAGCATCGAGCATCGCGGAAAGCTCGGCCATCTTGCCGCGGTTGGTTGTAGCGATAAGAATGCTGCGCCGCATGGGGCCGCTCACCTGCTGCTGTCTGCAATTAGCTTCTTGAGCAGCGCGCGCTGGAAATGGAGACGGTTCTCAGATTCGTCGAATACTATCGAATTGGGGGATTCGACGGCCTCATCACTTATCTCGCAATCGCGATACGCGGGCAGACAGTGCATAATGAGGGCACGCGGAGCATGCTCTATCAGCGCACCATCGACGCAGAAGCCATCGAAGTCCTTCAGCCGCTTCTGTTTCTCACTCTCCTGCCCCATGCTGACCCATGTGTCAGTGTAGATGATATCTGCATTCTTTACCGCAGCCACCGGGTCACTTAGCTGCTTCACGGACCCGCCTGCCAGACCGTTGGCCATTTGGATGGTCTGATCGTCGAGCTCGTAGCCCTTTGGCGACGCGATGACAAGACGCATACCCAGCTTTGCCGCTGCGAAAGCTAGCGACCGTGCCACGTTATTGCCGTCGCCGATATATGCTATCGTGACATCCTTCACCCTGCCGAGATGCTCATTTATCGTAACAACATCGGCCATCGCCTGGCATGGATGCGACCAGTCTGAAAGCGCATTGATCACAGGCACCGTGGCATACTTCACGAAATCGACAATGGTCTGATGCTCGAAAGTACGGGCCATTATCGCATCGGCATAGCGGCTCATTACCCGGGCCATATCCTTCACGGGCTCGCGCTTGCCGATTCCGCCGATATCCTCGGGCTTGACATAAATGGCATGGCCGCCAAGATTGGTCATCGCCACTTCGAAGCTGATTCGAGTCCGCAGGCTGGGCTTTTCGAAGAGCATTATGAGCGTCTTGCCGTTGAGGCAGAGGTCACGCCCGCCGGATTTGTAAAGCTGCTTGAGCTCAACGGTAAGAGCCATCAGCTCGTGAAGCTCTCCGGTTGTACACTCGAATATGGAAAGGAATTTGTTCATGATCTTACGCCTTGCCAATGGCTTCGTCGAGGATCGCTACCGCCTGGTCGATCTGGCTGCTCTTGACGTTCATCGCGGGCATGAACCGCAGCACGGTATCGTGTGTGCAGTTAATACGCAGCCCCATTTCCAGGCACTTGCTGACTATGCCGGCACCTGCGCTGTTTAGCTGTATGCCGATCATGACGCCCATGCCACGGACATGGTCTATTATGGAGTGCTTGCTTGCCAGCGCTTCGAGTTTGCCTCGCGCATGCTGGCCCATCTTGACGGCGTTCTCGAGCAATCCTTCTTCCTCGATGGCCTCGATAACGGCGATGCCGGCAGCACATGCCAGTGAGTTGCCGCCGAATGTCGAGGCGTGGGTGCCCGGCACGAGCGAGGCCGCAACCTCGGGCTTTGCTATCATAGCGCCGATCGCGACGCCGCCGCCAAGAGCCTTGGCAAGGGTAATGATATCCGGCTCAACATCGAAGTGCTGATAACCGAACCACTTGCCCGTACGGCCCATGCCAGTCTGCACCTCATCGAGTATCATCAGCGCGCCGTTCTTGTCGCACAGTTCGCGTATCGCCTGAAGGTATTCCTTCGTCGCCACATTGATGCCGCCCTCGCCCTGTATTGGCTCGACCATCACGGCTGCTACTTCGTCGGTGAAAGCTTCCTCAAGAGCCTTGATGTCGTTGAACGGCACATACGAGAAGCCCGGCAGCATCGGCAGAAAGCCTTGGTGATACTTGGGCTGTGCGGTGGCGGTCACTGCCGCAAATGTCCGGCCGTGGAAACCGTTCTCGGCGGTGATGTATTTGTACTTCTGGCTTGCGGTGTGACGCCGCGCCAGCTTCAGAGCCGCTTCGTTGGCCTCGGCGCCGCTGTTGCAGAAGAAGCACTTGCCACCGAAAGACCGCTCGGAAAGCATCTGCGCCAGCCGTGCCTGCTGCTCATTATAGAACGTGTTATCCATGTGGATAAGCTCGCCGGC
>Ga0068714_10007117_pt1 | contig 11031 bp, 5 predicted proteins | sample MTBNYHSulfiMetaG_FD_62988 | JGI IMG/M metagenome (GOLD analysis project Ga0068714, IMG submission 62988) | Enrichment culture microbial communities from rom New York Harbor, USA that are MTBE-degrading - MTBE-NYH (New York Harbor Sulfidogenic)... | ecosystem: Environmental > Aquatic > Marine >... | reverse complement strand
GGCGGCCTTGGTGTCAGGCAGCGGTACGCCGTCATCGTCGAATTGGGCGCGGAACTCGTCGACGACGCCGGCTTCAGTGGCGGCCTTCACGCGCGCCGCACCTTCCGCACCACGCGCCTTGAGTTCCTCGACGGTCGGACGCTCCACATCGGGCAGCACGGGCGGCTCGGCGCGACCGTTGTCGAGCACGAATTGCACGCCGTCACCTGTGGCGAGCTTCACGAGCTTGTCCGCGCGCACCTTGCCGACCCAGTAGGTCGAGTCGCCGGCTGCGCGCAGGTCGACCTTCAGAGGGTACTGGAGCTCGGCGGGCGTCGGCGCGTCCTTGTCAGTAACGACAGCCACGCTGAACTTCTCGAGCGTGGCGGCGTGCTCGAGGCGGTCTTGCAGCGAGTCGGAGACGCGTGCGTCCACGAGCGCGTCCGAACTCGAAGTCGACTCCGTATCGATGCCGAGGTCGCCGGGATCGGGCGGAGGCGCCTTCTCCGCGAAGGTCACCGGCGCCGAGATCGGCACCAGCATGGCCGTGGCCACTAGGATCGCGAGCCAACGCAACGACCGAACGGAGTGCGCCTTCACGAGCGTCTCCCTCCCGATTCGCTCTTTCCCCCGAAGAGCTGCATGTGTTGTGGCGAGCGCGCGGCGAGCGCGCGGCGCGCGTGCTCCGATTGTATTCCTTTTCGAGTGTGAATCGAGAGGGAGCATGACAGGATTCGCGATGGCCTTGCGTTGGTTCGAGTTACGACTGTAGACGGCGACCCTGGCAATCCGTGACGGCGCTCACAACGCAATGCCTAATGCGTGGCGCACCATACGCCGATGCATTCTCCATATACACGTGTGTCAGCACCGGGGGGTGGAGGAATGCGTTCACGCGCGCTGCACGGCAGGCTGCTCTCAGCGTTCATGGTCTTTCTCTTCACGTTCGCGGTGGTCCCGTTCTCGGGTACCACCGCGATTGCCGAGGGGACCACGCAGGCCAACGAGGTCGAAGCGCTTACGTTCGGGCCGCAGTCTGTTCGCGTGCAGGGGGTGAACCGTCTTGCCACCTCGGTCGCGATCAGCCAGGAAGGCTGGGAGACCTCGGACTGGGTGGTCATCGCCACGGCCCGCAATTTCCCCGACGCGCTTGTGGCAGGTCCGCTTGCCGCCGCGCTCGCAGCACCGGTACTCCTTAGCGAGACCGACGCGCTTCCCGCCGATGTGGCCGCAGAAGTCACCCGGCTCGGCGCGAGCAACGCGATCTTGATCGGCGGCGCTGGTGCGCTATCAGAGAACGTGGCCCAAGGCCTGCGCGAAGCGGGCATTCCAGGCGGCAACATCGAGCGCATCGGCGGTCACGACCGCTATCAAACGGCGCGTCTGGTCGCGCTGCGGCTCGAGTCGGTCCTGGGCAGGTGCGAGGGCGCGGCGCTGGCGACGGGGCGCAACTTCCCGGATGCCCTGGCGGTATCGGGCTTCGCCGGCGCCAAGGGCATGCCGATCCTTCTCACCAAACCCGCCTCGCTTCACCCCGACGCGGAGGCAGCCTTCGAGCAACTCGACACCATCGAAACGCTCGTGGTCGGCGGGGAGGGAGCGGTCTCCTCGGCAGTCGAGACGCTCGCGCCTCACCCACGGCGGATCGGCGGCGTCGACCGTTACGACACCGCCCGAGCCATCGCGGAGTACTCGTTCGCGTACGGCTTCTCGTATTCGACCATCATCGTCGCGGTCGGCACGGCGTATCCCGACGCGTTGTGCGCGGGCCCGTGGGCCGCCGTGCAGGAAGCTCCGGTCATCCTCACGCGGGGCGACCGGCTTTCCGGGCCTGCCGACGAGTTCTTCAACATGCACTGTTCCTCGATCGAGGACATCGTGGTCGTGGGCGGGGAAGGCGCGATCGGCGGCACCGTTGTGACCGCGATCGAGGAAGCCGCCACCACCATGCTGAATCCCGCTCTCGTGTCGATGAGTGCCGATGACGCTTCCGACATCGAGACGGTGGCCCCGGATGGTTCGCAGGTCGTGTTCCCCGTGGGCTCGGCCATAGCCGCGTCGATCGAGGAGTCCTCGGTGTTGATGTCGGGTCCGTCCGCGGCCACACCGAGCGGGATGCTGCTACGCGTCACGAGCGTAGAAGAGGTGGGCGGCAAGATCATCGCCCACACCGAGCAAGCGACTCTGGACGACGTCATCTTCAAGGGCTCGCTCGACGTGACCGGCACGCTCGACCCGAATGCTCAAGGCGGCGTGGCCACAGACGTGGTGATCGCGGATACGCAGTCGGTCGGCGACACGCACGTGGACGTCACCTTCGACGAGGTCGAACGGAACGCGGGCGTGCCCACCGAGATCATCGACGATCCCTCGGCGGCCGGGGCTGCTGCAGCGGCCGGCGTCGAGCCGCAAGCCGGTATCGGCGGATCGGTCACGATCCCGTTCGAGGCCGAGGTCGGACCTGGGGGCGAGGACAAGGCGGTCAACGCGGGTGTGGAGACCGCCATCACCGCCGAGGGCTCGATCACGTTCAGCGGCGAGTTCACCGTCAACGCCTCGTGGGGCTACCTGTACTGGCAGTCCGAGTGGTGGGGCGGGTACCCGGTCTACGGCCTGCAGAACATCACGCTGCAGACCTACCTGGCCGAGGTGTTCCAGATCGACCTGGCCTACGAGCAGTCGGCCAGCCTCACCCTCGACATCATCGAGATGATCGGCAAGCGACTGAACCGCGACATGCGCCTGCACGTCGGGCGCAACGTGGCCTGGGTCGGCGCCGTGCCGGTGATTACCGAGTTCTACCTCGCGCCGATCGTGGAGCTGTCCGGAAGCGTGGGCGGCAAGTTGGGCGTGTCCTACATCCAGGGTTCGTCGCTCACCGCCGGCATCCGATACGACTACGGGGTGGGCTGGCGGCCGATCCGCGGGTCAAGCAACTGGTTCGGCTTCCGGTTCGACACGGGGGTGACCGCAAGCGTTGATGTTGCCCTGGGAGCGCAGTTGGAATGCCTGCTCTACGGCATTGCCGGGCCCTACTTCGGCGTGACGGGTAACCTTGGCGTGGACGTCGACACCACAGAGGACAACTGGTGGTGGGCGTACGCCGCGGTCAAAGGCCGTTTCGGCGGCAAGGTCGATCTCTTCGGCCAGTCCACGACGCTGTGGCAGGGCGAGTTGGTGTTCTGGCAGCGGCGGATCGTGCAGGCCGACGGGCCGTTCCCCTCGACCGGCACGCAGTGGTGGCCCTCGTCGGCCGCCGCCGCTCAGGCGATGGCTGCCGAGCAGGCGGCGCTCGAATCGGTCGACCTGCACCTGACGGGTCTCACCGAACCGGCCGGAGTCGCACCGATGGAAGCGCTCAGCACGCCCATCGACGCATCCACCGTGCAGGCGAGCGACTTCGAGATCCCCGGCCTCACCATCACGGCAGCAACAGTGCTGCCGGACGGCAAGACCGTGCGGCTGACCACGTCCAAGCAGGCACGTGGCGCCGACTACATCGCGCGCCTCAAGCACGAAGCGTTCCGCACGACCGGGGACGCGTGGGCGGCAAGCTCGGCCGATGCGTTCGTGGGCTACTACCCGCCGAGCGTGACGTGGGCGGCGGCGAACGCCGACAACACGGTCGAGGTGCACTTCGACTCGTACCGTGGCCTGGTCGCAGACACCGTTGCGGCGGCGGACTTCTCGATACCCGGCGTCACGGTGACCGGCGCGACGCTGCAAGCCGACGGTCGCACCGTCCTGCTCGACACGAGCGCGCAATCACCCGGAGCACGCCTCACGGTGAGCTGCGCCGCCGGCAAGGTGGGAGACGGCTTCTTCACGAACGTCTCCTCGGCCGATGAGTTCACCGGGTTCGCTGACTACGCGCGAGCTGCAACGAGCATCAGCGCCCCGAACTCAGTGTTCGAGATGCGCAGTCCTGACGGCGTGACCTGCTATGCGGTCGGTATGGACGGGCGCGTGGAGAAGACGAGCAACGGCGGTGCTACGTGGCAGTACCTGGGCATGAAGATCGCGCCGAGCGTTGCCATGAACACCGGCGTGGGCAACAGCTACGATATCGCGTTCCCGGGTGGTGACCCGACCAAGATCGTCGTGCCGGTGTACCTGGGCGTGATCGCGCGCAGTGTCAACGGTGGCTCGACGTTCCAGTACTTCGATAACGACGCCGTGACCACGCGTCACGGCATCAACCTGGACTTCAACGACGCCACGCACGGTATCGCCACCGTGGGCGGACAGCTGCTCGAGACCAACGATGCCGGTGTCACCTGGGCACGGCACGCCCAGGACGGCTCGGTAAGCGGTGTGAACGTGCGGTTCGCCGACGAGAACGTTGGCTACCTAGTCGGCGGCGGCGGCGTCGCATACCGCACCGACGACGGGGGCGCCACATGGGTCGCCACCTCCGCCACGGGCACGACAGCGACACTCAACAAGATCGCCGTTTCGCCCGAGGACTCCGACGTTGTGATCGTGGTCGGTGCGGATGGCGCGATCGTGCGCAGCGAAGACAGCGGGGCGTCGTGGACCGCGTGTGACAGCGGCACCGCTCGCGGCCTCACCGAGGTGCAGTTCGGCGACGCGGATACTGTCTTCGCTTGTGGTGTCGAGAGCGTGACCATCGTTTCGCGTGACTCCGGTCGCACGTGGACCGTCTTGAACGCAGGTTCCGCGGGCGCTCCGTACATGAGTGGCATGTGGGCGCGAGATTCTCTCAACGTGTGGACTGCCGGGCTGGGGGGCGCGGCGTTCAAGATCACGGGCAACTAGGAGTAGGTGGAGTTTCCCCCTGAGTAGTGGTAGAGAGCCCGGGCGCCCGGAAGGCGTCCGGGCTCTCGCGTCCATGGCTCCGATCGCGGCCACGGTCAGTCCGCATTTGTGTCGGCCTGACGCCTCCCGACATCGGCTCGACGTTGCAGTAGAATCGAACGCACGGATTTCGTAGGTAGAGGCGGCAGCTCACGCACGCTGACGTCGCAGAGGGGAGTCCCACCGCACATGGCGAAGGACCGGCTCGCAGAAGTCCTCGAACGGTACGAGGCTGTGATCGGCCTCGAGATACACACCGAGATCACCTCGGCCAACACCAAGATGTTCTGCGGCTGTCCGGTCGAGTTCGGCGGCGAGCCGAACATGCGCGTGTGCCCGGTGTGCCTAGGCATGCCCGGCGCGCTCCCGGTACCGAACGAGTACGCGATCGAGGCCACCGTGCTCGCCGGTCTCGCCATCGACTGCGACATCGCGCCACGCTCCCAGTTCCACCGAAAGAACTACTTCTATCCCGACATGCCAAAGAACTACCAGATCTCGCAGTACGACCTGCCATTTTGCGAGCGGGGGCACCTCGACATCGAGGTCGATGCCGGGGGCGCCTCACAACGCACCGACTCCTCGCGCGCCGCGAACGTCACTCTCGCCGAAGACGGTGCCTACGTAGCCCGCATCGGCATCACGCGCATCCATCTGGAAGAGGACACAGGCAAGATGGTGCACGTGGGAGGCACGGAAGGGCGGCTTGCCGGCGCAACCCACTCGCTGGTGGACTTCAACCGTGCGGGCACCCCGCTCATGGAACTCGTCACCGAGCCCGACATCCGCACGCCGGAGGAAGCCCGGCGATTCGCTCAGAAGCTGCGACTGATCTGGCTTTCCCTGGGCATTTCGGACTGCAACATGGAGGAGGGCTCGATGCGCGTGGATGGCAACGTGTCCATCCGCCCGCGCGGCGACTCCGAGTTCGGCACCAAGACCGAGGTCAAGAACATGAACTCGTTCAAGTCGCTGCACGACGCTCTCGCCTTCGAGATCGTGCGCCAGGCCGAGGTGCTGGCAGAAGGCGGGCGCATCGTACAAGAGACCAGGCACTGGGACGCCGGTGCCAAGCGCACGAGCGCGTTGCGCAGCAAGGAAGAGGCGCACGACTACCGCTACTTCCCGGAGCCCGACATGGTGCCTTTCGAGTTCACGTCCGAGTGGGTCGACGAGGTCCGCGCCAAGCTCCCCGAGCTGCCGGACGCGCGCAAGCAGCGCTTCGTCGGCGACTACGGCCTTCCGGCCGCCGACGCCGCGACGCTGGCGGGCGACACCGGGATGGCCGAGTTCTTTGATGGGGCAGTCACGATCGCCGGTGTCGAGCGGGCCAAGCAACTCTCGAACTGGATGCTCGGCGAGTTCAGCGCGCTGCTCAACGCCGAGGCGATCGCACCGAGCGAGTCGCGCATCGTGCCGGCCATGCTCGCCGAGCTCGTCGGCCTGGTAGAGGACCGCACGATCTCCTCGAAACAGGCCAAGGACGTTTTCGCGGAGATGGCGAGTTCGGGCGACGCTCCCGGAGCGATCGTCGAATTGAAGGGTATGAAGCAGGTCTCGGACACCGACGAACTCGAACGAATCGTCGAACGAGTTCTTGAGGCCAATCCGGATGAGGTCGATAAGTACCGAAGCGGCAAGACGGGCCTGATCGGCTATTTTGTGGGACAGGTGATGAAGGAGACCCGTGGTCAGGCCAATCCGCAGGTGGTGAACGAAGTGCTCGCGCGCAAGCTCGGCGGGTAGTGCCGGTCCCGCGGGCACAGACAGAGGGGTGCTGGGGCAACCGTCATGCTGGAGATCAGCCGAGTGTCGCTATGGCCTCTTGCCGCCGCGATGTTGGCCGCCTTCCTCGCGGTCAGTACATTGCGGGTCCGGCGTACAGACAACCCTACGATCGTCTTCTTCTTCCTGCTCAACACTGCCACCATGCTGTGGTCGTTCTTCTACGCTGTTGAACTGAACCTGGATACGACGGTCGCGCTCGACGTCGTGCCGATCGGCAGTCCCGAGTACTTAGTGTACGTGGCCGAGATCATCGGTCTGGCCGCGGCGCCGGTGTACTGGTATCTGTTCGCGGCGGCGTACTCCCGACGCACGCAGCTGATCGAGGGCTGGCCCTTGGTGGCCGCGCACGTCTTGCTCGCATATACCGTGGTAGCAGCGGCCACGAATCCGCTACACCAGCAGTTCGTAAGCCAAGCGGGTCCCGGGGAGCCGGTGGGCTACGGGCCGCTGGCCTATCCGCACCAGCTCATCACGTTCTCGCTGGTCGCGGTGGGCACCTGGTGGATCGTCGGCCGGATCTGGCGCGCACGAGCGCGCCGGGAACGCACGCAAGCGCTGGCGCTCGCAGGCGCGGCGGCGCTGCCGTTCGTAGGCGGCATCCTGTGGGCGGTGCGCATGCCGCTGGGTCTGCCGTTGAACGTGAACCCCGTGCCGGTGCTGTTCGCGGTGCTCAACCTCGTGCTGCTCTACCAGGTGTTGGGCAAGGGTCTGGCAGATATCGTGCCGGTGGCGGCAGCGCAGGTCTTCAAGACGATGTCGGACGCGGCGATCGTTGTGAACGAGGCCGGCGTCATCATGGCGCTCAACCCGGCGGCCGAGCGTCTGCTGTCCGATGCGGAGCCCGGGACGCTGCTCGGGCATGCCTCCGACGAGATCGGGGAACACGCCGAGGACTTCTTGATCAAGTGCGAGGAGTTCCACGAATTCGAGTACACGGCCGGGGAGCGGCTGTACTGGGGCCGCATCCGGCGCACACGTGAGCGTAAGGGCCACCCTGTCGGTTACGTCATCATGCTTACGGACGCCACCGAGCTGCGTCAGGCAGAGTTCGAGCTTGCCAAGGCGAACCACACCCTCGAGCAGCGAGTGCGTGAACTCGCCGAGGCCCGCAGGCGGGCCGAGGAACGCGGACGCGAGCTGGCCGACGCAAACTCGCGCCTTGCAGAGGCCACGCGCGCCAAGAGCCGCTTCCTTGCGAGTGTGAGCCACGAGCTGCGCACCCCGCTCAACTCGATCATCGGGTTCAGCGGCATCATGCTGCAGGGTTCGGCGGGCGAACTGACAGAGGAACAGCGCAAGCAACTCGGCATGATCAAGAACTCGGGGCGCCGCCTGCTCGACCTCATCAACGATGTGCTCGACCTGTCGCGTATCGAGGCCAACAAGATCGAGCTGCGCTTCGAGCCGGTGGACGCGCGCGCGGTCGTCGAAGGGCTTGCCAACCACATAGAGCCGATGTGCCGAGACGCGGGGCTCACACTCACCATGCTTTGGGCCGTCGACGACCTCGTGCTGATCACCGATGCCACACGGCTGGAACAGATACTGCTCAACCTGCTCACCAATGCGGTCAAGTTCACCGACAAGGGGGGCATTACGATCGAGGTCCTGGTCGATGGGCCGAGTGTGGAGTTCCGAGTCAGCGACACCGGCATCGGCATCCCCGAAGAAGCATTAGACCGCATCTTCGCCGAGTTCGAACAGGCCGAGCAGACCGCCGCGCAGGGAAGACCTGGCACCGGTCTGGGGCTGAGCATCTCGCACCGTTTCGCGATGATGCTGGGCGGCTCGCTGTCGGTGAAGAGCAAGGTGGGCGTGGGCTCGACCTTCGTGCTCAGGCTCCCGATCCAGTAGACCGCCGCGGGACTTACGAGCGGGCATCACGCCCGTGCTATTCGATGTAGCTGTCCTTGATCGTCGCTTTGGTCGCGAATGGCCCGGTACCACGCGCGTACACGGTCACCTTAGGGTCGGCGACCTGGGGATTGTCGTCGTGGGCGTCGCGGAAGTCCTGGTTGATCTTGCGCAAGCCGGAGACCAATAGGCCGCGGTAGCGCAGTGCGAGCCGTGCGGCGTGCTCTTCGGCCAGCTCGTCGGCATGGTGCTCCAAGGCGATGGCCAGGCGCTGCGAGAACTCCTCGCTGACCTCGACCGACAGCTTGAACGTGATGATGTCGTGGTCGTTGGCCTCGCTGAGCACGGCTTGGATGTTGTCTGGGAAGATGTTGGCGCCCACGATCGACACGGTGCCGTCGGTGCGGCCAAACACGAAGAAGAACGGCAAGCGCCATATCTGTTCTCGGCCGTAGCCGAGCCGCTCGAGCCGGGCCGGCACGTCGTATCCGTGGTCCTGCAGCGTTTCCATGACCTGCGCGTACGGGAGCACGCCCCCTTGGTCGTGGATGTTGTAGCGGGTAAGCGGGATGCCGGACAGGACCGTGAACACGAGTTCGCTGTCGATGCTTTCGAGATAGCACGTGGCCGGGTTGTATTGGAGTAAGCCGGGCAGGGTGCCAAGTCGGCCCGAATTGCTGAACAGCGATTTGGCCAACCCCGAGTCCTCCAGGCACAGCTTGCGGATCAGGACAGTCATCGGGTACTCGCGGCCCACCGTCATGCCGATGTCGGCCGCGCCGTAGCCGCCGCTGATCGCGAGCAGGTCCTTGTGCGAATCCACGCCGATGATCGCGGCCATGTGCTCGCGCCACTGTTCCGAGTAGCCCTCTCCGCCCAGACCCAGCCGCACGCGGCGCGCCTTCCAGTCGATTCCTCGGCGGGCACCCTCGTCGACGACCGTCTTGATGAACGGTGGGTAGCCCACGATCACGACCTGCTCATAGTGCGGCCCCACGTCGTTCACGATCTCGAGGATCTCCTCGAGATTGGTGCCGGGCGCCATCACCGTGAGCGGGTGCTTGCGGCTCGCCGCGACCTCCCGCAGCGCTTGGGCCATCTTCTCGCCGCTCGTCCACGTGCCGAGTGCGAGCGTGATAAGCACGAGCGTGGAACGCCGGTCCATCTCGTAGAACTGCACGAAGGCGTACTCGAGGTAGGACGGGAACATCTCGTCTTCCTCGGGCCGACGGAACCAGTAGTACGAGCCACCGGCGTGTCCCGAGCTCTTCTCGATGGTGTAGGCCTGCGTGAACACGCCGTCGAGCACGAGATCGGGCAGCTCGTAGCAGTCGATGTAAGTGCGCTTGTCGATCACGGGCAGCCGGCGGAAGTCGTCGATGTCCTTGACCTCGAGCGGGGTGCGCTGGTGCCAGGCGAGGAAGTCCGGATAGGCGCGCGTGCGCGAGATCGCCGCTTGCGCGACCGAGACCGCATTCTTCTCTCCTCGGCGGATGTGCGTGTCCGCCGGCATGCGAGACATCATGAAGTTCGTGAGGTGCCGGTTTCGCATAACGAACGCCTGAACGCCCATACAGCCCCTTCCGTGTCCGGTCTCCCGAGCCCCCGGCAGTCGCATCCGCCCCCCGCGGCCTGCTACTCGCCCCAGTCGTCCCACGCGTCCAAGTACATCGGCCGAGGAGCCTTGCGCACCGCACGCCCTGTGAGCAGCCGGCACATCGCTTCGACCACCAGGCTCGCCGAGCGCACGGCAGCCACGCCGAGTTGAGGCGCGGGCTTGTCGCTGGCGCTCACGATGTCGGGTAGCTCGTGGAGCCGCTTAGCGAGGTAGTCGGGAAGCGAGAAGTCCTCGGCGGACTCCAAGAGCCTGCCAAGAAACTCAGCTGCCGAGCTCGGGACTTCGGCGCCCACCATGTCCTCGAGTGTGGCGGAGTCGGGAGTGAACGCCAGGCAGAAGCCGCCCCAGCCCATGTTCATGGGGAACAGCACCGGCACTCCCGCCTCGCGGGCGGCAGCGTTGAGCGCGAAGGTGACCTGGTCGAAGTCCACAGTGTTCACCACGACGTCGGCACCTGCGACCCACTCAGCTGCGTTGTCCGTGGTCACGCGCGTGGGGTGTGCGTCAACGCTCAGCCGCTCGCCGCGCGCCTCGAGTATCGAGCGCAGGGCGAGCGCCTTGTTCGCGCCTGTGTGCGCGCGGTCGAACGCCTGGCGGTTGAGGTTCGAAACCTCGACCGTGTCGTGGTCGAGGAGCGTGAAACGGGTGAACCCAGTCTGTACCGCGAGTGTGGCGATCACGCTGCCTAGTCCGCACCCGGCAAGCAAGACGTGGGCGTCGCGGACCAGCGCTTGCTCCTCGGCGCCGACAAACGCCCAGTTGCGCGATGTCATGTGCGAGTAGAAGTCGTCCACCGTAGTTCCCCAGCTCCCCGTGGCGTGTCGAGTTCGCGTTCAGCTCAAGCGCCACGGTTACTCTCTCGGCCGAACAAGGCACCCGGTTAAGGAGTATGCCCGATAAGCGGTCGTGGCGCTCGGGTGCGTCGTGCTCGCACGGGTACCATATACGAATGCCGTGTCAGACCGGACTGGTAG
>Ga0068714_10007116_pt1 | contig 11032 bp, 17 predicted proteins | sample MTBNYHSulfiMetaG_FD_62988 | JGI IMG/M metagenome (GOLD analysis project Ga0068714, IMG submission 62988) | Enrichment culture microbial communities from rom New York Harbor, USA that are MTBE-degrading - MTBE-NYH (New York Harbor Sulfidogenic)... | ecosystem: Environmental > Aquatic > Marine >... | reverse complement strand
AGAACTGGGCGCCCGGGAGGCGTTGAGTTTCGAAGAGGTGTTTTCGAAAGGGTATAGGAAGCTAAGCCAAGCCAACAAACGTCCTCGAACCGTCAAGGGGGAGGAGCAACTCTTCAAGAAATGGATCAGTCCCGTCCTGGGCAGCCGGCGCTTGGGGGAGATCGCCCCGGGGGATATCGAGATGGTCAAAGCAAGCATGGCTGAAAGCGGGAAAGCCCCTCGGAGCATTGAATACGCGCTGGCGGTCATCCGCCAGGTGTTCAACTACGCCATCAGCAATGACCTTTTTCAGGGAGATAATCCCGTAAAGAAAGTCCCCAAGCCGAAATACGACAATCGAAGGACGCGGTTTCTGAAGAAGGAGGAAGCCGAACTTCTGCTGGCCGCACTCAGGGTCCGCAGCGTCATGATTCACGACATGGCCCTGATCAGCCTGCACTGCGGACTGCGCTGGGGAGAGATTGCCAACCTCAAATGGCAAGACATCAACCTGCCCGAGGGGCTCATTTCCATCAAAGATGCCAAGAACAACGAGAGCCGTTCGGCATTCATGACTCGAGCGGTCAGGGCGGTATTTCAAAGGCGCCCCAAGGGGGCCCCATCGGATTACGTGTTCACGGGCTATGGTAATGGGAAAATGGAGAACTGCTCCAGGACGTTTGAAAGGACCGTCAAAGACCTCAAGCTCAACGAGGGGATTGATGATCGCCGCGAGAAGGTGACCTTTCATACGCTTCGCCACACCTATGGAAGCTGGCTGGCCCAATCCGGGAAGGTGACTCTTTACGAAATCAAGGAACTCATGGGGCACAAATCCATTGAAATGACGATGCGTTACAGCCACCTAATGCCGGAAACTCTCCAGAAGTCGGTGGCGATTCTTGAAGAGGTGCTCCCCGGGGGCTGAGCTAAGGGCCGTTCGGCAGGGCGTCCGGGTCCAGATCAATGACCTGCCGCGCCCGCTTTTCCACCCAGGCGACGAGATCTTCCCGCTTGTAGGCGACCTTCCGCCCGAAGCGAAACCGCTTGGGGCCTTCTCCCCGGGAGTTCAGATTGGCGAGATAGCGCCGGGAGATGAGGCCTCCGAGATACCGTTCGATTTCGGCATGGGCGATAATGGGCGGAAGACTTTCCAGGAGACTGGAGAAGTCCACATCGTTCTCACTGTGTCTTAACCCATTCGGCTGGTCATTGATTGGTCTCATGACGTACGGCCTCCTTGACTTATCCGCAGTTACATCGGTCATGACTGATTCCAACTTCGTTTCGGACTGCTTGGGTCTCTTTACAGAGCGCCACGATTGGGCTGTGCCCAGTATCTTTCCAGGCGTTTTCGATCATGGCTTGGAGCTCCCTGTAGATTCCGACCCTCTGGGTGTGGGGGATGTGCCAATGGCTTCCATCCTTCTCCAGCTCGGGGGGCAGCCACTCGACTGGCGGGAGGCCCCACATTTCTCCCCAAGTGAGCAATGATCGGGACATTTCCCGGTAGGTTCCGAGCGTGACCCGGGTCGGTCGATGTTCATCTGCTGCGGCGTGTTCAAAGAAAGCCCGGTAGATTTCTCTCCAGTTCTTCACGGGCAGGATGGGATCGACGCGCCAGCGCACCTCAAAGCCCATCTCCTGACCCATCCGGGAAGCTGCCAAGCGAGCCTCGACTGATGGGGTGATGCGAAGCCCGTCCGGCCATTTGCCTTCCCAGAGATCAGCAATGAGCTCGGGGTTCAAACTAAAGGTCAACAGAATATTCCGCGGCGAGAGTCCCTGGAGATAATGAACATTGGTGCTTTTCGTGAGCAGAATCAGCTTGCAGCCACATGGATTGGTTGCCATATTGCTGAAAAGTGGCGCCAAGCGCCGGACATGGCCGGTCACGCCCTCGTAGAGCATTGAATCGCTGCAATCGATGCCCAGGCCCAGATTGCGCCGGGTGGGTTTTTGAAGCCACTTTCGTGTTGCCCGTTCGTAATCATCAAGGTTGTCGTAGAGGAGGTGGCGGGATGGATCCCGCTGGATTCTGTGGGTCAGATTGGAGAAACAGGCCCGGCAACGGGCGCCGCAGGCCCCGCTGCCGATCGCCAGATCGGCCCAGTGCGCCGGACAGTATGACGCATCATCCTTGGCCAGGTTTTGCCAGGGCTTGATGATACTTGTTTTGCGTGGGGCGCGAAACACTTCCAATGGCCTGGCTGTGCCCAATACGTCCGCCTGGATGCATTCAAGATGCCACTCCCCGCTACGGAGCCTTTCCTGGACCATCCAGTCAACCGGCTTGCCAGCCCTGGTCCAGCCGGGCTTCGTACGAAACTGACTGACGTCGGTGTCGTTGTTACACAAATACTCCCTGCTGCTCATGACTGCTTTCGCTCCTTTCTGGTTTTATTCCGTCCAAAAGGTATTTGATTCTCGACGAATCGAAAACCTCCCAAGTGTTCGAACGGATGACGATCCATTTCCTGATTTCTCTCCAGCGCCTCTGCCCGTAAAAAGTCTTGCCGGGGCTCCGCCTCATCAGCCCAAGAGACGGAGCCCCGGGGCTGCTTGGGTCAGTCACCGCTTTCCGGCATAAAGTTGGTCACTTCGTTGATCGGCTGACCTTGGAATTCACTTTCGCGAACCACGATGCGCAGCCGGCGGTTGACGAGCAGGTCTGGGTCGAACTCGTTCCCTTCGACCGGTATTGAACATGCCCGGCAAAGACGGGCCGTTCGCCAAAGCGCCTTGGGACTTAAGACGGAGCTGCTGAAGATATTGGTCCCTTGGTACTCGCCGTCGAGCAGTTGAAACGACCAAACCAGCTTTGTCGCTCCCTCTACACCAGGAGCCTCCTTCCAGGACTCGACCATCGCCAGATACGTCCCGGACGGGATGCGCTTTTCCGCATCTTGCAGCGGGATCGGCAGCTGAAACTTAGGCATCCTTCATCACCTCCCTTCCCAGAATCCGTATTCACTTGCTGTTTCGTCCAGGCTTTGCGAAGTCACTGCTCACAGGGCTGTCCGCGCTGGACAAAACGATCCTGAAGGGGGCCGTTCTGCCCGAAAAGGGGCAACCCGACCCCCTGCTGAGCCCGCCCCGGGGTTGTCTTTGGACTTTTGTCTGAGGGCTCATTCTCCCGGAGAAGGCCGTTGAGTTCGATAATCTGATCGAGGTCAGACTCTTCGACACATTCTGCGCTTTCCAGAAAGCCCCATTGGTCGGTGTACGGTTGCAGAGTCGCGGGATCGATAAACAGGGTGCGGCCCTTCGGCACCAAGGCTCCGAACAAAGGCGCAGGAACAAAAGAGGCCGCCGAACCCGAAGCGCGCGGTTTGGGAAATATTTCTGCGTCGGCGATCTCTAACTCGTCAAGGATGAGGCGCGTCACCCGCCTGGCCTTCCAAGCCGCCACGCCGGCTCGAGGGAAGAGCATCCAATCGTGGTAGCCCAACCTGCTCCGCTCCAGATGCACCGCCAGCCCATAGTGATGGTTTGCCCTCTCCAGAAACAGCAAGGCATTGAAGCGGTCCTCATCAAACTCGCCGCCATCCGCATTTTCGACAAAAGCGACAACCAAGGCACATGTTCGCTTTCCATCCTGCAGGCGAACCCCGACACCGTAGACGCCATCGAGGTGATCCGATACCACCTGAGCCGTCAACGGGGCCCTCAGCAGCCGAAGCCGGCCGCTTTTCCCTTCATAGAGGGCATAGAGATTCGCGTTCCCCCCAAAACGTTCCTGGAAAAGAGCAATCCTTCCCCGAGCCGTTTTTGCGGCGCCCTCAGGCGGTACCTGGATGAGATCGAATAAATCCAGCATCATTCATCTCCACGTTCAAGATTTCTGTTTCGGGGTTGCCTGTTATTCCTTTCGATCGCTGCTCTTTTCGGCGAAGTAGCGAGCATGGACGATCATGACGACCAGAATGGCCAGACACGGCGCCATCGGGAAAGCGTCTATCTGTCCCTGATAGAAAGGGCGCATGACCCAGACAAAGGCGCCGACGTAGTAGAACAGGCACACCGTCTCGGTGCGAAACGCGAGCACCTCACGGCTTTCTAAGGTTGTTCCGATGAGATGACTTAATCCGCCCAAAGCCGCTACGGTCACGACGAATAGAATCATTTCTCAGCTCCCTCCTGTCTCTTGTCCAAACTCCGAATGAAGCCCATCTCCGATAGATAAAGACGAGCATTCTCCAAGGCCCTGCGAATCGCAAATGGGCCAGAACCATTTCGTGGAAGAACTCCCCTAACAGGCAGACGAGAATCAAGTCGATACGGGCCAGTTGAGGGGCTTGGCTCGGAGACCAGGTTGTGAGAAACACTCCAAGCAGCGCAATTACGTATGGCACTCTTCTCAACAGATCATGCAGAGCCACGAGGATTCTCATTCGTTCTGCCATGCGAACCAGGATCTCGGTGACGACGCCCAGACACAGCAGGACCACGGCGAATACGAGGGTGTCCTCAATCATCTTCGGCATCCTCCAAACGGCTCTTCATGTCCGTTCCCGGCTGCTCCGTGGATCGACGAATCGAGACCGAATCGGCCAAGGCACCCTTTGCGCGGGAGGCCCGGCGACGCAGCGCCTCGTGAATCAAGGCAGCAAGGAGTACCAGCAGGACTAAGTCAAAGCGCAGCTCGCGAGGCGAGCGCCCTGGATGCCAAGTAAAAGAGACAATGGCCAGGATGAATCCACTATAGAACAGCCTCCAGAAAAAGCTCTGTCGGGGCCGGCCAAAGTTGCAGCGCTGTATGAAGCGAATCGCCTGAACAGCGACGGCGACCACCAGCACCGTGATACTCACAGTCAGAAGAACAAAATTCATGGCAGACGACTCCTTGACTCCGCTTTACCGAGGCCTTTCCTCGAGCGACGATACAGCCGTCATTCTGGACCTCGGATGGCCTCTTCAAAGGCAACTATCGCTTCCGGCGTAAAGACATTAGGAGGCGGTTTCAGCTCAGGATAAAGACGAATGGCCTGGCGAAAGCGCTGCGCCGCCTCATTTGGGCTATTCAAGTAGTAATGGCATACACCGCCGAAGAGCAGCGCGGACGCGCGGTCCTTTAAAGCGTAGTGGTCATTCCTCGCCGCGGCGTCAAGCAAGGTGGCGGCTGACTCAAAACGGCATTGCTGAAAAAGCCTCATCCCATCCTCCAACTCTCTGGGCGGTGCCTGATTCTGCGTCGGCAGACTCTTCTTCGAAGGAGGGGAAGGAAGCTGCGAACTCCGCGACGAAGGGGTCGGCCGAGGCGTCGGCACCTCCTCAATGAACCCACAGGCAGCCAGAACATGGTCCCCAAGGCGGCACACCGGAGCCACCACTGCATCGTTCAGGGTCGTCAGACACCCTGAGAAAGCCATCAACATCATTATCGATGCGGCCCAAAAACGTTTCATTCGAGTTTTACCCCTTCCCCTTCGATGGTTTTGTGACCTGTCACGAGGTCGACGCGCAAAATGGCATCCGCACCTGCCTGGACAATGACGGGAACCGTGATAGGGGGCTTTTGAGGGGCCTCAAGCCGGATAAGATGGCGCCCAACCGACAGGGGAAACGGCCTCGGCGAAGGAACGTTTGCTCTAAGATCGCCAATTTCGCACGATGCCCATGGGTAAGTTCGGATCGTCAGGAGAGCCATTGCCTGGGGAGGAGCCACCGCCTGATTTACCTCTGGGCCGTCCTCAGCATCGTCGACAGCGGCGGCTGAACCCCCTGCCGAACCGGCACTCAGCAAGGGTACCCAGCTCCAAATCATAACGGCGGACAACACCAAGCCGGCTGAAACCAGGACGCCGGCTCCGATTGGCCACCAGGGTTTCTTCATCCGGGGAGAGGCCCACTGCCAAAGGGGTTCCAGGATCTCAATCTTGAATTGTCGCCCGATGGCTTGGAAGCAATCCCACCCAATCATGCCCAAAGCTTTGCCTGGAGAACGACTCTGCTGCCAAGTTGTCCCGCTGCTCCAACACGAAGAAGCAGGCATGGGGCGGTACTGCGGCGCCGGAGCCGAAGGCACCTGAGACGTACCACACGTACTCAATAGGAGATCCCGGGCCTCGACCGTCTTGCGGCGCAGATCATCCATTTGGCGCTGAACAGTGGTCCTGGAGGTCGCCATGGAGTTCAATTCCGCCATGCGTCGGCAATAGCCCTCTTGGACATCGGTCTCATCGCAAGGCAGCTTCACTCCGAGCCAAGCGGCCGCCGCCGATACCTCTTGAGTGTTGCAAAACGTTGCGCTCATCGTTTCGCGATGGCTCCGTAATGCTGGATCAGCCTTTCCGTTTCTCCGATCCAGCGGTAGAGTTTCCTGCCTCCCACCGTCGAGACCATCTGGAGCAGCAACTCTTCGTTTACCTGGTCTCGGGCGCCGATGCCGACGGCTTCGATGAGAATCCCTTCCCGCCTGATTTGCCTGCTGAGATCGATGACTTCGTCGTCGGTTCCGCCGGAATTGTTTCCTCCGTCTGTCAACAACACGATCTGCCGGGACACTCGTGAGGGGGGTAACAGTTCCAAGGACGACAGGAGTGCCGCGCTGAAGTTGGTCAATCCTGCGGGGCATTGAGGAGGAAGACGCCGCAAAGCCTGAGCAAACGCTTCTCCGACCGGCCGAGGGGGAACGGCCACAAGAGACTCCTCGGCAAAGAAGCAGAGCGAAAGCCAGGAGTCGGGATGGGCGGCAGCCCGGCTCTGATTAAAGACCTCCACCGCTTTGAGCGCCGCTCCGAAGCGAGAGGGCTCCATATCCAGGTTCTGCGTGGAGTCTGAGCGATCGACCAACAGGCAGACGGCGCCGCCCTCCCCGAAGCCGGTGCGGGGCCTCGGAGGGGGCAGCCGTCGCCTTTCCTTACGCCGGGGCAAACCTTTCCAGGGCTGAAAAATCCTCACTGAGAATCTCCTCTCCAGTGGATGTCTGCTTCCTGGTTCTCGCCAGACGGTTCGTCCAGGACATAGACGTGTAGCATGCTGGATTCGTCGATCTGGAATCTCAAAAGGATCCGATCCTCGTTCTCGCGGCCGTAACGAGGCGGAATATCGAGCTGGATCGTACCGACCGGGACGCTGCCTACAGGGATGACCTGATTGTGCGGCACTTCCACAACTTGCACCTCGACGCCCGTTTGACCTTCCTCCACCGGCGAAAACTTCTCTTCGTGTTTTTCAGGAATCGGTGTCCCCTTCGGGATCATCTCAAACGCCACCAAGGTCCGGTCCGACTCGCTGCGGATGACCGCGACAGAAAGCGGGTAGGTGGTGATATTTTGAACCTTGACTGCAGGAAGCAAGCGAGCCCTCCTGGCCAGGTCTCCGCCCGCTTTTTCCATTAAGGCAGGCGCGAGGAGCAGCGCGCCGCGGACGACGGCCTCTTGAGGATTGCCGCGGATTACAGGGGGCTTACCCATCACCTTTTCAATTCGTTTCCGGACTGCAGGAACGTGCATCGTTCCTCCAACGCCAAGCACCTGATCAATATCGCCCGCCGTTAAGCCGGCGTCGGCAAGGAGCTCGAGCATCAGTTGCTCGTTACTGTCGAGAACGGGCTCGATCAACTTGGCCAGGGTGTCTTGCGTTAGGGTCAAAAGGTGTTGTTTTTCCTTCAGATAATAGACGAGTGTCGTCTTGGATAGCTCGGACAGATCGCGTTTGGCGTCGTCGGCCTTCGCCCACAAATCAGCGATCTGGCGACGAAATTCAGGATCTTTGTAGTCCATTTAGTTCACCTCCTTCAGGGAATCTCCTGTTGCTCGCTTCAGTGCTTCATCGACTAGGATCCTCGTGAGGTCACCCCCGGCGAGATCCCGACTGCCCTTCTTGGCGAGAACCCTAAACGCATTGGGGCCCAAACACTCCAGCAGAGCATAATCCGCCGTGCCTCCGCCAATGTCACAGACCATGACCTTCTGTCCCGCCACGTGCTGTGAGAGGGCGTAGGCAGCTGCGGCCACGGGCTCATCGATGAGGCCGAGCACCCGAAACCCTGCCTCTTCAAAAGCGCTCTTCAGCGCCAATCTTTGGACGTTGTCGAAATACGCCGGGCAGGTGACGCTGGCCACAAGACGCGTGCACCCAAGGAGCTGACAGATTATCTTGTAGAGGGCCGTCGCGAGAATGACAATAAGCTGATAAGCGGTATACTCGCCCCCAGGGAACACGAGCACAGGTTCTTCCTTGCCGATATACCGTTTGCAATCAGCAATGCTGCGATCGGGAAAGGCGGCTGCCATGCGCCGGGCGACCGTTCCGGTATGGGGTTTGCCTGCCTCGTCGAACGTAATGATTGAAGGCATCGCCGCGTTCGAGCCCTCGAGGGGAAGCAGGTTCCCTTTCTCGTCCGAAACCTCGACATTGACGGTTCCGTTATCAATCGTTACGAATTGTTCTTGTTGCACCTGTTCATCAGGCATTGGGATTCTCCTTTCGGGTTTGATGGATCGCCACGATGACCTCCGCGGGGCGGAGCAGCCATGAAGCGCGGCGATAGCCGGGCCGAATTTCTTCCGTGACCAAGCGGTGGCGTTCGGGGTCATCCGTGTCTTCGCGGCCAACCGCCTGATGCAGGCTCGGATCGAACGCCTGGCCGACGGAAGGGACCCGTTTCAACTGGACCAGCTGAAGCAGCTGGGCGAGCACCACGAGGTGGTCCTGTAGCAGCTGCGCCGCATCCTGAGGGCTCGAGGGCTCGGGGTCTGCCAAGTGCTCCGAGCGGCGCCACAAGCTATCGGCGGCATCCGCCAGACCCAACGCCAACCGGTGAAGCAACGCAGTGGAGGCCAGATTCTCCTCAATGACCTTGAGGTCCCTGAGCACGGCCTCCAGCTGCCCGATGCCGCCTGTCAGATGTTGGATGAGCAGCGCTGCCATACTCGCCAAACCTTCCAAGTCGAGACTCGGTCTGACGAGTTCATGGACGATGTCGTAGAAAGAAGGGGATGGTTCAGAGTTTTTCATATCGGTTCTCCTGGCCCAGGATCGACCTGGGGTGCCTTGATACCACCTGGTTTTGAGTTTTGGATCGCCTCCTTTCTATCCGTCTGTTTTCTTACCGGCTTCTCGACTCGGCCTTCGAGAAGCTCGACGATCTGCTGACCCAAGGAAACATACCAACGAAGCATTTCAACTAAAGGATCAAGAGGTGGGTCATGAGGAACAGCGTCTCCCGACAAGGCGGGCTTTTCCTCGGGGTTCTTCTGGTCCATCATGGGGTACGCCACGTCGTCGTCCAACGGCAGACCGCTGTTCCATTCTTGAACCAGGGTTTTCAATTGCCGTATCGGCAGGGTCTCGACATCCCACGCTTCGACAAACTTTCGGCGCTCCGCTTCACTCGAAAGCTGCAGAAGATACCGCAGTCGGCTCAGGGACAGGTGGCCGTACTGCTTTTGATCCAGCGTATCGTACACGCGCAGTATCAGCCTGCCCTTTGATCTTTGGAGACCCTCGGCTTTGATAACCTCGTCCAGCGTCTTACAGTCGCCGCTTTTACCATGGCTGGCGAGTTCTTCCCTGCGCCGGGCGAGAATACGACCCTGCGTCCAAACGTCGGCGCCGCCACTGCTTTCCGGCTCCTGCGCCAATTTCAGTTTGATGAATTCATTAATGTCCATTTGGACCCCTCCTCGAGAGAATAAGTCGGATAGAGAGCATCAGCGCCGTCAACCAGATGGACAACGTCACACAATTGGTCACGGAGCCTCTTGGGTGCACGAAACGGGTGTATTCCTTTATCTCGCCGCTCAACAGCAGATAGAGGAGGACCACTGCGGCCAGCAGTCTGGCGACATGAACTTCTACCTCATAATCGGCCAACCGGAGTTTCATTGCATCCTCCTCGCCCTACGCTTTGATCATTCGAAACAAGCCCAGTAGCCAGATCACGAGGGCTGCGCTTGCAGCAACGCGGTAACCCGCCGGGTGAGCGTCTGTCGGAACCAGGCTGAAAGGATCCGGAAATCCCCGATTCAGCATCAGAATCGCCGCGATGGCTGTGGCCCAAATAAGAAGGAGGCGGTTCAGCATGGGTCCCGGTCCTCCTGTTTCAGGAATTCGCTGGCCAGCCGGAAAGAAATCCGGGGCAAAAGATGTCGATCACGCTGTTGGCTGAGGCGTCGGCGGATTCGACGGGAAATACTCTGGCGGAACGCTACAGACCACACCAGGTCCGCTCCACCCGGCTGGAGGCACGAACGGATATTGAGAGCCTCGTTACTCTCTCCGGATGCAACCTCGACGGCGACAAGGGAACCGGTCTGCCGAAAAGCCCAATCAGTCACTTTGCCATTCGGTAAACAAAACTCCGTCCCCAGCGGCTGACCGCCCGCCCGAGTCACAGCGGCTTCCACGCGGTGTACAACCAAGCGATGAAGAAACCCTCCACGGCCCCTTGGGCCGGGCGGCTCAATTCCCAGTTTCGAATACCCATCCAGCCTGATCTCGATGAACTTATAGCCCGCAAGGTTCCACGCGCGAATGAGTCCACGAGCCAGCAGTTCCAGTTCGGCCTTCTTGCGGCCGAATCCGCTCAGTCCGATCCGATCACAATAGAATGTGATGGGTTTCTCCGGATGAGCCGCAACTTCGACGAGCAACTGAAAAGCCGCCGGCGATAAAGAATCTGTTGGCTTGGTGGTTGGAGGAGAGGCATCTTCTTCAGGCTGGACGAGAGGAGCCCAGGGGATCGCGGAAAGCGCCTGTGCAAAATCGTTTCTTATCTTGGCCGGAAGGATGTTTCGGTCAAAGCGGACCGGCTCGACATGAATCCGAACGGGTAAAGGGTATTGGCTCATGGTATTCCGTACAACGGCATCACCCAGCTGCCCCTGCTGCAGGATCCATGCGTCCTTCCCGTGAAGTCCGAGCGCGTTTGCCAGGCAAAGCGTCTCTTTTGTCGTCGTCGTCGCTCCGGGGCAAATCAAGACGCCCGCCTGGCCCAGTATTAAGTCAGCGTTTGTTCCTCCCTGAAAGATGGGGATGCTGGCGACGCCCGCCGATCGAGACCTGAGAACCAGACTGGTAAAAGGCGATACGGTCGAGTGGCTGC
>Ga0068714_10007114_pt1 | contig 11035 bp, 7 predicted proteins | sample MTBNYHSulfiMetaG_FD_62988 | JGI IMG/M metagenome (GOLD analysis project Ga0068714, IMG submission 62988) | Enrichment culture microbial communities from rom New York Harbor, USA that are MTBE-degrading - MTBE-NYH (New York Harbor Sulfidogenic)... | ecosystem: Environmental > Aquatic > Marine >... | reverse complement strand
CGCGAGAGCCGATGCACTGAAGGCTACGACCAGCCCCAGTGACAACAAAACTAACCAAAATCTCTTCATTTTTTTCCTCCTCAAAAAAATATTTGGTTTTTTAGTTTCCGGCCTTTAAAAAAACGGGCATTTTATTAAAGACCGCCTCATCTTCTGCCTCATCTGCCATTCCTGATACAAAATAACAGACGCGCGGAAATTAACATCGGTCAGCCTGCTTGTCAAGTAACTTCTTGATAAGATACCGATGTCAATCGGAAAATGACATTAGCAATTCATATGCCACATTTTAGGAAAATGTGAGATATAGACGGAAAAATGATCAAAGATGGGCGGTTGTACCGTACCATTAAAAAGATGCATTCATCTAAGTAATTAATATATATTAAGATTTAATTGCCAATAATTAAAGAATTATTCTCCATTGAACAATTTAAATGCGGATGAAGCACAAAAATTAAGTATCAGAAGTTTTGCTGTGTGTGTTGTAAATTATGATTTAATTTGTTTGGTGTGTCGATAGAAACACACTTTTTTATTAACCCCCGAAGAGGAAGAAACAAAAATCAAAAAGCATCAGATCAGAATTATCTTGTCGGGTCGTTCCTTCATTAAAAAACTGCAACAGCAATTTTAGTGGAAAATTTATTCGTGAGACTCAAATTTTCAAAGAGAAACGCATAAAAATTTGAAAGTCGAACAATCCCGCCGATGGCGGAGGGTTCAATACACCGCAGCTCACTGCGGAAAAAGCTTCCAAAGCTTGCTTTGGGGTTTCATACCCGTGATTATGCCGTAACTGCTGTTCTGTTCGAGCGGATAATCTGCTGGGGAGTATTGGAGAAATTTCGCCGCCCGCAAGAATTTTTAGAATAGCATATTTCTTAAATAATTCTTGACAGCCACGAGATATTGAGGTACGTGGAAACGCAGCAAGTAGGTGACTAGTGGTCAAATAGTGACCGCTATTCGCGGAGCCATGAGATTTCAAAAACAGCGGTTCACCATCCGCAGTCAAACAAAGCCCGTATCCTGGTGTTTTTATATTTTAGTTTGTGCAATTAAATTGCAGATAAAACAGAATTGAAAATGGCGACTTTTTAAATTGAGCAGTAAAAGCAGATATGTAATTTTTTGTTTCTGGGAAAAAGATTTATCCAATAAAATAACGTTGAAGGGACGTTGAATACATAAAAACTAAATAATAGGGAGGTAAAATTAATATGGCCGATGCAAACGTGCAACTAAAGGAAGTCTATCCGGTACCGGAAAAGGTAATGAAGGCGGCCTTTATCAGCGGCAAAGCAGCGTACGAAAAACTATGGAAAAGATCAATTGAAGAGCCCGAAGCTTTTTGGGGGGAAATTGCCGGTGAATACGTCGAGTGGTTTAAAAAATGGGACAAGGTGGAAGAGTATAATTTTAATGTAAAGAAAGGTCCTATTTATGTTAAATATTTCCAGGGCGGGAAACTCAATGTTTCTTATAATTGTTTGGATAAGCAATTGAAAACACGCGGGAATAAAGTTGCTATCCAGTGGGAAGGCAATGAACCTGGCGAGGCCAAAGCTTTTACCTACAAACAGCTGCATGAAGAAGTATGTAAGTTTGCCAACGTTTTGAAAGCAAACGGTATTCAAAAAGGCGATCGGGTATGCCTTTACATGCCGATGGTGCCGGAATTGGCCATCAGCATGCTCGCCTGCACACGCATCGGCGCCATTCATGGCATAGTATTCGGCGGCTTCAGTTCTGACGCTCTCCGGGACAGAATAGTCGATTCCGGGGCAAAACTGCTGGTCGTCTGCGACGGCACCTTCCGCGGCAACAAAGCCGTCCCGCAGAAGACCTCAGCCGATGAAGCATTGAAAGAATGCCCGTCGGTAAAAACGGTTATTGTTGTCAACAGGGTCGGCGATAAAATTAAATGTGACTGGACGGCGGGCCGTGACAAATGGTGGCATGAAGAAATGGCCAAAGTTGACGCCAAATGCGAGCCGGAATGGATGGATGCGGAAGATCCTCTTTTCATTCTCTACACCTCCGGTTCCACCGGCAAGCCCAAAGGCGTTATGCATACCACCGGCGGCTATCTCGTTTATGTTGCTTATACCCACAAAATGATTTTTGATTACCATGAAGAGGATATTTACTGGTGTACGGCGGATATCGGCTGGGTTACCGGCCACAGCTACATCGTTTACGGGCCGCTTTGCAACGGCGCAACCTCCGTTATGTTTGAAGGTGTGCCCAACTATCCGACTTACAGCCGCTTCTGGCAGATTGTGGAAAAATACAAAGTTAATATTTTTTATACCGCTCCGACGGCAATCCGCGCCATTGCCAAAGAAGGCAACGAGTGGGTCAAAAAAGCGGATATATCCAGTTTGCGCATTTTGGGCACCGTCGGCGAACCCATTAATCCGGAAGCCTGGAACTGGTATTTCAATATTATCGGCCGCGGTGAGTGCCCGATTGTTGATACCTGGTGGCAGACCGAGACCGGCGGCATTTTGATTACGCCGCTTCCCGGCGCGATCGATATTAAACCGGGCATGGCAACCGTACCGTTTATGGGTGTGTGGCCGGTTCTGCTCGACGACGAAGGCAAGGAAATTGCGGAGACGGTAGCCAGCGGAGCGCTTTGCATGAAAAAACCCTGGCCGGGTATTATGAGAGGCGTCTACGGCGATCCCAAGAGATTCCAGGAAACATACTTTGAGCAGTTCCCCGGTTATTATGTTGCCGGAGACGGCGCCCGCCGCGATAAAGACGGCTATTACCAGATTACCGGCCGCATTGACGATGTCATCAACGTTTCCGGACACCGGATGGGTACAGCGGAAGTGGAAAGCGCCCTGGTTGCGCACAAAGCGGTTGCCGAATCGGCTGTTGTCGGTTTCCCGCATGACATTAAAGGTCAGGGTATTTACGCTTATGTCACGTTGAAAACGGGCGTGCAGAAATCAGAAGAATTGAAAAAAGAATTAGTTGCTCATGTCCGTACCCTGATCGGCCCCATCGCTACTCCCGATAAGATTCAATGGGCGGATGGACTGCCCAAAACGCGCAGCGGCAAGATTATGCGCAGAATTCTGAAAAAGGTCGCCGCCAATCAATTGGGTGAGCTCGGTGATACAAGTACACTGGCTGATCCGACCGTGGTGGATGACATTGTAAAGAACAGGCTATAACTGATTAGGCCCGCTTTTAACTAAAAATGGAAAAAGCGGGCCTTTTATTTGGCCGGCAACGGGAAGTTGCGTCAGGGCAGACGATTTAAATTAAATACACTGCCTGAGGCTTAAAAGCAGTGTGCTTGAACAAAAATGAAGGAGGTTGAGACAGTGAACATTATTGCATGCGTAAAACAAGTTCCGGACACCGAAGCCCAGATCAAAGTAAAAGCTGATGGGACCGGTATTGAAGAAGGCCAAATCAAATGGGTGATGAATCCCTATGATGAATTTGGTGTGGAAGAAGCGCTGCGGCTGAAAGAAAAGGGTGGCGGCACTGTTACTATTGTTTCTTTAGGTCCAGCCCGGGCCATGGAGACCATTCGCACCGCCCTGGCGATGGGAGCAGATAAGGGTGTCCATATTTGCGATCCTGCATTGGATAAAGCCGACGCTTATGTAACGGCATCAGCCCTGGCGGCGGCAATTAAAGGCATGCCTTATGACATCATTTTCTGCGGGCAGCGCGCTATTGATGATGATTCCGGCCAGGTCGGAGCCATGCTTGCCGAATTACTGGGCATTCCCCAGTTGACCATTGTCACAAAAATTGAATATGCCGAAAACGCGATTAAAGCGATTCGGCCGATTGAAGGAGCTCAACTCTTAGTCGAAGCCGGCCTGCCCTGTGTGGTTACTGCGCAGAAGGGCCTGAATGAACCCCGCTATGCATCCTTGCCCGGTATTATGAAGGCAAAGAAAAAACCGGTGGACGTTAAGGATGCGGCGGCATTGGGTATTGCTGCGGCGGCGAAGGCCACGGTTGCCAAAACTGTGCCTCCTCCGGCCCGTCCTCCCGGAAAAATTGTCTGCGGAGACGACCCAGCCCAAAAGGCTGCAGAAACAGCCCGGTTACTGCGGGAAGAAGCAAAAGTCATCTAATATTTTGAGAAGCGGAGGATTGAAAAATGGCACAAGGAGTGTGGATAATTGCAGAACAAAGAGATGGCGCGCTGCGTAAGATCAGTTTTGAACTGGCTTCAACGGCTCGCAAATTGGCCGATCAGTTGGGGACAGAAGTAAGCGCCATCCTGCTTGGTTCGGGAATTGAAAGTTTAGCTGCGCAATTGGGAAAATACGGCGTGGATAAAGTATATGTTGGAGACAGCCCGGTTTTAGAGCCTTATATTTCAGAAGCACATGCCGCGGCGGCGGCCAAAATTATCAAGGAGAATGATCCGGCAATTTTACTTGTGGGTGCATCCGTGCAGGGCAAAGATCTGGCTGCCCGTTTGGCGGGAAAACTGGAGACCGGTTTGGCGACGGATTGCACTGATGTGAAAATTGCTGATGGTAAGCTTTTGTCGATCAGACCCATGTATGCCGGCAAATGCTTTGGTGAAATTGTGGTAAACTCCAATCCTCAAATGGCCTCACTGCGGCCCAATGTTTTCCCCGCCGCCGAGAATGCCAAAACGGCACAGGTGGTAAAATTTGATCCAGCCGTTGATGCGGCGCAGATTAAAAGCAAGGTTTTGGAAGTCCAGAAGGATACCAGCGGCAAGGTCGATTTGACGGAAGCCAATGTTATTGTTTCCGGCGGTCGCGGTATGAAGGGCCCGGAAGGATTCTCGATTTTGGAAGAGCTGGCCGATGTATTAAAGGGTTGCGTCGGCGCTTCCCGCGCGGCGGTAGACGCCGGCTGGCGTCTGCAAAAAGACCAGGTCGGCCAGACCGGCAAGGTTGTTTCTCCTAATCTTTACGTCGCCTGCGGAATATCCGGAGCAATTCAGCATTTGGCGGGCATGAGTTCGTCCAAGTACATTGTCGCCATCAACAAAGATGCGGAAGCACCGATCTTTGCCAAGGCGGATTATGGCGTTGTGGATGACCTTTTTAAAGTTGTTCCGGAGTTGACGAACGCCTGCAAAAAACTGCTGGCTTAAGTTATTAAAGAAGATAGACTGAAGGCTAAAGACTGAAGGCTGAATGTTCTGACAGCCTTCAGTCTTTCATAAACCAACCTGTCCTTTTACCATTACCTTCAACTTTCAGCCTGAAAAACCTTTAGTCTACATTACAAATAAACGGCTGGGGAGGATCAATGAAAGTACATGAATTTTACGTAGGTAATGAAGGTCGCGAAGTTTTCTGGAACACTCCCGTATTGTTTGAAATCCTGCTTTTTGCTCTTACTGCTGTAGCTCTGGCCATTTTCGCCTATGGTGTCTATCGGCGCTGGCAGATGTGGAAGGCAATGGGCAGGCCGGAAATGCGCTTGGATAAGATAAAAGAAAGGGTTAAAATTGTAATCCTGGAAGGTTTTTTCCAGGTTAAAACCTGGCGGGACATTTATCCCGGCATTATGCATGGCCTGATCTTTTTCGGTTTTTTCGTCCTTATTTTTGGCGCCGCTTTTGATGCCGGCCAGCACCATATTACAGAGCCATTATTCAGCTGGACATTCTTAAAGGGCAATTTCTATCTCGGCTTTTCCTTTATCATGGATCTTTTCGGATTGTTTGTGCTCATCGGGGTTATCATCGCCATTGATCGCAGATATGTCAGTAAGCCCGATCGGCTTGGCTACAAAGGTCAACCCGATAATACGCCTGATGATGCGATTGCCCTCTTGCTGATCGGCGGCATTATTGTTACCGGTTTTATTGTGGAAGCTCTCCGGATCTATGTGACTAACCCCCCGTGGGAATATTGGTCTTTTGTGGGCTGGCTTTTGTCGCATACCTTCACCGGCGTCGATTACGGTACGGCAAAAATATTGCATCAGGTGAGCTGGTGGATACATGCCTTGATCGGACTTGCCTTCATTGCTTACATTCCTTATTCCCGGCTTCTGCATATGATTACAGTGCCGGCCAATCATTTTTTACAATCGCTTCAGCCGACAGGCTATCTTGAGCCGATTCGCGATTTTGAAACGGCGGAGTCATTCGGCGCCGGGAAACTGGATGATTTTACCTGGAAGCAGATTTTTGACTCCGATGCCTGCACCCGCTGCGGACGCTGTCAGGACGGCTGCCCGGCCTATCTTTCCGGCAAACCGCTTTCCCCGAAGAAATTGATCCAGGATCTTAAAACATACTGGCTGGAAAAGGCCCCGGAAGCAGTGAAGGCCAAAGTAAATGAAATGAAAACCGGTGATGACGCTGGGGCTGATAAACCCGCTGCCTCTGTGGAAGAAAGTGGGGCCACGGATAAGCTGCTGCCCGGTGAAGTGGTTGACCTGCATGAATTGTGGGCCTGCACCAACTGCATGTATTGCATGGAGCATTGCTCGGCGTCCATTGAACATGTTCCTAAAATTGTCAATATGCGGCAGTACAAAGTTCTGACCGAAGCCGACTTTTCCCCGGAATTGCAGTTGACTTACAAAAATATGGAAAATAACTCTAACCCCTGGGGGGTCGGTTCGCATTTGCGCGGCGACTGGGCAAAGGAACTGGGAATCAAGACGCTGGCGGAAGATCCCAACGTGGAGTACTTGTTTTATGTAGGCTGCTCCGGCTCCTTTGATGATCGCGGGAAAAAAGTTGCTGTTGCTTTTGCCAAAATTTTGCAGGCAGCCGGGGTAAGTTTCGGCATCTTGGGCAATGAAGAAGGCTGCTGCGGCGATTCGGCCATGCGCGGCGGCAATGAATATCTTTTCCAGGCTTTGGCTCAGGCCAATATCGATTTAATGAACGGGTATGGAGTAAAGAAGATAATTGCGATTTGCCCGCATGGTTATAATGCTCTGAAAAAAGATTATCCCAATTTCGGCGGCAACTACGAAGTTTACCATCACACGGAAATAATCGCTGATTTGATTGCTCAGGGAAAAATTAAAGTCCAGAAGTCTGTAGAAGGTCTGTTCACTTACCATGACTCCTGTTTCCTCGGCCGTTATAACGAAATCTATCAGCAGCCGCGGCAGATTTTGGCAGCGATCCCCGGCTTGAGGCTTGTGGAGATGGAACGCAATTTGGCTAAGAGCTTCTGCTGCGGCGCCGGCGGCGCGAGAATGTGGATGGAAGAGGATATCGGCGAGCGGATCAACAATATGCGCACTGATCAGGCCATCGCTGTTCAGGCCGATGCCATCGCCGTCGCCTGTCCCTTCTGCCTGACCATGATGTCGGATGGAATTAAGGACCGGCAGATGGCGGAAAAAATGGTTTCTTTGGACATCTCGGAAATCGTTGTCAAAGCGATGGGAATGGAAGAAACCAAACCTGCTCCCGCCGATGTCTGCACAACTTAAACTTTTTTAACGGTAAACAGCAATCAGTAGGCGATAAAAAGCCCGTTTTTAATTAAACGGGCTTTTTTGTAGTAAAGTTTTTGAATTTGGTTTAAAATAAACTTAATTTAGGAAAATATGGCACTTTTGCTAGTTTTTTCATGGTTAGTTGTAAAAGGCTTCATTTTAAATCCTAAACAAAGGGGAGGGAGAAATTATGGCCGAGGCAATTAATTACCAGGATAAACCGTGGCTTAAATCTTATCAAAAAGGGGTGCCCGAGTATATCAATTATGAAGAAATTTGTATCCCGGAGATTTTGGAGCGCACAGCCGCCGCATTTCCGCGCAACAGTGCCCTGATTTTTCAGGGATACGAAATTAATTTTGCACAATTCAAGGACATGGTGGACCGATTTGCCGCCTGTCTGACGGATTTCGGCATTAGGAAAAACGATGCCGTGGCCATATTGCTGCCCAATACAATTCCGTGTGTCGTCGCCTTTTTCGCCATTTTGAAGCTCGGCGCCATTAATGTCATGAACAACCCCCTTTACTCCGATCGGGAGCTGGAGCATCAATTCACCGATTCCGGGGCTAAAGTTTTGGTAACAGTGGATCTGCTCGGAAATCGCATGATCGATCTGCGTCCCCGCACCTCCATCAAGCAGATCGTCATTACTTCCATTGGCGATTATCTGCCTTTTCCGAAAAACATATTGTTTCCGCTGGTGGCCAAAAAGAAAAAGCTGGCGGCCGATGTGAAAGCGGCGCCGGATGTTTTCCGCTGGAAAGACTGCATCGCGAAATATGCCCCCCATCCGCCAAAAGCGAAAAATTCTTTTGCGGATATTGCAATGTATCAGTACACCGGCGGAACAACCGGTGTTTCCAAAGGGGTGGAACTGACGCACGGTAACCTGAGCAAACAGGTGCAGCAGATTACCGCCTGGTACCCCGATTTTAAAAAAGGCGAGGAAAAAATGCTGGGCGCCCTGCCTTATTTTCATGTTTTTGGTTTGTCCTGTTCCATGCTTTTATCAGTATTCATGGGCTGGTCACAGATTCTGATTCCCCGGCCGCAGCCGGATGCCCTGCTGGAGGCCATAACAAAATTTAAGCCTTCCTTTGCCCCGCTGGTGCCTACCATGTTTATCGGGATGCTCAATCATCCCGCTTTGAAGAAAACAGAGATGAATTGCCTCAAAGGGGCCTTTTCCGGCAGCGCTCCCCTGCCGGTGGAAGTAATCCATGATTTTGAAAAAGTCACGGGAGCAACCATTACCGAAGGCTTCGGGATGACAGAAACCTGTCCGGTCACCCATATAAATCCCTTTGCCGGCGGCACCAGGAAAGTAGGATCGATCGGCCTGCCTATTTCTGATACCTTATGCCGGATAGTGGATCTGGAAAAGGGTGAACAAGATATGCCGGTCGGTGAGTCCGGAGAATTGATCATCAAAGGGCCGCAGGTTATGAAAGGTTATAAAGGCAAGCCTGAAGAGACAGTCAATACCTTAAAGGACGGCTGGATCTATACCGGTGATATCGCGACCATGGATGAGGAAGGTTACTTTTATATCGTGGACCGCAAAAAAGACATGATTATTTCCGGCGGCTATAATGTTTATCCGCGGGATATAGATGAAGTTTTTTATAAGCATCCTAAAGTTCAGGAGGCCTGCTCGATCGGTATTCCCCATCCGACGCGCGGGGAAAGTGCTAAAGTCTTTGTTGTTTTAAAGGAGGGCGAGACGGCAACGCAGGATGAATTGCTGGAATTTGCCAAAACGCAGCTGGCCGCGTATAAGCTGCCCACGGAAGTTGAATTTCGTCAAGAGCTGCCCAAGACCAATGTCGGGAAAATATTGCGCAAAGAGCTGCGGGCAGAAGAATTGGCGAAGAGAAAGAAAGAAAAATAGGATAGAACAAATAATAAATAAAAGGAGGAAAAAGCTGTGAATTTTGCACCGACAGAAGAACAACAGATGGTCAAAGACATGGTAAAGAAATTTGCCGAAACAGAAATTAAGCCGATTGCCGCGGATTTGGATAAAACGCACCGCCATCCGGAAGAAATATGCCGCAAGCTGGGCGAAATGGGCATTATGGGTGTGTCGGTTCCCACCGAATACGGCGGGGCCGGCATCGACAACGTAACCTATGTCTTGGCGATGATCGAAATTTCCAAGGCCTGCGCCAGCTGTGGTGTTATTGTGTCCGTCAACAATACACTTTACGGCCATCCGGTCAAGACTTATGGTACGCATGAACAGAAGCTGGAATTCCTGACGCCGGTTGCGGGAGGGAAGGTGGAAGGATGCTATGCGCTTACCGAAGCGGGCGCCGGATCCGACGCGGCGGCTTTGCGCTGCAAAGCGGAACTCAAAGGAGACAAATACATTGTCAACGGCACCAAAACCTTCATCACCAACGGCAATGTGGCCCACTATTGTGTCTTGGCGGCGACAACGGATACCTCGCTGGGATATAAAGGCGTCATTAATCTCATTGTTGATTTAAAGGAAACGCCTGGTTTCCGCGTGGGCAAGACGGAAGAGAAGCTGGGAATTCTTGCTTCCGGCACCGCCGAGCTGATTTTCGAGGATGCGGAAGTTCCGGCGGCTAACCTGCTGGGCAAGCCGGGACAGGGTTTTCAGCAGATGATGGCGGGGCTCAACGCCGGCCGCATCGGCATTGGCGCCCAGGCCTGCGGCATCGGCCGGGCTTGCCTGGAGGACGCCCTGGCTTATGCTAAGGAACGAGTGCAGTTCGGCAAGCCAATCTCTTCCAATCAGGCAATTCAATTCAAACTGGCTGAGATGGCAACCGAACTTGACGCCTCAGAGTTGCTGCTTTTGCGGGCAGCATGGCTGGAAGACAACGGCTATGATTATGAAAAGGAATCGGCGATGTCCAAATATTATTCTTCGGATGTCGCCATGAAGGCCGCCATCGAATGTGTGCAGATCTTCGGCGGCTACGGCTACATCAAAGAATATCCGGCCGAGCGTCATATGCGTGACGCCAAGATTTGCCAGATCTACGAAGGAACGAACGAAATTCAGCGTGTCGTTGTGGCCCGGAAATTATTGGGTATGAGATAAAAGACTATGGTGAATTTTAAAGGCGGGGGGATTTTAGCTCCCCTCGCCTTTACAAATGTATGGCAAAACCGGCCGGCTATAATTTATTGGACTGTTTATTCTGGGCTTTCTTTTTTGTCGATCCAAGAAATACTTCGTTGATACCAGCTATTGTTTCGGCAGTCCTAATTTAATTGTTTCTTGACAAAAATAAATCTTGCTATTACGAAACCAGATCAAATACCGATAATAATTAAGGGATTACTGATGGATCAAGACATCGTCACGAAGCTGATACAAAAAAGCGATCAGAAAATAATCTTTCTGATTATGGACGGTTTGGGCGGTCTGCCGCAGCAGCCCGGCGGTCCAACCGAACTGGAGGCTGCCGCTACACCGAATTTGGATCAGCTGGCTAAAAGCGGGATCTGCGGCCTGCTTGATCCGATCGGGCCCGGGATTACGCCGGGCAGCGGGCCGGCTCATTTTGCGTTGTTTGGCTATGATCCGATAAGGTTCAACGTCGGTCGTGGT
>Ga0068714_10007113_pt1 | contig 11035 bp, 8 predicted proteins | sample MTBNYHSulfiMetaG_FD_62988 | JGI IMG/M metagenome (GOLD analysis project Ga0068714, IMG submission 62988) | Enrichment culture microbial communities from rom New York Harbor, USA that are MTBE-degrading - MTBE-NYH (New York Harbor Sulfidogenic)... | ecosystem: Environmental > Aquatic > Marine >... | reverse complement strand
CTTCATCCTGCAGGAGTTGGTCAAGCTGATCCGCGCCCATACCCGCAAGGAAGACCTGGTCTGCCGCTATGGCGGTGATGAATTTGTGGTTCTGCTGCCCAAGGCTTCACCCGCGGATGCTGAAAAATGGGCTGAAGAACTGCGCCTGTCGTGTGAGCAGATGCATGTTGTTTTTAACGATCAGCCCATCGCGATCACGATTTCTTTGGGCGTGGTAGGCACCCATCATGCGCATAAGACCAGCGAAGAATTGCTGATACTCGCGGATAATGCCTTATATGCAGCCAAGGATTCCGGTCGTAATAATGTTTACCTGGCAGATAGCTTTTGATTTCCCTTAATCCTAAATAGGGTTGAGGTACAGCTTAAAATTTTTTCGATCTGGTGGGGCTTACCAATTAATAAAACGGTCGTTTTGAATCGTATGCAATCAAACTGGGAAAAGACTATCACAAGGCATCTCTCACGCCTTATCTTTTTAAGATCCAGCTTTCCTCCCTTTGAGATCTAAATTTATAGGATTTTCCGCATTTCAGTTGGATGCAGCAATTTTTTTGTTTACAATAGATAGGTTACGAGGAAAACAATGGAAACGGTGATCCATAAAGGCTATCAACCCGGCTGCATCGGTCGCATCAGCGAGCTGCACACTGTCTATTACAGCAGGTTGGTCTCTTTCGGTTTGACCTTCGAAGCCAGGGTTTCGCGCGAACTGGCTGAGTTCTGCAGCCGCTATGATGACCAACGCGACGGATTGTGGCTGGCGGTCATGGCTGGTCGCGTGCATGGCTCCATCGCCATTGATGGCCTGCACGCGCATGACGAGGGCGCTCACCTGCGCTGGTTCATCTTATCCGACCAGCTGCGCGGCAAAGGCATTGGTTCGTCCCTGTTGGCTGCCGCTATGGATTTCTGCCGGATTCGGGAGTATCACAGCATTTACCTGCATACCTTTCGCGGCTTGGATGCTGCCCGGCATCTTTACGAAAAATTCGGCTTCAAGCTGGTCAGCCAGCAGCGCGGCTGCCAGTGGGGCAAGGAAGTCGATGAACAGCGTTTCGAATTCAAGGATTAGTAGATCTACCTTCAAAATGCTCCCAATAAAACGATGCAAGCTTGAGTGCAGTGGTCAATTCTTCACCTTCCCGGAACAATCCGCGATAATGCCTGAGCGATGTTATTACTGCAGATTATTCCTTGATCATCCTCCTTTTATGGTTAAATTAACTCCGAAAAATTTTCGCTAGGCAATTGACAAAACTTGACAAAGGAGCCATAAATGAACCTCAAAACCTGGGCTGCCCGCCGCCCCATCCTGGCTTTTATTCTCTTCACTCTCATCTGGTCGTTTGGCATCTGGTCCTTGATGTTCTTTTATATCAAACCTGGTGGATTGATGCAGTCTCCTCCCCCCATTATCTTCCTATTCGTCGTGCTGGGCGGGTTCGGGCCTTCGCTCAGCGGCTTGTTCACCACCTGGCTGATTGATGGACGCACTGGGCTGCAGGATCTCTGGGCGCGCTTTCGCATTTGGCGCGTGGGCAGCTGGGGATTCGCCCTGCTGGTCATCCCTGCCGTGACCGCCCTCACGCCGCTCCTGCGCTGGATAGCCGGCTATCCAGTGGACACCGGCGCCATGCTGAGGCAGCTCGGCCCCGCCATTGGCTTGGGTCTCACCGCCGGCTTGATGGAAGAATTCGGCTGGCGCGGTTTTCTGCTGCCGCGCCTGCTTGAGCGCCATTCCCCTGCGCTTGCCACCCTGCTGCTGGGTCTGGTTTGGGGCGGCTTGTGGCATGGCTACGCTGACTACTTAGGTGTTGGCGGCAGAGGACTTGCCTCGCTGCTCTTGATCCTCTTGCTCGGCCCGCTCCTCCTGACTGCCTGGTCGTTCATCATCACCTGGGTCTATGAACGCACCCAGGGCAGCCTGCTGCTCGCTTACTGCATGCACGCCAGCATCTCTTCCAGCGCGCTGCTCTTCGGGCAGACCTACGCCAGCGACGCCGAAGAGATCGCCTGGTCAGCCGTAAGCGTTGGCTTGGCGGTTCTGGCAGCGCTCTTCATCTGGCTCTTCGTCCGGCAATCCAGACCAGTGCCTCCCGGATGATGCGGTTGGTCTCAGACCACACAGATCAAAAATTAACCAATGGTTAAAAACCGATTCAACAATCCTTCTGTGCCCTATGCTTGAATGGATTGACATGATTCATGGACAAAGTTCCAGGTTCTCATCCAGGCAGTGTTCCACCTTGCCGCCCACCATACTCATCATAACTTGAATTGCAGGAATGGCTTCTGTTTCCACTTCCAAGGGATTGGCGGAAAGAATGATCAGATCAGCCAGTTTGCCCGGCTCAATGCTGCCAATCTCATGATCACGGTGCAATGCATAGGCAGATCCGATGGTCATCATGGGTAAAGCCTCTTCCACGCTGAGCAAGTCATCTGTTGCCCAAGCTGGCGGCTCGCAGAAGCTGCCATCTTCCCGCATCTCACGGCGAGTGACGAAACCATAGATATGTGTCATTGGTTCAGGTTGCCCCACCCAGGGCGAATCCGAATGCCAAGCGAAGTGCACGTCGGGATTGGCTTCGATCAATGGGCGCCATGCCCATTCCATCTGCTGATACTGAGCAGGCTGCTCAACGAACTTCCCGCTTTCAAACGTGCAGGCTGGGAAGAATCCAAAGATCACTGTAACCGGATCCACTTCACTGTATCGGGCAAACATATCCCCGCTTAATAATGTATTATGCTCCAAACGGTGATGCAGACTATTCTCACCACCTGCGAGCACCATTTCGAGCGCATCCAGATTTACTGTGATAGCCCGATCTCCCAAGCCGTGGATTGCCACTTGGTAGCCATGCTCCTGTGCTTGTTCGATCAGCCCCGCCAAGGTTTGCGCATCAAGGTACAGGTCACCCAAGCTGCCGTCGGGATAGGGATAACTGCGGGCTGGGCGGTTGCACGATCCGCCGTCGCTTATTATTTTGATGCCGGGTATTTGCAGCAAAGCCCCGTCTTCGCGCGAAACCGGGTAATCCGGCCAATACCATTCCCCAAGATCTTCGCCGCAATTGTCCACCCGCAGAGGATAAAGGCTGATGCGCATGCGCAGTTGGCCAGAATCGTTAAAGCTCAAAAAATCCTGGATCAGGTCATCTATTACGAACATTTCCGCCGATGTGGTGATCCCATGGGCTAAGAGGAATTGCTGCCCTGCTTCGAAATCATCACGCCAGATGTTATTGAAGGAATGGGTGTGGCTGTCAATAAAACCAGGCATGAGTGTCCGCTCTCCCAGATCAATCTTGATCGCATCCTCATCAGCCATCGCAAAGACCTCATCCTGCCCGCCGACAGCCCGTATCGTGTCATCCTCGATCCAGACCGCCTGAGCAGTCGGCTGATCCGAATTCATGGTGAGAATGCTGCCGTGATAGAAGATAATGCTGCTGGTTTCCCCAATACTTGCTGGTATCTCCTGGGCATCTGCCGCTGGTACGGAAACGCCCACCTCAACAGCCAGACGCGTACGGTTGAAATCGTTCGCTTGGCTGGTGTTCTCATGCTGGTAATCTTCCAGAACAAACGGTTCTGCACCGCTGACATCCATGATAGTCATCCTGGCTGTGTTCAGATCGCTTTTTTCTAGAACGATCTGGATCTCAGCCGGTGAAACTTCGCTGGCGACTTCATATTCAACCAGTACCCCGGCTTCATTTCCTTCCGCTGCGCGTTGTGCCGATTGGTCGATCGCAATGCCCGCTTCGCTCACGCTTAATCGGCTGGGTTCGCCCCATGACTCCAACGTACGGTAGTTTTTGATGATCTCTGGGTTGCGGATTGTCATGTTGGCTGAATCCGAACTGGAAACATAGCGGACTTGGATCACACTTTCGAGTGTTTCCTTTGGAGCATTAGAGGATTCTTCCGCGCGAGCTCCATTGACAACCCTTTCATTCCCGCCAGATGGGCTGCAGGCTGCACATAAAAGGCTCCCCAATAGAAAAATTAACGTACTGATCCTTTTTATGCTCATGGCCACCTCTTCACTTATTTAATAAGAATTAATTTTACACTCTTTTTTCCACTTCTTCTTCAATTATTTGTATGATTGAATCATGGAATATAAAAGCCTGCAATCATTATTTTTTTTACTTTATTTTTTAATTAATGAGAAAATCTATTGCCATTTTCTTTCTTTATTCCAATCGCAGGTCATACGCTTTATAATTGCCCAATGCCTGAAAATGAACTCAATTCTCCCTCCGCGCCTGAGCTCAACATTGGTCTGATCGGCTTCGGCTGGATCGGCAAGGTGCACGCCGCCGCCTACCACAGCCTCCCCTTCGCCTTTCCGCGCCCCGCCGTGCGCGTCCGCCTTTGCGCCGTGCTGCGCAATGACCCCGTCCAAGACCTGGACTTTATCCATTCCCTCGGCGTTGACCTGGTCACCTCCAGCGTTGAGGAATTCTATGCGCAGCCACTGGATGCGGTGGATATCTGTTCGCCCAACCTCTACCACCGCGAGCAGGTTCTGGAAGCTCTCCGCCGCCAAAAGCACGTCTGCTGTGAAAAACCGCTCGGCCGCACCCTGGCGGATGCCCGCGCCATTGCCGCCGGTGCCCGCTCCGGCCGTCTCATCACCCACACCGCCTTCAACCGCCGCTACGTCCCCGCCGTCAGGCACATGCAAGCCCTCATCGCCGATGGCGGCATCGGCCAGCCCTTTCACTTCCGCGCCCACATGCACTACGGCGCTTTCAGCGACCCCGCGCTGCCTGTTTCCTGGCGCCTGCGCCGCGCCGTATCCGGCGGGGGCGCCCTGGCCGACCTCGGCATCCATCTGATCGACCTCGTCCGTTTTCTGCTGGGCGACGCGGCTTGGGTGCAATGTCAAACTCGCACCTTTATCGCCCGGCGCCCGGCCCAAGCCGGCAGCAGCCGCATGGAGACTGTGGATGTGGACGATTGGGCGCTGTGCCAGCTTGGCCTGCGCAGCGGCGCAGTCGGCTCGCTGGAGGTCACCCGCCTGTATGGCGGCGCGCAGGACAGCACCCTCATCGAGGTCATCGGTAGCCGCGGCACGCTGCGCCTGGACTTCGCCCATCTGGACCGTGTGGAGTACTATGACCTCAACCGCAAACACTGGCGCGTCGGCCCTCAGGATTTCCAGACCCCTTCAGGGTTGCGCCCGATCGCTGAACTCTGGCCGCCCGCCAAATATTCGCAAGGCTTCTACCTCGATTCCCACCTCGCCTCCTGTTATGATTTTTTGCAGTGCGTCCAGGAAAACAAGCCATCCCCCCTGAATTTTGAGACCGCCCTGGCTGCCCAGGAGATCTTGGAAGCCGCCTACCTCTCAGCCTCCCGTTCCGCTGAGCGCGTCGATCTGCCCCTGGATTAGCGTAAGATAGATTTGTTGAATCCCCCCTATAATTTCTATTCCTTTGCCATCGCCCTGCTTTTCAACTCTTGCGGCATCTTCTCGATCGCATAGCGTAGCGCCGTGCGCGGCATTTCAGCCTTGTGCTGCATCACGTATGCGAACACTGCCTGCAGATGCGCTTGGCTGGCAGCCTTCAGCATCCAGCCGTACCCTTTCTGCACCAGGTCGTCCTGATCCAGCAGTAAAATGTCAGCCAACTCGAAAATATCCTGCAGGAACTTGCCCCGCCGCGCCGGTACGATCAGCGTCACCGCCGCCGCCCGCCGTGTCCAGCGATTTAAGGAATTAGCCCATGCCTTCAAGTTTTTCAGGTGTTCCGGGTACATCTCCACCAAAGTGCCCACGGTGTGGTTGCACAGCGTGTCGCAGGTCGCCCAGTTGCTCACGTATTGCTGCACCCATTTCTCAAAGACCCTGAAGTCTTCCGGCTCGAAATGTGCGCGTATGGCATACGACCATTGGCAGGCGATGAAGGACTCTTCCAGGTAGCCTGATTTAAAAAGCTGCTCGCACAGTGCAAACACCTCCCTCTTCTCCATCGCCTTTATTTGCTGAAGGTATGCTTTGCCGATCCGGCTAACCTGCGCGGTCTTGACCCCATACAGCTTCACCTCTTCTTTGAAGAAGCGCTGCCCGCTCGCCCGCGTATGCTCATCAATGCTCATCTCGAGTTCCTGTCTGACTTCTTGAATGATGGATGTCATGTTTTAATCTCCCAGATTTATACCCTTGATATATAAGCTTTCAGAAAAATATTCTGCAGAATTTTCAGAATGATCTTTCAGCGCGCGAAGATTATAGTTCGGCCAGCGGCGGCAGATTGACCATTTCCAGAATGGCACGCACGCTCCAGGGCTTGTCAGCCAGATGCCCAGGCAGGAATTTCGGCAGGTGATCGCCTGAATAGCTGGCATTGATAGGATTTCCTTGCTCAATCAGGTTCACGCGCACCCAGACTGCGCTGCCTTCCAAAGCCGCATTGACCATGTCCGCTGCATGCTTATTGTGCCACCAAGCCGGTCCGCCATTCGGCCAACCCTCAGGATGGTAATATTCCGTGATCTGGCTGGCGTTCTCCGGCGGCTGGGCGTGATCCCATTCCGCTTGCAGCCTGAGGTAGTAGCCCCTGAAGCCGCCGATGAAGCGCACCGCTTCCCGCTCTGACCACCAGGCAGTGTTCTCGTCCGAAGCATCCTGCCAGAGCGCCAGCCGTCCGAACAATCTCTTTACGGTATTATATTTCGCCGTATCCCCTGCCAGAAAACGCGGGCCGTGGCAAGTGGTGAAACTGTCCGCCGGGCCTTCCCCGTCCACCAGGTATTTAATGGGTATTTCAGGGTGCCTTCCCGCACAGCCGGCTCCCATGCTGATGCCGTAGGATTGCGTCGCGATTCCCACATTGTCCGCGCTCACGTAGGGCAGTCCCAGAACGTGCTGCACCAAAGCGCACAAGCCGTCTTGCTGGCGGAAGCCATTGAAATCTTCCGCGCCCTCCGAGCGCAGGTCGTTCGGGGAATCATCCGCGCGTCCTTCTGCGTTGAATGTGACCACTACCATCCCCGACCCTGCCAGAGCTTCCACGTCCTTGCCGTACGCCAGCATCCTGCCCGGGTTGGTTCCGCCCGGCACCAGCACTACCGCCGGAAAACACGTCTCCGGGCTTTTTGCTGGGTCCGGCCGGCGGATGAGCCCGTAAATGGTATTGCCGGAGGGCGCCTGCAGGCTGAACGGTTCAACAATCGTCTCAAACGTTTCTGGGTCAGCCTGGGTTGGTGGAACATACGCCGTGCAGTCTGGCACCTGAGTGCTGACTATTGTTGCAGATGCAGCGGTTTGGCCGCTGGTTGTGATGGTCAAACACCCTAACGGTATGTACATCCCCGTAATCAAGGCTACTGCAATGAATTTTCTGTCCATTTCTACCCTCCGCAGATACAGGCGTTGAGAATATTATACATAAGTGCTGGATTTTGCCTGCTTGAAAATAAATCATTTCAATGAGAAGAAAAGAAAAGGGATATTTGTTGGCATGCTTTTTCCCCGCGAATTATCATTCCGATACAAGCTTATGAGCGTTTGCGGGTTTTTCTGTTGGAGCATTTGAAGATCATTTTCTTCTGTTCCAAGTTAAAATGTTTTTCCAATCCCCTATGCTGATGAATGCATCGATACCCCCATATAGGCCTTTTTGTGTTTTCCATGGTTTTTTACCCAGATATGGCGGTTTGTTAAGTTCCAATCATCCGATGCTCTGCATGATATCAAGATAATCTTAAGTTGGAAAAATCTTAAATACCCGCAAATCCATTTGGCTGTCTGCTATTTGAGAGCATAAAAACAAAAGAATATTTCTTTTCTCTGCTTATTGAAAGTACAATGGTTATACTAACTTGCGGGCACAACGCCAGGAGGTATTATATGAAGAACAAAATCAAGGGATTCATCTTCGGTATAGCCCTGTTCGCTTTTGGCGGCTTGATTTTATTGGTTGAACGCAAGACCGATTCGAGCGTCTCTGGTTTGATCGGCAGGCTGTATTGCGGAGAAAAATACCTGCAGCCTGTCAGCCAGGCGGCCAATGGAATGTGCGGCTTCAACATGGATATGATGGTTGGTATGCTGTGCTTTTTATTCATTTTGATCGGATTAATAATATCCCTCGTTGGGCTGTTAAGAATAAAAGTACAGAGAAAGAACAAATAAACTTCTTCAAGTTTTTAAAAGGGATTTTAATTCAGAGATTTCCGCATTGAGTAGATTTCTCTCTATTCTTTTAATGATACTAAAAAATAAAGAAAGCAAATGCTTGCTGGTTTAAAAATTTTGTTGGAACTCTGCCCGCTTTTTATCGAACTCATGACCAAGGGCTTTTTAGTCCATGAATAATCTTGATGATCTGACTTCCACTATACCTGTGATTTTTCATATTAGCTGCTTTTTCTAAAAAAATTATGTTTATCCCATGTTCATTTTCAGGGGAACTTTGATTAAACAACTTCGTGTAATATGTTTAAAAAGCGAACTCCGCATAAGTGATGCGGAGTTCGCATGGAGTTATTTTCCTACGGGTACTTTACTTCCAGATTATCAAAAGCTACTGATACAGGTCCTTCGTCGGTGTCATAGCGCGAGGCTTGCAAGGCGGAAGCGCCGCTGGTGAGACTTGTATCTTGGGTATTGATCAACGACTTGTCATTAACATAAAGTTCCAAATCACTGCCTGAACAGACCATCCGAATGCGATTGGTGATTCCTATACCCGCTTTTACAGCTGTGGATTCGGTCCAGTCAATGAGAGTTTCATATGTCCCGTTGACGTTCTTTCCCAACAGGTAATAACCCACACCGTCATCATCGAAGCTGTAGCTGAAGTCGTAAAAGTTATCTTCGTCAGTTATGCGGCATAAGGCTCCAAATGAAGCATTCGACAGCGCGCCTTCCTTTAGGGTGGCATCGAAAGATATATCCACATCGGATAATTGGATTGGCAAAGGTTTCCAAAACCAGGCATCCGGGTTATCAAAATTCATCAACAACTGTCCACCCTGAATCTGGTCGCTGTAACCAAAATCTGTTTTTTCGGTGACAAGGTTCCAGTTGTTGTTGGCTTTGTCGAACGATTCAGAAAACAGGACTCCGCTGGGAGCTTCCCATGCCAGCGCTTCCCGTACCACCAGATTGGAAAAACCCATAGAGACGGGACTGGTGTCATCTTTGTTGTTCAGGTTGGAAGCTGAACTCAAGCGGAAAGACCCTCCCGAAAGGGATGTGTCCACCACATCAGCAGCCAGTATACCGTTTATGAACAGGGTAATATGTCCCTCGCTACAGGCAACACGCATATTGTTGGTCGCGCCTATTGCTTGATCGATCAATCCAGAAGGAGTCCATCTGGCTAGATATGTCCACTCAGCTTTCAATTGTTTCTGGATGGAAAAGGTGCCGATGGGGCGAATCACTACCCAAATGTAATTCTGTTCATCCTTGTATTGGCACGCAATTCCATATATGCTATTTTCAGGAGCGCCATACATGAATTCGGTATCCACGGAAATGTCGATATCTTCTTCAGAGACAGGCGGAGTAAAAAATGTGTGATTCCAAATGTCAGGAATCAGTTGGCTTTCTACTTTTAATTTTCCATCCTCGATGACGCTCTCGCTATTCTCACCTGAGCCAACGTTCCAATTGTTCGAATTGTCAGCGAAATCTTCCTGGAAGATGATATCAGATTGCTCCGGTTCGTCGACGGTTTGGTCAGGCTCGTCGATGAACGTGCTAAAGGCAGTGAGCATCATGAGAGAGATAATCAATAGGACTGTAAATGCAAAAAAATGGGGTTTGCTATGCTTAGACTTCATTGAATGGATCTCCTTGTGTGGATAGATTTTGATAATGCAATTCCTCTAAGCCTGCCAACAGACAATGAATCCTGAGCATTCTGCGAAGAATTTAAATTCATTATAGATTTATGTTCATTTTGTTGTCAATCCTCCAATTTTTCCTGCAATTGGAGGATTCTTCTGTAATTTCTAATGAATATAGATGACGATATCCTTCAGAAGTTTAGCAAGGAAGAAAAGATGAGAACCATGATCTGTAATAATGATTGCCTTTCTCTATCTTCTCTTTGTCATATAATGGCTATGCGCAGTTTGGCGCCCTAAAAATGCCAAAACTGTCATCTTTTGTCAACTTCTGTCAACTTTCCTAACCCAAAATAACCCCTCTGCGTCATCTCGCTGGAGTGCTGCAAAGTCTTTTCTCTGCCGCTGAGCAAAATCGGGAGAGATTGCTTCAACTTGCTGCTGCAAGTTTCGCAATGACATCTTTAAATACGAATTGGCGAGGGCTTGCAAGGCTCCTGTGGAGCGTTGCAAGGTCTTTGTAGGACTCACGACCAAGGCTTATGGGCTTGCTAGCTGCCTGTGGCAGGTTGCAAGTCTCTGCCGCTGAGCTAAACTTTGAAAGGCTTGAGAGTTAAACAGAAGATGGCGAGGGTTTGCGGGGCTCCGGTGGAGCGCCGCAAGGTCTTTTTAGAACTCACGACCAAGTCTTTCGAACTTCCAGTGGAAGTTCGAAAGGTCTTTTATTAATGGGCTTTCGACTCTCCTGTGGAGAGTTGAAAGTCTCTGCCACGGGCTAATCGATGTTTTGCTGTTAAATGAGGAAAATGGCGAGGGCTTGCAAGGCTCCTGCGGAGCGTTGCAAGGTCTTTTTAGAACTCACAAACAGGGCTTATGGGCTTATGACCTTCCGGTGGAAGGTCATAAGGTCTTTTCGCTGCCATTGAGAAAAACTGGGAGAGATTGCTTCAACTTGCTGATGCATGTTTCGCAACGACAACTTTAAATAGGAAATGACGAAGCTGTGTTTTGCCTGCACTCGTCAGAGTGAACTCACGACCAAGTCTTTCGAACTTCCGGTGGAAGTTCGAAAGGTCTTTTATAAATGGGCTTTCGACTCTCCTGTGGAGAGTTGAAAGTCTCTGCCATGGGCTAATCGATGTTTTGCTGTTTAATGAGGAAAATGGCGAGGGTGAGATTTGAACTCACGACCAAGGGCTTATGAGTCCTATGC
>Ga0068714_10007112_pt1 | contig 11036 bp, 10 predicted proteins | sample MTBNYHSulfiMetaG_FD_62988 | JGI IMG/M metagenome (GOLD analysis project Ga0068714, IMG submission 62988) | Enrichment culture microbial communities from rom New York Harbor, USA that are MTBE-degrading - MTBE-NYH (New York Harbor Sulfidogenic)... | ecosystem: Environmental > Aquatic > Marine >... | reverse complement strand
AATGCCGCGCCCGATAACACGATCTTCAAAGGCGAGGTCTGGTACTTCACCACCGAGCCGTTTGCTTACGCGATCCAGAACATCGTTGCCACCAGCAACGGGATTTCCGAGCCAGGCGTGGGGCCGGAGAACACAGTTAACGGTTCCGGACTGAACGACGCCAACCAGCACTCGACCGTCAGCGATGACATGTGGCTGGCCAGTGCCCCCGAGGGCGAGGCCCTGTACGTCCAGTACGAATTCGATCGCGTCTACAAGCTCCATGAGCTTCTGGTCTGGAACTACAACGTGCAGTTCGAGATCATCCTCGGCTTCGGGCTCAAGGCCGTGACCGTCGAGTACTCCGAGAATGGGACCGACTGGACCGCCCTGGGCGATGTGGAGTTCGCCAAGGCGACCGCCAAGGACACGTACGTCTACAACACCGTGGTGGACCTCCAGGGTGTCCCGGCCAAGTACGCGCGTCTGACCGTCAACAGCGGATGGGGCATGATGGGCCAGTACGGCCTGAGCGAAGTCCGCTTCCTGTACATTCCCGCCCAAGCCCGCCAGCCGCAGCCGGCCGACGGCGCCACCGGCGCGGATGTGAACACGTCACTGAGCTGGCGGGCCGGCCGCGAGGCCGTCGAGCACGAAGTCTATCTCGGAACGGCCCCGGACGCCCTGACTCTGGCCGGGACGGTCGCCAGCGCCACGTTCGCTCCAGGCAATCTGGAGTTCGGCAACACCTACTACTGGCAGATCATCGAGGTCAATGAGGCCGACGCCGTGGCGGCGTGGGCCGGCGACGTGTGGAGCTTCACCGCCCAGGAATATGCCTGGATCGATGACTTCGAGAGCTACACCGATGACGTCGAATCCGGCCTGGCGATCTTCGACACCTGGCTCGACGGCTGGATCAACGATACGGGTTCAACCGTCGGCTATTTCGAAATGCCGTTTGCCGAGACATCCATCGTTCACAGCGGCAAACAGTCCATGCCGCTGGCGTACGACAACAGCGTCTCGCCGTTCTATTCCGAGGCGGAGCGCGAATTCGACGCCGCGCAAAACTGGACCGGCAACGGCGCCGACACGCTCGTGTTGCACGTGCGCGGCAATCCGCCCGTCTTCCTGGAGCGGGCCGACGGCACGATTCTCATGGGCAGCACCGGCGGCGACATCTGGGGTACGGCCGATGCCTTCCGCTTCGCCCACAAACGTCTCAGCGGCAACGGCTCCATCACGGCACGGGTCGACAGCATCTACAACACCAGCGGCTGGGCCAAAGGCGGCGTGATGATTCGCGAGAGCCTCGATCCGGGCTCGAAGCACGCCATGGTGGTGGTTACGCCTGGCAACGGTGTGGCTCTCCAGAACCGGCCGACCATGAATCAGGCCAGTCTGAGCGTCAATGAAGCGGGCCTAACGGCGCCGTACTGGGTGCGGTTGACGCGCACGGGCAACACGCTTACCGCTGAGCGCAGCGCCGACGGCGTCACGTGGGTGAGCATCACGGCCAATGCGGCGGCCTCCACCCTGACGATTTCGATGGCCAGCGACGTCTACATCGGCTTGGCGCTGGTCAGCAACAACGCCGGAGCCAGCCCGACGACCGCGGAATTCGCCAACGTCAGCACGACCGGCAACGTGACCGGGTCGTGGCAGACGGAAGACGTAGGTGGCGGCCAGCGGACCAGCAACGATCCGGCCCGGCTGTACGTGCGGATCGAGGACAGCGCGGGCAAGAGCGCGACGGTTACGAGTCCCGATGAGGAGACGGCGCTCAGTTTGATCTGGCAGGCGTGGGCGATCCCGTACAGCGAGCTGTCGGGTGTGAATCTGGGCCGGATCGAGAAGATGGTCATTGGGGTTGGCAGTGCGACCAGTCCGGCAGCCGGCGGCACTGGCCTGCTTTACATCGACGACATCGGCTTCGGCTCGCCTGTGGAATAGCAGGGTGTGCACCGCACACCGTTGCTCTTTGTTGGAATAAGACGAGGCCTGTCCCGAGGGACATCGGGACGGGCCTCGTTATTTTGGGCGAACTCGTGAACGCGTTCTGACGGAACGGTCTGGATCTATGGCGTTGCCTCGCCCGCGAAGTGCCAGACGATGTCGTAATCGGTCCATTGCTTGGGCTGCTTGGCAGCACCATCGTTGTCCTTCTGGTCCGGGCCGATACTGTACAGATCGAACCCGGTGCCATGTCGGCGGTACAGCAGACTGACCTGCGAGAAAGGATCGCGGACACCTTCCGGTTCGAGAGCGCCAAGGGTCTCAGGGAAGCCGCCGTGCGTGGCTCGGTACTGCAACAGGGCCAGCCCCGCGCGAGTGACGCGGACCTGTGCGATCCTTCGCAGATAGACCTCTTTGACGCGGCCCATGTTCGGCAGAAGGATGCGCGTAAGTACGTGGTACTCGGAAGGCTCTTTACCCATTGTCTCTATCTCGTTCGGGTCATAGGGTTGAGCGAATCGTTCGGCGTAGTCCTGCATGGCCCGCAGATAGGCGGCGCGATCGGCCAGGAACAACGGTTTGAAGGAGATCCCCAGAAACATCAGGCGAGCGATGATTCCAGGGATACGGCCTTCGTCCTGGATGTCGCCGAGGGCCGTCCGCAGTTTACTCTTGGGCAGGCCAAGAGTCTGCTCACCGAAGATCAACCGCTCGCCGTCTACGGCCCTGACCAGTGGTGTGAGGTCATCGTATTGACCGAGCAGGTCCTGGAAAATGCGGGAGGATTGCTCGGCGGGGGGGGCCGATTCGCAGAGCCTCTGGATTGTCGTGCACGCCAGCTCGATCTGTGCCGATCGGACAAGCTGGCTGACGAGCACCGGCTCGGCGCGCAGGGCGTCGGCGAATCTCGCCTGGGTGAGAACGGTGTCCCAGGCTTCCCCGGCCTGTCCATCTTTGGCCTGCAATAGTGCCTTGGCCCCGAGGATCCGCGCCAAGTCGCGCTGTTTCGCGAGGTGGTCCAGCGACATGGAAATGCCGGCGGTGTAGTCATTCTGGAAGCGGCACGAGGGACGTTGTGTTCCCTGCTTGACGATCGACAGCGCCCGGCCAATTATGTCCTGCCGAAGCAGGCTCTCCAACTCGGCCTGTTCATTCGGATCGAGGGGTTTGTCGCTGGATGTCCCTGCCAGGTTGCTCAGGTATTCCAGGAGATTCTTTTCGGGCGCCGGCTGGGCCTTGAGCAACAGCACGGCGCTCTCGTACAGCAGGGCCGCGTTTTCGGGGTCGGGCACAAGCGGCGGAATCACCTGGGCGATCTGTGTCGGCCGGCCGGCTTTCTCCAGAGCCGCATAGGCCCGGCGGAGTTTCGCGGCTGAAACTGCTACTGCCACGGCGTAGACGATGCCGAGAACTACGACGACAATCGCCACACCCGTCAGGATTCGTGTCGTTCTTTTGCGCATGAGAATACCCCTCTGATCTGTCCTCAAGAATACAAGTCGAAGTCCGGCCGGGTCGGGATCATCCGGCTTCGCCCTTCGATAGATGTCGACGACCTCATCTCGCCGTCCCCCAGGGTCTCACTCAGGATCTCGCGGAAGCGCTCGACGTGTCCGCGCAGGGCCGACGCATCGATGGCAGCCGGCTGTCTTCCTCGCACCCTCCGATGCGGCATCGCGACAGAGTGAGGCGATTCCAGAAACACTTCGAGCTCGAAAGGCTCCTGATACGCCGCCGCGATGTCGCCGGGCCGCCATGGCGGCACAGTGCGATCGCTATACCGGTCGGCCAGGGCGACGACGATTACCGCTGCGGCGGCTGAGGCGACGAGACGCCTCAGGAGGATACGTGCGGGAATGTCGATCGAATCCCTTCGCCAAACCTTCTGCGTCGCTTCGATGACGCGTGCCTTCAACGCATCCGAGGGACCGGGCAGGCGCGCCGCTTTCATCAAACGTTCGATCTTGTCTCGATCCAGGTCTGTTTCACTCATGCCAATCGCTCCTTCAACAGGATTCGCAGTCTTTCCATTCCGTAGCGGTATCGGCTGGCTGCGGTGTTGAGCGAGATGCCCAGGAGGCGGGCGATTTCCTGAAATGTCTTCTCTCGGTACACCTTCAATACCACCGCCTGACGCTGGGGCTCCGGCAGGCGGCTCAGGGCCACCTCCAGCAGTTCCACGACATCGCTGTGTTCCTGGGCGCCCGGCGATGCTTCCACCCAGGACTCTCTCGGGGCCTCGTCCTTTCCACTACGCCGACGCAGACGCATGTGCGAGACGGCCTCGTTGCGAGCGATTCGGTAGATATACGCGTCCAGATGACCGGCCCTGGCCAGCTTGCGGCGTTTGCCTGCGATTCGCACGAAGACGGTCTGGAGGACGTCTTCGGCATCGTGTCGGGAACAGAACTTCGCTACCAGGTACGCCAGCAGAATGTCAGCGTACCGCTGCCATATCAGCTCGACCGCAGCCGGGTCGTCCCGGCCCAGTGCCTCTCGTATCGCGTCATCGAGGCTGCGTTTGTCCAAGTTCTTTGTCCCCGACTCGGATGCCTGTTCTCACGATAAGACGCCCTGAACCCACGCGTTTTGTCTGCGTACAACAGAATCTTTCGTCTATCTTGACACGGGAAAGGACAGAAGGGAACATGTACCGACTGGATATGGCGACGTGTGTCTGGCCGAAGGTGCCCATGGATGGCTGAGAAAGGGAGACCCAAGACGATCTTGTTGAAACAGCCGGCCATGCGTCGCGTCCTGCTGGCCTTATTGCCCTGCGTGGCCGGGGCGATCTATTTCTTCGGTTGGCGGAGCTTTTTCCTGGTTGTTTGGGCTGCTGGTGTCGGCTTCGTGGTCGAACTGATCTTCACACGCCGGCGCAAAGAGCCGGTCAGCGAGGCCGTCTTTGTCACCACGACCCTGTTCGCCCTGGTCATGCCTGCGACGGTGCCTCTGCACGTGCTGACGATCGGCGTGGTGTTCGCTGTGATGTTCACCAAGGAGCTCTTTGGCGGTTTCGGCCGGAATGTCTTCAATCCTGCTTTGGCCGGCCGCTGCTTTGTCTACATCTGCTTTCCCGTGGCGCTCACGGCCACCTGGGCCCCGGCGGCCGACGGCCCTTGGGGCGCTCTGAACCTCTGGACTACGGCGGCGAGCCCCGACGCCGTCACGGGCGCCACACCGCTGGCTGATCTCAAGGCCGGCAAGATCGTCCTGGGCATGGACAAGGCGGCGAGCTTTGACATTCCCTTCGAGATCGAAGAAGGGCAGATCGCTCGGGTACACAAGAAAGCGTTGCTGCGGGCCCTGATCTTTGGAAGAATCAGCGGCACGATGGGGGTGACCAGCGCACTGCTCATCGCGATCGGCGGCCTCTATCTGTTCTGGAAGAAGACGGCCAACCGGACGATCATCGTGACTCTGATTGTCACGTACGGCCTGCTCAGTCAGATTCTCCATTCGTTCGGCGTGACGCCTGTGCCGGCGGCCTGGACCGCGGTGCTTGGCGGAGGCTTTCTGTTCGGCGCCTTTTTCATGGCCACCGATCCGGTCAGCTCGCCCAAAACGAACCTCGGCAGGGTCATCTACGCGATCATTATCGGCGTCTGCACCGTCGTGATCCGGAACTTCTCGATCTTCAACGGCGGCCTGATGTTCTCGATCCTGATCGGCAATATGTTCGCCCCCATCCTTGACTACGCGGTTCGGGCACGTCAAACGGCCAAGAAGGCTGGGGAGCGGGCGTGATGCGAGAGAAACGCTGGTTCCCCATCCTGTACATGTTTCTGGTGACGGCCTTTTTCAGCTCGATCATCATTGGGTTCGCGTCCGTGACGCGGGGACGGGTGGAGGCCAACGAGGAACTGGCCTTCGAGAGGGCTGTTCTGGAAGTTGTGCCCGGTGTGTCCGGCGCGAACCTGAGCAATGCGGAGGTTCACCCGCGGTTTGCGGAAATGGTCGAGGAACCCACAGCATCCTCCGGCGGCGCTTACCTCGTCAAGAGGGACGGTCATATTGTCGCCTACGCGCTACCCTTCTCCGGGCAGGGATTCTGGGCGCCCATCGGGGGCATCCTCGGCATCGAGGCGGACCGGAAGACCGTCACGGGAATCGCCTTCTACGAACAGAACGAGACACCCGGACTGGGCGCCGAGATCGTCAAGCCGCCGTTTCGCAACCAGTTCGAGGGCAAGGTGCTTGCCACCCAGGGCAAGCCCCTGGGCATGAAGCGCCCGGGAGCGGAATTGGACGACAGCACCGTCCACGCCATCACCGGCGCGACGCAGACCAGCACCCGGCTCGACGGGATCATCAACACCGCTCTGACCGAGTGGCAATCCAAAGTGGGCAAGGAGGGCACGCGATCATGACTCCTCCCGGAACTGAGTCCCAGACCAGGAAGATCATTCTGACCGGATTGTGGCGCGACAATCCGATCTTCAAGCAGGTGCTCGGCATCTGTAGCACGCTGGCCGTGACCAATCTGGTGCTGAACACCATCGTGATGTGCGTGGCGCTGGTGTTCACGGTTGCCCTGAGCTCCGCAAGCGTTTCGCTGCTGCGCTCGATCACTCCTCGCAACATCCGGATGATGGTCGAGACCCTGATCATCGCGTTCTACGTCATCATCGTGGATATCCTGCTGAAGGCGTATTGGCCCGAGATGAGCGCCAACCTCGGTCCTTACGTCGGCCTGATCATCACGAACTGCATCGTTATGGGCCGGTGCGAGGCGTTCGGCAACAGCAATCCGCCCGCTCGCGCGTTCCTCGACGGCGCCTTCAGCTCGCTGGGCTATTCCTTCATCCTGTTGATCATCGCGACGTTCCGCGAGGTGCTCGGGATGGGGACCTTCGCGGGGCTGGCGGTGCCGTTCTTCTCGGGGCCCGCGTGGGACAAGTGGATCATCATGGTGATGCCGCCGGGGGCCTTCTTCATGCTGGCCATCGTGATATGGGTGTTTCGATCGATCCAGATCAGACTGGAGGCGAAGACCAAATGAACCTTGGAGCAGAAATCTGGCAGGCGGTCACCGTGTGCGTCGCCGCGGTCTTCACCCAGAATATCCTGCTGGCCTACTTCCTGGGCCTGTGTCCCTTCATCGGGGTCTCGCGCGAGGTCAAGACCGCTTTCGGACTCGGGCTGGCGGTGATCTTCGTCATGACGGCCACCACGCTGCTGAACTGGCTGGCGTATCGTTACGTGCTCCAGCCCCTGGGGCTGGAGTTCTTCCGTTTCATCCTGTTCATCGTCATCATCGCGGCGTTCGTGCAGTTCGTGGAGATGGCCATCGAGCGATTTTCGCCGTTCCTTTACCAGCAGCTCGGGGTGTTCCTGCCGCTGATCACCGTCAACTGCGCGATCCTCGGCGCCTCGCTGTTCATGGTGATTCGCGACTACTCGTTCATCGTCACCATCGGCTATGGACTGGGCAGCGGCATCGGCTGGTTTCTGGCGATCATGGCGATGGCCGGCATCCGCCAGAGGCTGGCCAACGAGCGGATTCCCGCCGGATTGCAGGGGCCGGGAATCACGCTGATCATCGCCGGGCTGATGGCGCTGGCGTTCATCGGGTTCACAGGCGTGCTCCAGGGAAGATAGCGTCGCAGAGTTTTGTGCGAGAGGTTAATGATAGCGTCCACACTCATTGCAGTTCTCGTTGTCAGTCTCATCGCAGGGGCTCTGGCGGCTGTCCTGGTCGTTGCGGAATACTACCTGGCCAACTACGGTCCGTGTAAGATCACGGTCAACGACGAGAAGGAGCTCACGGTGCAGGGAGGCAAGGATCTGCTCGGGCTCCTGACGGCCGAAAAGCTGTTCATCCCCAGCGCCTGCGGCGGCCGCGCCACATGTGGACTCTGCAAGGTCAAGGTGCTCGAAGGGGCCGGCCCGATCCTGCCGACCGAAGAACCCTACCTGGACAAAGAAGAACGGGAGTCGAATACCCGGCTGGCTTGTCAAGTCAAGGTTCGCCGCGACGTGCGAATCGTGATCCCGAAGGAACTGCTGGCCATCCGGGAATACACCTGCTGCTGCGCGAAGATCGTCGACCTGACGCACGACATGAAGCTGTTCCGGCTGGAGTTGACCGACCCGGCCACCATCGACTACATTCCCGGCCAGTATGTGCAGTTGCGAACGCCTCCTTACGGCAAGAACCGCAGCGAGGTCTACCGCGCCTACTCGATCGCGTCCGATCCCGCTGAGAAAGGGATCGTCGAGCTGATCATCCGGCTCGTGCCCGGCGGAATCTGCACGACGTACTGTTTCGAGCACCTCAAGGAAGGCGACGAGGTGCGATTCAACGGTCCCTATGGGGACTTTCGGCTTTCGGAGTCCCCATCTCCGATCGTTTTCATCGCCGGGGGCTCGGGAATGGCGCCGATCAAGTGCATGCTCCACCACATGAAGAACACCACCAATCCACGTAACGCGGTGTACTTCTTCGGGGCCAATGCGGTCAAGGAGCTATGCCTGACCGATCTGATGCGGCAGTTCGAATCGGAGCTGGCCGGTTTTCGCTTCGTGCCGGTCGTCGCCTCGACGCAGGACCGTCCTGAATGGGATGGCGAAACGGGCTTGGTGACCGAGGCCGTGCAGAGGGGTTTGACCAATGCGTCGGAACACGAAGCCTATCTATGCGGCAGTCCGGGCATGATCGACGCCTGCATCAAGGTCCTGACGGGTCTGGGTATGCCCGAGACGAGCATCTTCTACGACAAGTTCGCGTAGGGGCGATTCCGATGGAGCTTGGCAGATGAAACAGTCGCCCGACATGCAGAAGCTGGAGCAGATACTCCGGTCGTCAACCCTCGTGGCCGGCGGCTTCATGGGCAGCGATTCGCGCAGCGTCGTCGACGTGATAGAAGCGGACGCTGCCGAGCTGTTCAGGCTGGGCGTCGCGCCGGGGCAACTCGGCGCCCGAATGACCGAGATCACGGAGGCCGCCGGGCGGGGGCTGGGGACCTGGGTCCGGATCGACGAGGTTCGCGAGGCCGTGATCGACGAGGCCCGCGGACAGATGGTTTGTCCCTGGCCGCACGAGGCGCGCTTCCGCAAGACCGTCACCACGGTCCGCCGGACGGACTCAGGCGAAACCGTCCGATGGTCCGACCTGAACGCCCATCTGATCGCCGTCCATGGCTTCTTCGAGGGCAGGGGGTCCACCTTCCGCATCGATCCGGCCCTCCTGGTTCGAGTCATCTTCTGACGATGCCCTGACTTAGGTCCTTGGCGGCCTTTGGGTCCTTCAGGACCCACGAAATGCCGCATGGGCTTCAAGCCTATCCTGCGGAGGTCTACCCCATCCGTGACTCTTTGTGTATGATGGGCGTGCGCCTGGACAATAGCCGAAACCGCCCGAGAGGTACCCTGATGCACCTGAACCGCGTCGTCTTTCATCCGGACACGTATCCGACCCGCGAACACTATCCGTTCAATCTCGACATCTTCCATCGGACCGCACAGATCGCTCTGGATCGCCCGGTGACCATGTTCGTCGGCGAGAACGGCACAGGCAAATCGACGCTGCTCGAAGCGATGGCTCGCAAGGCCGGCATCCACATCTGGCAGGAGCGCGGCCGAACACGCTTCCGGTACAATCCCTACGAGAACCAATTCCATCGGTGCATCTCCGTGGAGTGGGCCGACGGCTGGGTGCCCGGCTCGTTCTTCGGATCGTCGGTGTTCCAGGATTTCGCCCGGATACTGGACGAGTGGGCCGCCTCCGATCCGGGCCAGCTCGAATACTTCGGAGGCAAATCGCTGCTGACCCAGTCGCACGGCCAGTCGATCATGTCGTTCTTCAAGGCCCGCTACGGGATCAAGGGACTCTATCTGATGGACGAGCCCGAGACGGCGCTGTCGCCGGTGACGCAGATCGCGTTGCTGAAGCTGCTGGGCCGGATGGCGGCGGCCGGACATGCACAGTTCATCATCGCGACGCACTCGCCCATCCTGCTGGCCTGCCCCGGTGCGACCATCTACAGCTTCGACCGGACCCCCATCGAGCCCGTTGCCTACGAACGGACCCCGCACTATCAGACGTACAAAGACTTCATGAACGATCCGAAGAAGTACTGCGACGACCGATGATGAAGATTGTGGAGGACGTCTCGGATGGCTGGAAGGCGACACGATTTCAGAGTGGCGGCGGCCTGGTTGGCAGCTTGGGTGTTTCTGACAAGTATGTGCGGGGCGGCTGGCGACGGAACAATGGAGCGGATGCGTGCCAGCGACGACGGGATGCACTTCGTCGGTGCCGAATCGGGCCGGCGATTCGTGGCTTGGGGTGTCAACTACGATCACGACGCCGCCGGACGTCTGCTCGAAGACTACTGGCAGAGTGAATGGCTGACCGTCGTAGAGGACTTCGGCGAGATCAAGGCGCTCGGCGCCAACCTCGTCCGGATTCACTTGCAGGTCGCGCGATTCATGAACACGCCGCAGGAGCCTAATGATGCGTCTCTGGCGAGGCTGGCGGACCTCGTGAAGCTGGCCGAGCGAACGGGGCTCTATCTCGACGTCACCGGTCTGGGCTGCTACCACAAGAAGGATGTACCCGCCTGGTACGATGCGATGAACGAGGCGCAGCGATGGGACGTTCAGACGCGGTTCTGGGAGGCGGTCGCCAAGACGTGCGCCGGCAGCGACGCAATCTTCTGTTACGACCTGATGAACGAGCCGATCCTGCCCGGCGGCGACAAGGTCGAGACCGACTGGCTGGCAGGTGACTTTGCGGGCAAGCATTTCGTCCAGCGGATCACGCTCGACCTGGCCGGACGCAGCCGGGAGAAGGTGGCCAAAGCGTGGGTCGACCGGCTCGTCGCCGCCATCCGCAAGCACGATGGCCGGCACATGGTGACCGTTGGTGTGATCCCGTGGGCGATGACCTTCCCGAAGGCCAAACCCCTCTTCTATTCCAAGGAGGTCAGTGAGAACCTGGATTTCGTCAGCGTCCACGTGTACCCCAAGACGGGCGAGATCGGCAAAGCCCTGGCCGCGCTGGCGGTCTACGAGATCGGTAGACCTCTGGTGATCGAGGAGATGTTCCCGCTGAGCTGTAGCCTCAACGAGATGGACGCCTTCATCAATGGCTC
>Ga0068714_10007110_pt1 | contig 11040 bp, 9 predicted proteins | sample MTBNYHSulfiMetaG_FD_62988 | JGI IMG/M metagenome (GOLD analysis project Ga0068714, IMG submission 62988) | Enrichment culture microbial communities from rom New York Harbor, USA that are MTBE-degrading - MTBE-NYH (New York Harbor Sulfidogenic)... | ecosystem: Environmental > Aquatic > Marine >... | reverse complement strand
CGCATCGGTTCATCTTCTGTCCCCGACTCTGTCCCTATCGCTCCCCTTCCATGCTCCGCAAGCTTCCGCCTCACGCCGCACCGAGCCCCCCTCTGCGGCACGCGCTCATCCTACACAGGTCCCACCCGCCAGACAAGAGAATCTACGTGTCCACCATAGCCGGAAAGATGAATCAGGCCATGAAGACGCGATAAAGCAAACGCCCGTTCCGAAGGTCCCCTGCGTCGGCAGAACGGGTCGGAATCAGATGGAATCCATCGACAACAAGGGGGCGAATGATCGTAGGCCCCTGCTGCTGTTACCCCGAGTACCTCAGCGGCCTTGCCGCGCCTGTGGGAGAGGAAACCACCTTGATCGGTCGCATACCTCTCGTCCCAGGCTCGCCGAGCGGAATCATGCTCGCTATTGTCACCTTGAGCGAAGCGCAGCGAAATCGAAAGGTCTGGCCAGCGACTGGACGCGCTTCTGGTCTGCGACCAGATTTCTCGACTGCGCTCGAAATGACAGAGTCGTGGTTCGCCTATTTTCTTAGGAGCGCCGCCGAGGAGCCTGCCCTGAGCCTGCCGAAGGGGTCTGGCCATAGCTGCTGTGCGCTCCCGATCCCCGGGCGAACTTCTGCGCTGCGCCAAGGCTCCGGTCGAGATCACAGCAGCGGATGGAACCGCCCTCTTCCATTGGCGGACTGGGTCGATGTAGTTGTGCTCGAATCTCGGCGTGGGCGGCATCGGGGGAGTCGGGTCGATGCGTCCTTGAGCTGGGGCCGGTGGGGTTGGTAGAATTCGCGGTTGGTGTTCGGCTCGTTTGCGGCCGGGCCTTTTGAGGAGTACGGAATGCGAAGGGTCTTGCTGGGGGACAGATGCATGGACAGATGGCTCGGTGTCGCGGCGATGGTTCTGCTGGTGCTTGGCGGCGTGGCGGGCGCGCAGCAGTTCAGTTGGCAGAAGACCTACGCGACGGTCTCGCCGAGCGGGGACCTGGAGTGGTCGCCTGAGCCGTTCGCGTTCGAGAAAGGCGATTCGGTTCGCTACATCGACTACGAAGGCGGCGACGACTCCCACGACGGCCTGACGGGTGAGACGGCCTGGAAGCACCATCCGTGGGACCCCAAAGCATCGGCCCGCGCGCGGCAATGCCAAGGGATTCACACGTACGTGTTCAAACGGGGCGTGTACTATCGTGGCGTGATGAACGCGGTCGAATCGGGCCAGCCGGGAAACCCGATCCGCCTGACGAGCGACCCCGCCTGGGGGACGGGGCAAGCCGTCATCTCCGGCGGACACCGAATCAGCGGCCCGTGGCAGCAAGGGGCCGCCCACAAGGACATCCCCGAGCCTGACAAGGTCTGGCATGTCGATCTGGACTTCGCTCCACGCACCGTGTACCTCGTTCAACCGGCCAGGGATTTCGCCTCGGCGAACGACCGGATCACCCGCATTCCCCTGGCGCGGATGCCGAACTGGAAGGTGTCGGACCCGGAGGACGTCAAGAGCGAGTGGTGGCGCTGGGACAATCCGGGCCATCCCTATTTCAACCTGACGATGAAGTCGCAGGACGGACGCAAGACGCTGGACATGGGCAGGGACACGAAGCATATCACCGGCCCGAAAGAGCTGTACCTCGGCGCGATCATCTGGGCGGAGTTCGGCTGGGTGGATGGCACGCCGTACCCCGCGTACGTGGAAGGATTCGACGCGACGAAGAACGCGCTGGGCTTCGAGGGCTACCTGGGCAGCGCGATGTCGCGCATCATCAGCCGCAATCATCGGTACTATCTCGAAGACAAGCCGCACTACCTCGATGACCCCGAGGGCGAGTACTGGTTCGAGAAGAAAGGGACCGGCGGCAGGCTCTATATCATCCTGCCGAACGGACAGAACCCGAACACGGCCGTCATCGAGGCGGGCAAGGAGCCCACGCTGATCGACCTGACAGGACACCACGACATCGTCGTCAGCGGGCTGACGTTCCGCTTTGCGAACGTGGCATGGGACCTGATCGAGATCCCGTGGCTGTACTCGCAGAAATTCCGGCTCAAAAAGCACCTACACCCGGCCTGCGTGCGGGTCTGGGGCCCAGCGCACGACATCACCGTCGCGAACTGCACGTTCGAGCACATCAACAGCGGTGTGCTGATGAAGGCAGTCAACCCGGGCGACCGCATCGACCGCATTGTGGTGCGCGACTGCGAATTCCACGAGACCGACCACCACGGCGTCAGCATCGAGGAGGGGCTGCTCTGGGGAGACACCACGCCGGACCGCGCGGGCCATCTGTTCGACGTGAAGATCCTGCGGAATTCGCTGCACGAGACGGGCCTGCGGTCCCCGCGCGTGGGAGCGACCAACGCGATCAATGTCGTCAACGCCGAGACTCTGGAGGTCGCCGGTAACATCGTGTCACGGGCCTGGCATGCGGGAATCAACGTCCACGGGTCGAAGATCAGCAGCAACGTCCGGGATTGTCCTCTGACGCGCATCCTCATCCACCAGAACGAGGTCACCGACTCGATCCGGACCGGCGACGACTGCGGCAACATCGAGACCTGGCAAGGCGGCAGCGCGTACGTATACAACAACGTCTCGGGCAATCCGGGCGGGTTCCGCTACGATCATTGGGCAGCGGACCAGACCTCCAAGACGCCCGGCGGCGCGCGGTTCGGCATGGCGTACTATCTCGACGGCGCCTTCAAGAATTACTATTTCAACAACATCGGCTGGGGATTGAGCAACGACATCCGCAGCCCGCACGGCGCCACGACCATGTTCCAGGAGATCATCAGCTATCAGAATATGTTCTTCAACAACACCGCGTACTGCTTCGTGAAAGGCACGCGGCGCCAGGCGCCACAGGCGGGACGCGACAAGTTCCTGGGCAACATCTGGGACGGGATCAGCGACTGGGTGTTCTGGCACACGACGCCCGCGAAGACGCCGCAGGACGGCAACGAACGCGACGCCGGAAAGGTCGAGAAGAATTACGCGCTGGAGACGAACGCGTTTGCCGGCAACGTCTTTCACGACATCACGGGCAACTACGGCTCGTTCAAGTCCTCGGGCCAGTGGCATCGCACGTTCGAAGAATGCCGGCGGGCGCTGGACGAAGTCGGGTCGATCGCCTCGGACCTGGGCGTCGTCGCGGACAGGCCCGTCCTGAGAGACCCGGCGAACAGGGACTTTCGCCTGACGGACGATTCACCCGCGTGCGAACGCGGCGCCAAATGCTTCGTGCCCTGGTCGCTGTACGCGGTGGTGGGCGAGTGGAACTTCTATCCGGCGGGCAACAATCCGACCCGGATCCTCGATGAGCACTGGTACATGACGCCCTACTACTACGTCCGGGACAGCTACCATCAGCAGCCGATGTTTCCGCTGACCGGCGTGAATGTCACGAAGGACAACTACGTCGACGGCCCGCTGGAAGACTGGACGCAAGGAGCGTGCACGTTCAACGGCGAGAATCAATACGCATTCTGTTCGAACGACACGCTGAACCGGACGCTGACGATCCCGATTCGCTTCCGATGGGACCAGAACGGCCAGAAGGAGGACCGGCCGGTTTGCGGCAGGAATTTCAAAAGCCCCCAGGTCTGGGACTCCAACTTCTGCATCGAAACGTATTTCCAGACCGAATCGAAGGACGCGGTGCTGGTGCAGAAGATGGCGGATCACGGCTATGCGTTGACCCTTGACGAAACGGGCAGACTGCTCTTCGCGGTCCGCGCGCCCGGCGCTTCGGCGGAGTTGAGAAGCAGCGCACCACTCAACAACGGGAAATGGCATCACGTGATCGCGGAGGCTGACCGCGCGGCGCAGAGGCTCACGATCTACATCGACGGCCGGGTGGATTCGACCGGCCCCGGAATCGGGAGCGTCTCAGTCGACAATGACGGTGACCTGTTCGTCTGCGGCACGCCGAATGGCCGATGCCTGAAGGGGACCGTCGAATTCCTGCGGATCTCGCTAGGAACGCTCCAGGACGCCAAGACCAGCATCGAAGAGCTGTATGCGTGGCAGTTTGACGGGCCCTTCCTGCGTGATTTCACAGGACGCCAGCCGAAAGGCAGGCGAGACGCCGGAGCGCTCGAACTGCTCGACTGACCTGGATCGCGGCCCGGCGCGCGGTTCGTCGTATCTGCCGGAATCTCCCCGATGCGGCCGCCACCCGCTGCTTGTAGTGACGCCGTAAGGCGTCATGATCTGTGCCCTGCGCGAATCGGGGCTTCCCTTCCGAGAGGGATGGGCGTATAATCGCCGCTTCGCTGTGGCAAGGGGTGGGGCCGGGCGATGGAAACAACACAGGAACGAACGATGGGTTACTTTCGCGACAATGTGGAGCGGATCGCGGGCTATACGCCGGGCTTCCAGCCCAAGGCGACGGACGTGGTCAAGCTCAACACCAATGAGAATCCCTATCCGCCTTCGCCCGAGGTGACGAAGGCGCTCGCGGGCATCCGGACCGAGCAGCTTCGGCGCTATCCCGACCCGCTCGGGAACGCCTTCCGCGAGGCCGCCGCAGGCGTCCACGGCGTCGCGCCCGAGAACATCATGTGCTGCAACGGCGGCGACGACCTGCTGTCGATCGCGATCCGGGCGTTTTGCGACATAGGCCGGCCGGTCGCTTATCCGATCCCCACGTACACGCTCTATCCGGTCCTGGCGAACCTGGAGGACTGTCCGGCGATCGAAATCCCGTTCGACGCACAATTCAACCTGCCGGCAGCCCTGGTCAAGACCGGCGCCGCGCTGACCATCGTCTGCAATCCGAACGCGCCGACGGGGACATGCGTCCCGGTCGAGGAGCTGGCGTCACTGGCCGACGAGCTGACGGGCGTGCTGCTGATCGACGAGGCGTACGTAGACTTCGCCGATCGCAACTGTATCGAGCTGGTGCGGGAATTCGACAACGTGATCCTGCTGCGGTCGCTGAGCAAAGGGTATTCGCTGGCGGGACTGCGCTTCGGCTACGCCATCGCCCACGCCGACCTGATCGCGGGTCTGATCAAGGTCAAGGACTCGTACAATGTCGACGCCGTCGCGATCGCGCTGGCCACGGCGGCGATCCAGGATCAGACGTATTTCAAGGCGAACGCCGCGAAGGTCCGGGCGGACCGCGCGATTCTCACCGAGCAACTGATCGCGCTGGGCTTCGGCGTTCTGCCCAGCTCGACGAATTTCGTCCTGGCAACGGTAGAGGCGAAACATCTTTCGCCCGTACCATCGGCGGCGCAGATTCACGAAGAACTGGCCAAACGGGACATCTACGTTCGCTATTTCAACGTCCCGGGGCTGGACGACAAACTGCGCATCTCGGTCGGCACGAAGCAGCAGAACCAAAAGCTATTGACCGCCTTGCGAGAAATCCTGGGATAAACCAACAGGGGACAGATCAAAATGCAAAAAGCAAAGAGCAAGATGGCGGAATCCCGATGGTCATCGGGATAACTTCCTTACTTTTGATCTTTGATTCTTGGTCTTTGCATTTTCGAGGCCAGCGGCCTCGGCAATTAGGATGCTTGTGATGGAACCACGGACCGCAGAGATTCATCGCCAGACGAACGAGACCGACATCACCTGCCAGTTGAACCTGGACGGGATGGGCCGCTACGAGATCGACACGGGCGTCGGCTTTCTCGACCACATGCTGACGCACGTGAGCAAGCACAGCCGGATCGATCTGACCCTCAAGGCCAAAGGCGACCTGCACATCGACGCGCACCACACGGTCGAAGACGTCGGCATCTGCCTGGGCCAATGCCTGCTGGAGGCGCTGGGCGACAAGAAAGGCATCGCCCGGTACGGCCACAGTTCCGTTCCGATGGAGGATGCGCTGGCCAATGTCGCGCTGGATCTGTCGGGCCGGCCGGCGTGCGTCTACAACGCCGAGTACCGCTGCGAAAAGATCGGCGATTTCGACGTCGAGTGCATCGAGGAGATGCTGCGGGCGTTCTCCAACGCGGGCAAGTTCAACCTGCACGTGAACGTCCCGTACGGCACGAACGCCCATCACATCGCCGAGGCGATCTTCAAGGGCCTGGGCCAGGCGCTGGCGGCGGCGGTGCGCATCGTCGGCACGGAAATCCCCAGCACGAAAGGGCAACTGTGATCGATGAACTCAAACCGGCGGAATACCGGATCGGGATCGGCACCGACATCCATCGCCTGGTGCCGGATCGGCGGCTGATGCTCGGGGGCGTTTATATCCCCTATCCGGCCGGACTGCTGGGTCACAGCGATGGGGACGTCGCGCTGCACGCGGTCATCGACGCCCTGCTCGGCGCCGCCGGACTGGGGGACATCGGGACCCTGTTCCCCGATACCGACATGCAATGGAAGGACGCCGACAGCAAGATGTTCCTGTACGCGGTCAAGGAGCAGCTCGAAAAGAAGGGCTGGGAGGTCGTCAATGTGGACCTGACGATCCACACCGAGGCGCCGAAACTCGGGCCGCTCAAGGGCCAGATCCGACGCTGCATCGCGGGCCTCTTGGGCATCGACTTCAGCTCGACCAACGTCAAAGCCAAGACCAACGAGGGCCTCGGCGAGATTGGCGCCGGCGAGGCCATGGCCGCCACCGCCATCGCCCTGCTCCGCAAGAAACCCCGCCGGGGGTTGTGACGACGGTCTTCCGCAAAAGCCCGCCTGTCCTACGAGCCGGCAGACCTGTTGTCTCAATCCGGCACCGGGTCATCGCCTGAAGGTCGCGCATCCGCATCTCTGCGAAGCCCACAGGGTCCGAAGACCTCGATGTCGTCTTCATTTGGCCATGAATCGGCGACCGTGTACCCTTCGAGGCACGAAAGGTATCCGGCGGCGGTGTGGAGCATAAAGAAGACCCAGCCGTCGGGATCCGACTTCGCGCGGGCACCTACCCCATGGAACAGCGCATCGTGCAGCTCCTTTGTATTCGGCATAGGCGGCACGGACGAGGGCACGGAGATCTTCGCGTAGAAGCCTACGCCTGTATAGTCCTGCTCCAGAACTGAGGCGGCGGCGAACTGTTCGCGCAACACCTCCATCCCGTCCACCGGCTTGGACAGGATCGCCTCGATGGCCGCTCTCTCCAACTTGCTGAAGTCCATATCCCCTCGTTGTAAGCCGCCCAACAAGGCGGCGGCGCCATCGGCCGCACACACATACTATCCGCCGATTCCCCATATCACAAGCTCCGCGCATCCAGTCTGCCGCGGGACAGGCCCGTCAAGTTCACGCCGCATGGGCAGGGAACTTGCACATCCTGCAAAGCCGGTGCCCTTGCGTGAAGGCACTGTCCCCAAGGCCGGCGACAATGGCGGCGATTCCTCATGGGCTGCACGAGCGTTGACCGAAGCGGGCTGCGGCGGTAGAATGCGGCGGTGCTCGCTGGTGTGGCAGGGCTCTCGGCTGAGGTGGTCTGACGACATCTTGAGGTAGAGAGATCGCTCCAGAGTCCGAACGGCGTGCTGGCGGACGGGTGTCAATCCATTCGTCCGCAGAGAAACCGACAGAGGGGAACGATATGGCTCTGCAATTGTACAATAGTCTGACGAGGCGGAAGGAAGAGTTCACGCCGCTGGAGAAGGGTCGGGTCGGGATCTACGTCTGCGGGCCGACCGTGTACGGACACGCGCATCTGGGCCACGCCAAGAGCTACGTCAGCTTCGACGTGCTCGTGCGGTACCTCCGCTACCTCGGCTACAACGTCACCTACGTTCAGAACATCACAGACGTGGGGCATTTGACCGACGATGCAGACGAGGGTGAGGACAAGATCGCCAAGGCGGCGGCCAAAGAGCGGAAGCACCCGATGGCGGTGGCCGAGTTCTACACGCACAGCTTCTTCGAGGACATGGACCAGCTCAACTGCGTCCGCCCCGACATCAGCCCGCGCGCCAGCGGCCACGTCATCGAGCAGATCGAGCTGGTCCGCACGCTGCTGGCCAAGGGCCACGCCTACGAGGTCAACGGGTCAGTCTACTTCGACGTCGCCAGCTACAAGGAGTACGGCAAGCTCTCCGGGCGCAACATCGAGGAGATGGTGGCCGGGGCCCGCGTCGAGCCGTCGCCCGACAAGCGGAACCCCGTCGACTTCGCCCTGTGGAAGAAGGCCGAGCCCAACCACATCATGCAGTGGCCCAGCCCCTGGGGGATGGGCTATCCCGGTTGGCATCTCGAATGCTCGGTGATGGCCATGAAATACCTCGGCAAGACCATCGACATCCACGGTGGCGGCCTGGAGAACCAGTTCCCGCACCACGAGTGCGAGATCGCCCAGTCCGAGGCCGCCAACAACGCGCCCTTTGTGCGCTTCTGGCTGCACAATAATATGGTCACAGTGGACGGCCAGAAGATGGGCAAGAGTCTGAACAACTTCATCACGCTCAAGCAGGCCTTCACCGGCTCGCACGAGCGGCTGACCCGCTACTACGAGCCGCTGGCGATTCGGCAACTGGTGCTCAACAGCCATTACCGCAGCCCGCTGGATTTCTCCGACGCGGCGCTGTACGCCGCCAACAGCGGATACCAGAGAATCGCCGAGACCGTCAAAGACCTGCGGAAGCGACTGAAAGCCGCGCCCGAGGGACCGATGGACGAGGACGTCGCCGGCCAGCTTGAGGCGCTCAAGACGCGATTCGAAGAGGCCATGAACGACGACCTCAACACGTCGGTGGCCCTGTCGGTCCTGTTCGATCTGGTCCGAGTGACGAATACACTGGCCGCCAGTGGCGTCGCGACGCGTCAGACGCTCGGCGCGGTGGACGATCTGTTCACCCGCCTCGGGGGCGATGTGCTGGGCGTCGTCAGGAGTGAATACGCCGAGACCGCCGGCGGCAGCGACGAGGCCGTTGGCAAGCTGGTCTCGATCCTGATCGAGCAGCGGGCCGCGGCTCGCAAGAACAAGGACTTCACCACCGCCGACGCGGTTCGCAAGCGACTCGACGAGGCAGGCATCGTGCTCGAAGACACGCCGGAAGGCACACAGTGGAGATGGAAATGAGGATCCTCGGCATCGATCCCGGCTTGCAGGTCTGCGGCTACGCCTGCATCGACACGGACGGCGACCGGGACACCATCGTCGAGGCGGGCGTCCTTCGCACCGACGGTGAGCTTCCCATCGAGCGCCGGCTCAATCAGATCGCCGAGGACGTAGAGACGCTGCTGGAGCGGTTCGGCCCGGAGGTCGTCGCAGTCGAGCAGTTGTACGCCCACTACGCCCACCCGCGTACCGCGATCCTAATGGGCCACGCGCGAGGCGTGATCCTCCAGAAGAGCGCCGCCGCCGGCGTCGAGGTCAAGAGCTTCAGCGCCACGCGGATCAAGAAGTCGCTGACGGGAAGCGGCCGGGCCTCGAAAGAGCAGATGCAGCGGACGATTCAGACCGTCATGGCGCTGCCCGAGTTGCCCACGCCGGCCGACGTCGCCGACGCGATGGCGATTGCATTGTGCTGTGGCAATGCGCTAGCGCGGGAGAGCAGATAGGACCAACAGGACCTAAGGGACCCAAGGGACTCATGCGAGTATGATCGCGAGGATTGAAGGGAAACTGCTGAAGGTGGACACCGAGACGGCGATGGTGCAGGTCGGGCCGGTCGCCTACGAGGTCATGCTGCCGGGCTACTGCGTGGGCATCCTGTCGGAGCAGATCGGCGCCGACGTCGCGCTGTGCACGATGGAATACTACGAAGGCACGCTGGGCGGCGGCAATTTGATCCCGCGCATGATCGGATTCCTCAGCTCCGCCGAGCGGGATTTCTTTACCGAGTTCACCAGCGTCAAAGGCATGGGCATCAAGAAAGGCCTTCGCGCCCTGAGCATGCCCATCGGCCAGATCGCCGACGCCATCGAGAATGGCGACGAGAGGATGCTGACCGGCCTGCCGGGGATCGGCAAACGCATGGCCCAGTTGATCGTCGCCGAGCTGAAGGGCAAGCTGCTCTCGTTTGCCGAAGGGGCCCAGCCGGCCAAGGCCCAGCCTAAATTCCGGGCATTCCAGAGCGAGGCGCTGGAGATCCTCGTCGCCTGGGGCGAGAAGCGCAACGAGGCGATGGAGCTGATCGAGTTGGCCTGCCAGCGCCACCCCGACGTCGCCACCGCCGAAGCTCTCGTCCCCCTCGTCTACCGCCTCAAACAAGGCATCGAGGCATAGAGGCGGCCCCTCTCGGGAGTAACGCGCCCCACCGAAATGAGGATAATGCCCCTCGAAAGCACAAAGAAATAGCATGCCGCGAGGTTACAGCGTTCAACTAAGACTTAAGGGTAGCAGCCTTGTGTCCTTGGTCTTCTCTTATTCGTACTGTAGGGCCGTCTTCGGGTCGACTCGGAGCGCCCGGCGAGCAGGGATATACGTGGCCAGCAATGAAGTCGCTGTGAGCACAACCACGGTGACAACGATGCTCACCAGATCAATGGTACTGATGCCCTGGAGCGCGCTGCGAATCACCCGCGTCATGACGATCGCCAGCAGCGCGCCGACCAACAGCCCTGCGCACGTCGATATGGCGCCCTGACGCAGCACCAGGGTCAGAATGTCCCGCCGGGTGGCGCCCAACGCCATGCGGATGCCAATCTCGGGGGTCCGCGAAGCAACCATATGGCTCTTGACGGCATACAGGCCCAGGCCGGCCAGGAACAGGGCCATGGCCCCGAACATCACGGCCAGTCGGGCAACGACTCGCGTGAACAATACGGTGGGATGATTGCGGTGCCGGTCCGCCAGAGACGCGACCGCAAGGACCGGCAGACGAGGATCGATCTTTCGAATCCGTTCACCGATGGTTCGCACGAGGGCGGCCTCGGCTCCCGAGGCTGTACTTCTGGCTCGCAGATGAATGGATGCGGGCATGTGGTGGGCTTTGATTGGCTCATAGATGAGGGGTTGGACTTGGCCATTGCCCCAAACGCTCCGCAGGTTCGGTACGATTCCAACTACTCGGCGGGGCGAGGATAACCCGTCATCGCCATACTGGATGAGGCAGCCAAGGGCACTGCTATCCGGCCGGAGCTTGCGGGCCAGAAGCTCATCGATGATCACGACTTCCTCTGCATCGGGGGCACTGTCGAGAGG
>Ga0068714_10007109_pt1 | contig 11041 bp, 11 predicted proteins | sample MTBNYHSulfiMetaG_FD_62988 | JGI IMG/M metagenome (GOLD analysis project Ga0068714, IMG submission 62988) | Enrichment culture microbial communities from rom New York Harbor, USA that are MTBE-degrading - MTBE-NYH (New York Harbor Sulfidogenic)... | ecosystem: Environmental > Aquatic > Marine >... | reverse complement strand
TGCAAAATTGAGCAGACGGGCTACGACCACCATGCAGACGGTTGAAGCTCGGTGCGGAGTATTCAAAGCCAGAACGCGGGTGGCAAGAGCTAAAGTCACCCTTCATGTCGAGGCTCTTTCGATGCCTCGGACAGAACTATCCGATATTGTAACAAAAAAAGGGGGTTGACCATGACTTCTTGGACAGAAGATGCCATTCGTGAAACGATTCGCAAGACGATTCTCTTTGAGGGGTTGGAACTTGATGGATTGGGAGTGAAGTTAGAAGATTTGGAATGGGATACGATGTTGCTTTCTGAGAAGGGTTTGGCTCTGGATTCCATTGATGCCCTGGAAATTGTCGTTGCGGTGCAGAAGAATTTCGGTTTGTCCATTCCCGACCTTGACACTGATTTTTTTGAAACAAATCTGCAAACGGTGGGAACCCTTGTAGATTATGTGACGACAGCCCTCAATATTGCCAGTCAAACCGCATAGTGAGGGCTCAGACATGGTAGAAACTTCGACGAAAACAGCACAAAAATCCGAGACGACTAAGGACGAACGAACCGTGCTCATTACTGGTACTGCGCATTATCTTCCAGGGAAGCCTGTCGAGACAGAGATGCTCGCGGACCAGTGGCCGGAACTTCCTGTTAATACGGCGATGCGGTATTTCGGCGTCGAACAACGGCACTTGGTCATAGATCCGCGCACAGGCGAACGCGGGACAGTGCAAGTCAAGGGGGTTGAAGTGCCCTTAGGCACAACTGAAATGGCGGCGCAGGCATCACTGGAAGCCATGGAGGCAGCCGGCGTGGCCGTGGAGGAATTGGATATGTTAATAACCAACAGTACCACTCCAGATGCAGCACTTCCTTCTTTAACTTTATTGCTACAGAGACGTTTGGGTTTGGGTACCGTTCAAATCGTCGATCTGCGCGGGGGGTGTGCCGCCGGTATTCAGGGGCTTGCAATCGCTGCCATGATGGTGCGCAGCGGGCAGGCAAAAACAGTGCTCTTGGCAGGATCAGAATGCACGTCTCCCTTCTACTTCCGTAGGTTGCAGATGGTGAGGAAGTCTGCAGGCATGAATGAAGTCCTTAATGGATTGCTGTTCGCAGACGGGGCGGGCGCCATTATAGTACAGGACGCACACGCCGCCCATCCGGAAGCGGAGTGCGCACTGCGTGTGGGTTACAGCGGCACCCGTTCCTGCTTCCCGCAAGAGAAGGCCGGGTTTGAACTTCATCAGGAACCCGGTGGCGGTGTTAAAACTTGTCATGACCATCGAGCCATACGGCGCACTCTCCCCCGCGTGGTAGCCCGAGCCTATGAAGAACTTGCCCAATTCGGCTCAAATGATTCAGGCGGGTATGATCTTCTCATTATTCCTCAAGTCAACCGATCGATGATCGAAATCGTTACTGGCAGGGCCGACACGATGGATGGGCGACTGTTTTATATAGGCCATGAGACTGGAAATGTGCCTGCGGCTGGCATGATGATGGCTCTGGATATCGCCCGCCGAAGAAAACGTTTTCCGCCACGGGGTCGTATTGGCGTGATATCGGTGGAAACCACGTCGTGGATGTTCGCGGTGGCGGAGTTGAGCGTCGGTAAGAACAAGCAGCTTGGAGGAGAAAGACAAATCCTGGAGGCATTCGATTGAGGACTTTGAGCTGTGTAATCATTGACGGCGACGGTCCAGGGAAAACAGCCTGCCATCTAGTCACGGAGCTGGAGCGTCGGGGCCATGGGGCGGCGATGCTCGGGAGCGATCTGGATAGAGCGGATTTTATCAATCTGGCACATCGTGTGAGTCCTCAAAGGATCGTATTCGCGCCATCGGCTCGAAACGAGTGCGATGCGTTGGACTTTGATCTTGCCGGGCTGGCTCCAAAGCGCTTGGCTCCCATGGTGGCGGATGGAATAGGGCGCTTCCTGAGGCTGATTCAGGCTGCAATTCATACCCTGATAAGAAACGGCGGTGGACAGATTTGGGTGGTCGACTGGGATGACACATTCGAATATCACCTTCCGATGCCATGCTCTCCTATGCAGGCGGAAGCAAGGGCAGCAGCGGTTCGGTCCGTGGCCAAAGAGTGTGCCGGCCTGGGCATAAAGATAAACAGCCTTTCGATTCAGCCTGTAGCCGAGATGTTCCCGCCGGAGCAGTTTCGTGACGCGCGCAACGATCTCAAGACCTATGCTTGGCGTTACAAACCGTTGTCCTGTGGGGTCTTGGCGGCTCAACTCTCCGATTTCCTGGAGCGGTCGGATCTGCCGATGGCGGGTGCATTCATTTCCCTGGGTATGGGTGTGTGCCAAGGACATCTGGTTCAATAGACACTATGAGGAGCATGGAGCAAATACCATAATGCTGAAAGGGAAAGTTTGTTTAGTCACAGGTGGCACAAAGGGCATCGGGAGAGCTATCAGCCAGGAACTCGTCAAACAGGGCGCGCAAGTTGTCGTCAGCTACCGAAATGATCGAGGTGCTGCCGAGAGGGCCTTGAAAAAATTTTTCAACCTGGGCGGTGAGGTCATATCGATTCGCAGCAACCTGGCCGATCCGGTCGAAACCGAGGCTTTGATCGGGTGCGTCATTGAACATTTCGGAAGGCTGGATGTTTTGATTAACAATGCGGGGGTAACTGTCGATGGAGCTTTTGCGAGTATGGCGGCTGATGACATGGAAAGAGTCATAAATACCAATCTGGTTGGCACGACAAGGCTGTGTATGCTGGCGGCACCTCATCTGGTAGCCGCTCAAGGGTCCATTCTCATGGTATCTTCATTGGCTTCGGTGAGCGGGAAGGAAGGTCAGGTTCCCTATGCCGCAAGCAAAGGAGGTCTCAATGGGCTCACACGACTTTTGGCACGTCGTCTCGGGGGCTGTGGCGTAAGGGTCAACGCTGTGGCCCCCGGGTTTATACGAACGGATATGGTGAAAAGCCTGCCCGAAAGTAATTACGAGCATATCCTTCGTGCTACGTCGCTTGGCCGCATGGGTGAACCCGAAGAAGTGGCTGGAGCTGCGGTGTTTCTGATCGGGCCGGCCGCTTCTTATATAAACGGCATGATTCTGCGCATTGACGGAGGATTTCACCGATGAAACCGACTGCGATCTCACCTGAGCGGGCAGGGTGCCGTGCGGTCATTACAGGCTTTGGGATCAGCACCCCGCTTTCACGGACGGCTGAAGGCCTTCTGGAGTGCATCCTATCGGGACGAAGTTCCTTAAGCCCGGTGACTCGATTCGAATGCAGCGAGTTCACAAGTCGGATAGCATCAGCTTTTCCGCCAGAAAGTGATGTCACCTTTAACGATCCATACATCCGACGAGACTGGATGGATCGATCGGCCTGGTATTTTATAGAGGCATTGCGTGAGGCGATTGGCAGGTCCGGCCTGGATCCAGCCTGCTGTGATCGTACACGGATGGCAGTGGTCCTTGGATCCTCTCACGCCGGGATGGTGACCACGGAAAATGCCTATCGTGCCTATCTGAACGGAGCACTGAGCGGCTTTTCCAGACTCAGGCTGACGGCTATTCCCGTGAGCCATCCGGCATCGGTCGCAGCGAGGGCCCTGGGCGCTCTGGGGCCTAGGATCACTATCAGTTCGGCCTGTGCATCTTCCACCGCTGCAATCGGCTATTCGCTGGATCTCATTCGGGCCGGGCGTGCCCAGGTTGTTATAGCAGGGGGCACAGATACCGTATCTCGAACTTTGATGGCGGGGTTCAATGCCTTGCGTTCTTTGAGCGGAGAGCCATGCGCGCCTTTCAGCACCCCATCAGGCATCAATCTTGGCGAAGGGGCAGGAGTGCTGGTTATCGAGCGGCTTGACCATGCACTGGATCGCGGTGCGTTCTGTGAGGCTGAGATCCTGGGCTATGGACTATCAGGAGATGCACACCACGCCACCGCCCCCGAGCAGACAGGTGACGGAGTGCGCAGGGTTCTGAAGGAGGCTTTGAAGGATGCCGGGCTTTCATCCGAAAAAATCGACTATCTCTCTGCTCATGGTACCGGCACCGATGCAAACGATATCGCTGAGAGCCGAGGCACGGCATCGGTCTTTGGAAGATCAGTGCCGCTGTCATCTTGCAAGTCGTTCCTTGGCCATACCCTCGGGGCAAGCGGCGTCATTGAGACCATCGTTACCCTGCTGGCCGCAAGCCGCGGCATGTTGCCGCCTACAGCAAACTTCGTCGGTTTGCGAAAGCACTGTGAAGATCTGGACTACGTGCCGGCAACGCCCAGGCCCGGTCGTATACGTCGCCTGGTTTGCAATAACTATGGATTCGGGGGCAATAATGCCTCGGTTGTACTTGACCGGCGCTGCCCGGCCGAGTCGCCAACCGCAGTTGCTAAGGGCTACCCGGCCAAGCCTGTGTTCATCGTGGGCCTTGGATGCCATTCTCCTGCCGGCACAGGTATAGATACCTTGGAGGCCTCTTTGAGAGCCGGCTCGAATTTTCTGAAGCCAACCGATCCGGCAAAAGCACAAAGTCCCTGGATCGCCACCGCACCGGGGCTTCGATTCGATGGGGTACTCAAACCGTTCGGGCGTGTTTCTCCCATGATCAAATTTGCGATTCAGTCGGTAGCCGACGCCTTGAGGGAGGCACCTCACCTGGATGTGCCGGAGGAGACAGCGCTCATCATGGGGGTTGTAACCAGCGCTCAACGCAGTACGGAAAAGTTCATGAAGACAACCACGGGAAAAAGGCCTGATCTTGCCAGCGCACATCACTTTCCGATGACGACTATGAATGCCTGCGGTGGACAGGTGTCTATGGCATTTAACGTCAGGGGTTACAACGCTACCTTTTGCGGTAGCCCCTCCGCCTTGACCTACGCCCATTTACTCATTGCCGACCGGCGCCAACGCCGTGCGTTGGTATGCGGCGCCGATGAATTGAGCCCTATGCTGGTGGACTTTTACCGCGCCGCCGGATGCCTGCGCTTAGGCGGTGCGGCCCTACCGTTCGACGGGGAACCTGGCATCAGCCTTGCTGAGGGAGCTGTAGCTCTGGTGCTCGACTGTGAGCGACCAGCCGCATCTCGAGGGGTGAGGATCACCGCCGCCTCAGAGTCCCAGGACGCAACGTTAACCGGTGTAAGAAGTGATGGTGCGGCCTTGGCGCGCGCCGGAGTTGACGCCTTGGCCCGTGCGGATATAGAGCCCCTTGATGTGGATGTGATATTTGCGGCTGGAGTCGGCCCGGGGCCGTTTTCCAACGCCGAGAGAGCGGGCTTGAAATCAGTGTTTCAATCTAGCGGTATGCCGCCGTTGGTCAGTGGACTTAGAGCCACGGGCTATGGCCCCTCCCACGCGCCACTTCTCAATCTGTCCGTCGCAGCGCGTGCTTTGGAAAAGGGTAGGCTGCCCATGATCAAAGATGGTTCCCGTGATTTGCACTGTGCCCTTGTAGCCGGTTTCGACATACTTGGCGGGGCCTATGCTTTTGTACTGAAAGCTGGAGAGATGTGATGGTTTCGAAGCTTCTTCCGCGGGGACGGCAACCCTCCGCCGGTTTTAGGCCGATGTTGCCTGAACAGCGTTACCGGGTGATCTATGCTGATACAGATGCCATGGGAATCGTTTATCACGCCCGCTACCTGGAAATGGCCGAGCGCGCACGAAATTACGCCATGGAAAAGGCAGGCATCCATATCAGCCGCTTCACTGAAGAGCATAACCTTATCCTTGTGGTCTGCCGAGCGGCAATGGAATTCATTGCGCCATTGTGCGTGGATGACGAGGTGGTTTTGCGGACAGGAATTCTTCGTCAACGGATCAGCCGAGTGTGGTGGAGGACGGAGATGGTTTTGAATGACGTTAAACACGCTTCGGTAGATGTGACAACGGTATGTTTTGACAGGGAAACACGACGTCCGGTGGTGACTCCGGGTTTTCTTGAGGAGGCACTAAACGGACTGCGGTGTTTCGCAAATGAGGATCGATAAATTGATCTATGATTACCAATCGGAAAAAAGGCGTGAGGCAAGAATCCCTATTTCCTATTTGATGTTTTTAATCGGCGTTGTCGTGATTTTCACCACGGTTTCGGCAGTTGAGGGCTGCATGATGGAAGTTAGGGGAACCTATGAGAGGGCGGTCAAGCATCGCGGCCGAACTGTTTCAGAGGCGCTTGAGGCGGTGGAGGTGTTTTTGCAGCAAAACCCCGACGATGTTGTCGCGACCATGTATCAAGGCAGTCTCTATGCAATGCTGGCAGGAGACAGTTTCTTCCCATGGAAAAAAATTTACTACCTCCGCAAAGGCATTGACTTGATGGATGATTCAATGGAGCGCCTGGCATATGCCAGGTCCCATGGTCGAGATCCGGAATTGGAGATGCTTCTGGTCCGGGGCATTACCAACGCCCGCATCCCACGTATTTTCAACCGTGGCGCTCTTGCGCGCCAGGATTTAAACCGAATCCGCAAGCATTCGTGCTTTTCTGATTTACCTGAAAAAGTGCGGGCAGAGGTGCTGGCGTGGATTGCGTGGTACGCGCAGGAAGACGGGAAGACAGAGCGCGCCGAAGTTGCTATGGCCGAGGCCAGAAAGTTGGACACAACAATGGCTGAAGCCGTCTGGAGTGAAAGATGAGTTTGTTCCCAACGGTTCGCCCAAATTCGATAAAGACCAGTTTTAGGCCGCCTGGAGAAGAGGAAGTCCTTCGTGCCGAAGGTCTTTCCAAGACTTACCACCAGGGAGCAAATTCGGTTCAAGCCCTGAGAGGGATTGATTTGATTTTGTACCGAGGCGACGTTATCGCGGTGACAGGGCCCTCGGGAAGCGGCAAGAGCACCTTGCTTAACACTCTGGGGTTGCTCGATATTCCCGATAAGGGCGCGTTGGCTCTCGACGGCATCCAAGTGGATTTTCATGACACAGGGGGGAAAGAACACCTGCGCTCGCGTTGTCTGGGGTTTATTTTTCAAAACTTTAACTTGATGTGCGTGTTGTCGGCCGTTGAAAATGTGGAATTACCGCTTTTTTTGTACCCAATCGGGCGTAAGGAGCGGAGAGAACGTGCTGCCGAGATGCTGATTTCGGTAGGCCTTGGCGATCGGCTGAACCACCGGCCGCCGGAGCTTTCGGCAGGGCAACAGCAACGCGTGGCTGTAGCGCGGGCACTTGTGGCCAGACCAGCCCTCGTTCTGGCGGACGAGCCGACGGCCAATCTGGACAGCCAATCGGCTTTCGGGCTTTTAGACCTGATGCATAGCCTGAATGCCGGCTTAGGCACTTCTTTCCTCTTCTCTACACATGATCAACGTTTGGTTGACCGTGTGTGCACAGTTATGAAGCTGCAGGACGGGAGACTATCCTGATGGTCAAATGGTTAGGATTTGCGTGGCGCAATGTCCTGCGAAACACACGCAGAAGTCTCATGGCTTGCGCAATTGTGGCCTCAGGTACCGTGGCCCTTCTTTTGAGCATCGGTTTTGTTCTGGCTACATTTATGGGCCTTCGGGAAGTCACGATCCACAGCGATGTAGGGCATATCCAAATTGCCGCCCCCGGTGGCTTTGACTGTGCCACGAAGGGTAATGCCTTCTTGAAGCCTGAGGACATTGAGGCAGTGAAGCGTTTTGTTGAGGGGCTTTCAGGAGTCCGCTTTGTCATGTCGCGTCTGCTGTTTGAAGGTTTGGCCTCCAATGGCGAGACGACAGTTGCCGTAATCGGGCGCGGTGTTGATCCTGGCCGGGAGATGCGGATGTCCACCATGTTTGCTCCGATTGAGGCCGGTCTGCCCCTGCCAGCCTCTATGCAGGCCGGAGAACGACCGGCTCTTCTGGGTAGCAATCTGACGCAAAGGCTGAGTGTGCGACCCGGGGATATGGTGACAGTGCTTGCGGCGATGAGCGGCGGAGGCATCAATGCTGTGGATCTGGATGTCTACGGGACCTACCGTACAGGAACCCCCGAGCGCGATGAACGCAACGTCATGATGCCTCTGGAAATCGCTCAACAACTCCTGGGTGTGGACGGGGTCAGCAGGGTGGTTTTTGTGCTTAACCGTACCGAAACTACTGAGACCACTTCAGATGCTTTACGTTCCGAATTTCCTGACCTGGATGTGAGGACCTGGCGGATGATGGCGCCTTTCTATGAACGAGTGGTGACATTATATAAGAATATTTTTACGGTGATGTGCACTATCATCGTGTTGGTGGTTCTGCTGTCTGTCGGCAACACAATGCTTATGACGGTGCTTGAGCGAATACGCGAGGTGGGGACCATGGGCGCCATTGGATTCTCGGCTTCACGAATGCGCATAGGGTTTGCCCTTGAGGGGGCCATTATCGGGATTCTGGGCGGTTTAGCCGGGCTTGCACTGGCTTTCACAGCTTCTGTGATAGTGACTGCCCTTGGCATTGAAATGCCTCCGCCACCTGGCCGAACCACCGCCTACCCCCTCGTTATCCTGGTCAGCGGCCCGGCTTATGGTGCAGTGCTGCTGCTGATGGTATTTTGCGGTGTTGCCTGCGCTTGGCTCCCGGCCTACCATGCGGTCCGGAAACCGATAGTGGAGGCGTTAGGGCATGACTAATTTCATGAATACTCATCGATTGGTGTGGATTTTTCTGGGGTTGGTTTCATGGATATTTTTTCTCTCCACTCCCGGTGGCTGGCTGGTTTCGGCCGAGGATGACAAGGTGGTTCCGCCAGAGCCGGCGGCGTTGCTGACCCGGGCGGATGACATGCGGATGCCCTTTGGTGAGGGGCGTGTGCGAGTTGATCTCATTACTTTGGAAGGCGACCGGATCACGGGTCGTTCGAGGTATGAGGTACTGCAGTCAGATCATGGCGCCAGCCGAGTAGAGATGCTGGATGCACGCGTCCGGGGCCAGCGGGCTCTTCTCTCGGACCGCGGGTTATGGCTTTATGTGCCCTCCAGCCGCCGGGTTATCCGGCTTACCCCTCTACAGCGTTTGATGGGTAATGCCGGCTATGGGGACGTTGGGCGCATGCGCTGGAGCGACGACTATAGAATAGCGCAGGTTTCGGCAGCAAAGAACAGGGCAGGAGTATGGCTTCTCCACCTGAAGGCCAAGGCTCCGACAGCTGTTTATTCCGAGGTGGCTTTGCGCCTGGAAGAGAAGACTGGACGTCCATTGGATGCAGATTTTTACGCTGCCAGCGGTAAGCTTCTCAAGAGTGCCAAATACGGTCCACCGGTTGAATTCAACGGGCGCCTGGTGATCGATACCATCACATTTACCGGCGGGTTGAGCGTTGGTATACGTACCCGTATGGTCATGGGGGCTTTCTGCGAGGAGAATTTACCGGAGTACCTTTTCACCATAGGCGGACTCGGAAAGTGAAACGGGTAATATCTTTGGTGTTTCTCTTTTTAATAGAGATGTGTTGCTCTCGTGGGGTAGCCGCCGAAGGTTTGCTTACTGATGATGTAGCTTTGTCCACAACAGTTCTGAGTGAGATGCAGATCACCAGCGCTCGTGCCAGTCTCTTTAATCCAGGCGGCCTCTTGGGCAGCGGAAAGACGAAAGTGATCGGAGCTGTCGTTCTTTCGCCATCAGTGGCCGGCATTCGAAGTCGCCTGCGTTTGGAGGCCGCGAGGGACATTCGGCGCGACATTTGGATCGATCCCTCAGCGGAAGTTCAAGAGCTTTACACCACTCTTAATATTGTGGAAGGCGTTCAGGCCACCGTAGGCAAGTCTTTTCTGTCCTGGGATGTTTCTTATGCCTCCAGACCAGTCAATTTTTTCACCCAGGGAATCGACTATATAGACATAAGGGACCATCGCCGCAGAAATTCCGGGGTTCCTATGGTAGCGTTGTCTTGGATCGGAAAAGCAGGCACTATCACCGGTGTTGTTGCTTCCGACTGTTCGGAGGACATGAATCGGGGACAGTGGGCGCTTCGGGCCCAAGGGCATACCGGTCCAGCAGAAGTGGCTGCATTGATTCGCAGTCGCTTCGATGGTCTTTTTGGATTTGGCGGCACCGTAACTTATGTACATGGACGGTCTCTTGAACTGCACGGGAGTTTGTTCCTGAACCGAAGTACTTCCGACAAGGGGTGCAAAGGGGCGCCCTGCGATCCATTTTCATTGTTTGGTCCGGAATCTTCGGCCATTTATATGAAAAAACCGGTTCGTTATGGATGGTATCCCCATCTGGTGTTTGGCGGCCAATACACAACAGAATCCAGGTTCAATGTACTGGTGGAATATATTCACGAGGGTTTCGGGCTTTCAGACACCCAGTGGGATCGTCTTCTGGGAGCTGCCGACGCCCTGAACCGAACAGGGTTCCTGGGTGCATCGCCGTCCGCTGTCAAACGTAATTTTTTCAATATCGCCGCTTCATTGCGCCCCCGGCTCGTCCGTCGGGACTACCTGTTCGTAAGAGCCAGCACCATGTGGGATGAAATCGAGGGGAGTACGGGTGTTCTTGTCGGTCTGGCGGATGGAGGTGCCAGCCTCAGCGGTACTCTGGGCTATCATCCACAGTGGAACTGGGATGTTTGGGTCGAGGTTCGCCGTAATTTGGGGCCAAAAGGTAGTGAATTCGGTGAGGTCCCGGAGCGTATGCGCCTCACGCTGATGCTTCGCTTTTTGTTTTAGACGTTGTGGGATCTCAACCTCATCTAAAGGCATGCTGGCTGAAGTTAGACGACGTACCAAGGCAAGAAGGCAAGATCCTCTATAGCCTGCTTAGTGTTGAGGATCAGACCCGCGCTGATCTTTTCCGGCAACCCTGCAAACGAAAAGAATTTATAGCCGCCCATGCCTTGGTGCGTGGGCTTCTGTCGTCACGGACAGGCATTCCGCCGCAGGCGTGGCGTTTTCATGCCGAACCGGGAGGCAGGCTAAACGTCGAAAACCATTCAGGTGCGCCGCATTTCGTGGTCAGCCTTTCGCACACCCGCGGCCTCGCGATGGCAGCCATTGCCGAGGGTTGTGCCGTCGGTGTTGACGCGGAATGGTTGGGGCGGAAGAGGTCCCTGGATGAATTCATCAAATTTTTTTGTGCCCCGATTGAAAAGCAACCACTCGCCGCAA
>Ga0068714_10007108_pt1 | contig 11043 bp, 8 predicted proteins | sample MTBNYHSulfiMetaG_FD_62988 | JGI IMG/M metagenome (GOLD analysis project Ga0068714, IMG submission 62988) | Enrichment culture microbial communities from rom New York Harbor, USA that are MTBE-degrading - MTBE-NYH (New York Harbor Sulfidogenic)... | ecosystem: Environmental > Aquatic > Marine >... | reverse complement strand
ATATTGGAACTGACAATGTCCCGAAACCGAGTAAAGATTCCCATTTCCCAAACCTCCTGTTCTCCTTCGTTCGCTCATCCAGGAGAGCAGGCTTTGTGCCAATCTCCAGCCTGGACACAAATCCTTTCATTGTCAAAACTTACCTCTTGACAGGGCTTAGAGTAATGTGGTAATCTTCACCATACATTGGTCTATATTGGTCTCCATAGGTCCCATTAACCATGAAGCAACCCACTCAAACAAGCGGAACTGCGCCTCCCCTGGCGACCGAAGCCGGTTTTCCGGAAGCCTTGGGCCAGTCGGAGGCTTTTCTTGCCCTTCAGGAGCGCCTGTCCCGGGTCGCCCAAGTTGACCGGCCGGTGCTCCTGCTGGGGGAACGGGGCACCGGCAAAGAGTTGGCCGCCCGCCGCCTGCATCACCTTTCGCCCCGCTGGCAGGGGCCGCTGGTGGCTCTCAACTGCGCGGCGCTGGCCCCGACGCTGGTGGAATCCGAGCTGTTCGGACACGAAAAAGGAGCGTTCACGGGGGCGGAGCGCCGCCGGACCGGGCGATTCGAAAGGGCCGACGGGGGGACCCTGTTTCTCGACGAGATCGGCAACATCCCTCTGGAGGTCCAGGAGAAAATCCTTCAAGTGGTCGAATACGGCGTCTTCGAGCGGGTCGGCGGCTCCCGGCCGGTGCAGGTGGACGTCCGCATCATCGGGGCGACCCACAGCGACTTGGCCGCGCTCGCCCGGCAAGGTCGCTTCAAGCAGGATCTGCTCGACCGGCTCTCTTTTGAAGTGCTGATCCTGCCTCCCCTGCGCGAGCGTCGGGAGGACATCCTGCTGCTGGCCCGGCACTTTGCCGGCCGCATGGCCCTCGAGCTGGGCCGCTCCGAGGCGCCGGAGTTCAGCGAGGCGGCCACCCGCGCGCTTGACCGCTATGCCTGGCCGGGAAACGTGCGCGAGCTGAAAAACGTCGTCGAGCGCGCCACCTACCGCTGCGAGTCCAACCGGATCGAGGAGATCCTCTTCGATCCCTTTCAGCCTCCGGGCGAAGCCCCTCCCGCGCAGGAATCCCGCGACAGCACCGGGCCGCTTGAAGCCCCCTCGATGCCGTCCCGGGCCGAAACAGGCCTCTCCTTCGCTGAAACAGTCCAACGGGTCGAGATCGAGTTGTTACGGCAGGCGCTCGAACAGACCCGCTACAACCAGAGGAAAGCCGCCCGGCGCCTCGGCCTGACCTACCACCAGTTCCGAGGCCTGTATCGAAAACACCGGCACGAACTCGATCATCGGGAAGAATAGCAGCGGCGGGAGCGCAACCCACTATGACCGGGGCTTCTCACCTCTCGAACAACAGCACAAACTCGCACAGAAGATCCGGATCGAAATGCCCCTGCATGTATCGGCGCATGATGTCCAGGGCCTCGAACGTCGAGGAAGCCTTTCGATACGTCCGCTGCGTGGTCAGGGCGTCAAAGACGTCGGCGATGCAGCAGATGCGACCGTAAAGATGAATCTCCTCGCCTTGTTTGCCGGCCGGGTAGCCGCCTCCCTCATAGCGCTCGTGGTGCTCCAGGACAATGATTCTCATCTCCTTGGTCAGTTCGGCCGCGGATTGAAGCATTTCGTGCCCGCGCTCGGGATGCTTCTTCATGATCTTCCATTCCCGTTCATCCAAGCGCCCCGGCTTATTGATAATGGCCGGGTCAATCTCGCTCTTGCCCAGATCATGCAGGAGGAACCCATTGCCCAGCTCGTGAAAGTCGTGCCCGGCCTCCTTCCCCAGCACCCGCTCGCAAAGAGCAACGGCGAAGATGGTCACATTGACTGAATGGGTGTAGGTATAGTAATCCCGGGCGGTCAGGGAGAGCAGTTGTTTGGTGGCTTCCCGGCCGCTGAGGACCAGGTCCACCGTGCTCTGGATCAGCTTCTTGCTGCGCTTGATCTTATCGCCCGACCGGGGTTCGGCAAACAGCTTTTCCATCAGGTGGGCCGAGGTGTTGTAGACAATTTTGGATTTCTTCTCGACCGGGACATTCGGGCTGGCGACAATGCGGCTGATGTTGGCCTCCAGATACTGCTGAAACTCCTCCCGGTCGGCGGCCGCGATGTAGATCTTCTCGTGCCCGCTGTCGAGCAGGTGCTGCCGATTGTCCTCGGTGAAGGGCAAATCCCCCTTGCGGAACAGGACGTAATCCGAGTCCCGCCGGACGTAGAGATCGATGCCCACCTCACTGTCGGGCACAAAGCTCCACAGGTCGACATCCACCAGATTCTTTAACATCGCTCAGCGACCCGCTCGACGCTTGCTCGGAGACAACCCTTCCGCGCCCCGTGCTTAAGTATAGTGCGCATCGGGAACCTGTCAAACGCATCGCGACGAGACAAAGGACGTGAACCCTTCGGCGGGATATGTCGAAAGTAACATAGGACTGGAGCGAGCGCCTCGCCGGCCGCCGCCTAGAAGTAGTCCGCTTCGCAGGTCAAGGGAAACTGGAGCGGAAAGAGCGCCTCCAGCCGAGCGGCCGCCTCGGATGAAATGTCCAGCTCGGGACAGCGCATCCGAAGCTGCGCCAGCGACCCATACCCGATCAGCATCCGCGTCAGGAAGTTCTGGGGAACACTCATAGTCGGCCGGCGGGAATCGATTTGCGGCGAGAGGCGAATCTTGCCGCTCTGCAGCTCGAGGCCCGCTTGCCCGGCGTCGTCCGTCACCAGGTTCAATCCTCCGCTCGCGTCCCGATAGGCGGAGGCCGCCAGACGGTGCTCCAGCTCTTCCCGGATGTCTTCAAGGACTCGAAACAGATTCATTGTTCGCAGCATCGCCTGGCCTTCGCCTTCGCTGTAAAGGCGGGTGACGAACCGGCCGCCAAGGGTCTGGGCGTATTGCACGAGCGGATGATCGGGCGCCATGCGAAGCTCCAACTCTGCCAGATAGCGCTGCCGGGCCTCCCGGCCGAAATGCCCCAGAAAGGAGCGGGCCACAGTCACATCCCCGGCGACCGCCTCCGAGAGGTACAGCTCGGGCGCCCGCTCGGGAGGCGCTACTGCATAGCCGACAATCTCGCCCGAGCCGTCGGTAGCGACAGTGACCCTGCGAGGCCCCAGCACCTTGTACCAGTTGGCCTCCAAGCGCCTCATGGCTCCTGTTTTTCGCCCATAGGCTTCGTTGTACATCGCGTTGAGCCGGGGAACGTCTTCCGCCACACCCGCCCGGAGCGGATGGTGGACTTCGAGCGCTTCCAGATACTTCACGTGGACAAAAGCCGAGTAGGTTCCCATCGCCTCGATGTAGCCGAACTTGTGATAGTAGTGGGGGATGCCATACAGCATCGAGAGCGGATAATCGTGCTGGCGCATATATGCTAGAGCGTCCTCCATCAGAATGCGCGAGTAGGATTTCCCCCGGTGCTCGGGATGGGTGAAGACGTCCCCGATGCCGGCGACCTTCACCACGCCCCGGCCGATGCGCATGGACTTCTCGATGATACTGACGTGGCTGACGATTCGTCCGTCCACCTTAATCAGCCGCGAGTGCTCCGGCCGATAATGGGGATCGAGGGTTTGATAATCCATTCTCGTCCGGTAGAAGTCGAAATAGCTGCCCCGGACATAGACTTTGGACATCAGGTCGGCAATCGCTTCCAGGTCGGCGCGGGTTTGGGCACAGGTCAGTTCCATCGGGTCGCTCCTCCAGTCTATCGGGTCTCGCGGCCCATGTTACCTGACGGCCCGCCGTCCTGCAACGCAGGAGCGTTCCTTTTTGTACCGTCAGCGGTTCCCAAGCGAACGACGGAGGCCAACGCGCTCCCGGTACAATTCCCGATAACCCTCTCTATTCTTAGGGATTCAGGGATCAAAACCGGGCTCGCCGGACTTGGCACGACGGTTGCTGTCTCAAAAGCCGTGACAAGAAAAAAAACTTGATTGTGGAGGTGAATCATGAAGATCTGGAAGATGGCAACACTCGCAGCGATAGTCCTTGGCTTGGCACTCGCCCCCGCTTCCGCTCAGCTGTGGGGTAACCCGAAGGTGGTCGAGAAGTTGGGACTGACCGATGAGCAGGTCCAGCGGCTGCAGGAAACCGCCATCGAGCATCAGAAGCAGGCTATCCAGCGGAACAGCCAGGTGAAGGTGCTCGAGCTCGAGCTGCGCCAGCTGTGGAAGGCCGAAACCCCCGATGAAGCCAAGGTTCTAGCCAAGGTCAAGGAACTGGCCAAGGTGCGCCAGGAGCAGATGGTGGCCCGGACCGAGCATCGGCTGGCCATGCACAAGGTCCTCACGCCGGAACAGCGACAGCAAGTCCGCAAAGGAGTCGCCCGAGGGATAGCCCAGAGACGCTTCAGCGACGCCGCCGGGCGCGGCCCGAGGCAACAGGGTCGCCGTCAGAGACAACCCGCCCGCGGCCGCTCTCCAGCGGGACAAGGTCCAGTTCGCCAAGGTCGGGTCGGCCAAGGTCAGGGATTAGGACCTTGCGGCCCCACCGGGCCGGCTTGGTGTCCCCTTGGCCAACAGCCGGGGCCGGCTCTCGGCTTCGGTCCTGGACGCCCGGGGCGACAGCAAGGATTTCGCTCGCCCGCCCCAAGCCAGGAACCCAGACAGGGACAAGGCCGCCGGCAGTGGGGAGCCTGGAACGACGGGGAAGCGCCTTCTGAAAATCAACGACTGGCCTGGGATAAAGGATTCGGCATCCACGCTTTTCCCGTCCCGGAAGAGCCGTTTTTTGAGGAATTCCTGAACACCGAAGAATAAGGACCACCCGTCAAACCAGTGAACTGAGCAAGAGACCCTGGGTGTCCGTCGCCCGGGGTCTTTTGCTATCCGCCTGAAAGGCCGAGAGTTAACCCATCAGGGGCTGGAAGCCCATGCCACCCCTGCCCTAGTTCTTTTTTTTGCTTGACTCACAGCCCCACCTGTAGCATAAATAAAGGGTCGAAGCAGGAGTAATTCAGGGGTAGAATGCCAGCTTCCCAAGCTGGACGTCGCGGGTTCGAATCCCGTCTCCTGCTCAGATTTCCGGTCAGGCGAGGCGCAGGTGCGTTCGCCTGACCTTTTTCTCGCAACTAGGAGCTGCCTCACTACTTATGAAAGTTCTGATTACGGGAGGAGCCGGCTTCATCGGCTCCCATCTGGCCGACGCCCTTCTCGAAAAGGGGCACCAAGTCCGGGTGATTGACAACCTCTCAACCGGTTCGATCGAGAACATCCGCCATCTCGAGGACCACCCGAATTTCTCCTACACGATCGAGACGATTCTTGACAGCGACGTCCTGGGTGTGGTCGCCCACGGCGTGGACCACATTTACCATCTCGCGGCCGCGGTCGGGGTCCGCCTGATTGTCGAGCAGCCGCTCCAAACCCTGCAAACCAATATCGAAGGCACGGAACGGGTCCTCAAGGTCGCCAACGCCAACCGGGCCAAGGTCTTCATCGCCAGCACGAGCGAGATCTACGGCAAGAACCTCAACGCTCCGTTCAAAGAGGATGACGATCGCATCCTCGGCCCCACGACCAAAACCCGCTGGTCTTACTCGACTTCCAAAGCGGTTGACGAGATTCTGGCCCTGGCCTACCACCGGGACAAGCGCCTGCCGGTGGTCGTCGCCCGCCTGTTCAATACCTGCGGCCCCCGGCAAACCGGCCAATACGGCATGGTCATCCCCCGCTTCGTCCAGCAGGCCTTGGCCGGCGAGCCGATCAGTATCTACGGCGACGGCAAACAGACCCGCTCCTTCACCTATGTCGGCGACACGGTCCGCGCGATGATGGCCCTGATGGAGAGCAAGAAGGCCGAAGGAGAGATCTTCAACATCGGCGGCAACCGGGAAATCTCTATCGAGGACCTGGCTAAGCTTATCATCCAAATGACGAAAAGCTCCTCGAAGCTCAAGTACATTCCCTACCATGTAGCCTACGAAGCGGGATTTGAAGATATGACCCGGCGGGTGCCTGACATCTCCAAAATCCGCAACGCTGTAGGGTTCGAGCCTCAAGTCAGCTTGGAAGAGCTGCTCCAGAAGGTGATTGACTACTTCCGGGAGCCCAGATAACTAAAGAAGGCGAATAAAGTCTGTCCTTTGCTCCCTCTTTTCGGGGAGCCTTTTGTATAAAACAGGTAGATCTAAAGGGGATCCTGCCAATCCCATGTCGAGAATTCAGGATAATCTTGCCAAAGTGCCCGATGTGGGCTATAATTAAGTCAAGTTGGGTATTGGGCTGAACTTGGCCGGGCTCCAGGGAATGATGCCCTGTTTGGACTTTATTTCAAGGAGCGATAGTGAGTTAGCTTCCGGCCGCCGCGAGACATCCTCCAGTAAGTGCTGTGTCTTGGCCAAGCCAGAATGTGAAGCCGTGGGGAACAAGCGGGGGGAAGAGGCGGAGTGATCTTCGACCTGGCGGGTCTCGGTCGTCCGGGGACGCGCTTTCCCTCGTTTCAGTCTTCCTTCCATGGCTTTGTGTGCTGATCTTGAGCCTCCTGGGAGGTGGTTGCTCAGCGCTGAAATATGTCGGCCTCGGACATCTGGCCCCGACAAGGGAAGAGCCGGGGGAGACCTACCGGGTCAAGAAAGGCGATACCCTCTGGCAGGTATCCCGGGTGACCGGGGTCAGCGTTCAGGAGCTGATCGAGGCGAACCGTCTGAAGAATCCCGACCATCTCGAAGTCGGCCAGCGCCTGTGGATCCCTCGCGGGCGAAGCGCGGCAAGGCGGCAAGCCCCGACTCCCGCGCCTCGGCGGAAGCCGGCCGTCAAGCGGCCGTCCGCAGCGGGGGGGAGCGCGGCGCCTACCGAGCTGCAGGGCCAGCTGATTTGGCCGATTCAAGGACGGTTCCAGATCGCTTCCCGTTTTGGAGCGGAGGAGGATAGCCTCAATCGAGGCATCGATCTGGCCGCCCCGGAGGGCACTCCGGTGGTGGCCGCCTGCGACGGCTTGGTCACGAACGCTTTTTCGGAGCACGACCGCATCGGCAAGATTCTGGGCTACGGCAACCTGGTTTTCCTCAGCCACGATAATGGCCTGATCACGCTGTACGGCTACAATCGCAACATCTCGGTCCAAGTCGGGGACCGGGTCCGGCAAGGGGACAGAATCGCCGAGGTCGGCAACACGGGGCGCGCGCGGGCCAAGCCCGGCTATCGCCTTCACTTTGAGATCCGGGACAAGCACGAAGTCAAGAAGGTCTATGATCCCGAGAAGCTCCTGCCTCCCCTTCGATAGTTGGCCGGGGCGGCCGGAATCGAATCGCTGAGCGGCGCATGGCAAGAATTCGCGACGATATCAAGCAGCAAATCCTCGACCGAAGCGATATCGCCGAGGTCATCGGGGAGCACATTCAGCTGCGGCCCGCCGGCTCGCGCTTCAAGGCGTTGTGCCCGTTTCACAAGGAGAAGACGCCTTCGTTTATCGTCAGCCCCGACAAGCAGATCTTCCACTGCTTCGGCTGCCAGACCGGGGGGGACGTCATCAAGTTCATCCAGCTCCACGAGAACCTGGATTTCGTCGGGGCGCTGGAGTACCTGGCGCGCCGCGTCGGGGTGCGATTGGAGTGGACGGGGGAAGAACAGCCTCAGGGCGCGCCCTGGGAGGAACGGCTCCTCCACGACGCCATGAGCTACTACCAGCAACAGCTGAAGAAAACCGAGCATCCGGACGTCCGCTCGTTCCTCAAGAAGCGGGGGCTGGACGCGAATCTGGTCGCCCGGTTCCAGATCGGGTATGCCGATCCGCAGTGGGACAGCCTGGTGCGGTATTTTCAGCGGAAGAAGGTCGAGCCGGAGCAGTTGGTTCGAGCCGGTCTGGCGGCCGAGGGAACGCCGGGGCAGTTTCGGGACTGGTTCCGGCACCGGCTGCTGTTCCCGATCCTGACCCTCAGCGGCCAAGTGGTGGGTTTCGGCGGCCGCGCCCTCGGGGACGACCCTCCCAAGTACATCAACAGCCCCGAGACGCGCAAGTTCCGCAAGGGGCGGCTGCTCTACGGCCTCAATCTGGCCAAAAAAGCGCTTCAGGAGCAGAAAACGGCCCTCCTGGCCGAAGGCTATATGGACGTTGTGGCCCTGCACCGGCACGGTTTCACCCATACGGTAGCCTCTCTCGGAACAGCACTTACGGAGGATCAGGCCCGGCTGCTCAAGCGTTACGTGGAGAGGTGTTTCCTGGTATATGATGGTGATGAGGCAGGCCGGAAAGCCGCCCTGCGAGCCATTGACGTGCTGCGGGACGTTGACCTCCCTTGTCGGGTGGTGTCGCTGCCCGACGGAACCGATCCCGACGACCTGTTGTCTCAACAAGGCAGAGAGGCCTTAGATCGTCTGGTGGCGAAGGCCCCGGACGCATTCGATTTCAGAATGGAGTGGATTTGCCGACAATATGACACGGAGACGCTGGAAGGCCGCCGGGCGGTCGCCCACTCAATGGGCGGCTGGCTTCTGGCGATGCCCTCCGAGCTGGCCCGGGCCGAATACTGGGGCCGGCTGTCCGAGCGGCTGAAAACGCCGGTGCATCTTCTTCAGCAGGAGGTCGGGCGGACGCGCCTCCGGGGACGGCGCACCCAGCTGGGAGACGAGGAGTCGGAAAAACCCCCAGCCCTGGAGCTCGGCCCGCCTTCCCGGGACCAACTCGCCAAGCAAGGCCTGGTGGCCCTGATGCTCGATTCAAGCGAGTACGTAGAGCCGGTCAAAGAGTTCTGGCTTTCGCATCGCCGGGGCGAAGCGGACAGCGACCCTTACGACAAAATCATTGACCAGGCCCTTACCTTGTTCGAACAACAGGGTAAGATCGAGGAAGGCGAGCTGTTGCGCCGGCTCGAAGCGGAAGGTTGCGCCCACCTGCTGTCCCGGGTGCTGCTCGGCGACCCGGTACCCGAAAACCGGGACAAAGCGCTTCAGGAATACTGCCGGCAGATCCGGTATCACCGGGTGCAGAGACAAATCGCCCTCCAGCTGCAGCGCCTGGGGCAGGTCGGCGATCCAAGAGTGCAAGACGAGCGCCTCGCCAAGTGGATTGAGAAAGAGTACGAGTTGGAGCGAGAACGCTACCGTTTAGGGGAGAATGTATGAAACGGGATAAGAGCACAACCGCCTCGACCCCCAAGACCGATGCGCCGCAGGCCGACGCCCCGACGCCGGACAGCGGCCCGGTCCCGGTTATCTTGAAGAATAAGCGGAACAAGGCCGAAATCGAGAAGCTGCTGGAGATCAGCCGCCTCAAGGGGCAGCTGACCTACGACGATGTCAACGAGGTCCTCAGCGACGACTCCATCACGACCGACGACATTGACGACATCTTCATCACCTTGAACGATATGGACGTTCAGATTGTGGACTCGCTCGGGGTTCCGCAGACGCTGAAGGAACAGGCGGAGGAAGAAGAGAGCGCCGGCTTCGAGAAAGAGGAGCCGGCCAAGGCGCGGCCGGCCGCCGAGCGCAGCCGCGTGGATGACCCGGTGCGGATGTACTTGCGGGAGATGGGGCGCGTGCCCTTGCTGACCCGCGAGCAGGAAGTCGAACTGGCCAAGAAGATCGAGAACGGACGCCACAAGGTCTATCGGGCCATCGCGCCCTGCAAGATGACCGTCAAGGATTTGGAGCGCCTCATCGAACGGATGGAAGAAGACCGGCTGAAGATTGACGACGCGCTGCAAAACGTCGAGTTGCACGAGGATGAACTGGACGAACAGCGCGCGGAGATCCTCGGCGACCTCCACGCGAAGATTAACACGATGAAGCGCACCTTGCGCCTGTTGGACCAGGACTACCGCAAGCTGAAAAACCGCCGGCTGGCCCGAAGCAGCCAGAGCAAAGTGCTCAAGACGATTCAGAACCGCAAGCAGAAGCTGGGCGATACGCTCATCTCGATGAACTTCGACCACGAACTGATCACCAAGACGGCCAAGAAACTCAAGGTCTTCAACAAGAAAATCATCCGGGCGCTGGCCGAGGTGAAGGAGATCGAGAAGTTCCTGGGTATCTCCGCGAAGGAATTCCGCCGGGAACTGTCCAAACTGAAACACACCAGCATCCGCCAGAGCAAGCTGGAGCACCAGACCCGGCTCGACCGCACCCAGCTGTTCGAGATTCTGGGCCGCCTCGACCGGATGGAGGAGCGCATCCGGCGGGCGGAAAATGAAGTCGAGTGCAGCGCCGAGGATCTGAACAAAATTTGCAAGATGATGCGCATCGGCGAGGAGCTGGCCCATCAGGCGAAGATGCAGGTCGTCGAGGCCAACCTGCGCCTCGTGGTCAGCATCGCCAAGAACTACACCAACCGGGGGCTGCAATTCCTCGACCTGATCCAGGAAGGCAACATCGGCCTGATGCGCGCGGTGGACAAGTTCGAGTACCGCCGGGGGTACAAGTTCTCCACCTATGCCACCTGGTGGATTCGCCAGGCGGTGACCCGGGCGATCGCCGACCAGGCGCGCACGATCCGTATCCCGGTGCATATGATCGAGACGATCAACAAGATGACCCGCGTCAGCCGGCGCCTGGTGCAGGAGTTCGGCCGCGAGCCGACGCCGGAGGAGATTTCAACCCGGATGAACTTGACGGTCGAAAAAGTGCGCGGCGTGTTCAAGATCGCCCAGCAGCCCATTTCGCTCGAGACCCCCATCGGGGATGAAGGCGACACCCACTTCGGCGACTTCATCGAGGACAAAAACGCTCTCTCCCCGGCCTTGGCCACGACCGATCTCATTATGCAGGAGCAGTTGGAGGACGTGCTCAAGACGCTGACGCCCCGCGAGGAGACGGTCTTGCGCCTTCGCTTCGGCATCGGCGACGGCTACCCCCGGACGCTGGAAGAGGTCGGCAACCGCTTCGGCGTGACCCGCGAGCGCGTGCGGCAGATCGAGACCAAAGCCCTTCGCAAACTGCGCCACCCCATCCGCAGCCGCAAGCTGCGCGACTTCCTGGAGTAAGCGGCCGAGAGCTGCCAGGAGTAACCGAACGACACAATCCCCTTCCCGGTTCGAGAAGGGGATTGTTGTTTTCGGGCAACTGCGCCATAATCTCCCGGAGAAGCCGGGCGCTCTGCCAGGAGCTGCCAAACCTGTCGCGGGAG
>Ga0068714_10007107_pt1 | contig 11044 bp, 7 predicted proteins | sample MTBNYHSulfiMetaG_FD_62988 | JGI IMG/M metagenome (GOLD analysis project Ga0068714, IMG submission 62988) | Enrichment culture microbial communities from rom New York Harbor, USA that are MTBE-degrading - MTBE-NYH (New York Harbor Sulfidogenic)... | ecosystem: Environmental > Aquatic > Marine >... | reverse complement strand
CTTCTATTGCAGGATCAGGATAGATTGGCCCGCCTGCTCCGAAACAGCGACCGGCCCGTCCAACTCATTATCGCCGGGAAGGCACACCCCAGAGACGAAGCCGGGAAGGCCCTGATCCAAGCCTGGTGTGACTTCATTCGCCATTTTGATGTTCGTTCACGTGTCATCTTCCTTGCGGACTACGATATATCTCTGGCAGAACATCTTGTACAGGGTGTCGATCTCTGGATCAATACGCCTCGACGGCCGTGGGAAGCCAGTGGTACAAGCGGTATGAAAGTGCTGGTCAACGGTGGGCTTAACTTATCGGAGCTGGACGGCTGGTGGGCCGAAGCCTATCGACCGGAGGTAGGTTGGGCACTTGGAGATGGTCAGGAGCATGGTGATAACCCGACCTGGGATTCTTGGGAGGCGGAACAGCTGTATCGTCTCCTGGAAGAAGAGGTGATTCCCTGCTTCTACAATCGTCGCTCTAATGGCATTCCTAAGGACTGGGTGGCACGCATGCGCCTGAGCATGGCTGAGCTTACGCCGCGTTTCAGCACCAACCGTATGGTGCGGGAATACGTAGAACGATTGTATCTGCCCTCCGCTCTGGCTTACCGGGAACGTACCGCAGATGGCGGACGCAAATCAGTGCTCCTTCACCAGAGATGCAGTTCTCTGGAGGCTAACTGGAAGCATCTGGGCTTTGGCGACGTTGAGTTTCAGGAGAAAGACGGCTACTACAATTTCATAGTAATAATTTACCTGGATAGCCTTGATCCAGAAGCCGTCCAGGTTCAACTCTATGCTGAGCCCCAGAACGGGCAAGAACCAGAGATACATCCCATGATCCGAGGAGAGGAAGTCACGACTCCCACGAAAGGCTATTACTACAGCACCCATATTCCGACTCGGCGGCCATCTACAGACTATACACCACGCATTATCCCCGCTTCCGATGGCATCTTTGTGCCCATCGAGGCAAACCAGATCCTCTGGTTGAGGTGAAGGGAGCACACCGAATGCAGGTTCGAGTCTACTCCATAACGAAAAGGAGAGAAGATGAGGGTTGGCATCGCTGCAGACCATGGCGGATTTAACCTTAAAGTAAAGCTGGTTGCCGACCTGGAGGACGCCGGTCATCAGGTGATGGATTTCGGTGCCCCCGAGTTAGTCGAAGAGGACGACTACCCTGATTATGTTGTCCCTCTGGCTCGGGCGGTATCGAAAGGTGAGATTGACAGAGGGCTGGCTATCTGCGGCAGCGGGGTAGGCGCCTGCGTTGCAGCCAACAAGGTCCCCGGCGTGCGGGCAGCCTTGATAACCGATCCTTTCTCTGCTCATCAGGGAGTGGAGGATGATAATATTAACGTGATGTGCCTGGGGGGAAGGGTTACCGGCTACGCACTTGCTTGGGACCTGGTTCAGATATTCTTGAAGGCCCGTTTCAAAGGTTATGCACGATTCAGGCGCCGCCTGGAAAAGGTAGCGATGCTGGAAAGGGAGTAGAAACTGTGAACGGGATATACCTGATCGCTGATCTTAAAAACCAGGGAGGTTAGATATGACTTCACCAGAGCTTATAGCTACTGCCAGGGCAATGGTTGCTGAAGGCAAGGGTATCCTGGCCATGGATGAGAGTAACCCAACTTGTAATAAACGATTCGCGAAAGTTGGAATTCCTCAAACTGAAGAAATGCGTCGCTCCTACAGGGAACTGATTTTGACCACGCCCGGTCTGGGAGAGTTTATCAGCGGAGCCATCCTTTATGATGAGACGATACGACAGTCCGGGAAAGACGGTACTCCTCTTATTAAACTTGCTGCCAATGCGGGGATAATTCCTGGTATAAAAGTTGATAAAGGGGTAAAAGACTTAGCTGCTCATCCAGGTGAGAAAATAACGGAAGGTCTGGATGGATTGCGCGACCGCTTAAACGAATACTCTGAGATAGGTGCTCGTTTTGCCAAATGGCGCGCAGTAATAACCATTGGCGAAAGCATTCCCTCCGAGGGCTGCATTAAAGTCAATGCACATGCGCTGGCTCGCTATGCTGCATTGTGTCAGGAAGCAAATCTGGTCCCCATCGTCGAGCCTGAAGTTCTGATGGATGGCGATCATACATTGCAGCGTTGCTACGAAGTCACCGAGTCAGTTCTGTGGATAGTTTTCAATGAGCTTTATAGACAGCGGGTGGTACTGGAGCAAATGATTTTGAAACCTAATATGGTGCTTCCCGGTAAGGACTGTCCCAGGCAAGAAAGCGTAGATGAGGTGGCAGAGGCCACAGTGACCTGCCTTCTTAGATCTGTCCCTGCAGTTGTACCGGGTGTTGCCTTCCTATCAGGGGGGCAACCCTACCAACTGGCCTCAGCCCGCCTGAATGCCATGAATCTCCGCTTTAAAGAGAGAATGCCCTGGGCTCTGACCTTCTCTTTTTCTCGAGCGATCCAGCAACCAGCTCTTGAGATTTGGAAAGGCGAGGACGCTAATGTTGCGGCGGCGCAGGAAGCCCTTTATCATCGGGCTAAGTTTAACGCCGCTGCCCGCCGTGGCCAGTATAATACGGACATGGAAAAGGATATGGAATCCCTGGTTGCGCGGAAGTAGAAACACAATTCTGATATAGATCATTGCTTGATTCTCAATTAAAGAAGGCCATACCTTTAGCCTGGTGCAACATGTTTTCCTGAACGCAGCCGCTTTGCAATATTAATATTAACAACCAGATTTTGAATACGGAGATATGATGAATAACATAGAACTCTGGCAACGATACAAGGATTGGCTTTTCTACCATGAGGAGCTGGAGTTGTATCTGGATGTCAGCAGAATGTGGTTTGATTCTGAGGATTTGGAAGCATTAAAACCCGGATTCCAGAAAGCCTTTAAAGACATGGAAGCCCTGGAAGGAGGCGCAATTGCCAACCCGGATGAGAACCGCATGGTAGGCCACTACTGGCTGCGCAATCCGAATTTAGCCCCCACCGAGGAGATCCGAACGGAGATCGCCCAGGGGATTGAGCGAATTGAGGAATTTGCTCAACAGGTTCATGCCGGCGTGATCCATCCGCCACAAGCACCTAAATTTACTGATGTACTTGCCATAGGTATTGGCGGCTCAGCCCTCGGCCCACAGTTTGTGGCGGCTGCCCTGGCCCCTGATTTGCCTCCACTGGCGATTCATTTCATCGACAACACCGACCCGGCCGGTATCGACAGAGTCCTTTACCAGACTAAGGACCGTCTCTACCGTGCCCTGGTTTTAACCACCAGCAAGTCTGGTGGCACACCCGAGACCCGCAATGGCATGCTGGAGGTTAAACATACCTATGAAGCCGAGGGGTTGAATTTTGCACCGCATGCCGTGGCCGTTACGATGAAGGGAAGCAAGCTGGATGAACTGTCCAGGAGTGAAGGCTGGCTGGCACAATTCCCGATGTACGACTGGGTAGGAGGCCGAACATCGGAAATGTCTGCTGTAGGATTGTTGCCAGCTGCCCTGCAAGGTATTGATATCCGTGCCATGCTTGCCGGCGCCAGGGAAATGGATGCCGCTACACGCGTACCCGACATAAAAAGAAATCCCGCGGCACTGCTGGCGTTCTGCTGGTACGTAGCCGGCGACGGTAGGGGGAAGAAGGACATGGTAGTGTTGCCCTATAAGGATAGTCTGCTCTTGTTCAGCCGCTATTTACAACAACTGGTAATGGAGTCTCTGGGCAAAGAGAAAGACCTGAACGGGCAAACGGTCAACCAGGGAATCGCCGTCTATGGGAACAAAGGCTCGACGGATCAGCACGCCTATATGCAACAGCTACGGGAAGGCATACCCAATTTCCTTGTCACTTTTATCGAGGTGCTTGAAGAGCGTCAAGGCTCTTCATTCGAGTTGGAGCCGGGAATCACTACCGGGGACTATCTATCTGGATTTTTACATGGAACACAACAGGCGCTTTACGACAATAACCGGAATTCGATCACTATCACCATCCCTCAAGTGAGTCCCCGCACTGTTGGAGCATTGATTGCCCTTTACGAACGCGCGGTTGGATTCTATGCTTCGCTGGTGAATATTAATGCTTACCACCAGCCTGGTGTAGAAGCAGGGAAAAAAGCAGCTAGCTCAGTTCTGGATTTACAAAAGAGGGTAATGAAGGTACTCCAGGAGGAGGGCAAGCCGCTAGAACTGGTAACTTTAGCCGAAAAAGCCGGCTCACCAGAGCAAGTGGAAGCCATCTACAAGATTATACGGCACCTGGCCGCCAATCGTAGAGGGGTAACCATGAAAGGTGATCGAGCCAGGCTCTCAAGTCTCACAGTTGCCGCTCGCTGAGCATGAATTCCTTAAAATTTAAATGGATTCGAGCTTAAGTATGGATACATACCTCACTACCAGCTTTACTGATATGTAAGCTGTTTAAAGGAACTTACGATGAGCTTAACATTCTATTTTCTGCGGCACGGGGAAACCACCGCCAGTGAAACAGGTACTTATAGCGGTGCCGTCGATCCAGACTTGACCCCGGCGGGCTACAAGATGGCGAAGAATTTCGCCGAAACATATAAGTTTATACCTTGGACAGCAGTTTTCTCCAGTCCACTACAGCGCGCCGTAGCTACGGCTAATCCCCTTTGTGAGGTAACAGGAATTACATTACAGATCGAGGAAGGATTGAAAGAAATTGCCTATGGGCAGTGGGAAGGTAAAACCCCTGAGGAGATTGATCGTGACTTCCACGACGACCATATTCGCTGGTTAAGCGATCCGGGGTGGAATGCTCCCACTGGAGGAGAAAGGGGTATCGATATTGCCCGGCGCAGTTCGCTCGTGCTTGAGAAGATTGTGCGGGCCTATAGTACAGGAAATGTCCTCATCGTTTCCCATAAAGCCACCATCAGGATCATGTTGTGCTCTCTGTTAGGTATTGACGTGGGACGTTTCCGCGATAGGATCAACATACCCGTGGCTTCAATCAGTATCGTAGGAATGACGCAGCGTGGTCCTTTATTGCACATTTTAGGCGACCGGTCTTATCTTAAGGAGCAGTTGCGCAGGCGAGTTGAAACATAAGGTAATGTAGTGTCATGCCCAAAATGTTCAGTTTCGTCCATCATACGTAGTTTCAGGTGCTGGTCGGCGGCCTGTTGTTCTTTGCTACTATAAATACAGCGATACATGTTACTGCTAACTCCGGCCTCATTGCGCCGATAACCATCGTTGGCGCATTTCTCGTGCCCATGGCTTTTATTATCTATCTTTATAGCCTCGAAATATCCAGAACAGTCTTATAGAAATGTGATTTCTCACCTGATCAATATTTTGGCATCAACAACCCAATAACCTTCACCTTTAGGCATTACTTTCACAGGGTTCATATCCAGTTCGGATATTTGATGGATATCACTGATCAGTGCGGAGAGCCTCAATAATAAATCTTGAAGAGCAACAGTATCACTCGGCGGTGAGCCTCTGTACCCTTCAAACAGCTTTGCCATTTTAATCGAACTCACCATCTCTTTTACATCAACATCAGTTAACGGGTGTAACCTGAGCACTGCATCTTTTATAAGTTCGGCATATATACCGCCCGAGCCAAACATAATTAGCGGACCGAACGTAGGGTCTTGTGTTACCCCAGCTATGGCTTCAATTCCCCCAGTTACCATAGGCTGCACAATGACGCCTTCCATTTCTTTACGCCGACCGATTGTTTTTAGCCTACGCTCAATAGCATTGAATGCCTTCTTGACTTCTATTTCTGAATGGAGCCCAAGTTCCACTCCGCCGACATCGGTCTTGTGCGCGATGGTAGAGGAGGCAAGCTTTACCGCAACCGGAAAACCCATACTCTTGGCAGAAGCCATGGCTTCGTCTGCCGTATTGGCCATCATCGTTTTAATATAGCGGATACCGTAGTAGTCAAGGAGATCCTTGGTTTCCTCTGATGAAAGCCATAGCGGCCTCTGAGCGCTTCTAATCATTACCGTCTTTACTATTTCCCGTGCCTTTTGCCGCTTGATGCCACGAAGTTTGGGAATCGATCCCCTGGGCTTCATTCTCAATTCTGCATATTCGGTTGCTTTAGCCAGCGCAGAGATTGCCTCCTCAGGGAAGGGATAGCAAGGCACAAATTTACCGCTAGTACCCAGTTTTGCCTGGAACCCTCGATTCCCCAAAAAGCAAGCTAGGAGAGGTTTCTTATATCTCCAAAAAAGCGGAGCTACACGCTTAATTGCTCCTTCAATGGCCAATGTGCCAGTTACCACAGGTGGTATAAATATACTGAGAACGGCATCATTGGCTTCATCAAGCGCAAGCACTTTTAATATATCCCCAAATTCTTTTGCGGTAGCACCAGCAGTTGTATCCAGGGGATTGTTGAATCCTATATCCCGCTTGATGATGGATTTGAGTTTGTCGACCGTTTCCTGAGGCAATTGCGGTAGCTGCAATCCATTGCGCACTGCTGCATCGGCAGCGATAATACCGGGTCCACCGCCATTGGTTAGTATCACTAGTCTCCTGCCCTTCGGTAAAGGTTGATTTGAAAGCAGGGTAGCAACGTTAAAAAGCTCCTCTATAAGGTCCACCCTTATAATACCGGCGTGCTTAAACAGAACATCAGAGGCTACATCCGAGGTAGCCATAGCCCCAGTATGGGATGAGGCAGCGCGAGAGCCAGCTTGGGTGCTTCCTCCTTTAACAACAACAATAGGCTTCTTTGTTGATACGCGCCGTGCAATGCGGCCGAATCTTACAGGATTACCAAACGACTCTAAATAAAGCAAGATCACTTTGGTTGAAGGATCCTGTTCCCAGTACTGAAGCAGATCATTTGAGGAAATGTCAGCACGATTACCTACGCTGACAAAGGTAGATATACCCATATCGAGATTACTGGCGTATTCGAGAATCGCTAATCCCATTGCCCCGCTTTGAGAGAGAAAGGCAACATTGCCGCGTGGTGGGTATACCAGAGAGAACGTCGCGTTGAGCCGTATTGACGGATCAGTGTTGATTATTCCCATACAGTTCGGCCCAACTAACCGCATACCATGACCCAGGATTATGTCTCGTAATTCTTGTTCGCGATATGCTCCTTCTGGGCCTCTCTCTTTGAACCCGTCAGAGATAACTATCAAAGCGCGTACACCTTTTTGTCCGCACTCGTCGGCTACTTTATTCACGATTTCAGCAGGCACAGCTATGATTGCCAGGTCGACATCTCCAGGAATATCAAGGATCGAAGGATAGGTTGTAGTCGATAATATCGAATTTGCATTGGGATTCACCGGGTAGGTCATTCCTGAAAAGCCACTCTCCAATATGCACCATAGAAGGAGATACCCAATAGTATCCTGATGTCTGGAGGCGCCGATCACTGCCACCGAGCGTGGGGACAAAAGATAGCGGAGCGAGGTGATCGTCGCAATACGCTCTCTTTCATCCTCTTTTTTCTCTACCCTTCCCGTCTTGGCTATAGGGAAGATAATATGATAGACCCCTGCCTCTAAATCACTGGTAATATGGAAACCGTAATCCCGGAACACATTCATCATATGTTCGTTCTCAGCCAGCACGTCAGCTTCAAAGGTCGTGATGCCCTTTTCACGTGCGACATCGGCTAGGTACTCAATAAGATTTGTTCCAAGTCCTTTGCCCTGATAATCGTCTTCTATTGTTAAAGTGATTTCTGCCGAATAGTTATTTGGCAACCGATTATATCTACCTACTGCTACTATCTCCTTCTTCGAACCTTTTAAAACCTCAGCAGCAAAAGCAAACGCATCACTATAATTAATGGTGCAGAAGCGGGTGGCATCTTCGGGCCCTAATTTTTTAGAAACATGGTGAAACCTGAGGTACCTAGAATGGGGACTCAGCCTGGACATGAAAGCAAGCCACTTCTCTGCATCGTCTCTCATTAATGGCCTTAGTAAAATACTTGAGCCGTCTTTTAAAATTACTTCGGTGGAATATTGAGACCGGTAGATTTCCCTGTTTTCTTTCTCAACCTTCGTTGTCATGTCCATCTACCTCCAGTAAAGCCGATTACCGTGAGCACAATGTCCATTAATAGCTCTGTCCTCGAATTTCATAGAAAGCTGTCGAGTAATTGTTCAAATTGAAGAGGATCAGTTCTCTGTTCACATAATGGCATTTCCTTTAGAGCGAGCAACTGCTCTTCAAAGACAGGTCTATCTTTGCGGTAGATTAGGCCTATAGGTATCCGTTCTCCCCACTCTAACGCCTTATTGAATGCAGCAGTTCTATCCTCGGGATCATAACCTTTATCTTCCTCCAGCTTATAAACCCTTTCTTCATACCATTTGTATGTATTCTTGTGGTTAAATGCTACACACGGCTGGAGCACTTCGATAAAAGTAAACCCCTTGTATTGTATACCCATACGAACGAGTTGCTCCAGATGTTTAATGTCCCCCGCAAAACCCCGACCGATAAAGCTGCAATTTGTAGCTACTGCCAGAGCCAGGGGTTTGAGGGGCTCCCAGGCTCCTTCCGGTGTCGTCTTGGTTATAAAACCGGGGTCACTTGTAGGTGAAGCCTGACCTTTAGTCAAACCATAAACCTGGTTGTTATTCACTATATAGGTCATATTTACATTTCTGGTCATTGCCGAGATGAAGTGATTGCCGCCTTCACCGTAGCCGTCACCATCCCCACCTACTGCAATAACAGTAAGATCGTGGTTAGCTATCTTAGCCCCTATAGCTGCGGGCAGAGCCCTGCCGTGAAGCTCATTTAGCACGTGGCAGTGCAAGTAGTGGGGAAATTTGCCCGCCTGTCCGATTCCGGAGACCATCAAAACCTTATAAGGTTCAAGCCCGAGTCCAACGAGTGCCTGTCGCATCGCCTTTAAAATGCCAAAGTTGCCACAGCCGGGGCACCACTGGTTGGGCATCGCTTCAGCGTAATCTTTTAAAGTGACCATATCTATACTACTCCTTTCTTCAATTCTTTCACTATGTAACCTGGAGAAAATGGACGCCCGTCGAACTTTGGGATGGTTGCGTCTACTTTAATGCCCGTCTGAGCCCGGATAAGCGTTGCCAGTTGCCCAGTAGCGTTATTCTCTACAACCACGCTCTTCCCGGCTTTGTTCAGTATTGAGGTCACAGCCTGAGCGGGGAATGGCCACAAATCGCTCATTTGCATAACATTTGTGATTATTCCCTGGCGAGAAAGTATCGATGCCGCCTCTACGATCGCCCCGTAAGTGCTGCCCCACCCGATCAGGGTGATCTCGGCATCGGGTTCGCCGCTCAAACGCGGCTTGGTGATCCCGTCTCTGAGCCCCTCCAATTTTCTTAGGCGTTTGAGTACCATTTTCTCTCTCATACGGCCATCTTCGATCATGTGGCCCTCTTCATCATGCTCATCGGAGTCAGTTACCACCAGGGCTGTTCCCTGTAAAGGAATAGCCCTGGGCGATATACCAGACCTAGTCAATTTATGCCTTTTATAGTCTTTCAGCCCGCTGGCTTCCTTTTTTGAAAGGATCAAACCGCGATCGATGCTCACCTTCTTCAGATTGAACCTCTGCACTGTCTGGTAGGAACTTGCTAGGTGTTGGTCCGTTAACATAATAACCGGGATCTGGTACCTATCTGCGATATTGAAGGCCTTAACAGCAGAATAAAAAGCATCCTCAATTGAAATAGGAGCCAGTACTGCTCTGGGGAATTCCCCGTGTCCTGCGTGAAGGACGAATCCCAATTCTCCCTGCTCGGTTCTTGTGGGCAATCCGACAGCAGGACCTGGCCTCTGTGCAAGTATTGCTACAATCGGAGTCTCTGTTATACCAGCGAGGCTTAAACCCTCTACCATGAGTGAGAATCCGCCTCCTGATGTTGCTGTCATTGCTCTCACTCCTGTAAAAGCCGCTCCAATAATCATGTTTATCGCTGCAATCTCGTCCTCAGGCTGTATTACCACAACATCGAATTGCCTGCCTTTATCAGCAATATATTCCATAATCGATGATGCGGGCGTCATAGGATACGCTGATACAAATTTGCAGCCGGCAACCATCGCCCCGAGGGCTATTGCCTCGTTGCCATTGAGGAGCATCCGTTTACTCTTTTTACTGGGAGGTTTAATAGCATGGATAGAGTTGGGCGCTTGTTCCTGGCGGGCATGATCGTAACCGGCCTTTGCTGCCTTCATATTATCCTCTGCTAATTGCTTACCCAGGTGGGTGAAGTGTTCCCTCAATACCTGCGCCAGTAACTCAAAATTGCCGCCAGCTATTGCTATAGCCGCCCCAATGGCAACAGAATTGGTCATCAGCTTGTTCGATGTTGTCTCCATTGCCAGCTTTTCCAGAGGTATACCAAGTTGGGCATGTTTCTTACCTTTAACCTCGATCTTATCACGGTCAAAAATGGTAATTCCATCACTTTTTACTTCTGTGAAATGGAGTTCCACCGTTGCCTGATCTAATGCAATTAGAACATCTATTTTTTCGGAAAGAGCCTGCACTTCTGTGTTACTCGCTCTTACGCGATAAAAATTATGCCCGCCTCGCACCCGCGATTCGTAATCCTGATCAGCAAAAACATGAAGCCCGGTGCGCGCCATAACCTTAGCCAAAACAAATCCAATGGTTTGTACCCCCTGCCCGGCTTCACCTCCAACCATGAAGTTAATTTCAGCCGCCATACTGTCACCTCCTTAGTTTGATATGCGCACAAAAACAATCGGTTTTTGTAGTCTGTTTTGTTACGCCGCTATTAAAAATCTCCGGAAGATATCAAATACGGTTTACTACCGGTTTGTATGTAGACCCCCCACAGGTTACTTATTCTCTTTACGGACAATTCCGGGCCGGGCCTGTCCAGCTATATTTAGAATTATGGCAAATCTATATCTCTTCAAACCATCCGAAGAATTACTTATTTACTGCGTACTGGGTTACGTATTTTATTGAGGAATAATAAGACTTTAACAGGTTAGGGTATAAACTGGCGGAACGAAAATAGTTTAACGCAGGCTGCAAATTCGTTATTTATAACCAAATCACTGAAAGATAT
>Ga0068714_10007103_pt1 | contig 11049 bp, 12 predicted proteins | sample MTBNYHSulfiMetaG_FD_62988 | JGI IMG/M metagenome (GOLD analysis project Ga0068714, IMG submission 62988) | Enrichment culture microbial communities from rom New York Harbor, USA that are MTBE-degrading - MTBE-NYH (New York Harbor Sulfidogenic)... | ecosystem: Environmental > Aquatic > Marine >... | reverse complement strand
GTCCATGCGATCGATGAGCAACGTATCGCCGTTTCGCTCGGGCTGTGCGCGTTCAGTATCCTTGAGTGTGTGGCAGCGAGTTGCGGACCTGCGTGCGGATTGACGCGACCAAGCAGGGGATCGTGGCGGGGAGGAAGACGGATGCCTAGGGGGACCAGGGGACTCATCTTACCACTCCTAGGCCTGTTCTCCACGTTCACCTTTGCTTTCATCGCCAACGAAGGCATCCACGAGGCCGGACACTGGCTGGCTCACCGGGCGTACGGTGCGTCCGTGAGGGTGGTCCTCGATCCGTTCGGCGCGTCCCGAATCGTAGGGGCTGAGAATTCATCCGCACCGCCGGCCGTGACGTCGGTCGCCGGCCCCGCGTTGTCGGTGCTCTTCTCGGGGGTGCTCTTCTTTGCCCTGTGGCGATGGCGTCGCTCAGCCCCTGCGGCGTTTCTGTTCATGTTCCCGGTCGCGCTGATCCAGGAAGGGGTGACGTTCTCGTTGGGGCTTCTGACCCCCGGCGGGGATGCCTCCCACGTCGCGGCGTGGGGGATCCCCGTTCCTCTCCTGGCTGTGCTCGGGGTTGGGTTGCTGGTGGCGGGCGTGGCGATCCTTGGACTGCTGCTGCCCCTTGCCGGTGTGTCCCCGAACAACGGGGGCAGGAGGAACCTGATCCTGATCGGTGCGGCAATGATCGGCCTCATGCTCCTTCGATTCGCGGTCTCTGTCGGCCTGCGATCGGGAGACTCCTTGGAAGCAACGGTCCCTCTGGTGTTCTCGCTGCTCCTCGCCGCGGCCACCGCCGCGGTCTTCGCCCCGGTTCAGAGGCGTCTTGGCGTCCGGCTGGTGGTCATGGAACGGGCGCCGGCCATCTTCCGTGCTTCAGGCGGTTTGGTCCTGGCGGTCGCGGTGATCATCCTGCAGCTTTCCATACTGAACTAGCCAGGCCAGGCGTCGTGCCGCTGCAGGGCCGTGGGGCAGACGGCCGGTGGACGGCGATCCTCCTTTGCTGCTCACTCGCTCAGACGTGCCGATCCCGTCGCGCGGCAGGTGGGCCCCGACGACACAGTGAGCCCTCGGGCATGCGATACGGCAAGGCACTCCGACGTGGTGGCCAGGGCAGGTGCCTCCGGCCGGCTCCTCTCCTCACGGCGAGCGGCTGTGGTTTACAATGATCCGGGTGAGCACGACATGGGAGAGATCAAGATCAACCGAGCGCCGTTTCTGACCCTGTGGGCGACCGTCGTCGCGCGGCGGATGGGCTTCGACGAGGACGAGGCGTTGACACTCGGCAGGGCGGTCGCTGGGCTGACCGCCCAGTCCAAGGGCCGCCGTCTCGGGATCTATCACCCGCGCCCGACCGAGGAGATCGAGAAGGTGCGAGAGCTGCAAGCGGGGATGGAGGCGAAGGAGTTCCCGTTCATGGGACGGATGATCCCGTGCGTCATGACCGAGGAGGGCATCCGCACACTAACCGGAACGCGCCCAGCGGACCCCCGCAGCGTCGAGCGGTACCTGCGGGGGAAGTTCGGAGAGCACCTGGATGCCGTGAGGCAGCGTCTGGATGCCCTGGCCGGGACCTACGGGGAGGAGGAGCTCCTGCAACACGGTATGGACATCTACATGCGCCTGCGTCCAAACGTCCCAAAGGGAAGAGAAGGTTGGGGCAAGCAAGGGCTGCTCGACACCGACGCGATCGACCGCATGATCGAAGAACGAGCGTGAAGGGCCCGGGAGGGCAACCAGGAGGGACTACCTGCAGTCCGGGCGCGTTACGCCTGTGGGGGGTCGGGATGGCCCCCCTGCGCACGATCGGGTGGCGCAGCAACGGTGTCACCTACTCACGGATAGCGGTATCAGCATGTTCTCCTAACTGGCTGGGTCGCTCCCAGTTCTGCTGGAACCGCCCTGGACCGGCGGCTTTGACCTCGATCTCTCGATGCTACTCTTGATCGCAAGGGCCGACGTCTTCGTGGAGGAGAAGCGGGTCGCGCCGCAGGACCCAGCGGAGCCAGACAGACGGAGGGTCGATCGGAACCCTCGCGAGAAGCGTCCGGCCGGTCACCTCGATGTGCAGTTGCGCGGACGAGAACAGTTCCGACCACGCCTTGCCGCTCGCGGCGCTCGTCCCTTCGCTCAGCCGCCGGCGAAGCCTCTCCTCATTGTCTTCGGCTTGCGTCTGCGAGGCGTGAACCAGAACGAGCCCCATGAACGCGCCGGACTCGTCTCGCCCGATCCCCACAGCGAAGGCGCAGTACGGGGCGAGCATCGTTTCGGCGGCGACCCGCTCCACCGCTTCTTGCTCCACGCCCATCGAAGCCATCAACGCGTTCACCGACTGTCCAAACGTGTTGTCCGTGAGGTACGCGCCGAACACGCCGAGCGAATCCAATCCCTCGGCCATCAGGACAAACGCCTCGACATCCGCGAGCGACGCGGTGGCATCGTGCGCCGCGTCGACCATCGCGAAGACGCCGTCCGTCCACACCGTGCAGCAAAGGACCTGATCTACGAATGCCAGGCGCGCTCCTCGCCCGAGCTCGTCGTACACAGGGGGCTCTAGTCTCCTTGAGAAGTCCGTCCCGTAGTCCTCTCCCCAGGCAAGAACGTGCACCTCATCCCTGCTGAGCTCAACCGGCGATGGCCAATCCGCACTCGTTTGCAGCGCACTACGGGTGCGCTCGAGGTCGATCGTGTCGTCAAGGAGGATCGCGTTGAAGACGGAGGGCGGTTCGCCCGCGGAGATGCTGGCAGACACCGTCCGTAGGTCGTATCCCGCCGTCTCGAGAAGACGCGCGTTGAGTGCTTCTGGAGACCAGTGCGCATATCCGCTGATGTAGGGCCCGGTTGGCAGGGCGCCGTAATTGCTGATCTGCACCAGGTAGTCGATCGCTTCCCCGGCAAAGGGGAGAGGTGGTGCGAGTCCGATCGCCCTGGCTGCCGCGTAGTAGTCGTTGATGTAGACCTCGCGGCGCGACTCCGGCGTATCGGGAATGAAACCGAGTAGTTCGCTGAAGAGACCCGACGCACTCGCTCCCCATGACAGGGACACGCACACACCGAGCAGTAGGAGCCAGATCGTGCCTCTGCGCAACATCGAGATCACCTCGGACTGCCTGCTACGACCACGGTATGTTGCCTGACCTCTGTTCGGCAAATGCATCCAAAGAAGTCGTCGGGGCAGCGGAGAAGCTGTCGGGGAGGCTCCAGATCGCGTTGGGGGAATCCGAGCTCCCGCCGGAGTCTTCAGCGTCTGGTCCACGCCGGCCGGGTGCGAAGCGGCTCCGGACGGTGCAGAGCATCGCAGTTGCCGTGAAAACGCCGAAGAGGCCCGGGAGCCCGAACTGCCGGCGAGGGCGCAACCGAGGTCGATCTGAAAGGAGGACGAGTATCGGCGGAATCAGGCGATTTGGCACTCCCCTCTGCTGCGGCTCGGTGCGTAGGCCATCCATCGTCACGGAGCTCCCCACAAGCGTCAAGGGGCAGCTTCGTGCTTGAGGGAGTGCCTTCCCTCATTGATGTGCGCCACCTGGCGGCAGCGAACAGAAGCGTACTCAGGGTTGACGTGCTCCACGAAGCGATGTTAGGGTGCAACCGGAGGTGGTTGTGTGAAGGCAATCGAACGCTGGATCGGTATCGGCATTGTGCTTGCAGGGCTTCTCATCATTCCCCATGCGGTCTCGTTTGGGCTTCCGGCCAATGTGAACCTCACCGGAATGCTGGCGATGTGGGTTCACGGGACGGGTGTGCAGATCGAATACCCCGAGAGACTTGCCCGCGTGCAGCGGATGGCGTTCCATACGCACATCGTCGGAAATCCCAACACAAGCAACTGGCTTCACTTCCCTGTCTCGACACCGGTGGTCGGGACGTTCGCCATCTTCGGCGACGAGGGGGGCTTCCTGAAGGACCTCCAGGAGATCTTCGTTCCGGAAGCGAGCCTGGCCATCCCGGACTCGGTCAGCTGGAATCTGTATTTCAGACGCTACCGGATCGACAAGGTCTTCCTGTGCTTTCGAACGGCTTCTCCCGACGTGAGGGTGACCGCCGTGCACATCCACGATGGAAGCACCCGACTTGCCGCCTTTGAGAGTCTGAACCTCTACGGAGAGCAGGACATGCGCGCGTTTGTCGTCCCGGGTTGTCCTGAGGTTCACAAGGGGATCTGCGTCTCACTGGCGGTGGAATTTGGGGGATCCGGTCAGCGATGGATTGAGCTGGAGTCGGCCGGCGCGGACTTCTACTTCTGGGAAGACTAGCCTGCTATGGGCGCGGGCGCTCACGTGATCGATTGATCCGAGGGGCTGTCTTGCGAGAGGAAACGCGGCCCCACAAGAAAAGGTGGCTCGATCGGGCCAGTCTCGCCGGATTCGAGAGGAGACGGTGGCTGCGTGATCGGTCTTGTGCTGAGTGCGGTTGGCTCGCGAGAGGTGAGAAGCGAGCGCACAGGCTCTTGCGCAATGGGGTCTCTTCGATGTGAAAGGGGCGGGGAGGGTGGTACGTAACCCTCCCTGCCCTGAGCCCTTCTAGAGGCAGTTGCCGGCGCAGCTTCCGCTGCAGCTGCCCCGCCCTTGACTGCCGCCCTGGCTGAGGCCGCTCCCGGTGCCGTCAAGCAGACGGTTTGCCAGGAGATGCCGGCCGTAGCCCTGTCCTTGACCGTAGCCGCTCCCGTCCAGGGGGCGGGTCCAGTCTGGGTCCTCCGAGTTCACGATGCCATCGCCGTCGTCGTCCCGCTCATGAAAGTTGCAGGCGTTTGAGGCCTTCTGTTGGGACGTCGCGTTGGCTGACCCGTTGCCGAAGCCGTTGCCGGCCAGTGCGACCACGCCGATCCCAAGCAACGAGAGGATCATCAGCCCTACAATCCACGTTCTCAACCTAGTCATTCATGTCTCCTTTGGAGCGTGTGATGGTCGCATGATGCCCGGTGCTTGTGTGCGAAAACGGGCAACGGTGTGGCAGGGTTGTGGGGGATCGTCGCCCGCGGCGAGCGCTGCCAAGAGGTGGCGCAGGGGGTCCCCTGTCCGCGAACGGCGTCAGCGGGGCGCCCTGCTATCGGCGCGCGAGGCGCTGGACGTCCTTCCGCCTTTGTCCACCAGGATCCTTCTCGTAGGGGCACGGCTCGACCTTGGTCGGGGGTGCTCTTCTGGTGCCGCACTCCGCCAGTCTAGCTCACCCTACACGGTGGGGCTCGGGCGACTTCTTCCGGATCCGCGGGTCTCCTTGATCTTGTGGATACCAGTGCATGCTTTGCCACGGAATCACCAGCGAGGCCACACCAGGGGCGGTTCGCCGTACGCGAGAACGTGCCTGGACCTGCCGTTCGAGGTGCCCGCCGCCTTGCCCAGGACTCGTTCCGGCACCTGTCGTATCGAGCCGTCGTCGCCCCCATCGTGTTCATGCTCTCGATTCCCGTGGCGCTGGTCACAGCGCTTGGAGCTATGGTTATCTGGTGGGCGTCGCCGGTTGTGGCAGTTGTTGTCCTCCGGATTGCGGTCGGCCGGACGGGACACCGAAGGTCTCGTTCAGGAGCATAGGGCGCCAGCCACTGCGGTTCGATGCGGTGAGGACGCACTACCGCACCAAGACATGATGTAGCATTGTCACATGGATGCTCGTTGTCCCATGTGGCTGCCGCGGAAGGATCTTCAGAGGGCTTCGGAGGTGTGTGTGCGTGCGTTTGCCGGAGCGCCGCACGTCGAGCACTTCTTTCTCGAGGGCAGCCGGCGCGGTGACGCGGAGGCCTTCTTCCGGATGCGAATCCGCTACGGGCTTCTGTTCGGGGAGGTCTATGCGACGTCCCCCAACCTGGAGGGAATCGCGGTCTGGCTTCCGTCGGAGCGGGCCTCACTGACCCGATGGAGAGGGCTCCGCGCTGGGGGGATGCGGCTTCACCACAGGGTGGGCGCAGATGCCGTCGCGCGAATGACTCGCGTGGCGATGCACAACGAGCAGCTTCGTCACCGAACCGTCTCGGGCAGGCATTTCGTCTTGAGCGTCTTGGCGGTCGATCCGGAACACCAGAGGCGGGGGCACGCCTCCGCCCTCATTCGGCCGATCCTCGCACGACTCGATCGAGCGGATCTCCCGTGCTACGCCGAGACGACCGCCGCAGCTACCCTTCCGTTCTATGCCCGACTGGGCTTCCAGCCGGGAGTGCCGAGCACCGTGCCGGGTACCGACCTCGAGGTCTGGCCGCTCGTCCACTCCATCTCGGGCGGTCGAATTGCGGGAACTCGTCGTCTCATGATCCCCTGATCCCGGTGCTGATGGAATCCGCGGTGGTAGGGTGTCCGCCCTCTAGCGGTCCTGCTCTGGTTCACTGCAGTGATGCCTTCCTGGTATGCTGCCCGATCAGGAGGGCGAGATGACCGACGACGTGTATCGCAGGCTGGCGAAACGAGTGGATGAGATTCCGAACGGCTTCCCGGCGACGGAGAGCGGTGTCGAGCTCAAGCTCCTCGCGAAGATGTTCACCGCCGACGAGGCGCATCTCGCGAGCGTTATGAGGCTGAGGCCCGAGCCGGCTGCAGCGATCGCGGATCGCGGGGGCATCGACGAGGCGACGGCGCTCGATCGGCTGAGCGCGATGGCGGGCAAGGGGCTGATCAGCGTGACGCGCAGGGAAGATGGGCCGGCGTTCTCGCTTCGGCCGTTCGTCGTGGGCTTCTACGAGGAGTGGCTTCCGCGGATGGACGAGGCGTTCGCGGCGCTTTTCGAGCAGTACTACCGGGAGACACGGGCGGGGATGCTCAGCCCGGGCCCAGCGATCCACCGGGTGATTCCAGTCGATGTGGCGATCCCGTTCGAGGTTGAGATCTTCCCCTACGAGTCCGCGAGCGCCTTGCTCGACAGTGCCAAGTCCTGGGGCGTGCGGGACTGCATTTGCCGCGTGCAGAAGGCGATGATCGGGGAAGCCTGTGGCCATCCGGTCGAGAATTGTCTGATCTTCGCGCCGGTCGAGAACGCGTTCGAAGGAAGCGAAGACATCCACGCCATCACCAAGGACGAGGCATTCGCCGTCCTCCGAGAGGCCGAAGCGGCCGGCCTGGTTCACTCTTCGGGCAACTACCGTACCGGGAACAGCTACATCTGCAACTGCTGCACGTGCAGCTGCGGCGTGATGCGGGGTATCGCCGAGTTCGGGATCGAGACGGCCATGGCACATGCCGCCTTCCGAGCCGCGGTCGATTCAGACGCATGCGTCGGCTGCGGCACCTGCGTCGACCGGTGTCAGTTTGGAGCCCTGTCGCTCAAGGATGGCGCGGCGTCGGTGGATCCTCGCCGCTGCGCCGGCTGCGGACTGTGCGTCACGACGTGCCCGGTCGATGCGCTGCACCTCGGGCGCAAGCCGGACGCCGAAGTGGAGAATCCGCCCATGAGCATCCTGCACTGGATGAAGGACAGGGCGCAGGCGCGCGGCATCTCGATGGATAGGGTGCTGTGAGCGCCCCGCAGGGCGCGCTGCGGCTTCCTTGCCTCGAGGAGGGGCCGTGGAATCGGTGATAGAGTCGGGCCGTCCGATCAGGTTTCCACGTCTGTCCTTGTGGTCGCACGCGTCTGCTCCGTGGTTCGCGGGTCGCCGTCCGATACCTCCTCGCGCAGAACGTCTCCGCTTGAAAGTATCTCCGTAAATCGGCTTACGAAGCGGGCTGCCGGTGCTCCATCGACTATATCGTGGTTGAACGAGACGGTGAGCGCCAGATGCTCGCGTTCGCGGAGTGCACCTTCGATGAGGAGCGGACGGCTCCCGATGGCGCCGACGGCGACGGTGACTGTGGCGCTCGTGAGGGGCACGGGCCACATCGGACCCCTCCCAAACATCCCGACGGCGGTCACTGCCACGACGCCGTAGCGCTGCTTCATCTTGACGCTGCGCGACGCCAGTCGGATCGCCGTCCGGAGTAGAACGCCGGGCACGAGCCGAATCCATTCGCTTCCCGGCGCCGTCCCGAGATGCCGGCCGGGTCGGCGCTGCGCCGTTCGGATCTCTTCGTTCACCTGGCGGCAAGTCTTGCGGTCGGCTGCCTGGATTGTGAGCGGTTCGGGGATGCGTCGACCGTCGACCTCGCGCTCCACCAGCACGCCGATCGCGACGCCGTGCAGCACGATCAACCGACTGCCCTTCCGGAAGGCGTTGAATTGGGGAAACGCCTCGAGCGTGCGCGCCAAGCAGGTCGTGATGTAGCCCGTGAGCGACAGCCTCTCCCCGGTGCGATCGAAATGCCGTGAGATCAGGCGTCGAGGCTCCGTGATGTCGACCTCCGTGAGGAGGTGGATCGCATTGTGCTCGCGGTTGACCGCGGAGGCCGCCGCAACGATCCGGCGGTCCCTGCCGAGCGGTTCTGTGTGGTAGCCTTTCTCTGTCGTCATGGCGTGCTCGTCCCTCCCGCGGCGTTCGCCTCGAGCAATCTACACGGGGCGGCCGAGGCGGCACAACTGGATTACGCGCCTCGGCTGCGGCACTGATCTTGATCGGAGCCAGCTCGGCGCGCTACACTGGGTTCATGAGGATGTGCGTGATCGTCGGTCTCGTGCTGGGAATGGCGGTGGGACTCCTGCCTGCTTCGGCCTGGTCGGCGAGTCCTCTGGACCAGGTGCTCGAGGCTATTCCGTGGGAAGCCGAGGGCGCGATGGCCCTCTTCACCAACTGGTCGCACATCAAGGATTATCTTGGTTTCGGGTTCCTGACCAGCGAGAGTTCGGTCGACCTTCGGATTCAGTTGCTCACCCGTGTTTCGCAGGACCAGGTGGCCGTATCCGCCTACGCGCTGCAGTACACAAGATCGCACGCCGAGGAGTGGGGATGGGACTCGGCGGACCTTGAGTGGGAAGCGAACCTCATCACGGAGAACTTGCCGCCGGCCTACGTCCTGAAGTTCCGCGACAGCTTCGATTTCACGCCGGTCATCGAGCGTTTCGTCGCGCGAGAGTTCACCCAGACGGTGTCCTACGGCGCGACGGTCTTCTCGCACCCCCTCGACGTGCGGGCGGCCTGGACGCGCACGACCGAGCTATCGATCCTCAACACGGCGGTCTTTGCCGACGCGGGGATGCTGGTTCTGTCGAGCTTCGGTGTGGAGCCGTTCCTCGCCGCCATCGCGGGAGTGGTTCCCTCTCTTGATGAAGACCCCTTCGCGCGAGCCGCCGTCGTCCACCTGGAGGATCCGTACGCGGCCATTCTCGCGTTTGGGACGGGGGAGTGCCTCCGGTTCACACCGAACCCGCTCCTGGATCTCGTCGGGACAAGCATCACAAGCGAACGCATCGAGGAGTTGAAGGAGTCGATCGAGGCGAAGACGCTGCTGGTCCCGTATCGTGTCCTCGGCGTCGGCTACCGGTACGCTGAGGGGCATCCCTTGGGCACCATCCTTTTCGAGTACGACACGCCGGAGCTCGCCGAGCAGGAGCTTCCCGCAAGGTGCGCTCTGGCGCAGGACGGCATGAGCACCCAGTCCGAGGCGCCGATTGCCGAGACCTACTTCGCCGTCCTGGACTGCCAAGTGCAGGATGCCGCCGTCGTGTTGTCGGTTGCCCCGGTTGACGATCAGCCGCGCCGGCTCTTCCGCGCGGTCCTCTATCGGGATGCAGTTTTTGCGGGGTGTTCCTACTAGGCGTTTGTAGGAAACAGCGTATAGCGCGCGAGTCGCGCGTGTCGGTTGCGTCGGCCGCAGTGATCATCCTCGGAGCCGCACCGAATGGTGCGACTTCGGCCTGAGGCGCGCAGGGACTGCGTCATGACGGCAAAGCAGTGGATTGCCGCGATTGCGCCGCCGGTACTCATCGGCGTAATGGTGTTGGCCTTCCGGCTGCTCTCGGGCGCCATCGGCCGGCCGTTCGTCGCGTGGTCCCTCGGATTGGCCCTCTATTGGCTCACCTGGTGCACGGTTCTCCCGATGGCCCTCGTCGGCTGGAGGCGGATCCGGGAGCTCGTTCGGCCCACGCCGCTTCGCGGCAGCGGCGTGGCGCTCTTCTTCGTCCCGCTTGTTGGGGCTGCCCTCTATCGCCTGGTGCCGGGTATTGGCTACGAGAAGCGCGGCCTCTGGATGATGGCCCTGTATGCGTTGAGCGCCTTTGGGAATGGGTTCTTCGAGGAGCTCCTCTGGCGAGGCGTGTACCTGCACCTCTTTCCCGATCGGATCCTGCTTCGGATGGTCTGGCCGACCCTCGGCTTTGCCCTCTGGCACTACGCGCCGAGTGTCGCCTCCGCCAACGAGAACGTTTGGGGCCTGATCATCGGCGCGGGCGCGTTGGGATTCGTGCTGAGTCTGCTCGCCAGACAGACAAACAGCCTTTGGTGGCCGATCGCAGCCCACACGATCGGAGGACTGATCATGGTCCTGTAGCGCCGCAAGGTCAGTGCCGGAAGACGCCCTCTGCGCGTCTTTCGATGGATCGGGGCTTCTCTGGTATCCTGTCTTTCCGCCAGGATGTACGAGGAGGTCCATTGCATGGCAAGAGAGAACAAGGTTCTGAGCATCGGCGATGCGGCACCGGATTTCGCGCTGCCGGATGCGTTAACCGGTGAGATCGTCCGGCTTGCCGACCTCCTGGGCAAGCCTCTCCTCCTGTACTTCGGTCGTGGGACGTGGTGTCCCACCTGCCGGAAGTGGATGGGCGAGATCCGCGAGCACATGGTGGATCTCGCTCGGCGCGATGCCCGAACCGTGACCGTCATGGCCCAGAAGCCCGCCAACATGACGGCGTATCTCGAGCGAGAGCGGTATCCCTTTCCGGTGCTCGCTGATGCCGATCGCGAGGTAGTGAAGGCCTACGGCGTGTATGTCCGGGCGAACCTCGAGTCGGTCAACATCGCGCGGCCGGCCAATTTCGTCCTCGATGCCGGTGGAACGATCCGACTCATCCATGTCGCGAGCGTCCAGTTCGAGTACGCGTCGTTCGATGAGATTCTGGCGGTTCTGGACGCGACGAGCTAGATCGCGCGATGGAGCGCACCTCCCCTAGCCGGCGCTGGCTGCAATCCCTTGCCGTGAGCCCCGGGCGCCGCACGTCAAATGAACCGGGCGGCGTTTCGCCGCCCGGTTTCGTTCTCGATGAACTGGG
>Ga0068714_10007102_pt1 | contig 11050 bp, 10 predicted proteins | sample MTBNYHSulfiMetaG_FD_62988 | JGI IMG/M metagenome (GOLD analysis project Ga0068714, IMG submission 62988) | Enrichment culture microbial communities from rom New York Harbor, USA that are MTBE-degrading - MTBE-NYH (New York Harbor Sulfidogenic)... | ecosystem: Environmental > Aquatic > Marine >... | reverse complement strand
CCTTGCAGGCCGGTGCCGAAGAGCGCATCGACGATCAGGTCCGATCCCTTCGCCAGCGTCGCAACGAGATCCGCCGCATCCGTCCGGCCCGGGTCCAGCTCCTCAACCGTCTCGCCCAGGGCGCAGAGCACGTCCAGGTTGATCCTGGCGTCGCCGCGAACCTTGGCGCGATCGCTGCAGAGCACGACGCGCACCGGGTAACCGGCGTTGCGCAGATGGCGCGCGATGACGTAGCCATCTCCGCCGTTGTTGCCAGCGCCGCAGAACACACAAACACGTGACGTCCGCCGGTGGCCGAGCCTGTCCATGATGAACTCGGCGCAACTGCGGCCGGCGTTCTCCATCAGTGCGATCCCCGGCAGGCCGATCTCCTCGATCGCCCAACGGTCCACCGATCGCACCTCGTCCCGGCTCATCACACGACACTTTGAGGATGCAGTACCGTCGTCCATGCGCGATCTTATACTGACCGGTCGCCGCGTCCGTCAAGCGAATCCGACGCGACAGGACGAGCGGCAAATTGACAGACGGGCGCTGCACCGATACAATGCGCGCCGTTCTGTGTGGGCAGGGTCTGCCATCCGACTCGCACAGCCCGGGCCACGCCGACGTCCGGTTGCGGCCCGCAACGACGTTCGTGGACATGGTTCGGTCTCGCCCTGATGCGTATATTGTTGACCAACGACGATGGGATTTTCGCCCCTGGTCTGGCGGCGATCTACAAGCAACTCATCCACCTCGGCGAGGTGTTGGTGGTGGCCCCCGCCGACAGCCAATCCGGCGCCAGCCACGCCGTGACCTTCTTCGAGCCGCTCGGCTGCGCGAAGGCGGACATTGACGGGCTGTTCAGCGGCTACGCGGTCTATGGTTCGCCGGCCGATTGCGTGAAACTGGCCGTTCGGCAACTGCACCCCGAGCCGATCGACCTGGTCGTGGCCGGCATCAACAATGGCGCCAACGTCGGCATCAACGTCTACTACTCCGGCACGGTCGCCGCGGCGATGGAGGGCGCCTTTCTTGGCATTCCCTCGCTGGCGCTGAGTCTGGCCGCCGAAAGGGAGATGGACTTCGACAGCGCCGCCGACTACGGCATCGAGGTGCTGGAGAAGCTCGGGCCGTTGGAACCGCGCGACGTCGTCAACGTGAACATCCCCCTGCTCTCGCGGGGCGAACCGAAGGGGGTCCGTGTCGTGCCCCAGGCCACGAGCGGCTTCCATGAGTACTACATCCCGCAGGGCGATACGGAAGCCAAGACGCTGTTCCAACTGGCCGGCGGAGGCCACCGCCACGAATCCCTGCCCGTCGATACGACCGCTCTGGCGGAGGGATTCATCACGGTGACCCCGCTGCGGCCGGACATGACCGACCACGAGAAGGCCGACCGAATGAAAACGCGACTGAAGGGCGACAGCCTGTAGCCCATCGAGAGGGACACTATGGCGCAAGAAAAGCCTCCGTCATCACAAATCTGCATCGTGACCGTCACCGGCGTGGACAAGGTGGGCATCGTCGCCCGGCTGGCCACCGTGATGGCCCGCGCCAATATCAACATCGTCGACATCAACCAGAAGATTCTCGAAGACACCTTCGTGATGACCATGGCGGTCGACGTCGCCGAGGCGAAGATCGGCATGGACAAGATCAAGACGAGCCTCGACGCCGTCGGAAGGGAGATGGCCCTGAAGATCACGATCCAGGACGAGAACATCTTCAAGGCCATGCACAGGGTGTAATCATGCGAATCTCCGTCGAAGAAGTCTACGAAACCGTTCGCATGACCCTGGATCATCACTTCGATATCCGCACGGTCACGCTGGGCATCAATCTCAAAGATTGCATCGATCGGGACCTCGTGGCGATGGTGCAGCGGGTGCGCGAGCGGATCGTCCAGAAGGGGCAACTGCTGAACCGCTGCGCCGACCGGATCGTGCACAAGTACGGCATCCCCATCACGAACCGGCGGATCGCCATCACGCCGGCCTCGCTGTTGCTGGAGCCGCTGCCGCGCACGAAGGCCACGGTCGTGCGGTTCGCCAAGGCCCTGGACGCGGCGACCCGGAAAGCCAACATCGATTTCCTGGGCGGGTTCGGCGCGATGGTCCAGAAGGGAACCACCGCCGCCGAAGAGAACCTGATCGACGCCATCCCCGAGGCGCTGTCAAAAACACAGCGGATCTGTGGGTTCCTGAACCTCGCGTCGACCCACGCCGGCATGAACATGAACGCCATCGCCAGGATGGGACACATCCTTCGGGACCTGGCCTTTCGGTCCGACAACGGGGTTGGCTGCGCCAAGATCGGGGTCTTCGCCAACGTTCCGGAGGACAATCCGTTCATGGCCGGGGCGCACCACGGGATCGGCGAGCCGGACTACTCCCTCAACATCGGCATCTCCGGCCCGGGCGTGGTTCGCAACGTCGTCGCCAAGAACCCCGACTGCGACCTGACCCAGCTCTCGGAGGTAATCAAGCGAACCGTCTTCAAGATCACCCGGGCCGGCGAGCTGATCGGCCGGGAGATGGCCGCCTTGATGGGCGTCCCGTTCGGCATCGTCGACATCTCACTGGCGCCGACCACCTCGACCGGCGACTCCGTGGCGGAGATCATCGAAGCCATGGGCGTGGGCCAGGTCGGTTCGCCCGGCTCCACGGCGGCGTTGGCCCTGCTGATCGACGCGGTCAAGAAAGGCGGTGCCATGGCCAGCGGGAACGTGGGCGGGCTGTCCGGCACGTTCATTCCCGTCAGCGAGGACGAGGGCATGATCCGCGCGGTGCGAGCCGGAACGCTGAGCCTGGAGAAGCTCGAAGCCCTCACCAGCGTCTGCTCCGTCGGGCTGGACATGTTCGCCGTGCCGGGTGACACAGAGCCGGAAGTCATCTCCGCCATCATCGCCGACGAGCTGGCCATCGGGGTGGCCAACCACAAGACCACGAGCGTTCGGATCATCCCCGCCCCCGGCCGCAAAGCGGGCGATATCCTCCATTTCGGCGGCCTGCTCGGCTCGGCCCCGGTGATGAAGGTGCCCGGAACCTCCGCCTCCCGGTTCATCCGCAGGCGAGGACGCATGCCCGCCCCGATCTCCTCGCTGCGAAACTGAGCCGCCGCCCCAGGGCCCTGTCCTTCCCTGTCGGCAAACCGGCATCTGCCACTGCCACCAGGAGAACCAAGCCGCGTTTCGCTGTCGGCCCCGTTGACCTTGCGCCAGGGTGGTTTTTTTTGGTTTTTTTTGACACCTTCCCCTTCTCGGTGGTATACTCCGAGATGTGTGTGGGTGTCTATGATGTGGTTCCCCGCCGCTCCAGTTGCGCCAGAGAGGCTACGGATGACAAGGAGAGGGCTAACACTCATAGAGTTGCTGGTGGTCGTCGCCATCGTCTGCCTCCTGATGGGTCTGTCTCTGCCCGCCCTTGTCCGCGTTCGCAATCAGGCCCAGGGCGCCGTCTGCATCCAAAACCTCAAGACTCTGTCACTCGCCTGGCTGCTCTACAAAGACGACAACGACGATCGACTGGTCGGCGGCCAGGTGGGAAAGACCTCTTACGACTGGGTCCAGGGCCCGACCGGCGCCGGCACGTTCATCGAATGCAAGAAGGAAGGGATCCGTCGGGGCATCCTGTTCCGCTATGCGGGGAGCGACGTGGACGTGTACCGCTGTCCCGCCGACCAGCGCAAGCTCGTGCCGGGACAGATCGCCTTTCGCAGCTACTCCATTGCCGGCGGCGCCAACGGCGAGCCTTGGTGGAACACGTACGATCAGGTCGAGAAATACTCCCAGATCCTTCAGCCGGCGACGAAGTACATCTTCGTCGAGGAGTCCGACCCGCGCGGATGGAACAAGGGCTCGTGGGTGGTCGACCCGCTGAACAAAACGTGGGTCGATCCTTTGGCGATCTGGCACAGCCGGGCGCGGAGCTCTCTGGCCTTCGCTGACGGTCACGCCGAGATCCATTCGTGGGTCGACAACAGCACGATCGAGATGTCACGCGAGCAGCAGTTCCTCTATCCGATCCCGAAGGACGAGGGCAACGACCTGCACTACATGCTCAGCGGTTTCCCACAGCGAATGACCGACGTCCCCGTGACGCCGTGACACTGGCAGGGCGCCTCATCCTCCGATCGCGCGAAAGCGGGCGACGCGCTGTAAGGCTTGGGCGTGTATCCTCTGTCAGCCCTTCGGCCCGCCGGTCAGTTGAGACGCCACGGACGCGGTAGCCGCCTTGATCGCCTCCTCATCTCCCAGGTAGTAGTGCCTCCGCGCCTTGAGGTTGTCGTCCAGCTCATAGACCAGGGGAATGCCGGTGGGGATGTTCAGTTCGGTGATGGCCTCGTCCGACACCCCGTCGAAGTACTTGACCAGGGCCCGCATGCTGTTGCCGTGCGCGGAGATCAGGACGCGCCGGCCGGCCTTCAACTGCGGGACAATCGCCTCGTGCCAGTACGGCAGCACCCTGTCCAACGTCGTCTTGAGCGACTCCGTCGCGGGCATAAGGTCTCTCGGCACGTCCGCATACCGGCGGTCGTGACAGGGATGCCGGCGGTCGCTCTCGGCCAGCGGACCCGGCGGCGTGTCGTACCCGCGCCGCCAGACCTGAACCTGATCCAGGCCGTACTTGTCGGCCGTCTCCTTCTTGTTCAGCCCCTGGAGGACCCCGTAGTGCCGTTCGTTCAGACGCCAGGACCGATGGACCGGAATCCACATCAGGTCCATCTCGTCCAGCAGAATCCACAGCGTTCGGATGGCCCGCTTCAGAACCGACGTGAAGGCCACGTCGAACGTGTACCCCTCCCGAATCAGGACGCTCGCCGCCTCGTGGGCCTCGCGGACGCCCTGCTCGGAGAGGTCCACATCGGTCCATCCGGTGAACCGATTCTCCAGGTTCCAGGTGCTTTGGCCGTGACGAACCAGAACGAGTTTCAGCATCTCAGCGCTCCTTCTATCGAGAACGGGCCAGGGCCGGCCTACGGATCTCTGAGCTTGTAGAGTCTCAGCATGCTCGGCGGAGGCGCCACGTCCCTCGGCCGGTCGCGATGGACACCGAGGCTCTCCCAGCGAAGCACGTAGCGCGTGCCGGGTTCGCCGCTGGTTCCGGCGTCGGGCCGCCAGTTGACCTGCATGCCGGGGAAGTCGGATTCCGGCCGGCCCAGTGACGCGGGCCATTGACGTGGCGTCTGGACCTGGCCGATCGGCCGCAGGTCCGCCTCATCCAGTTTCCAGGTGCCCGATCCGTGCTGATCGTGACTGTACCTCTGCGTCAGAATGGCGCCTGCGCCCACCTTCACCGGTGAGACGCGGACTTCGAAGTGGATCGTGCCGCCCCCTTCGAAGGACCAGCGGTAGTTCCAGTCGCTGGCCTGGCAGATTCGCCAGCGGCCGCCTTCGTACCTGGCGTTGTAGACCTGGGTGAACCCCTTCTCGTCGAATTTGTGGTAGGTCACGATGGGACGGCCCTGCGAATCGAAGCCGATACGAGTGTTGCCGTTGATCGCGCCGCCGCCGGGCGGAACGGGATCGACGATCAAGCCCGGCGTCTCGACGGTCATGGGCAACTCGACCGCTTCGCCGGCCGCGGTCTCCCAATGCACGAGGTCGCGGCTCCGCGCATACGAGACATCGTGGTTCGTGTTGCAGTCCGGCGTGTCACGCCAGACCCAGCACAGGTGAAAACGGCCGTCGGGCCCCCGATCCGGACCAACCGGGTAGGCGTTCATCGCCCCCCTGCCATCCAACAGGGGCTTGTCCAGGAGCCGACGCCATGTCCGCGTTCGGACGTCGTACGTGTTGTAGATCTGGTTGCCGCTGCCGCTGGATCCGTCGCGGTACGTGAAGATCATCTCGCCCTGCGGTCCGGCGAAGAACCTCGGATACGTGCAGCGGCGTTCGAGGTCGCCGACCATGGCGGGCACCGCACGGAGGGTCCGGATGTCACCCGGTTGCTCCGTCCGGAAGTAGACCAGCGGATGCACGTGCATGTTGCCGCTCACGTGCAAGTGCCCGGCCTCGTCGACCGCCATCGTGACATAATTGTGGCTGTCCCATCCGACGGCCGATGGGAGCGTTTGGAACTCCCACGCGTCCGAGCCCGGCGACCGTCTGGCCACCGTCATCCGGCGGTCCTGATCGTAGCAGGCGACGTACTGCCCTTGCGAGCACGTCAGCAGGCAGAAGCCCACGGCGTGTCCCGACCATACCGGCCCCACATCGAGGCACTCCAGGACCTGCGGTTCCGCGTCATCGGCCGGCCCCGCCTGGGCAAGGATCACCGTCGCCGCAATCACGAAATAGTACAGCCGCGTTTTCAAGTCCATCGTTCTTCGGTCTGTGCAGGGCCCGCGTCCTCACAGGCCCCTACAGCTTCACCGGCTTGCAGAGGTTCTTCTCGTGGGCCGCGACCCGACCGCAGACCTTGCACATATACTGCCCGTCCTTGACCAGCTCCTTGTACTCCTTCGGATTGCTGATCTGGAACCCGAGATTGTTGAGGTAGCACAGATGCTTGTCGTGTCCGGCGTGAGGCATTTCGGTGTTGGCCATAACTCCGTCCTTTCTCCATGGTTGGCGCTCTTTATTCGGGCCCCACATTAGGATATCGGGGCCTTCACCCTGTCAACCGATTTCCCGGCAACCGGGCAGACTATGTACAGGCGCCGAGGCCGCCGGGTTCGAGTCGACGGCAAAGATCGCTCGATCGGCGCGATGTCACGCGGGCCGTCGCCGAATTGTCTTCTCGACCGATCCTCCGGTCTCTGCTATACTGCGTGGGCGAAAAGAGCACGAATGGCACCCGGAACCATCGACACGACAAACGGAGAGAACGCATGGACTATCGAAGAATCATCCCGTGCCTGGACGTCAAACATGGCCGCCTGGTCAAAGGCGTCAATTTCGTCAACCTCAAGGATGTCGGGGACCCGGCCGAGAACGCCGCCGCCTACAGCGAGGCCGGCGCTGACGAGCTGGTCTTTCTCGACATCACCGCGACCATCGAGAACCGAAAGACCATGCTCGACGCCGTCCAGCGCACGGTCGAGCGCATCAGCGTCCCGTTGACTGTCGGCGGAGGCATCAGCAGTTGTCAGGGAATCGAAGAGCTTCTCGCGCTCGGGGTATCCAAGGTCTCGATGAACACCGCCGCCGTGCGCAACCCCGACCTGGTCCGAGAGGCCGCCGACGAATTCGGCAGCGAGAAGATCACGGTCGCCATCGACACCGCCCAGAATGCGAAGCTCCCGTCGGGCTTTGAGGTGATGGTCAGCGGAGGCACCAAAGGCACCGGCCTGGACGCGGTGGCGTGGGCCAGGAAAGTCGAATCGCTCGGCGCCGGGGCCATCCTTCCGACCAGCATGGATACGGACGGGCGGCAGACCGGCTACGACATCGCGATGACGCGTGCCATCGCGGACGCGGTGTCTCTGCCGGTGATCGCCTCCGGCGGCGCAGGCACGCTCGAACATCTCTACGAGGCGATCGTGGAAGGCCACGCCGACGCCGTCCTCGTCGCCTCCATCGCTCATTTCGGGACCTACAGCATCGCCCAGATGAAGGCGTACCTCGCGGATCGCGACATCCCCGTCCGGCGGTAGCTTTCGGCTTGCCACGCAAGGCGGATTGGACCTGCCAGGAGCAGCCTCTGGCACGCTGCGCTTTCCGTTTTTGGACGAAAGTCCCGCCGCGGATTGACCGATAGGTGGAGGGTGATGGTCCGCGACGACGTGCCATGGACGCCTGAAGATCGATATGTTCAGCAAGCTGCGAAAAGACGGGTTCCTACTGAAGACCAAGCTCTTCACGCTCCGCTGGTATCCCAGCGGCCGAAGCTGCATTCGGATCGGCAGACGCAGACGCCCGCCGCAGCAGATGCCTCCGCTGATGGTTCGCAAGCCTGAGTGGCGCCGGTAGAGATTTTCTTCGCCGCCGCTTTCACCCCCTGCCCACCGCAACAAGCCCCTCATCAGGACCCACGCCCGCCTTCTGCACACGCTCATGTCCCCACCCTGCCAGCACTGGCAGCAACGTTGACAGCATTTATGGGACCCGTGCCGACCAGGACGACCGCCAATCGCATCTCAAGGGTCTGACTGAACCCAACCCGGCACCAGAATACCCACACTATCCTTCTTTGCTATTTTTACTCAAGTTTTTTTTAACCCCCTACCGATACTAACCCACATGAGTCAAACAGCCCATTTTAACAACGAGTCATTCAACACCACAAAGGAGAGATCGATGGTTAAGGAAGATTTGCTCGCCCGATACCTGGCCGCCCTGCTTCGCGGCGACCGGAAAGCCTGCCGCTCTGTCGTGGAGGAGACCCTGCAAAGCGGCATCCCGGCCAATTCGGTGTACCTGCACCTGATCTGGCCGGTCATGGCGGAGATCGAGAGGCTCTCCCGGACGGACAGGATCACCTCCGTCCAGGAGCACCTGGCCACCCGGATCAACAGAACCATCGTGGACCAACTCCAGAACAAGCTGCCGCGCCGGCCTGCCAGGAATAAGAAGGTGGCCGTCTGCTGCGCCCGCGACGAGCTGCAGGAACTCGGCGCACAGATCATCACGGATCTGTTCGAGAGCGACGGCTGGGAAGTGCGTTTCCTCGGCGGCGGCCTGAGCAACGACGACATCTTTGCCTTCGTCAACGAATATGCACCGGACATTCTGTTCATCTACGGCACCGCACCGAAACAGGCCCCCGATGTGCGCCGGCTGATCGACAGAATCCGTTGTGTCAATGCGTGGCCGGACCTGCGCATCGTCGTCTCCGGCGGGCTGTTCAACCGGGCGGAAGGTCTGTGGGAAGAGATCGGTGCCGACGCGTTTGCCGCGACGGCCGCCGACGCACTACAGGTGGCCGCGGACGAAACCCAAGTGGCTGATCCGGAACGAAGAACGGTCAACCGCCGCAAACGCAAGCAGCAGAACGCCGCTTCGGAGATCGCTGTCACAACCGCGTAGGACGCGGCACCCGCATGAAATCCCGTGCCGGCCGATGGATGAAGCCGGCACGGGATTTTTCTTTCACGATCCCGCCGCGCTCAGCCGGCCGCGCGTTGCAGTTTGTACTCCACGCTGTCGACCAGCGCCAACCAGCTCGCTTCGATCACGTTCTCGGAAACGCCCACCGTCCCCCAGATCGATTGCTTGTCCCTCGACTGGATCACGACCCGGACGCGGGCCGCCGTGCCTTCCTTGGCGTTCACGACGCGGACTTTGTAGTCGAACAACTGCACCTCTTTCAAAGCCGGATAAAACGTCTCCAGCGATTTGCGCAACGCCGCGTCCAGCGCGTTGACAGGACCATCCCCCTCGCCAACCACGTGCTCGATCCGATCGCCCACCTGCAACTTCACCGTCGCCTCGGTGACGATCTCGCCGCTGTTGCGCTTTTCCACGTCGACGTGGTACTTGAGCATCTCGAACGAAGGCTCGAAGGTTCCCATGATCTTGCGGGCCAGCAGATCGAAGCTCGCGTTGGCCGCCTCGAATTGATAGCCCTCGTTCTCCAGCTCCTGAACGCGCATCAGGATCTTACGAGCCAGGGTCTTGTCCTGGGTGATCTTGGCCTTCTCCATCTCCGCCAGGATGTTCGACTTGCCGCTCAGCTCGGAGATCAGGAAGCGCCGCTCGTTGCCCACCAGAGCCGGATCAATGTGCTCGTAGGTCAGCTTGTTCTTGCGCAGGGCGTCCACGTGCAGGCCCGCCTTGTGCGCGAAGGCGCTCTCACCGACATAGGGCAGGTTCATCACCGGCGACAGGTTGGCCACCTCGAAGACGAAACGCGACACCTCCGTCAGCGACTTGATCTTCTCGGGGCTCAGCGGCTCCAGGCCCATCTTGAAAGCCAGGTTCGGTATCACCGAGCACAGGTTGGCGTTGCCGCAGCGCTCGCCCATGCCGTTGATCGTGCCCTGCACGTGTCGCGCGCCCGCCTGGATCGCCGCCAGTGAGTTGGCGGTGGCGCAGTCCGAATCGTTGTGCGTATGGATGCCGACGACGACCGAGCCGAGCGTGCGGCAGACCTGCCCCGTGATCTGGGCCACCAGGTGCGGCAGGGAACCTCCGTTGGTGTCACACAGCACCAGCGCGTCGGCGCCCGCCTCGGCCGCCGCCGCCAGCACCTTCATCGCATACTCGGGATTGGCTCTGTAGCCGTCGAAGAAATGCTCGGCGTCGAAGATCGCTTCCAGCCCTTTGCTCTTGAGATAGCGGATCGACTCGGCGCAGATCACCAGGTTGTCGTCCAGCGAGCAGCCCAGAACCAGCTCGACGTGCATGTCCCAGGTTTTGCCCACGATCGTGGCCGCGGGCGCCTTGGTCGCCAGGATCGAATTGAGCGAGACGTCCTCTTCGACCGTGCAGTCGGCGCGGCGGGTGCTGCCGAAGGCAGTGATCTTGGAGCACTCCAGGCCGAGCTTACCCACCTCGTGGAAGAACTTCATCTCCTTCGGGTTCGACGCGGCGTAGCCCCCTTCGATATAATCGACCCCCAGCCCGTCGAGGCACTGGGCGATGGCCAGCTTGTCCGGCAGCGAGAAACTCACCCCCTCCGCCTGCATGCCGTCGCGGAGCGTCGTGTCATAGATCGCGATTTTCGTCATTCCAACTCCCGACTTTCCGTCACAGGGCCGGTTCGGGCGCCTGTAGAGCTGTCACGTAGGTTCGTACAAATCGCTGATTTTACCGGTTCGCAAGGCCCTGTAAAGGCCAAACCACCCGACGTCCCCAGGCCGTCGCGGAGTCCCACTCCCTCGTATCGCAAACTGGTGGACATCTGGCCGTTTTGCGTCTGCGGAATTGGCTTTGTTTCGCATGATGGCTCCTCTGCCGGCGGCTCGGCCTGCGGCGTCTGCTCCGGCGGCAACTCTGCGGGCGGTTCCGCCGATCGCAACTGGCGGACCTTTTCCAGTTCGTCGAGGGTTCTGTAGAGGCCCTGCTCGATCCGGCGTTCGTACAGGCCCAGCCGCTCCAGGACCTTCGCGCAGCGGAAGTCCGAGATCACGATCCGTCCCAGCGCCGAATCGCGCGGGTCGGGGCCGTCCTTCGCCCCGAAGT
>Ga0068714_10007100_pt1 | contig 11052 bp, 5 predicted proteins | sample MTBNYHSulfiMetaG_FD_62988 | JGI IMG/M metagenome (GOLD analysis project Ga0068714, IMG submission 62988) | Enrichment culture microbial communities from rom New York Harbor, USA that are MTBE-degrading - MTBE-NYH (New York Harbor Sulfidogenic)... | ecosystem: Environmental > Aquatic > Marine >... | reverse complement strand
CTTTCTTAATTTAGTCACATTCGATCGGTCTCTCTCCACATTCCGCGAAAGTTTTTCCTGCCACTTTTTTCGCTGCGTTTTTGGGATTACACTATTAGCGCAGTCCTTGTGCTGATGCCAGAAACAGCCATGTACGAATATGATAGCTCTGTATTTCGGGAGCACAATGTCTGGATTGCCAGTGAGATCACGCCGATGCAGGCTGAAGCGAAAACCTGCCCGATGCAACATTGATCGCACGGCGAGTTCGGGTTTCGTATTCTTACCGCGAATTCGGGACATCACCTCACTACGTTTTTCTTTAGACCAAATATCCATAAATAGATACCGAGCGAATTGTAGCTAACTACTTTCGGATGAGAGAGGTGATAATTTTTTTCATAACAGGTGGGCAGACTGCGTTACCCATGAGTCTGATCTTGTCTCTTCTGGTCCCGGTGTCAAGTTTGTACCCTTTATCGAATCCCATTGCAGCCCTTAACTCCTCCGGCTGGAGCATCCTCATAAAATGGCCCTTTCTTGTTGGCTTCACATATGCGAAACGATCGAGCGTTGTGATCGTTCTCAATGGTTTGTCAAGGGTCTGCCAGCCACCACTGCCATCTGTTCCATAATAGACTATCAAAAAGGGTTCCCGCGGACCTATCTCAGAAATTGCCCGCTCTGCACGGGCAAGAGTCGCCTCGGCACGTCCTGAAGAATAGAGTGGCGTGAACGTATAATCTCCTTTCATGTCAATTACGCAACTCGCCGATTTATGCGGCTGACCCCCGGCTGAAGGAGCTCTGGCCTCCACATTTAAGGAGCAAAGAAGAAAGAGCCTTTTTCGTGACTGTGGCACTCCGAAATCCACAGCATTAAGCTTTTCCTCTTTGACATAATAGCCCAGTTCCCAAAGTGATTCGAGGAACTCAGCATGCCTGCTCCACGATTTCATTTGAATGACATTTTCAATTACAATCCATCTCGGCCTAAAAACCCTGGCAAATTTGACAACCTGAAATGCTGTCATTTTACTTTCCTCGCATCTTTTAGCCGCCCCCTTGGCACACGTATGATTTGTACACTCCGGAGATGCCAGTATAAGGTCGATATCCCCTATGACAGAATGCAACCATTCAGCAGATAGCGCAGTAATATCCTGCGTAAAAACATGTGCCTCTGGGAAATTTCGTCGATATGCTTCTCCAGCGGTATGCCAGAAATCCACTCCTGCTTTTATTTCTGCGCCAGCAAGGCGCGCGCCATAGCTACTGCCGCCAGCACCGTGAAAAAGATCGAGGGTCCTTAATCTCGTCTTTGTCATATCGCAAGATGACTTCATGCTCATGCTTTAGTATCCCTCGGGAAAAGTTTCTCTGCTAGCCGCAGACGCTTCCCGCTGACAGGTACGTACCATGCGTTCATTCTCTTGTCCCATGCCCTTGCCTTGAGAAAAGTTTCCCATGTAAATGAATAGATTGCTACCATCTGATACTGTAGATTCAAGCATACCAGCAAAAGGTGCTCGAAGAGTTGTTTGTCAGGGTTGTGGCCATCGGGATAAACCGTTCCGGTCTTTTTCGCCTTCATTATTGCCTTAATCGAATATCGCTCCCCGTCCCTTGATAATGCATCCACATTCTTCGCTCCCTTTGGCGCCTTCATCAGATTCGGCAATCCAGGTGTCGAATTGAAAAACTCGATTGCAAGCTTTTCGCCGATATCGCCCACGTCGACTGATATGTTCCTTGCAGCCATTTCTGCCTCAACCATGACTCGTAAGGATATCAGTCCAGCGTGATCAACAACGGAAAGATACTTCTTAAATTCTTCGATTTTCATGGCAAGACAGAAACATGGCCAAGTCTGGATGACTGTCGCGCCAGCCAGCCCAGCATGTCTCCGAGCAATGGTTGCCTTATCCGAAATATCTTCTTGCCAATTGTCTTCTGATGCTTTGGCTTGAGTGGTACTGACACAATGAGATGCGAATTAAAGACTATTCTGAAAGAAAACTCTCCTTCCGCTTCCAGTTCAGGGCTACACCAAAGATAATCGTTATCACCATCTTTCTTTTTTTTCCAATCTGTATTAGGCAATTTCATGGCGACTATAAAATGATTCCAGACAAATTTATTCTGAGCGTAATCGCATGGGGGTGATATTTCAACAAGCAGGAAAGAAACACGTTTCTTAACTTCTTCCTTTCGACTTGGAGTTAACTCACCACTAATGGCAGGTCGAAATTTATACTTGTCATCCAAGAAATCGTCAATGTCAAGGCTGGGAATTGGTAGTTTTCCTACTTTTTCGGGATAGATAAAAACATCTCCTGGTGAGTAGTCTTCGGAACCTTCAACGCCCCGATCAATATGCAGCATTGCGTTCAGTTTCTTGTGCCATACGCCCGAACTGTTTCCGCCGCCAGCAACGATTAAACTACTATACTCCTTGTCTCTTAAGGAACTACGATTGATTGTCTGGTCATATAGGAGTTGGGATAAAATGGATTGCAGATGTTTCATAGCATTATCTGCATTTAGATTCTTACCAGCTTCAGCCACTGCCAATGAATGGAACACCTTTTTTAATGCATTGTTAGGATCATTCTTATCAATTCCTATGGCAATATCCATGATTTCATGAATCGTATCGCACGTCGCGTCTTGAACGTTCTTTTCCCATGCGATTAGACACCCAGTTGCCTGAAGTGCGTTCATGAAGTTAGCAATTTGTTTTTTCAAAGCCTTTCCCTCTGATGCGCGGCGATAATCCTCTTTGTTGAGTCTTTGATACAGCATCGGGCAGAGGCTTGCTGGCAGACGCGCTTTCAAATGAGCGAAAAGATCGTCTGCTTGTTCATCATGCATACTCCAGGTTATCAAGATGTATGGCCCGTTCTTCGGATCAAGACATTCTGTAAGAGCTGTTTGCACGGGAGTAAATATTTTACTTCCACCTCCAGATATGCCCTCGCCCACCAAATCTATATCCATAAAGACAATCCTTACTCCATTCATCTTTTCTCTTTGTTTTCTTGAAAAGTAGGCAGGGCTATATTCAATAAATCTGACCGGGTATCCACTTTTCCATAAAACCTCAGCTATCTTAATTCCATCATCTCTTTTATCATCAACGATCAGGATGCGAGGAACTTTTAAAGGCATTATTATTTCTCCTGGAAAACCATTGCAATAGCTGCACCGGTATAAGCTTTGGGGATATCAATCTCTCCATGTTCGGGAAATGCAAGCCGCCCGCCGTGAGCCTTCATTGTCATGTTCACAAAATACAGCCCCAGTCCCATGCCATCTATCTTTCTAGTGAAAAAGGGTCTGACCATGTCTTCAGGGGCATCCTCAAAGCCTGGCCCGTTGTCCGCTAGCACGATGGCAGGACCTTCGAAATCTCTGGACGGCCCCACCCATATGCGTTTTGGCAAAGAGGCTGTTTTATCATCAGAAGATCTCCGGTGAAGATTGAGCCAATATATTGAATTATCTATAAGATTGACGACTGAAGCAGTAAGCATTCGCTGTGATCCCTTGACTTTGAAATCACCCATATTTTTGTCAAATCCATTTGAAACAATAATTTTGTGATATTCAAATCGTGGAGCCATGCTGTAAAGAGCATATTTGACAATGTCAGAGGCGTTCAGGCCTTTTTTGGATGTTGTCCTTACGAGATAACTTGCGCCTTGAAGGAGTTCCACAAGATGGCGCGCCATGACCTGGATGCGCTCGATACGATCACCCTTGTCAATTGCTTTATGCAGGTTCCTGACGCCACGTTCAAGCTCATGAAAAACAACAGTCAATCCAAGACCTGGGCCAACGGCATTAAGCAGTGTATCTCGCATTTCGATGTAAGTGCTCTCAACTTTAGCAACGTACTCGCCTAATTCCTTGACCATACCTGTCTGCTCAACTTTTTCCTTCAGCGCAGCTATTGCCTCCTCAGTTCCTGATATCACGGGAAACTTTTCGTCCTTTGATTCAGCCCGTTCAAAGGCACGCCTTATTTGTTCTTTATCTTTGTTGCGCTCCTGCTCAAATCTGATGACTGCTGCCAGAACGGCATTCCTGAATTCATTATAAGCATCATTTTCAACAAAGCCTTCACGATTTGTTTTTTCGATAAGTGCGCTGCTCTTGTCAAGGTCAAGGTGCACTTCTCCCAGAATGAGATTATTGCTTAACGTCTTAGTTGGCCGCTGGAAACGGCGCCAATCCAAACCCAGCCAGTCAGTTTCTCGTTCACCGTAATTATAAACTCGTATCCCATCTCTATAGACCCGAACGCCGCCATTCTCGTCGAGATATTCTCCAAGACCTGCCTGATCCTTAATGTATAAGCTCATCACATCTCTGTCACGGTCGAACCCGAGAATTCTTCCTCTAATCGGGCCAATTCCAAATTTAGAAAGGTCGGCCTTTATCGGGCGTCTCTCTTTTTTTCCTTCATCCGTGAGCTTCATCGTGTAATATTCGGAAAGTACTTTTTTCTTGTGCTCGCATCTGGGATCTATCCCTTTTTTTAGTTTTAATGCTTCAATTGGGCAAAACTCATATTTGTAATTAAAGGTGCTTCCCTCCATAGAAAACTCATAAATAAACATGGCATGTGCTTCAATATCTGAGGCTTTCAATAGACCGTCAAGCCAGCCCGGGTTAGGCGACAGCTTAAAATCAACTGTGAACCCTACTTTCTTCTCATACGGAGAAGAAATAGCGTTAATGGAGCGGAACAAGCGCCGGATATCACCTCTGGTCCACTTATTTCTTAATTTAGTGATCTTGATGATAGTTCCATGGGCGCCTTCTGTGAAGATTTCCGGTTTCCTCGTGATCACATCCACAGGCGCTTCCGACAAATAGCGGTACGTCTTCGTCAACATATCCCAGTCAATGTCAACTACAACTTCGTCGGATCCCTTTCTCCTGGTAATCATCTTTATATGGTTGCCAAGCTTGTGTGAAGCAAATCTTCCCACTCCCTTTTCACCAATAGGCAGTCGTTTAAATCGAGGTGTTCGTTTGCCTTCCAGCCGTTGTTTTTCCCTGTTATCTGCGCCTGGTTCCAACCATACTCCGATAACCGTATCAATATCCATGCCCTCACCTTTGTCCTTGATCCTGATTGAAGCCTTCTCCGGATCTTCAACATTCCGAAAAATTACATCAACTGAGGGAGAATCGGCATCGTAGGCATTTTTCACCAATTCAAAGACACCTATGCGCGGGTCGCGGATAAGCTGATCGCCTAATAATTGTAGCAACCTCGCGCGCGGTTTGAAGGAGTGCATCTGATCTTTATTTTCTCTGCGTTCTGTCACTATCTCGTATATTTCTTGCGGCCCCTGACTGATTAACAGCAGTAATCTACATCATTTTTACATTTTTGGGAAGCAAGTACCCTAGACGCTCGCGGAAGAAACGGAACGTTCGTGCAGAAAGTGCATAACATATTTAATATGAATGGCTTTTGTTTTAAATTGTTATCGCCTATGACAAAAGCATCCCTTTGAAACATACAAAAAATTGAAGTAATCTCGGCATATTCCGCATGAACGTCCAGTGGCTATTCGCCTAATTACAGAATAGCTAATGTATTTATAAATCATAGGCGTCAGCCTGAGTCAAGGGAAAATGCGATCTGGAGTTTCCCGATTTTTTTAAGAAGTATTCTCATAATACGATGATCTTATCGCTAATTTTCATTTCTTTAGGGAACCCCTATGGTTCTGAGCGAAACTTGCTGGAGCAGCGGGGTACCCATCGAGGGCGAGCAGGAAGGGGAAAGCCAGCCCTTTAGTGGCTGGAAGGGGCAAGTATTCCCCAACTGCGAGCCCCGAAAGGGTCGCTGCGCAAGCCGTGAAGCGAAGAGACTAAGGGGTTCCCTAAAAAATTGGGAAACTCCATATGTTGTCCACTGACCTGCCCTCCCTTGCTTTTACCCCTGTGATATTGTACCTTTCATCCTGAGAAGAGCTGAAAGCTGAACGATAAATGCTGATGCAAATGGGCTACTTAACCGCTCGTAACACCCAAGAACTACAGGCTAAAATCATTAACCAGGCCGACGAGGAGACTCTAATCCTTACACCGGGTCGTCGCTTGGCCAGGCGGCTGCGGCATGCCTACCGTATGGCCCAAATTGAACGTGTCCGGCGGGCCTGGTTGCCACCAAAGATAGCAACCCTGAACTCCTGGTTAAACGAGACATGGCTTGAATCCTGGCCGGAGGAATGTATTGTTTCGGATATAGCACGCCTTTGTCTCTGGAAAGAAGCGGTTGAGGAAACAGCCCTGCCCGAGGGCCTCGAATCTGACATTGGACTATATCGACTTCTCGACGAGACCTACTCTGCAATCATCCGCCATAAGATACCGCCACTATCCAGGGATTATCTCTCTCCCCTTATTGGATGGCGGCAAAAGGTCATGGAAATTTTCGAAGGTCGCCTGAGGGCAAAAGGCTGCGTCCACCCGGCCTTTTTGCCTGTGCTTATAAAAAATAAACTAAAGGGCCGTATTTATGCTCCGCCCAGGCGGATTCTATGCGTCGGCTTTGAGTCTCCGGCGCCGGTCGAAAACGACCTCCTGACCTGTCTGGCTAAAGACCATGGGGCTGTAATCTGCTCCACAGAATCAAACGAACCACCCTACCTAAAGGCCGTGAGCCTCCCGGACGTGGAGCAAGAGGTCATGTGGCTGGCCCAGGATGTACTGGAAAAGGCACAGGACACGCCACTGCACCGGATCGGGGTAGTCGTGCCCAACATGAGCGCCTACGCGCCTCTCCTGTCCCGGGTATTCCAGGAATTGATCGGCAGCCCCACTGCCGAAAAAGGTGAAATATTCATGCCCCAAGAAGGCACAAAGAACAACGGAGATAATCCCCCCTTACCCCCCTTTAGTAAAGGGGGGGCATTATCAGGGGGGAATTACAATATCTCCCTCGGAGAATCACTCTTCAGTCAGCCCCTCATCCAAGCCGCCCTCTTGCCCTTGCGTCTTATGCTCGATGGTGAAAAACGAATCTTATTTCTTTCCCTCCTGCTTTCACCCTACTATGGCCTCTGGGGCCGCCGGCGAAATATCCTTGCCCAGGCGGACCGTGTCTGGCGCGAATACTCTATCGATCAGGGTCTCCGTGATCTACTGTATATCCTGCAAAAAAAGAAACCGGAAATCTTATCAGTTATCCACCCCCCCGGCCATGACCTGGCCCGCCTTATTCAAAGTCTCACGGGGAAACGAACAGGAGCCGGGTGGATTGAAACGCTTTACCGCCTGTGGGATATAATGCAATTCCCGGCCATCAGTGACGAGCATGAAAACGGTATATTCAAACACCTCGAGGAAAACCTGAGTACGCTGGCAAATAACCTGGGGGAGGAAAAACTGGATGCATCAACCTTCTATGCGTGGCTTAAATATGCCCTCGAGGAGACTAAAGTCAATGTCCCCGGGCACGAAGAAGCAGGCATCCAGGTCATTGGCCTAATCGAGTCCCGCGGCCTGTCTTTTGATCATCTCTATGTGGTCGGCCTTTCAGCCGGAAGCCTCCCCCAACCGGTACGCCACTTTCCTTTGCTCACCGGAGAAGAGAAAGGCCTGGTACAGGGAGCTACAATTGAGAGTCAACATCTGTTTGCTGAGCAGGCCTTCGCCCATCTGATGACGGTGGCCCCGGCCGTCACTCTCACCCGCCCTCTGGAAGAAAAAAGCGATCCCCTGCCTGCATCTCCTTTCTGGCCGGAAGGTGAAGAAAATACCGCGGTTAACTACTGGCTGGAGCCGGGGCAGGCCTCTCTGCGGGCCGGATGGTTACGCCAGGCCCACGAAGGCTGGCGGGATTATCCCATCCCCTACCCGAATGAAGATACGCCGCTCGTACCTGCGCCCCTTCCGGATGAACTGTCAGTGACGGCTATAGAAAAAGCCATATCCTGTCCCTTTAAATTCTTTGCCGATACCGTATTGCGGCTAAGTGAGCTGCCGGAACCAGCTATCGGCATCTCACCGCAGGAAAAGGGGAACAGACTGCACCGGCTCTTTGCCCGGTTCACAGGCCGGATGCGGGAGCAGGGCGTCTTCCTTAGCGACGCCGGACAAAGTGAATCCATACTGAAAGAGTGTATAGCTGAGGTGCTGGCCGACGTCACAGATAATCCATACTGGCAGATTGAAAGGGAACGCTGGTCAGGGCTGCTGGCTACATGGCTCTGCCTGGAAAGAAAACGGAAAGAGGAAGGCTGGCGCTGGCTCCTCGAAGAGGCCAATTTTTCGAGCCTGCAAAACACCTCCTGGCCGGTTACTGTCCACGGTCGCATCGACCGGATAGATATAAACGATGGGGAACGCAAGCTATGTTGCTGGGACTATAAGACCGGCAGCGCCCCTCCGCCCGCAGATATACATACCCACTTTCTCGCCCCTCAGCTCCCCCTGTATCTTCTGGCCCTCCGGAATGGAAAGATTTCCCTGCCGGTTTCATTTCAAAATCTGACGGCCGGATATATCAGCCTGAAATCCGAGGGAGAAGTCCAGTTCGGCGAACCGGTCAAAGACGAAGCGGGTTGGGAGACCTGCCTTTCCGCCTGGGGAAAAGAGATCGCCGATCTCGGCCAACGGCTTAGCGCCGGTAACTTCCCGGCTGATCCCAAACCAATACCTAAAGGCAATAGGAACGGGGCCTGCCAATACTGCCCTTACCTGACCCTCTGCACTTATTGGAAAAAAGAGAAAGAAAACGGTGAGGTAACCGATTGCCATGTCTAGAGAGCCGGTGGACATAGCGGCCCGCACCCGCGCCTTATCTCCGGCCGAAAGCTTTCACGTCGAATCCCCGGCCGGTGCGGGTAAAACCTCTCTTCTAACTGCACGGTTTATCCGCCTTCTTTCCGCAGTCGATCACCCGCATGAGATACTGGCCCTTACCTTTACCAATAAGGCGGCAAACGAGATGCGGGAGCGCATCGGCTTTCTTCTGCGACAGGCGGAAAAGGGTGAATTGCCCGATGACCCCTGGATCAACAGCCTTTTGCCCCATGCGCAGGAGGCGTTAAAAAGGCACGCGCGCCATATCAACCTGCTTAAGTCCCCGGACGGCCTACGTATCATGACCTTTCACAGCTTCTGTCTCCTCCTGATCAGACAATCCCCCTGGGAGGCGCAGGTACCCTTTGATGCGGTTGTTGCCGGGGACGAAGATCAGGGGGATTTGCTCACCGGGGCCGTTCAAAATACTCAGCAACAAATCTTCGACCTGCCGCCGGACGACCCTCTGCGTCAGGCGCTGAAACAGCGTCTCCTCCACATGAACAACAACTGGCCGGCCCTGGAAACCGAACTAAGGCAGCTCATTGCCAGGAGAGACCTCCTGGCCGACCTTATCACCGAGGTAAAAGCAGCGCCGGATAAAGATCGTCTTGCCCAGGCCTTGGCCGGGCGTCTGAGCGCTTTTATTTCCTACAGACTGGCAGAATTGCGCAGCGCTTTTCCGGCTACAGAACTGGGCGGCAACTGGTCCTTTCTTCAGGCCCACCTGTATGAAAAAAGGCAAGTTGATACCGCGCATATCCCGGCCTCCATCCCCGGTTCAGCCTGGGATGATCTGCCGGACTGGCTGGTCATAGCTAATCTGTGTCTCACAAAAGACGGTAAGCCCCGGAAGCAGTTCAGGATCGCAGACGGTTTCTGCAAAAACTTTGGAGAAACGCATTGGGCAGAATGTATTAAGAACTTACCGGAAAGAGTGGCTTCACATCTCCGTTCACTTAGAGAACTGCCGTTGCCTGATACGCCCGTTACCGACCCGGAAGCGCTCTTTGACCTCATCCTTATGGTCGGCAAAACCATACAGGCTTATAACGCACTATGTCGAGGGCGCGGGGTTATGGACTATGTGGAATTGGAACTGGCAGCCCTGCGTGCCCTCGGCGGTGAAGATACCCCCGCTGATCTCCAACTACTTCTCGACCGGAATATACAGCATATCCTTGTTGATGAATTCCAGGATACAAGCCGCAACCAGTGGCATCTCCTTAAGCGCCTTTGCGCCGGCTGGCAACCGGGCGACGGCCGCACTGTTTTTATCGTTGGCGATCCCAAACAGTCTATCTATGGGTTTCGCAAGGCCGAGGTCTCCATTTTTATGGAGGCCAGGGAAGGCATCCCCATCCCCGGCCAGGGCTATCTAAAACTCACCCCCGTCAATTTGACCACAAACTTTCGTTCCTGTGCCAAATTAATCGATTTCACGAATGAAGTCTTCGGCCAAACGGTCATGGCCCGCCCGGATGAAGAAGTGGATGAAGTGCCTTACCAGGCATTTCTACCCGCACCGGGCAAAGAAGGCAGGGGGAGAATTGTCCTGGCGGCCTTCACCAAAAATGACGGCTCGCCGGCCATGGCCGACCGTAGGCCGGATGAAGCCAGATTCCGGGAAGCAGGTTGGCTGGCTGGAGAAGTAAAAAGAATTTCGGCAAATTGTGACGGTAAAACCATAGGCATCCTGCTCCCAGCCCGCACCTATCTGGCTGCTTATCTGAAGGCCCTGACCGTAGAGGGCCTTCAGGTGCAGGTTCAAGAGGGAATCTTACTAAAAGAACGCGCTGAAGTAGTGGATATGCACTCCCTGGCCCTGGCCCTGGTAAGGCCCCACGATGACCTGGCCTGGGCCTCGCTCCTCCGTTCTGCCTGGTGCTGGGTAGGTTTAGATTTCCTCTATGAGGTATCCAGACAGGAAGGCACGGCCTGGAAAGAAAAGATCGGAATTTTCCATACAAACCCCTCTGCCCCGGAAGCAGTAAAAAGACTATGGGAGTCCATCACACTCCGCATGCCCGGGATCGGACGACAATCGTTGGCCAAGGTTGTAGGTGCGATATGGGAAGATATTGAGGGGCCGGCCGCAGTATGCGCCCGGTTTGGACCGGCAGGGGTGGAAAACTGCCGCCGGTTTCTAAAAATCCTGACGGATGCTGAGGCCGGTATCCCGGAAGAGACCCTCTCCCGCCTTAACTTATTACTGGAAACCGCCTATGCCCCGCCGGATCCC
>Ga0068714_10007097_pt1 | contig 11056 bp, 10 predicted proteins | sample MTBNYHSulfiMetaG_FD_62988 | JGI IMG/M metagenome (GOLD analysis project Ga0068714, IMG submission 62988) | Enrichment culture microbial communities from rom New York Harbor, USA that are MTBE-degrading - MTBE-NYH (New York Harbor Sulfidogenic)... | ecosystem: Environmental > Aquatic > Marine >... | reverse complement strand
CCCGGGGAGTACCCTTTCACCCGAGGGGTTCAGCCTTCGATGTATCGGGGAAGGCTCTGGACCATGCGTATGTTCGCGGGGCTCGGCACCGCAAGGGATACCAACCGGCGCTTTCACCTGCTGGTCAATGCGGGCCAGACCGGGCTTTCCACGGCGTTCGATATGCCCACGTTGATGGGCTATGATTCGGACTCCCCACGGGCACGGGGGGAAACCGGAAAATGTGGTGTGGCCGTGGACAGCCTGAAGGATATGGAGGATCTTTTTGATGGGCTGCCGATAGACAGGATCACCACATCGATGACCATCAATCCGCCGGCGCCGGTGATCTGGGCAATGTATATCGCCATGGCCGAAGGCCGCGGGATAGACCGGCGCGTGATAGGCGGAACCATACAGAACGACATGCTGAAGGAATTCATCGCACAGAAGACCTTTATGTGCCCGCCTGAACCTTCCATGAGGCTTATAACGGATACGGTCGAATTCGGAACGCACGAGGTGCCGAGGTGGAATACCATCAGCATCAGCGGGTATCACATCCGGGAAGCCGGGTCGACTGCGGTGCAGGAACTCGCTTACACGTTGGCGGACGGAATCGCCTACACGGAAGCTGCCATCGCCAGGGGGCTCGATGTGGATGATTTCGCGCCGCGTTTTTCATTTTTTTTCAATTCCCACCTGGATTTTTTTGAGGAAATAGCCAAGTTCCGCGCGGCAAGACGAATGTGGGCCGGGATCATGAAAACGCGGTTCAAGGCGAAAAATCCCCGGTCCTGGTGGTTGCGCTTCCATACGCAGACGGCAGGCTGCTCGCTGACGGCCCAGCAGCCATACAACAACGTGGTAAGGACGGCGCTCGAAGCCCTTTCCGCTGTTCTCGGGGGTACCCAGTCGCTGCACACAAACTCCCTGGACGAGGTGCTGGCGATCCCCACGGAGGAGGCGGCCACCATTGCCTTGCGCACCCAGCAGATCATCGCAGAAGAGTCGGGGGCGGCCAACACGATAGACCCGCTCGGGGGCTCCTATTTTGTGGAAGCCCTCACCGATAAAATGGAGGAAGAGGCTTTTTCGATCATAGAGAAGATTGATCAGATGGGCGGAATGCTCGCCGCGATAGAGCACAATTACCCGCAGCGGGAAATAGCCGACTCCGCTTACCTCTATCAGCGACAGATTGACAGCGGCGAAAAGACGGTGGTGGGCGTGAACAAATACAGGACTCAGGAATCGATCCCGGTCGAGATGCTGGAAATCGATGAAGAACTTGAACGCCTCCAGATCGAAAAAACATCACGCGTCAAGGAACACAGGAGCGGCTCAGAGGTGAGCGAATCCCTGGAGCGGCTCGGGGATGCCTGTGTTTCCGGTGGAAACGTTATGGAGCGGCTGGTTGAGGCGTCCAAAGCCTATGCAACCATCCAGGAAATGTGTGATGTGTTCCGTGCTTCATTCGGAGAGTACCGGGATCCTGGAATTTATTGAGCGTCTTGAGGGAGGGCGGTCGTGAAAAAGCAAAGGAAGGTACGAATCATGGTGGCCAAACCCGGCCTCGACGGTCATGACAGGGGCGCTAGAATCATCGCAAGGGCCTACAGGGATGCGGGCTACGAGGTGGTCTACACCGGCCTTCATCAGAGCCCGGAAGAGATCGTGGAAGCCGCGGTTCAGGAAGACGTGGACATGATCGGACTTTCGAGCCTGGCGGGCGCTCATAGATATCTGTTCCCACGGGTGGTTGAGCTGTTGAAAGAAAAGGGAGCCGATGATATCGTTGTTTGTGGGGGAGGGATCATTCCGGATGAAGATATCGCGTTTTTGAAGAAGGCGGGGATCAAGGAAGTTTTCACCCCTGGCAGCTCGCTCGATGAAATCGTTGGATGGGTCGAAGAAAACATCAAGGCCCGTTGAGTTATCCACATTTGAACAGATGGAAATACAGGATGTTATGGATGAAATCGTTGAAAAAGTCATTGCGGGGGATGTCCGGACGGTCGCCAGGCTGATCCGGGACATCGACGATGGTATGCCCGGGGTTCGGGGTGTGCTGAAAGCGTTGTACCCCCACACCGGAAACGCCTATGTGGTCGGAGTGACGGGGTCGCCCGGCGTGGGCAAGAGTACGCTTGTCGACCAGATGGTGGCCCACTTGAGAAAGCGGGGTAAGACCGTCGGCGTGCTCGCGGTCGACCCTACGAGCCCTTTCAGCGGAGGGGCCATTCTGGGTGACAGGGTCAGGATGCAGCGCCACAGCATGGACAGCGGGGTGTTCATCCGTTCGCTTGCCACCAGGGGGCATTTCGGAGGGTTGACCCAGTCAACGCGAAGCGCGGTGGATGTGCTGGACGCCATGGGCAAGGATTACATCCTGGTGGAAACCGTGGGCGTCGGTCAGGACGAAGTGGATGTGATGAAGACCGCCCATACCACGGTGATCACCCTGGTGCCGGGCATGGGGGACGACATCCAGGCGATCAAGGCGGGCATCCTCGAGGTCGGAGACATCTTTGTCATCAATAAAGCCGACCGGGAGGGCGTCGACCGCACGGTGAACGACCTGCAGATGATGCTGGAAATGGATCGCAGGGGAGGCGACAGGGACGGTTGGAAGCCTCCGATTCTCGAAACCCGGGCGGTCTTTGACGTCGGCATCGATGAACTGCTCGATCAGATATGTGAACATGCAAACTTTTTGACCGGCCGCTTCGGGGCGTTGGGATTCAGGCGCAACGAGGCTCATGTACGTGGGGAGCTTCAGGAACTCGTCAAAAACAGGCTGGTGGAGAAGGTTTTGGATCGACTCTTGAGTACAGGAGCATTCGACCGTGCCGTGAAGGCGGTTGTAGACGGAGAAACCGATCCTTACAGCGCCTGTGATTCACTGCTGCTGCAGGAAGAGTCAGGATGAACGAGGTGAATTTGCGTGAACCGCATCCCGGGAATGAAAAACCCGGGCTTCTGTGGTGGTTGTTTCATGCCGGTTTGATTCTCATCTCCGCGTTTTTCCTGCTTTTCGGAATCGATCTGCTGGCGGCCTCCTACCGGCTCGACGATCCATTTTTTTTCATCATGACGTTTTTTTCCTCGAATCTGATCATCCTCATCAGCGCGGCCTTGCTGGTGGGATTTTGTTGGCGAATGATCGGATCATTCACGGCGCGCCGCCGCCCCTAAATTCACCATCTCATTTCACCATGAAATATCAAAGGTGGATTTAGGATGCATGACAGGAGGTAGAGATATGAGTCCACCCGGTCAGAAGAAAAGCCAGCCGATAGGCAAACGACTGATGAAGCTTCGCAAGGAGAGAAAGCTTACATTAAAGAACCTTGGAAATGAAACCGGCCTCGCCCCCTCCTACATTTCTTCGGTGGAGAAAGGCGAGGTCATTCCACCGGTGGCGGTTCTTCTGCAGCTCTCAAAGGCTCTCGGAATCGATTCGAGCCTGCTGCTTCAAGCCGAACGAAAACTCGCGGGGAAGCGTAAGGAAGAAGATCAGCGCCGGCGGACCGATTCCTATTCCTACGAAAATCTGAGCCCCCAGGCTACGAGCAGGCATCTGAAAGCCTTTCGAGTTTTTATCGATCCCCGTGCCGAACATCGGGCCGGTGCCAGCTATCAGCATCAGGGAGAAGAATTCCAGTACATTCTGAAAGGAAAAGTCGAAGTGATGATCGGGGAGAGCAGGAATGTTCTCGAGCCCGGCCAAAGCATTCATTTCGATTCATCCATCGTCCATAAGCTTCGCAATCTCAGCTCGGAACGGGCTGAATTGATTGTCGTCCTTTATACGCCCTGAAAAATTCCGGGAGGTCGAAATGTCTTTCAATCTGACCGAAGAACAACGGATGATCAGGGCGATGGTACGGGATTTCGCCCTGGATAGGGTTCAGCCTACCGCTTCCGAGAGGGATCGGACCTGTGAATTCCCGGCTGAAAGCCTGAAAACCATGGGTGAATTGGGGTTGATGGGCATGAATGTCCCGGTCGAATACCACGGTGCAGGGGTGGATACGGTCAGCTATTCCGTGGCGCTCCAGGAAATATCCTATGCCTGCGCTTCCACGGCCGTGATCATGTCGGTTCACAATTCGGTGGCGTGCGGGCCGATTTACCTGTTTGGATCCGATTATCTCAAGGAGACGTACCTTAAAACCCTGGCCGCGGGTTCGAAGATCGGTTGCTTCGCTCTGACCGAAGCCGGCGCCGGCTCTGACCCCACCAGCCAGCGTTCCTCGGCCGTAAAGGACGGATCATCCTATGTAATCAACGGCAGAAAAATGTTTATAACCTCCGGTAAAAATTCGCATTTAACCGTTGTCACAGCCTACACCGACAGGGGGAAACGGCATCGAGGAATCAGTGCTTTCGTGGTTGAAAAAGGGACCCCGGGTTTTTCGGTTGGACGGGTTGAAGACAAAATGGGACTTCGTGCCTCGGACACCGCGGAACTGATCTTTGAAGATTGCCGGGTTCCGAAGGAAAACCTGCTGGGAAACGAGGGTGACGGGTTTGTCATCGCCATGGCATCCCTTGACGGGGGCAGGATCGGCATCGCCTCGCAATCGGTTGGAATTGCCCAGGCATGCCTGGATGCAGCCGCAGAGTATGCCGGGACAAGGGTCCAGTTCAACCGGGCGATTTCAAATTTCCAGGGGTTGAGGTGGATGATGGCGGACATGGCGGTCCAGGTGGAGGCGGCTCGGTTGTTGACATTCAATGCGGCGGCCATGCGGGACAGAGGACTCGAGTTTTCGGCTGCGGCCTCGATGGCCAAGTTGTACGCATCCGAGATGGCGAACCGCGTGGCCTACCATGCTCTCCAAATTCACGGCGGCTATGGCTACATCAAGGATTTTCCGGTCGAACGGTTCTACCGCGACGCCAGGGTGCTCACCCTGTATGAAGGAACCAGTGAGATCCAGCGCAAAGTGATCGCCGACAGCGTTCTCGGCAGGCAGAGCCAGCGTTGACAGGTTCGTAAAACCCCATGCCTGCATGAACGATGGCGGTGAACATTGCTTCAACGAAGCTGTGCCGGGGTTTTATGCGGCTGTCAATCATCCGGCGACAGCATCCGATGGGTGTCTGAAATGACAGAGTGGCTGATTCGAGCCATGGCCCGGCTCATCGCCTCGGCAACGGAGGCAGGGGTTTTTTCTTCACATCGCTCCAACGAGGAATACGTTTTCTGAAAGACCAGGCGTTTTGCGGGGTCGGGTTCGCCTTCCCGGAGCAGGCTGACGGTGATCGACACCACCGCTTCCCACCTGTCGGCGAGGTCCCGTTCGTAGAATTCATCCACCGAACCCGAAAGAACATGGGTTGCGTCCGTACTCGCGCCCGGTGGAAACACGGCTTCAAACCTTCCCGACAGGCCCATGTCCCTCGCGATGAAATAGGAAACCAGGTCGGCCGGGGCGGCACGCCATTTGTGATAATGGTACGCATCCCTCGAGAACGGTTTTTTCCGGTAAATCATCCGGGTGGTCTGGTAAAGGGGGGCGGAGGTGAATCTCTCCACGCGGATCACGACCGGAAGGACATTGGCGTCGCTGGAAACGGCCGGTTCGTATTCAAGGGTGTAATATTCAATTTTCAGCCTGGATGGATTGAACTCCACGCAACCGGAGGCCGTCAAGGCGGCGAGCGCCGCGAGCAGAAAGGACATTTTTATTCTGCGTTTCATAGAATTTCTCCTGCGAAGCCCTCCCTCGAACAATGTCAGTGGCCGGGTTGAGGAAATCTTGGTGGAGGCGGATCACCGAAAATCATCAAGGATGGTTGTTCGGCCAACTGCTCCGTCAATCGGTTGAGATCGTCCGTGGCTTTTTCCAGATTTTGAGCCGCCGAGGAAAGCTGGCGGGTTAATGTTGAAATGGACCCGTGGGTTTGGCCTGTAAGATCGCTCAGCGCTTTCATCAGCCTGCCGGCTTCCCCGACCGCACGGGCCGTCTCGGTGAGCGATCGATGGAGCGGTTCTTCACTTTTGTCGACGAGCCCTTCGATGCGGGCGACAACCCTGTTCAAGCGTTCTATCCCCGCGGCCGCCTTTCCCAGGGTCAACTCGAGGGTGCGGGCGGCCTGTTCCACCGACGAAATCAAGGGTCCGAGCTTACCCATGTCAGCGATCTCCGCCCATGCGGCGGCGGCATTTTTGATTTCGTCGGAAACTCCTTTGATGTCAGCTTCAGCCATCACCCGGCCGGCGTCATCAAGGGTTGTGTTGATTCTTTCACTGATTTTTTCAACGTCCAGTGCGCGAACCTTGTTGATCACATCATCCAGGCCCGTCAACAGCATGGTTATTTCAGACGGCCGAGAGGGAATCACCGGAAATTCGGTGGGAAAACTCAAATCCGGTGTTCTGTGCGGCTTGCCGGGGTCTCTGCGATCGATTTCAACGAACATGCTGCCGGTGATGCCAACGGCTTTCAACTGGCTGACCATGCCGCTGTCCAGTTTCTGCCCGGATTCGATCTTGAGCACCACTTCTATCAATTCAGAATCGGGCGCCACATCAATGCGCTCGACACGGCCGATCGAAACACCGCGGTATTTGACAGGGCTGTCCTTGCTGAGCCCCTGCACGGATTCATCGAAATACGTCACGTAATAAGCCCCTTCCTGGAGAAAACGGCTCATGCCGAGCCAGATAACCGCTGTCAGCGCGATCAAGAAACCGGCGGCCACAAAAATTCCGACCATCATTTTGCTCCGCTGGGAGGCCATTATTTGCTTTCCTCCGGCAGCCCGGCGCCGGCCGGCAGACGGTTGAAGAATTTCCTTACGGTTGCGTTCCTGCTGTGGTCTCGTAAGTCCCGGGGGTCGCCTTCAGCGATGATTCTCTTCGTTTCCGAATCCAGCATCACGACTCTGTGGGCAACGGTGAAAATGCTTTGAAGTTCATGGGTTATGATTACCATCGTCGTTCCAAGGGTTCGGTTCAGGTGCAGTATCAGATTGTCGAGATCAGCCGAGGTTGTGGGGTCGAGCCCTGCCGACGGCTCATCGAAGAATAGAATCTTCGGATTGAGCGCCATCGCTCGAGCCAACCCCGCCCTTTTTTTCATCCCTCCGCTCAATTCCGCGGGCAGACGATTCCCGAACCCCCCAAGATTTACCAGGTTGAGTTTCATCTCGACGATTGAATCGATGAGCCTCGGCGGGAGGGTGGTGAACTCGGTGAGCGGCAACGCTATGTTTTCGGCCACCGTCATGGAACCCAGCAGCCCGCCTGCCTGAAAAAGAACTCCGATTTTCCGAAGAAAGCGCTTGAATTGGCTTTCGTCCGAACGCCGGATGTCATCCCCGTCTATGATGATTCGTCCTTCATCCGGTTCGATCAGGCCGATCATGTGCTTCATCAAGGTACTCTTACCACAGCCGCTTGTCCCGATAACTACGAAAATTTCGCTTTCGTAGACTTCGAACGAGATCCCGTCCAGGATAAGGTTGTCTCGATATCCCCCTGCGAGGTCTTGGACTTTTATCATCACGCGCGTGGTCATGAATATTTACCAGTAACGCAGAATTACTGCAAATAGCGAATCGGCAACGATAATCATGAAAATGCCGCTTACGACCGCCGATGTGGCGGCCTCTCCAACGGCGGTCGCTCCGCCCCGGACCTGGAAGCCCTTGAGGCAGCCGATCCAGGCGATCAAGAATGCAAATACAAAGCTTTTGCCGACCCCCCAGAATACGTCGAACAGCGTAAGCGTGTAAATCGTCTGTGCAACGTAGGCACGGCCGCTCAGGTCGAGCATGAAAATCCCTACGATGAGGCCTCCTGCCATGGCGAACAAATCGCTGAACAACGTCAACAGCGGCACCATCAGCACCGCGGCCAGCACCTTCGGGACTGCCAGGAACCGCACAGGATCAAAACCCATGGTTGTGAGAGCATCTATTTCTTCGGAAATTTTCATCGACCCGATTTCAGCCGCGAAAGCGGCCCCTGACCTGCCTGCTACGATGATGGCGGTCATGATGGGGCCGAGTTCTCTCGTCATGGCGAGGCTGACCAGGGACGCCACATAGACGCCCGCACCGAATTGCTGCAGCTGGGCGGAAGACATGAACGCCATGATCAAACCCAGCAGGAAGCTGATGAGCCCTACGATGGGGAGGGCTTCGACGCCGGCGCGCTGCATGTACAGGAACAGGTCACCGGTTCGCAAGGACCGGGGATGAATGAAAACATGAAAAAGTGCGATGCATATGGAGCCTAAAAAGAAAATCATGTATTTGAATTCGGAGAAAATATCGATCGTTGCTTGTCCGAGCCTGACCATGATCCCCTGCCGTTTCTCGTTTATTTCATAGCTTTTTCCGAGAGAGTCAAAACCGACCAGAAACAGGGTTTCTTCCACTCTGCCGCCGGCTCCCACAATGCGGAAGTCAGCATGCCGCTCAGCTGCGATTTTTTTCAGTTCCAGCACCACGAGTACGCCGAAATCATCCATATAGGGCACGCGCTGCATGTCTACGACAACAGGGGCACCGGAAGGCGGGTGGAATTCGGAGCCGATTTGGCGTACCAATCCTGGTGCGCTGGAATAATCCATGGTTCCGTACAGATGGACCGTCGTCTCCCCGCCTTGGACTTCAATAGCGTAACCGGCCGTGGTTTTTTCGGTGGATTTCATCCCTCACCACCTGGATCGTTTCGGTTTCCCCAACTTCTGGTGAATCATCCCTGAAGCAAACCTTATCGAAAAATGGCCGGACCGATCAATGTTGATGGTCCCGTAAAAAGTCGTCACCCCGTTGGAGAACGGGGTCCAGGTTTTCTGCAACGACCTGGAAATACTGGATTCCCCGACGCACCTTCGTGTCGGGAAATGACGGTAGACGGCATAAGATATAGCTTTTTTGACGTTTTAGGAGGCCATCAATGTTGATGGCCTCGTAAGAAGTAGTTCCGCCATCATTCCGGCGCTAAACCAGCTTTTGAAGCAACCGTCTGAGGCGGTCTCGAGCCGCCCGGATAAAGCATTCGGCCGGGCTTCTGTAATCATAACGCGCTTTTTCGGCCCTGCTGACGGTTTCAGGAATGTGAGCCAGTTTCAACTTGGTGACCGCCATAAGGTCATCCTTCAGAAATCGTTGAAAGATCCTATCCAAAGGATGAAATCGAAATTCCCTTTCGAAAATGGCCGCGCCCCAGTCGATGATATAGGGGCGCCCGTCTTCACCCAGGAGAACGTTGGCTTCCTTTTTAAGGTCGCAATGGGCGATGCCTCTTTCATGAAACCTGTTCACCAAAGCTTCCATCTCGTTGAAAAAAGATGCGGACAGGGTGATGTCCCTGTAGGCGTTCTCGAGGCTTCTTCCCCGTATTTCTTCAATGACCAGAGCCAGTCCGTCGATCACCCTGAACAATTTCGGAGTTCCGTCGATGCCCCGAAGATGCCTGTATGCTTTCGATTCCCGCCAGACAAGGAAGCGGCCCGCGGTATGACGATAGAAAAACCCCAGCCGACTGAAATCTTTAACCACCGCTTTGACCCCGCCGTCGGTGACCCGGTAGACGGCCGGCCTCGTGTTCGTGGCCGGCCTGAGGACCTGCGATTGAATCTCAGGGAGGTTCTGCAGTGTGAGGAATTCAAACATAATGATACCGTGAAAAGTATGTCAGCCGTCATGCCGGTCAGGGAAATAGGGCCATTTTCCCCGGGTTCAGGATCTTATCCGGGTCGAACGCTTCCTTGATACGCCTCATCATTTCGATTTCCACGGCCTGGTGTTCCAGGGTCATGTAAGGTGCCTTGGCGATCCCTATCCCGTGTTCACCGGTCAAGGTGCCCCCGAGGGAACAGGCAAGTCCGAAGAGTTCTCCGGCCGCAGCTTCAACGGCTTTCACCTGGTCCGGATCCGATTTGTCATACATGATTTTCGGGTGGAGGTTCCCGTCGCCGGCATGCCCGAAAATAACAAATGGAAGCCCGAATGGGCGAACCTTGCCGGCGAGCCGCGAAAGCAGCTCCGGCACCTTGGAGATCGGCACCGCCACATCTTCGGAAATATTGTTGGTTCCCATGGTGGCGGCTGCGCTCCCGGCTGATTTCCGTGCCTTCCAGAGGGCCTCCGCCTTTGCCGGCGTGTTCGCTTCACGGATCTGGATGGCACCATTTTTTTTCATGACTTCTATCACATGCTGCATCTGATAGGCCGCTTCACCCATGGTTAAACCGTCTGTTTCAACCAGCAGGATCGCCTCGGCGTCGGGCAGATCCATTCCAGCCTGATTTTTCAGTGCTCTGACGGTATTTGCATCCAGAATTTCCAGCACACTGGGGACGATGCCGGACTTGATGATCTCGGCGACCGCAGAACCTGCTTTTTGGAGCTCGTTGAAACAGGCTTCGGAAGTAGCTTGGGCAAGCGGCCTTGGGCTTATTTTTAACGTTATTTCGGTGATGATTCCAAGGGTGCCCTCGGAACCCACAAAAAGTCTGACCAGGTCGTAGCCGGAAGATGTCTTCAGACAGCTCGAACCTGTCCGCATGACGCGGCCGTCAGGAAGGACAATTTCCAGGGCCAGGACGTAATCCCTTGTAACGCCGTACTTGGCCCCTCGTATGCCGCCTGCATTGGTCGCTACGTTGCCTCCGATCGTGCATGCCTGGCTGCTTGCCGGATCGGGCGGAAAAAAGAATCCGGTCGGTGCGAGCACCCGGTCCAGGTCCGCGTAGACCAAACCCGGTTGAACGACGACCTGGCGGTCTTCTATTCGAATGGCAAGGATTTGGTTCATCCTGGAAAGGTCGATGACAATGCCGCCTTCAAGCGGGACGGCGGAACCGGCGAGCCCTGTGCCGGCCCCTCTCGGCGTCACGGGAATTTTGTTTTCTGCGGCTATGCCCATAACCCGGGCCACTTGATCGGTGCTCGTGGGGCAGACCGCCGCCTCCGGCCTGTGGTTGTGGTCCGAAGCATCATAGGAATATGAGACAAGGTCGATCAGCGAGCCTGTAAAGTTCTTTTTGCCTACGGCTTCGATTAGTTGGTTTTCAATCGATTTTTCCATGAATAACCGCATCCTTTC
>Ga0068714_10007096_pt1 | contig 11057 bp, 9 predicted proteins | sample MTBNYHSulfiMetaG_FD_62988 | JGI IMG/M metagenome (GOLD analysis project Ga0068714, IMG submission 62988) | Enrichment culture microbial communities from rom New York Harbor, USA that are MTBE-degrading - MTBE-NYH (New York Harbor Sulfidogenic)... | ecosystem: Environmental > Aquatic > Marine >... | reverse complement strand
GGCGAGATGATGGCCATGTATGCGGCAAACAACATCTGCAAGGGCATCGTTAAATTTGCCGAGGCAGGCGGCGTGAGGCTCGGCGGGATCATATGCAACAGCCGCAAAGTCGATAACGAGCGGGCCATGATCGAAGCATTCGCCATCAAGCTGGGAACCCAGATGATTCATTTTGTGCCCCGGGACAACATGGTGCAACGAGCCGAAATCAACCGGAAAACAGTCATCGAATATGACCCGGCCCACTCGCAGGCTGACGAGTACCGGGGCCTGGCAAGAAAGATCGAAGAAAACGAGATGCACGTCGTTCCCAAACCGATGCACACCGATGACCTTGAGAAGCTGTTGATCGAGCACGGCATTGCCAACTGAGGGTGAGGCAGAGAGCAGAGGACAGAAGTTTAGAGCTTAGAGGGTTAGAAGATCAGATGGAGAAGAGATGATAATGATCAGATCGGTCGTGCGGCCGGAAAAGGTTGACGATGTTCTTGCCGCTTTAATGGATTCAGGGTTTCCGGCGGTAACCAAAATGTCGGTGGTCGGCCGCGGCAAGCAGCGCGGGATAAAGATCGGCGAAATCACCTACGACGAAATTCCAAAAGAGCTGCTTCTTACTGTGGTGAACGATCAGGACCGGGATTTTGTGGTGAAAACCATCATGAAAGCGGCCAGAACCGGAGAAAAAGGCGCCTACGGCGACGGCAAGATTTTCATTACCCCGGTCGAGGAAGTCTACACAATCAGCTCCGGCATCCGGGAAACCGGCTCCGGCGAGCCCGAAGAGGTGAAGGTATGAGGGAGATCATGGCGATCGTTCGTATCAACATGATGAACAAGACCAAGCGCGCCCTTTCGGATGCGGGCATTTCCTCGATCACCGCGCGGGATGCGCTGGGTCGTGGAAAGGGACTGGTCGATTTGAAGCTTCTGGAAGGAGCCGAAAAGGGCTACGAAGAGGCCATTGCACAGCTGGGGCAGAGCAATCGCCTCATCCCCAAGAGAATCCTTTTCATCGTCGTTCCAGACAAGCTGGTTCCAAAGACCGTCAAGTCCATAATCCGGGTGAACAGAACCGGCAAGTCGGGTGACGGCAAGATATTCGTCATGCCGGTATTGGACGCCGTTCGGGTAAGGACGGGTGAGAGCGGAGACAAAGTACTGGACGAAGCGAGCTGATGAAGCCCCTGAAAGTGAGAGCGGTCAAGCTTGTTGTCCGGTCAAGAGGAGAAGCGAATGGGAGCATTGATTGAAGGTTGCTTGAATGTTGAGCATGAGGATTTCTGCGAGGTGAATCCTGAAGAGGTAAAAACAGAGCTCCTCAGCAAATATCCGGTAAAAGTGGCCCGTAAAAGAGCCAAGCAGATCGTCATCAACAAGGTGGATGAATGCGGGGAAGTTCCCGAGATCCAGTCCAATGTTCGTACCATTCCCGGCATCATCACCCAGCGTGGGTGTACCTACGCCGGCTGCAAGGGGGTGGTGCTGGGGCCGACCCGAGACATCATCAACCTGACCCACGGTCCCATCGGCTGCGGCTTCTACAGCTGGTTGACCCGCAGGAATCAGACCAGGCCCGACGGGCCGGAAGACCATAATTTCATGACCTACTGTTTTTCGACCGACATGCAGGACGAAGAGATCATCTTCGGCGGCGAGAAAAAGCTGAAACGAGCAATTCAGGAAGCCTACGACATCTTCAAACCGAAGGCGATCAGCATCTTCTCCACCTGCCCGGTGGGTCTTATCGGCGACGACGTTCACCAGATCGCGCGGGAAATGAAGGAAAAGCTGGGCATCAACATCTTTGCATTCAGCTGCGAAGGATACAAAGGCGTCAGTCAGTCTGCCGGACATCACATCGCAAACAACGGCATTTTTACTCACGTAGTGGGTCTGGAGGACACGGAACCGGCAGGCAGGTTCAAGATTAACCTGCTGGGAGAATACAACATCGGCGGCGATGCCTTCGAGATCGAGCGGATATTCGAGGAATGCGGCATCACCCTCATTTCAACCTTCAGCGGCAATTCGACCATCGGCCAATTCGCCAATTCCCACACCGCCGACCTCAACCTCATCATGTGCCACCGCTCCATCAATTATGTGGCAGAGATGATGGAAACAAAATACGGCATTCCGTGGATCAAGGTGAATTTCATAGGCGCCCGCTCGACCGCAAAATCTTTAAGGAAGATCGCCAGATATTTTGGGGATCAGGAGCTTAGCGCCAAAATCGAGGCGGTCATTGCCCGGGAAATGCCTGCCGTCGAGAAGGTTAGCCTGGAAGTGCGGCCAAGGTGTGAAGGCAAGCTGGCAATGCTCTTCGTGGGCGGCTCCCGCGCCCATCATTACCAGGAGCTGTTCAAGGAAATAGGGATGGAGACGATTTCAGCCGGCTACGAATTTGCTCACCGTGACGACTACGAAGGCCGGAAGGTACTGCCGAGCATCAAAGTCGACGCCGACAGCCGAAACATCGAAGAGCTGGAGGTGCATCCCGATCCGGAGCGATTCCGACCGCGCAAGTCGGCAGGTGAAATCAAAAGGCTGCAGCAAGAAGGGGTCAGCTTCAAGGATTACGCGGGAATGATGGCGGAGATGGAAAACGGCAGGATGGTCATCGATGACATCAGTCAGCATGAAACCAAAATGCTTGTCGAAATCTATAAGCCCGCGGTCTTCTGCGCCGGAATTAAAGAAAAGTACGCCATCCAAAAAGGTGGAATTCCCATGAAGCAGCTGCATAGCTACGATTCTGGCGGTCCTTACGCCGGTTTCCGGGGCGCCGTTAATTTCTACCGCGAAATCGATCGGATGGTTAACAGCAAAGTCTGGAGCCATATCAAGCCCCCCTGGCAGAAAAACCCCGAGCTGGCGGCAAAGTACGCCTGGGAATAATTTCAGGAAAAGGAGCGCGCGATGTTGCTACGACATACGCCAAAGGAGATCACCGAGCGCAGTGCCTTGACCGTTAACCCGGCCAAGACCTGCCAGCCGATAGGCGCCATGTATGCGGCGCTGGGTATACACAATTGTTTGCCTCACAGCCACGGCTCGCAGGGATGCTGCGCTTACCACAGGAGCACTCTGACAAGGCACTATAAGGAGCCGGTTATGGCCGGCACCAGCTCCTTCACCGAAGGGGCTTCGGTGTTCGGCGGGCAGGCCAACCTGGTGCAGGCTATTGAAAACATATTCACCATCTATGAGCCCGATGTCATTGCCGTCCACACCACCTGTCTGTCGGAGACCATCGGCGACGATATCCCGCAGATCACTGCAAAGGCCAAAGACGACGGCAAAGTGCCGACCGGAAAATATGTCATCCACGCCAACACCCCGAGCTATGTGGGCTCGCATGTAACCGGCTTTGCCAATATGACCAAAGCCATGGTGGACTATTTCGCACAGTCGACCGGGCATAAAGAGAACCGGGTGAACCTCATTCCGGGCTACGTGGAGCCTTCCGACATGCAGGAGATCAAGCGCATGGCGGATGAGATGGGGGCTCGAACCACCTTGTTTCCCGACACCTCCAATGTCCTGAATGGGCCGCAAACGGGCAAATACAGCATGTTTCCGAATGGGGGCGTCACCATTGAAGAGCTGATAAAGGCCGGTGACTGCCTGGCCACCATTGCGCTGGGACGCCTCGCCTCGGGACCCGCGGCGCGGGCCTTGGATGCCAAATGCAAAGTGCATTGCGAGATCCTCGATCTACCCATAGGACTCATACAGACAGATCTTTTCGTGGACGCCCTGAGAAAGGCGGCCGGGGTGAACGTACCCGAATCGATCAATATCGAAAGGGGGCGGCTCGTCGATATCATCACGGACATGCACCAGTACTTCTACGGCAAGAAGGTCGGACTGGTGGGCGATCCCGATCAATTGATCTCTCTCACCCAGTTTCTGGTTTCCATCGATATGTGGCCCATTCACATCATTACGGGCACGCCGGGGAAAAAGTTCGAGCAGAGGATCAAACAAATCACTGCTGAAGTTCCCCATGAAGTCAACGTCCGGGGCGGCGCAGACATGCTGCTGTTTCACCAGTGGGTCAAAAACGAGCCGGTCGATCTTCTGATCGGGAATACCTACCTCAAATATATCGCGAGAGACGAAGACATTCCCCTGGTGAGGTTTGGATTTCCGATCCTGGACAGAATCGGCCACAGTTATTTCTCGACGGTGGGATACAGGGGAGGAATGAGGCTTCTGGAAAAGATTCTGAACGCTCTGTTGGACCGCATGGATCGGGATGCACCGGAAGAAAGCTTCGAACTGGTCATGTAGAGGAAAGGATTAAGGATGAAGCAGGAGTGTCGCCTCCTTCCCGCGCTCCTGCGTGGGAAGGCATACGGAGCTACATGATGGGAAAAAAACGAATATCGAACATCAAACAAGGAGAAGTAAAATGCCCAAGCCTCAACACCATATCTTTGTATGCTGCAGCTTTCGCGGAACCGAAGCGAAGGGAAAATGCATGAAGAAGAATTCACTCAATTTTATCCCCTACATCGAAGAGGAAATCGTCGACAGGGGCCTGGATGCTATGGTCTCCAGCACCGGCTGTCTCAAATACTGCGAACAGGGGCCGGTACTGGTTGTTTATCCGCAGGCGTATTGGTACGGAGGCGTCAATGACGAGAGAGTCGTTGATCGGATCTTGGACGCTCTTGAGCAGGGCAAGCCGGCGGAAGAGCTTCTGCTGTAGTAGAGAGTGAGCAGTGAGCGTTCCCACGCAGGAGAATGGAACCGAGGAAAGAATCAGGAGCGCGGGAACGAGGACTAAAACGAGGGTCGGAACGACGAACAGAGCAAGTGTGGGAACAAGGAAAAAAGTCACTGTTGTTCTGCTCACTGCGCACCTTCACACCGTTCGCTGTTTGCCGTCACTTTCATAGGACAAACATTATGAGCATCGAATCACCCTTAATATTTGAAGAAAGGGAAGACCAGATTTATCGCAAGGGCGAGCAGCCGTATCGGCTGGCCTGCGACCGCGACAGCCTCGCCGGGGCAATCAGCCAGAGAGCCTGTGTTTTCTGCGGCTCTCGCGTGGTTCTCTATCCCATTGCGGATGCCCTTCACTTGGTGCATGGGCCGATCGGCTGCGCCGTTTACACCTGGGATATCCGCGGGGCGCTCTCTTCGGGCCCGGAGCTGCACCGCTTAAGCTTTTCCACCGATCTGCAGGAAAAGGACGTCATCTTCGGCGGTGAAGAAAAACTTTTTCGTGCGCTGGTGGAGCTTATCGATCGCCACCAGCCGAAGGCGGCTTTCGTCTATTCCACCTGCATCGTCGGAATCATCGGAGACGATTTGACAGCCGTCTGCAAGAAAGCGAGCAAAGCAAAGGGAGTACCGGTAATCCCCGTGCATTCCGAAGGATTTAAAGGCAACAAACGGGCCGGCTACAACGCCGCCTGCAAGGCGATGTTTCAGTTGGTGGGGACGGGAGAGGCCAGCGGGATTTCGCCCTTTAGCATCAATATCTTGGGAGATTTCAACCTGGCCGGAGAAATTTGGATCATCCGCGAATATTTCCGACGCATGGGAATCGAAACGGTGGCCAATATCACCGGGGACGGCCGAGTAGACGATATTCGCCGGGCGCACGGCGCCGCTTTGAATGTGGTGCAATGTTCCGGAGCCACCATGGATCTGGCGAAAATGATGCAGGAAAAGTTCGGAATTCCCTTCATGCGGGTCTCTTATTTCGGCATCGAAGACATGGCCGAATCGCTATATGCGGTGGCGCGCTTCTTTGAGAACAAATCACCGGAAATCATGGCTCGCACTCGGGAGCTGGTGAGGGAGGAGCTCTCCTTTCTCAATCCTGAGCTGAAGAAATTTCGACAGGCCCTGGCCGGCAAAAGAGCCGCCATATATGTGGGAGGCGCATTCAAGGCTTTTTCATTGGTCAAAGCTTTTCGGCTCCTCGGGGTGAAGGTGGTGCTGGTCGGATCCCAAACCGGAACCGAAGAGGACTATCAGGAACTGCGGGAGATCACCGATCACGGAACCATCATCGTGGACGACTCCAACCCGTTGGAGCTCTCCTCTTTTTTGAAGGAAAAGGACGTGGACATCTTTGTCGGCGGGGTCAAAGAAAGGCCCATTGCCTATAAGCTCGGGGTAGGGTTCTGCGACCACAATCACGAACGCAAGGAGCCGCTGGAGGGCTTTGTGGGAATGGTCAACTTTGCGCGGGAAGTCTGCACATCTATGATGAGCCCCGTCTGGCGCTTTGTACCGCGAAGGACGAAGCCGATCGCTAAGGACCGCAACATCCGCTCGAAAGCGAACAACGAATTTCGAACAAGAAACTCCGAATGACCAATAGAGCTCAGCGATAGATGCGTAAAAAAGGAACAATGAGATGAGCGATTGCAGTTCTCCTTATGTTTCAACGACCAATGCCTGCAAATTGTGCAAGCCTCTGGGTGCATGCCTGGCGTTTCGCGGGGTCGAAGGGGCTGTTCCCTTCCTGCATGGATCCCAGGGCTGCGCCACCTACATGCGGCGCTACATCATCAGCCACTTTCGCGAACCGATGGACATCGCTTCCTCATCACTCGGTGAAAAACATGCCGTTTATGGCGGCGAAGCCAACCTCAAACAAGGTCTGATGAATGTCATACAGAAATTCGGTCCGCGGCTGATCGGTGTGGCCACAACCTGCCTTACTGAAACCATTGGCGACGATGTGCCGATGATCATGCGAGCCTTCCGCCGGGAAATGAGTGCGGGGCAAGCGGATGAGGGTTTGCCGATACTGGTCGACGTGGCAACTCCGAGCTACTCGGGCACTCACACGGAAGGATTCCACACTGCAGTCCTTGCCCTGATAGATCAAATGGCCAGCTGTTCAGGCAGTAGTTCAGGCAGGGGCAAAATCAACCTGCTGCCGGGCTTCGTCTCTCCGGCCGACATTCGCTACTTCAAGGAAGTGTGTGCTGATTTCGGGCTCCCCGCCGTCGTCCTGCCGGATATCTCCGAGACTCTGGACGGGCCTGCCCTGGAAGATTACCAAAAGATCCCTCAGGGGGGTACGCTCGTTGCTGAAATTAAAGACATGGGATGCTCCCGGCAGACCATCGAGCTTGGTCGAGCCTTATACCGCCATTCCACGGCCGGACGGTTGCTGCAAGATCGTTTTCAGGTGCCCCTTAGCAGTTTAGGGACACCGATCGGCCTGCGGGAAACCGATGCATTCTTTGAAGTCCTCAAAAGCTTGGCCGGCTGTGAAATACCCATAAAACATGCTACGGAGCGCGGGCGTTTGATCGACGCGTACGTGGATGCCCATAAATACATTTTCGATAAGCACGCCCTGATCTACGGCGAAGAGGACCTGGTGATCGGTCTCACCTCCTTTCTGGCCGAAACCGGCATAAGACCTGTCATCTGTGCAACCGGCGGAAAAACTGCCCGGTTCCGGGAGGCGATCGAGGATGTCACCAGAGATATTCTGCCGGATCTTCCGGCCATCCGCGAAGGGGCGGACTTCTTCGACATCGCGGAAGAGGCTGAAGCGCTCTCGGCGGACCTGATAGTCGGCCACAGCAAAGGCTATCATCTGGCTCGCAGGCTCAATATCCCGCTCATCAGGGTCGGATTCCCCATACACGACCGCTTCGGCGGCCATCGAACACTCCACGTTGGATACCGCGGGGCACAGAGACTGCTCGATTGCATGGTAAATGCGGTCTTGGAGAAAAAACAGGAAGCCTCGTCTGTGGGATACGGGTACATGTAAAGGATATGGAAATGAATGCCAGGATAGATATGAATCGCCACCCCTGCTTTAATGCAGAAGTCAGAGGAGAGTGCGGTCGGGTACATTTGCCGGTAGCTCCACGGTGCAACATCAAATGCAATTACTGCAATCGAAAGTACGATTGCGTCAACGAGAGTAGGCCCGGCGTGACCAGCGGTGTTCTGTCGCCGGTCCAAGCGATCGGCTATTTGGAACAGGTGCTGCACGCCGAGCCGCGCATCACGGTAATGGGAATTGCGGGCCCTGGAGATCCTTTTGCCAATCCGGCAGCAACTCTTGATACTTTACGCCTGGCCAGAAAAAAATTCCCACACCTGCTGATCTGTCTGGCGACCAATGGCTTGAACCTCTCTCCCTATCTGGACGATCTGGCAGGGATAGGCGTCTCCCACGTCACCGTTACCGTGAATGCGATTGATCCCGAGATCGGTCGGAAAATCTTCGCCTGGGTGCGCGATGGGAAAATCATCTATCGCGGCCTGGAGGGGACTGAGCTTCTGATCAGGCGCCAGCTGGAATCCATTCGAAGTCTCAAGGCGAGAGGCATCATGGTCAAGGTGAATTTCATCGTGATACCCGGAGTCAACGACCGACACGTGGAGGAGGTGGCGAAGGCAATGAAGGATCTGGGGGCAGACCTGTTCAATTGTATGCCCATGTTTCCCAACCCGCAAACCCCTTTCGAGAATATCCCGGAGCCTGACAAAGCGATGCTGAGAGCGGTTCGCGAGAGGGCTGAAAAGCATTTGCAGCAGATGCGCCACTGCACCAGGTGTCGAGCGGATGCCGTGGGCCTCCTGGAGAAGGATCGATCGGCCGAGCTGAGCCGATATCTTACGAACTGCTCAAAGATTCTGCCTCAAGACCACACGAGACCTTATGTGGCGGTGGCCAGCCGGGAGGGAATTCTGGTGAGCCAGCACCTGGGGGAAGCGGTCAACCTGCAGATTTGGGGCGAAAACGGAGCGAGCTATCAATTAATAGAAGAAAGAACAGCGCCCCGACCGGGAACCGGCCTCAAACGGTGGCAGGCTCTGGTACGGCTTCTTTCCGATTGCAGAGCGCTGCTGGCCAGCGGCATTGGCGAAAACCCACGGGAAGTGCTGACGGCCGCCGGCATCTTGCCAGTCGAAATGGGCGGATTCATTGAATCCGGATTGGAAGTGATCTACCGGGGGGGCAGCCCGGCCGGCCTGAAGAGCCGACGCCAGGGCTATGCCGGCGCAACAGGGTGCCGCGGTGACGGGGGCGGATGCGGCTGACAGAGCAGGCAGCAAGCGCTGGTTCATTACAGAGGGAGAATGACAAAAGCGAGCATTGCTCGGCGACCCCGCCCCAGCTCGCGATCATCGGTCTAAATTTGTTCCAATTGGTCGGTGCGAGGCCTCAAAATCACGTTTTTGTATCAGCCAAACGGCTATTCCGGTTATCTTCGGTTGCAGCCAGGTACGCAGGGTGTTTCCCGGAACGTCTACTGGCATTTTGCGGTCGATGCGTGTTATACCTGATTTGATGCTCTCTCGAGGGGACCGGCGACATGCCTGCAAACAGGTTTTGCCACGCAAAATGAGCAACAATCTAACGACAGGCACGGCTTTTGCCTAACCTTGCCGACATGGAACGAACACTTGCAGAGATCGAGCTCAAAGTACTCTTTGAGATCAGCCGCATCATTGGCCAGGCCCTCCAGCTTGACCATTCACTCGAGAGTATCCTGGCGATACTCTCCGACTCCCTTGCCATGAAACGGGCGACGGTCACGCTTAAAGATGAAGAGACCGGTCACCTGATCATTCGCGCTTCCCATTGCCTGAGTGCGAGCGAAAAGCGGAGAGGCATCTATCGGCAGGATGAAGGAGTTACCGGGCTCATTTTTCGTACCGCTCAGCCCTTTGTGGTTCCGGATATCAGCAGAGAACCCCTGTTTCTCAACAAGACCGGTGCACGCGCCATCGAGAAGGACCGTATTTCTTTCCTGGGGGTTCCCGTCATGCTGCACAGTGTGCCCATTGGAGTCCTGAGTGCCGACCGCCTGTTTGGCGATGAGATCTCATTTGAAGAGGACATCCGGTTCCTGTCCATCGTAGCCGCGCTGATCGCTCAATTCGTAAGCCTCAACCGCCAGGTGAAAGCGCGGGAAGAGAAGCTCAGAGAAGAAAACATTTCCCTAAAAGCTCAAATCTCCAGGCACACCAGGCAGTTCTTCATGGTCGGCAAGAGCAGCACTATGCTGGAAGTGCAGCAGCTGATCAGAAAGGTCGCGCCCAGCAGGGCTTCGGTCCTGCTGCTTGGCGAATCGGGAACCGGCAAGACTTTGGTAGCGAGGATCATTCACGAGCTAAGCACTCGCTCGAAGTACCCGTTTGTAAAGATCAATTGTGCTTCGCTCCCGGAAAACCTCCTGGAGTCGGAGCTTTTCGGACATGAAAAAGGGGCCTTCACCGGTGCGACCAGAGCAAAAGCCGGGCGATTTGAAGAAGCGGACGGGGGCAGTATTTTTCTTGACGAAATAGGCGAGCTCTCCCCTCCTCTGCAGGCCAAGTTGCTGAGATTTTTACAGGAACGAGAGTTTGAGCGCCTGGGGAGCAGCAGAACCATAAAAGTTGATGTGCGCATCATTACCGCTACCAATAAAGATCTGTCAGAAGCCGTGAACAAGGGACTGTTCAGGGAGGATCTGTTTTATCGTCTGAATGTATTTCCGATTCACGTGCCGCCGTTGCGTGAGCGCAAAGAAGACATTCCCAATCTTTTGAGCCATTTTCTGGAAAGGGCTTCCAAAGAATATGGCAGAAGGTTTCATGTCAGCCCGCAGACCACGGCCGCGTTGGTGCAGTATGAATGGCCGGGCAATGTGCGCGAAATGGAAAATCTGATAGAGCGCATGGCGATTATGGCTGAAGACAATGAGATCGATTTGCAGAACTTTCCACCTTTCTTTCGTTTCCAGGCGAAAATGGAAGACGACGTCATCGGTGAGCCGGGTTCTCTGTCCAAACTGGAGGAGATGGAGAAGAAGGAAGTGGTTGCAGCTCTGCAGCGCAATGGCTGGATTCAATCCAGAAGCGCGCGTGACCTAGGCCTCACGTTGCGCCAAATGGGCTATCGCATCAAGAAATTCAACCTGGAGGCGATGATAGAAAAGAACCGGAAGCGCACAGAGCACGGAGCACGGGGCTAGGAGCACGGAGCATGGAGGGTGGAGCAAGAAATGAGGAGCAGGGGCATGGTGTGGGGAGCAGGAAGTAAGGAGCAGCGAGTTAGGGTTGAG
>Ga0068714_10007095_pt1 | contig 11057 bp, 4 predicted proteins | sample MTBNYHSulfiMetaG_FD_62988 | JGI IMG/M metagenome (GOLD analysis project Ga0068714, IMG submission 62988) | Enrichment culture microbial communities from rom New York Harbor, USA that are MTBE-degrading - MTBE-NYH (New York Harbor Sulfidogenic)... | ecosystem: Environmental > Aquatic > Marine >... | reverse complement strand
CTCTTGCGGCCTGGATTAAGGACCTTCCTGACGAGCTCGTCCGGGCCGAGCCATGGCTTCTTTACTGGAAAGGCGTGTGCCGGCTTCCTTTCTCCCCGCCCGAAAGCCGCGCCCTTTTTGAGGCGGCATTCAACCTGTTCAGGACCGGGCGAGATGCGCATGGAGTTTACCTCTCCCTGTCGGGTGTCTTTGATTCGATTGCTTGGACGTTTGGTGAATATGGGCCCTTCGATGCCGCCCTCGACCTGTTGGAAGAGGTTACAATTGAGTTTCCGAATCTTCCATCCATTGAGATCGAAGCCCGGTTGCTGGCCAACAAGCTTTTCGCAATTGTTTTCCGGCAGCCCTGGCATGAGGATCTCAATGAGACGGCAGACCGAGCCTTCGCGATTTTTCCTGACACCAGCAACATCGACATAAAGACACTGCTGCTTCGCTGTCTGTTCCTTCACAGCATTTACTTTGGCAAGCCGCAAACGGCAGAGACTTTGTTTCAGTTATGCCGTGGTCTGCTGAAAACTCCGGACCTATCTCATCTTATCAAGATCGGCCTAAAGAATGACGAGGCCAATTACTACCGTTCCATCGCGGAATTTCAAAAGGGAAGAGAGGCTGTAAAGGAAGCTTTGGACCTGGCTTCCGCCACCGGCGTTTTTGTGATGGAGCCCTTCTTGCTGGGGCAAGGGGCGGTAGCCGCCCTGGAGTTGGGATATATAGAAGAGGCTGAATCATTTCTTGAAAAAATGGCGGCCTCGGTGGATCAGATACCGCTCTGGGCCAGGAATTTTTATCACCACCTCAGTGGGTGGAAATCCCTGGTCCAGGGTGATCTTTGGGATGCCCTTGCGCACACGGAAACGGCTCTCAGGCTGATTGTGCAAGCGGGAATCCCCCACTCCATTGCCCATAGCCGCCTCATCCATGCGCTCGCCCTGCATTCCGTCAACAGAAACCATGAGGCAAGGGATTACCTCCTTGAATCCCTTGCCTTCGCACGCAAATCAGGCAGCTTCATCATCGAGTTCGCCTGCCTTCTCGCAGAAGCAAAATTTGCCTTCGATGAAGGCGATGACGCCTGCGGACTCAGTTCAGTTGCGAACGCACTTTCCCTTGGCCGCACCAACGGATACCTTAATGTGCCTTATTGCTGGTTGCCGTCCATGATGACCGATCTGTGCCAAAGGGCCCTCGAGGCCGGCATCGAGGTGGACTATGTGCGGCATTTGATCCGCAAGCGCAATCTCATGCCCGATCCTCCGCCCATCGATTGCGAACAGTGGCCCTGGGCATTAAAGGTCTATACCCTTGGGCGTTTCAAGATCGTGCGGGGTGATGAAGTCATGCAATTTTCGGGAAAGGTCCAGAAACGGCCCCTCGAATTGCTTAAATTCCTCATCGCCGGCGGCGGCAGCGCAACCCATGAACAAATCGCCGATTCACTGTGGCCGGATGCAAACGGTGACACGTCGTACAGCACCTTTAAGATGACCCTTTCAAGGCTGCGGCGACTTCTGGATGTTGAGGACGGCATACGCTTTCAAGAAGGCAGGGTTTCCCTTGATCCCCGTGCTTGCTACGTGGACGTTCAGGCATTTGAAAACATCACTGGGCAGTTTGAAAAAGGGATTAAAGAGGGAACAGCCTCTCATGGCGACGAGCATTCAAATATCCTCAAGCTTGCCGACAAGGCCGTCGCAATCTATGAAGGCCATTTTCTTCCAGATGAGGAAGAAAAACTCTGGACTGCCCCATGCCGCGAGCGCTTGCGAAGAAGGTTCTCGATGCTGATCACCAGGACCGGCGATCTGCTGGGAAAAGCTGAGCAATGGGAAAAAGCATTGGACTATTACCGCAAGGGGATTGGCATCGATGACCTGAACGAAGCATTTTACCAGGGACTCATGATTTGCCATCGAGAGCTTGGCCACCGAGCTCAAGCGAAGGAAGCATACCATCACTGCAAGAAACTGCTTGCAGCCAAACTGGGAATCGAGCCTTCCGATAAAACCAGCTCGATCTACCACTCCCTTTAAGATGGTGTAGAAAGGGTTGTAAGGTTATGGTTTTTGTGTAGGCATTCAAGAAAGCGAAAGGAAGATTCGATTGATTGAGGATTCAGACTAATCAACAAAGACGATAGGAGATTAAATGAAAGGCGAATTTACCGCGATTATAGAGCCCGCACCCGAGGGCGGTTTCTGGGCTATCTGTCCGGAAGTGCCCGGCGCCAACGGGCAGGGTGAAAGCATCGAGGAAGCCAAAGCTAGTCTACGGCAGGCGATAGAGTTGATCTTGAAGGACCGGAGAGCCGACATCCTCAGAGGGCTGCCGGACGATGCTATCCAAGACACGGTAATGATCGGATGAGACGCAGGGATTTGGAGCAAAGGCTAAGAATCTCTGGGTGCTATCTCAAACGGCAAGGTGCTTCACACTCACTTTGGATTAATCCGAAGAACGGAGCGGTGGAAGCTGTCCCACGGCATTCCGTCCTCACCCATTCCCTGCGCACCATGGTGGAGAAGCTCGTTGTCAGCAAGCCGACCTTTGCCACCATCCATCACGAGGCAACCAGGCTGGATCGGCTTTACATCCCGACCCGCTATCCCAACGGCTGGCCTGACGGCTCTCCTTATCAGTACTACACCGTGCAGGATTTTGAAGAGGCATATGAACAGCTTAAAGCCGGTTTTGGCGTTTCTTCGCCACCCGATTAGCAATTGAACCTTCCCAAGAACCAAAGCCACCTAACATATTCTCTAAAATTTTTTCCTCCGGAGCATTTTTTCTGAATTTTCTGCCCATCCGTTACCGATCTGTTACCAGGTCTGTGCTATACGAAGAGGAAATATGAGGGGGAGGAAGTGTGAGGTTGTCCCCGCTCTTTCGATCACGAGTCAGTGAAAATAAAGTCTATACCTCTCCCGCCTTTCCCCGAAATGACCACCATTTCGGGGTGCCTGCCATTGTTTGGACGTGTAAGTCAGTACATGGCACTGAAGCACTCGCGATTGAAAGGTGTAAAGCTGCGGAACAGCTGGACAACTATTCAAGACGAACTATGGTTTTGCGTTTTTATCGTAACCCATTGATATTATTTGAACCACCAAGGGCACGAAGATCGCGAAGAGGGATATCTTTAAGCTCATGTTCTTCCTTCGTGTTTCTTCGTGGTCTTTGTGGTTAGATAACAAAAATCGCAAAAGTACAGGACGAACAAAGTGGGACCCACGCAATATGATCTTGCCTGTACTCCCCATCCAGGCTCAACAAAGGAGCCGATGCTGTGAAAGTGAACCCTTCGATGCATTTTCTTGTGGCAATACTCTCTATGTTTCTGGCGACTTCGGTACTTGCTCAAAGTAAAAATTACACGGAGCTCAACAATCTGGTAGTGGTTTACTACAACAGCAACGGAGGGTCCCTGCCGGCGGACCTGGTATCCAGCGGAGACCTGCAGTATGCGCTTGATGGTGCGTCGCTGTTTTACTGGCGGCACAGCCAAATGAGCGTCAACCTGAAATGGACCATTCTTGAAGTAACCTCATACGTGAACTTTCCTGAACTGGCTGATAATTATCTATTTCCCGACAACGTTGATGCAGACCTTAATGCTCGCGGCATCATGGATGGAAGCTACGACGCCGTCTACGCCCTTGCCGCCAATTCGGGAAACTTCGCATGGGGTGTGACATCCTGTCTGGGCAACGCGGGATTTTGCCAGACCGGCTGGTGGGGCAAAGAATATGGCGTATGGGCCATCATTCATGAATATAACCATGTGGTAGACGCCTTTTTCCAAGCTTCCGGGTACCCTGAGTACCCGCACAACCATCCCGGTGCAGCGCGTTCTATGGGCGAATATGTTCCCAACAGCGGTGGCAATTATGACCTGAATGTCGAAATCCTCAAATACTGGCCTGTAGAAAAGTGGCTTGGTTTACCGGTCAATGGCGCATGGGGTACCATCCTCTCCACTACTGACAGCGACGGCGACGGCGTGCCTGACGCCGATGCTTCGCTCCCGCTTGACGAACAGCGCCTTGCCAGCAAACCCAATGTGAAAGATTCTGACAATGACGGCCTCGATGACCTGGGTGAGGCCATGGCCGGCATGTTCTCATCCGCCAACCTAAACGCCGCCGATACCGACGGCGACGGGATAACGGACCCAGACGATCAGTATCCTCTCTGCCCATGCAAAACGACGGTGCCTTTCGGAACCTTTATCCTGTCCAGTCTTTTTGAATCCTGGCCGCTTCTGGGCCACACCTATTTCGACCATCCGGAAGCCGGCGCCAATGCCGACTTGCGCATGGGGTGGGACAAAAACTACCTCTACATAGGCGTAAAAGTTCCGGAAATCGGTGCCGGGAACTTGATCCTTCAGCTCGACTGCAATGGCGATGGACTCTTTCACGGACCGGACAATCTGGAGATAGTGCTCTCTCAAAACACCATCACGAGCGTGTTGCTGCGCGATGCAGACGGCGCACCTCCCGGATGGGACTTTGCCGAATCGCAGCTTTCAACCAGCGGCTATGTGGGCAAAACAGAACTTGGATCGAACTGGAAAAGCTACAGAATCGCGGTGCCGCGCGACACCGCCCATGGCCTTGATCTTACGGTGGGAGAGCGGATCGGCGTCCGAGTGCTGATCGATTATTACGGAGAAATGTTCGAATCCGACAGGTATTTTAACGTGCAGCTCGCCAAATCCAAGGCGCTTGCCGACGACTACGCTGAAGACGCCATGGGCACGTGGGCCGCCTGGGCAGAAGACGGCACGGCCACGCTCACAGCCGACGGTGTCGATCATATTTTTGGAAGTTCCAGCATCAAACTGGAGACGACCGGCGGGTTTGACAACTATCTGCGCTATCCGGCTCAGAAAGATATGCATTGGAACCTGAACGGAAACACGGACTTTACTATTTGTTTCAGAGCGGAAAACACAAACATCGGATTTCAGAACTTGAGCCCGTGGATCAGGCTTTGCGAAAACGCATCCAACTATTTCCAGTACCAGCCATTCGAAGAAATCCTCAATTGGAACAATAACATCTGGAAGTGCTACACCATTCCACTGGCGGGTGATGCCAAATGGAATAGGACCCAGGTCGGTTCGCCGAACCTTTCGGACATCAATTACATTGAAATTCACGCCGATACCTGGGAATACGGGTTCAGACTATGGGTGGACGGCTTTCGCTTCTCTCCTTCGGACGGGGACAATGACGGGCTTCCCGACACGTGGGAATATCGTTATTTCGGCAGCTTGAACCAGGGCATGAACGGCGATTTTGATAAAGACGGCAGGACGAATTACCAGGAGTACCTGGCGAACACTGATCCGACCATCAGAAATCCACGGCCACTGCCCCAACTCCAGCTCCTGATGCTGGACTAGGTGAATGGCAAGAGGAGGGGCTATGAAATTGCGGGAGTTTGTTTTTATCCTACTGGTCGGTTTTGCCACCTGCATTTTCGTGATCACGGCAACCGGTGGCACGACCTCATCGGATAACAACAAAGCTATGGAAACTAGCGCTGAGGCAGCTTCCGGGCTGCTCGCGGTTCGGCCTGACCCCCGGTTCAGAGACTTGCCGCGGATGCTCATGTCGCAAAACCAAACAGCGGCCATTGAAGCCGGCTTGGAGCTCAATGCCGCGACTGCCGCTTCGCCAGGCTGGAGTCTCACGGGCTCACTGAATGTCGGGCGCATTGGACACACGGCAACACTGTTGCCCAACGGGCGCGTACTGGTTGTGGGAGGCTGGAGTGATGGCGAAGGTATGTTTGGCTACTCAGTTTCGTATTCTGAGCTCTACGATCCCGCAACCGGGACCTGGTCTTATGCCGGATCTCCAGGGGGACGACAGGAACACACGGCGACGGTCCTAAAAGACGGCCGAGTGCTGGTCGTCGGGGGTCTATATACCGATGAGCTCTCCTACTATGACTTATCTGAGTGTGTGATTTATGATCCAGCAAGCGGCACCTGGTCTTACACGGGATCACTGCACACGGCGCGCGTGGGGCACACTGCGACTCTTCTGCAGGACGGGCGCGTCCTGGTCGTGGGTGGATACCCTGGCGGTGCGTCAGCCGGCAGCGAAATTTATGATCCCACGACTGGCACATGGTCCACTACCAGTTCCATGCACACGGCGCGCCAAGCGCACACTGCGACGCTTTTGCCCAACGGGCGGATACTGGTCACGGGTGGAGGGGTTGGCGAAGATTTAGCGGACAGCGAAATTTATGATCCAGCGAGTGATACTTGGTCCACCACCGGTTCCCTGCAAACTGCGCGCATGCATCACACTGCGACGCTTTTGCCCGACGGACGCGTGCTTGTGAGCGGAGGTGAGAATTCTGATATCTTACTTGCTGATTGCGAGATCTATAATCCCCAAACTGGAACATGGACATCTACCGGTTCCATGAACGCAGCGCGCTGGAACCACGTGGCGACACTTCTCGCTGATGGTCGGGTGTTGGTGGTGAGTCTAGAGGACTCAATGTTATGCGGCAGCGAAACCTATGATCCCGCAAGCGGCGTATGGTCCAATACCGGATACATGAACACGGCGCGCCTCTGGCACACGGCAACTCTCTTGGCGGATGGGCGGGTGCTGGTGACGGGAGGCACGGGGGCCAACGGTTTGGTTGCCCAATGCGAGCTTTACTCTAACAAGAGCGGGTCGTGGGCTGGTACGGGGTCGATGAGTCACGAGCGCTACGGCCACACGGCGACGCTTCTGCTTAACGGGCGGGTGCTGGTGAGCGGTGGTTTTAACTCCTCCTCAGGCCCTCTTTCCACTTGTGAGATTCATGATCCCGCAAGTGGCACTTGGTCCAATACCGGCTCCATGAACACGCCCCGCGTCTGGCACAAGGCAACGCTTCTGCCCGACGGTCGCGTGCTGGTGAGCGGGGGTTACAACTATGACAATGGCTGGCCTTCACTTTCCGGTTGCGAGATTTATGATCCCGCAAGTGGCACTTGGTCCAATACCGGGTCCATGAACACGGCGCGCGAAGAACACAGTGCCACTCTTTTGCCCGACGGTCGCGTGCTGGTGAGCGGGGGTTACAACTATGACAATGGCTGGCATTCACTTTCCGGTTGCGAGATTTATGATCCCGCAAGTGGCACTTGGTCCAATACCGGGTCCATGAACACGCCCCGCGTCTGGCACAAGGCAACGCTTCTGCCCGACGGTCGCGTGCTGGTGAGCGGAGGATACAACTGGGTGGAAGCTGAACTCTCCGGTTGCGAGATTTATGATCCCGCAAGCGGCACTTGGTCCAATACCGGGCCCATGAACACGCCCCGCCATCCGCACAAGGCAACGCTTCTGCCCGACGGTCGCGTGCTGGTGAGCGGAGGTGTTGCCGGCGCTTCTTTCTTTGCCCAATGCGAACTCTACGATGCTGAACAGGACATTGAAGAGTCCTGGAGGCCAGTTGTCACCGGCGCCTTCATGGATCAAGGTTCCGTGAGTCTTTCAGGCAGCGGTTTTCGCGGCCTGTCGGAAGGCTCTTTCGGCTCCACCCAGCAGTCGGCCGCCAATTTTCCTCTGGTGCAGATCCGCAGGCTGGATAACGATCAGCTGATGTGGCTGCTTCCGGGAGAGGCCTGGACCGATGGCAGCTACAGCTCGCTCCCGCTAACCAACTTCCCCGACGGGCCGGCACTGGTTACGGTTTTTGTCAATGGTATTCCAAGTATGTCGAAATTTATTTTTACGCCGGGCGACGGCGATAACGACGCAATGCTGGATTATTGGGAGATAACCCATTTTGGCAGCTTGTCGCGCGATGGTGTCCTCGACAAAGACAGCGACGGGCTGACCGATCTGCAGGAATACCAGAATCAAACCGACCCGACCCGAGAGGACACCGACGGAGACGGATATTCCGACTACCAGGAGGTTCAGGCGGGCTCAAATCCGAATGATCCCAATGAGAAGCCAAACGGAGCCCTGACCGTGACAATCCTTCCACCGGCGGCCGCGAAAGCTGGAGCAAAGTGGCGGCTGCAAGGAACCACGATCTGGCATAACAGCGGAGAAACGCTTTCCGGCCTCGCTGCAGGTTAATACATCGTGGAGTTCAGTTCGATCCCGTCCTGGCAAACGCCACCAAATATCACGGCAGCAGTAGTCGCTAATGAAACCACCGCGGTGAGCGGTACGTACCTCAGACGCGGCGCGATGCCCTGGCTGCCATTGCTGTTGCTGGATCAATAAGGCGCCATCCAGCTTACGGACGATTTCCTGAAGGCTTAATGATGGTGTGTATCCGGCAGGAAAACAAACTGGGCAGGCTCAAAAGTATTGAAGATCTCAATACCTATCTGCATCGCGCTACACAATCCATAGCGACTCGGTCTTACCATCGGTTAGCGCAGCTTGTGCAACCAGTGCCAAGCATTACGTTGGCTAGTGCGCGTCCGGAAACCCAGAATTCCTCTCCCCTTTGAGGGGAGAGCTTAGGTTAGTGGGGGCGATTTCAAGTTCCTGCACCCTCACCCCAGCCCTCTCCAGTAAGGGCTCACAGTTACCCACACACGACCCCGTGGTGAGACACGGAGAAACGGGGATATGGGGCCGGACGATACTAGGAGGCTGTCCGAGAACTCACGACGCTGTCATTCCGGCGGTCTCTTAGCCGGAATCCACCCTGTGTAAACCCTTGTTTGGCGCTGGACTGGATTCCGGCTTAAAGCTTGCCGGAATGACGATAGACAAAATTTGACCAATTGTATTGTAAGTAGTTGAATTTACATTGCCCGATGGATCAAGAAATGAGCTCTCGGACAAGCGGCTTGTGCAAAAGTCAGAATGTAAAGCAACAATAGCGAGGGGGAACAAAATGAAACACGGCAGCTGTATCCTGTTACTCTCGGCAGTCCTCACATTGCTTTGCCTCACTCTTCCCTCGGTAGCCGCAGCCGAGACTGTGGACCTTGCATTTGATGGCAGCCACAGCTCGAGTCTGGACAGTGGGAATAACAAATATTACCGGGTCACAGTGCCTTTCGGTCAGGACGGATGGCGGATCGTGCTCGCGAGCTCCGGGTCATCAAGCATCCTGCTGCATGAAGGAGAGACGTCCGGTGCGGTTGTTGCCAGTAGCTACACCAATACCCTGCACACCATCCTGCTCGATCCCTTGCAGATCACAGGCGGAGTTGATTACTACATTGAAGTAGTTGCTAATGAGGGAATCAGCTATGATCTGAAAAGCGACTCAGCATACATACGCGATCTTCAATGGGATGATGGAATCACTCCCGACGGATCCTACACCACATCGAATCCCGACGAATTTGGGGGAGACTATCTCTTTCGGATCACCAGCCAGGATTCGAATTATGGGGCCTGGCGCCACTGCCTCAGAGTCAATTCAGGGGAAGCGGACCTCTATTTGCAAAAGGACACACCCCCGTTGGGTAGCGGCACCTACAATTCTACTCGCGCTGGCTCCGATGGTCTGATTCTCAGCGCAAGCGAGTTTGCTGCCAACGAAACCTGGTACATTCGTGTGCATGCTTTGCCCGGATCACAGTGGACGCTGTACAGCGGTGATATATACGTTCGTGATCTTGGCGAGTTGGCTGAATACTCGGCGCCCGATCATGAAACGGCAACTATTGGTCCGGAAGGAACAGCCTATTTCCAAACCAACGTTGGCGAAAACACCAAAGCCTGGAGGCTGTGGCTCAATGGAAATTCTCTCCCCATCTACATCAAAAAGAATACGGCTCCGGTAGATACCTCCAGCTCCTTTTACGAAAGGAGTGAAACTGGACAAATGCTTGTAGTGCCCGACTACTTGACCAGTGGACTTTATGTGGTCGGAGTCTCCGGTGCCCCGGGTACCTCATTTGCCCTCGATTCCAGTAAACAGAACATCATCATACCAGGTGGAGACCAGTTCAATTTTGAGCTCTCCGGAGGCGATGATGACGGATACGGCTACATCACCTATGAAGTGCATGTGCCGGTGGATCAAATAGCGTGGCAGGTCAATTGCACCCCTACAGCCGGTGATGCGCATCTCTACGTGCGGCAGGGTAAGGTGCCTAACCGTTTTAATAATGACGGACTTTCTGAAGCCGAAGGATCAGTGGTCGACAGCATCACCCACGTGCCTCCCACCCTTACCGATGGTACCTGGTACATAACGGTCTACGGTGTGGGCTCCTTCAATTTCGATCTACAAAGTCAAAACCCGGAGATCACCGGAAACATTGACTTCGTAAACGATCCCGATTTTCTGCTCAATTACGATTCCGGCAGGGACACGATTGATTTTACAGGCCATTCCGGATGGCGCTACTTCCAAATTAGTGACATCAGCCAGCAGTTAGGCAACCTGGGATGGGAGCTGCAGTTACTCAATCAAGTCTCCGGCACGGAAATCGCCTTGCGACGAAACGCCGTGCCGGCTCGCTGGCGATATCGGCAAGACGGCGATTCACATATATATGAGGCGAGTCATGTCGACCACAGCAGCACCAACGGTCTTTTGCAGCAGCCAGGACATCCGGCCGACATATGGTACATAGGTATCTATATTGCCGATCACCCCCTCGGACAATTCCACCTCTATACGCGAGCCATAAGCCCGACAGATAGCTCATTCACCGACAGCAGCACGCCAGTAACGGATCAGGAAGCGGGCACCTGGACCTTTTTCAAGGTGGAGGTACCCGAAGATGCGCTGGGGTGGGACCTCAGGCTCGCCAACGTGACCAGCGGAGCTCCGTGCATGGTGGTGCGCCGCGACCTGTTGCCCGAATCGTTTGAAACGACTACCTCCCCTGAAATCTATACGCGGAATCAGTGGCCGAGCGGGGCGCAGTGGGCGGCGGGTTACGACTGGACCGGCAGGCCATACTCCGAGAGCGGCCAGGATGAAAGCTGCCGTGTCCTTGCCATGGGTGTCGGATCTCCACTCGAGCCCGGCACCTACTATGTGGGCGTGAGCAACTCCAACCCATCTGCATCGGATGCCATGAGCTACACCCTGGTGAGCCGGGG
>Ga0068714_10007094_pt1 | contig 11059 bp, 8 predicted proteins | sample MTBNYHSulfiMetaG_FD_62988 | JGI IMG/M metagenome (GOLD analysis project Ga0068714, IMG submission 62988) | Enrichment culture microbial communities from rom New York Harbor, USA that are MTBE-degrading - MTBE-NYH (New York Harbor Sulfidogenic)... | ecosystem: Environmental > Aquatic > Marine >... | reverse complement strand
TGAGGGGTGAGGGGTGAGGGGTGAGGGGTGAGGGGTGAGGGGTGACAGGGGAAAGAGGGGTAGGAGCCGAGTCCTCTCGGCGAACCGGTTTACCCATGGGGCGGACTACGGGACCATTTTGCGCGATTTGCCATCGATGGGATGGCCCCCATCCTACGCAATCGCCTGCAGCTCACATCCGCTCTCGTCGCACACCAGCACGCCGCCGTGTGCGTCGTACCAGTCGTGCAGCACGTAGCGGTGGCGAGCCGTGCCGTCCAGCTCGAAGCGATGGACCGCAGGGCGGTGGGTGTGGCCGTGGATCAGCCGTTGTACCCCGTGCGCGCGCAGGGTGTGGGTCACGGCATCGGCATTGACGTCCATGATCGCCTCGCTCTTCTCCCCGGTCTCCCGTTTGCTGCGCTCGCGCAGCTCACGGGCGAAGTCGATGCGCTGTTGCGGCGATTTGGCGAGGAAGGCGGCGATCCATTGCGGCTCGCGCAGCTGCCGACGCATCGCCAGGTAGGGCAGGTCGTCGGTGCAGAGCAGGTCGCCGTGCATCAGCAGGGTGGGGATGCCGTAGAGATCGATGACCGTGGGGTCGTCGATCAGGGTGGCGCCGCTCAGCTCGCAGAATCGCTCGCCAAGTAGAAAATCGCGGTTGCCCTGCATCACATAGAGGGCCGTCCCGCCGCTGCTCAGGCGTTGCAGCGCCTCGAGCACCGGCTCGTAGCCGGGCAGCAGCAGATCGTCGCCCAGCCAGGCCTCGAACAGGTCGCCGAGGATGTACAGCGCCTCGGCCCGGGAGGCCTGTTCGGCGAGAAAGTCGAGGAACAGCCCGATGGTCCCGGGCTGCTCCGCACTCAGGTGCAGATCGGAGATGAACAGGGTGGCCATGGGCCGCCGTCTACGCTTCCGTCACTTCGGCGGATTCGATGATCACATCCTCCACCGGCACATCCTGGTGGTAGCCGGCATTGCCGGTTTGCACTTCCTTGATCTTGTCCACCACGTCCATGCCGTCGACCACGCGGCCGAATACGGCGTAGCCCCAGCCGTTGGGGGTGGGGGAGCTGTGGTTGAGAAAGGTATTGTCCTTGACGTTGATGAAGAACTGGGCGGAGGCCGAGTGGGGCTCCATGGTGCGGGCCATGGCGATGGTGCCGCGCTCGTTGGAGAGGCCGTTGTCCGCCTCGTTCTTGATCGGGGCGTTGGTCGCCTTCTCCTTCATCCCCGGTTCCATGCCGCCGCCCTGGATCATGAAGTTGCTGATCACGCGGTGGAAGATGGTGCCGTTATAGAACCCGTCCTTCACGTAGGTGAGGAAGTTTTCCACGGTGACAGGCGCCTTGTCGGCATACAGCTCCAGGGTGATGGTGCCGTAGTTGGTGTGCAGTTTGACCATTGCTTACTCCTCGGTAGGGGTCGCGGTCTCGCCCAGGCGCGAGACCTTCTGGATAACGATGCTGGTAGTCGGGACGTCCTGATACATACCGCGGCTGCCGGTGGGCACGCTCTTGATCGCCTTGACCAACTCCATGCCCTTGACCACGCGGCCGAATACCGCATAACCCCAGGCGCGCGGGGTCTTCTCGCGAAAATCGAGGCTGGTGTTGTTGGCCACGTTGATAAAGAACTGGGAGGTGGCCGAATGCGGCTCGCCGGTGCGGGCCATGGCGAGGGTGCCGATGGCGTTGCGCAGGCCGTTGTCCGCCTCGTTCAGGATCGGCGGGCGGGTCCCCTTTTTCTCGAACTCCTGGGTGAACCCGCCACCCTGGATCATGAAGCCGTCGATGACACGGTGGAAAATGGTGCCGTCGTAGAAGCCGTCATCGACGTACTGCAGGAAGTTGGCCACCGAGATTGGGGCCTGCTGCGGGTAGAGTTCGATCACCAGTTCGCCCATGCTGGTCTGCATCAGCACCCGTGGATTGTCGGCAGCGGCTGGGGTTGCCGCGCTCTGTTCCTGGTCGCTGCAGGCGCCGAGGATCGGGGTGAGCAGCAGCGCCAGCAGCAGGGTAGTCAGCTTCTTCATTGGGGTTCCTCTACTCCTCGTTGGAAGGCGACATGATATCGGCTTGGATGGGCAGAGGAAAGGAGAACGGGCACAGCGGCGGCCGTGTGCCGCCCCTGCGGAGGCACGCTGCCACTGCCACTCCGGAGCAGAACGGAGATAGAATTGGCCGCACCGGGCCTTTGTCGCGGGCGGGGCTTTGGGCTAACATGCGCGGCTGCATCATATGGGATGAGAACGGATGGCCTATCAACACGAACTGAAGGTCCACAACAACCTCAGCAAGCAAAAAGAGCGCTTCGTGCCCATCGATCCGGCGCGGGTGCGGATGTATGTCTGCGGCATGACGGTCTACGACTACTGCCACATCGGCCACGCCCGGGTGCTGGTGGTGTTCGATGTGATCAGCCGCTACCTGCGCCGCATCTATGGCGAGAGCGCGCTGACCTACGTGCGCAACATCACCGACATCGACGACAAGATCATCGCGCGGGCCAACGACAACGGCGAGGATTTCAACGCCCTCACCGGACGCTTCATCGAGGCGATGCACGAGGATGCCGATGCCCTCGGTGTTCAGCGACCCGACCTGGAGCCCCGCGCTACCCTGCACATGGACGAGATCATCGACATGATCAAGCGGCTGGTCACCGAGGGCTACGCCTATGCGGCGGCGAACGGCGATGTCTACTACGACGTGTCGAAATTCCAGGGCTACGGCAGGCTCTCGGGCAAGAACCCGGAGGAGCTGCGCGCCGGTGAGCGGGTGGCGGTGGACACCTTCAAGGACGACCCGCTCGACTTCGTGCTGTGGAAGGCGGCCAAACCCGGCGAGCCGAGCTGGCCATCTCCATGGGGCGATGGGCGTCCCGGCTGGCACATCGAGTGCTCGGCCATGTCCACCCACGCCCTCGGCTGCCACTTCGACATCCACGGCGGCGGGCTGGACTTGCAGTTCCCGCACCACGAGAACGAGATCGCCCAGTCCGAGGGGGCCTGCGGCTGCAGCTTCGTCAACTACTGGCTGCACAACGGCTTCGTGCGCGTCGACAACGAGAAGATGTCCAAGTCGCTCGGCAACTTCTTCACCATCCGCGAGGTGCTGAAGCAGTACGATGCAGAGGTGATCCGCTACTTCATCCTCACCAGCCACTACCGCAGCCCGCTCAACTACTCCGATGCGCACCTGGACAATGCCAAGGGGGGGCTGACCAGCCTGTATACCGCCCTGCGTGGCCTGGATGCGGCCTCGGTCACAGCAGTGGATAACGAATACAGCGATCGTTTCTATGCCGCCATGGACGACGACTTCAACACCTCCGAGGCCCTGGCGGTGCTGTTCGAGTTGGCCCGCGAGGTCAACCGCTGCCGTAGCGAGGAGCCCGACAGGGCGGCGCAATATGCGGTGCAGCTGCGCCAGCTGGCCGGGCTGCTCGGTCTGCTGCAGCGCGACCCGGAGGCCTATCTCAAGGGCGGCACCACGGCGGGCGGACCGGACGATGCGGCCATCGAGGCCCTGATCGCGGCGCGGCTGCAGGCCAGGGCGGAGAAGGACTGGGCCGAGGCCGATCGGCTCCGCGACGAACTCAAGGCGCAGGGCATCCTCATCGAGGATGGTCCCCAGGGCACCACCTGGCGCCGCGAATAGATAACGATTGCTGCGGCCCGGATGCCGCGGTTGATGAAGAGAGGCACTACCTTGCAGGATATTCTCATGACCTGGGGCATTTCGCTGGCACTGCTGCTCGTCGCGGCGGTACTCGCCTGGCCCCTGTTGCGCCGCAGTATCGAGCGGCGACGGCTGGAACGGTGCATCGCCGCAGTCGGCAGCGCCCAGATGCGCAACGTGCTGCTGGAAGACGGCATGGGCGGACAGAGTTTCTACGAATACCTGCTGCTTACCCCGTGTGGCATCCTGTCGCTGGTCTCCAATCCCCGCGACGGCATCATCTTCGGCGGCGAGCGCATGGACACCTGGGCCCAGGTGGTGGGCAAGCGCACCATCCGCTTTGCCAATCCCTTCTATGGCATGGAGGCGCAACTGACGACCCTGCGCCACCACCTGCCGAAGGTGGTGGTGGAGGGGCTGGTGCTGTTCATGGGCAACTGCAGCTTCCCCAAGGGCAAGCCGCAGGGGGTCTGGACCCGGACCGATCTGGCCGAGGCGGGGGACGGGGGCCGGCAGGCCGTGGTGCCGGTACTCAGGGAGGCCTGGCAACTGCTCGAGCAGCGCGCACGCAGCATCGACCCGAAGCGGGAGGGCTATCTTCTGCCGCTGGAGCAGGAACCCTCCCGGCTGCGCGGGCTGCTTGCCCTGTCGCTGGGCGGCATCGCCCTGGCCTGGCTGCTGTGGCGCCTGTTGTGACGGCATGATGCTGCCGCGCCGCCTCTTGCAGCCGTTGCACAGACTGCTGGCGTGCCTTTCCCTTCTGGGTTTCTGCGCCTGGGCGCAGGCGGTGCAGCCCGTCACTATCGGCGTGCTGAGCCATCGCGGCGACGAGGCCACCCTCAACCACTGGACCAAAACCGCCGACTACCTGAGCCGCGCCCTGCCCGATTATCATTTCGAGATCGAGCCGCTCGACTTCGATGAGGTCGACGAGGCGGTGGGCCGGGGCACGGTCGACTTCATCCTCACCAACCCGGCAATCTACGTCAATCTCGAGGTGCGCCACCGCGTCTCACGCATCGCCACGATGAAGAACCGCTGGGGCGAGGAGGCCTACAACATCTTCGGCGGGGTGATCTTCGCCCGCGCCGAGCGCTTCGACCTCAATAGCCTGGAGGACCTCAAGGGGGGCACCTTCGCCGCCGTGGACGAGACCTCGCTCGGCGGTTTCATGATGGCGCTGCGGGAGTTCAAGGAGAGCGGGATCAATCCCTATCGGGACTTTATCGAGCTAAGCTTTGCCGGGACCCACGACAAGGTGGTGATGGCGGTGCGCGAGGGCCGGGTCGATGCCGGCACCGTGCGTACCGACATCCTCGAGCACATGGCCGAGGAGGGGCGCATCCGGCTCAACGAGTTCCGTATCCTCAACCAGCAGCACTACGCCGATTTTCCCATGCAGCACAGCACCCGGCTCTACCCGGAATGGCCGTTCAGCAAGGTGCAGCACACCTCCAACACCCTGGCGCGCCAGGTCTCGGTCGCCCTGGCCGAGATGCCCGGGGACGCCCCGGCGGCCCTCGCCGGCAACTACGCCGGCTGGACCATTCCGCTCGATTACCAGCCGGTGCACGACCTGCTGCTGGAGCTGCTGCTCCCCCCCTATCAGCACCAGCGGCAATTCACCCTGCTGGATGTGCTGCAGCGCTACTGGGCGTGGCTCGGCGGCGGCCTCATCCTGCTGCTCTTCCTTGGCGGCATGACCACCTGGGTGTGGCGGCTCAACCGGGCGCTCTCCCGCGCCAAGCAGCGGCTCGAGGCGCAGCATGCGCTGATCCTCGATTCGGTGGCGGAGGGGATCTACGGTGTCGATACCTCCGGCAACGCCACCTTCGTCAACCGCGCGATGGAGGCGATCACCGGCTGGAAGGCCGGGGAACTGATCGGCAGGAACCAGCATCAGCTCCTGCATCACACCCGGGCCGACGGCACCTCCCATCCGGGCGAGGAGTGCCCCGTCTACCTGACCTTCACCGACAGTGTGCCGCGCTATGTGGAGGACGATATCTTCTGGTGCAAGGACGGCCGCAGCATCCCGGTGGAGTACTCCAGCAACCCGATCCGCGACCGCCACGGCAGGGTCACCGGTGCGGTGGTGGTGTTTCGCGACATCACCGAGCGTAAGAGGGCGGCCGAGGAGGCACGCCAGCGCCAGATCGAGCTGGCCCACGTGGCGCGCCTCAGCACCATGGGCGAGATGGCCTCGGGCATCGCCCACGAACTCAACCAGCCGCTCTCGGCCATCAGCAACTACACCCGCGGCTCCATCCGTATGCTGCAGAGCGACCGGGAGGGGCTGCGCGAGCAGCTCATCGAGGTGATGGAGCGGGTCGCCTCCCAGGCTGAGCGGGCCGGCGAGATTATCCGCCAGCTGCGCCGCTTCATCCGCAAGGAGGAGCCCGAGCGCAAGCGGGTCGATCTCAACCACCTGATACGCGAACTGGTGGGCTTCCTGCAGCCGGAACTGCGCCGGGCAGGGGTGGTGCTGCGGCTGCAACTGAGCGAAGGGATGCCGCGGCTGTGGGCCCACGAAATCCAGCTCGAGCAGGTACTGCTCAACCTCACCCGTAACGCCATCGAGGCGATGCAGGAGCGGCCCGCTGATGGGCGCATCCTGCTCATCCGCACCGCCTATAACGAGGGCCGGGTGGAGCTGGTGGTCGAGGACAGCGGTCACGGCATCGACGAGTCGATGCGCGAGAAGATCTTCGAACCCTTCGTTACCACCAAGGAGCAGGGGATGGGGCTGGGACTTTCCATCAGCCGCGGTATCATCGAGGCACACGGCGGCAGGTTGCTGCTGGACGACACCAGCGGTCGGGGCACGCGGCTGCGCATTGTGCTGCCGATAGAGCAGGAGGGGGCGTTGTGAGCGGGAAAAGTACGGTATTTATCGTCGACGATGACGAGGCGGTGCGCGATTCGCTCTCCTGGCTGATGCAGTCGGTGGGGCTCAGCACCGAGACCTTCCCCTCGGCCGACGCCTTTCTGCAGGGCTTCGGCGAGGACCGCCCCGGCTGCCTGCTGCTCGATATCCGCATGCCCGGCATCAGCGGCCTGGAGCTGCAGAGCCTGCTGCGCGAGCGCGGCTTTCGCCTGCCGCTGGTGGTGATCTCCGGCCACGCCGATGTGCCGATGGCGGTGCGTGCGCTCAAGGCCGGCGCCTTCGACTTCATCGAAAAACCGTTCAACGACCAGTTGCTGCTCGACACCGTGCAGCGTGCCATCGAACACGACCGGCAAGAGCGCGAAAGCCACGCCCGGCTCGACGTATGGCGCCGCCGCCTCGATACCCTCACCCCGCGCGAACGCGAGGTGCTGCAACTGGTGGTCGGCGGCGCCTCGAACAAGCAGATCAGCAGCGAACTCGGCGTCAGCATGAAGACCGTCGAGGCGCACCGCGCGCGAGTGATGGACAAGCTGCAGGCCGACTCCCTCTCCGAGCTGGTGCGGATGACGCTCACCGTGGCTCATAAGTAACAAGTAGCAAGTATCAAGTTACAAGAGGCACCATTCTTGCCACTTGCCACTTGCCACTTGCCACTTGCCACTTGCCACTTGCCACTTGCCACTTGCCACTGTTTATTAGGGTAAACCCTAATCCCCCTCCGTGTTCCTCCCAATAGTGCGTTCCATCTTCCCACCCGATAATTCCCGGTCCAGTATTACCACCGTGATGCAGTGGTACGAATACAAAATAAATACCTTGAGCCACAGAGATCACAGAGCACACCGAGAAGTGACAGAAACCCTGTCGTGTCCAAATGCGCCTCGTGGACAACACATCGTCGTTATTTCAGCGTAGTAACCTCCGTGTTCTCTGTGTCCTCTGTGGCTATCTGTTTTCCATTGGCCACTTTTGACCGGCCATAAATATAGAGAGGAGTGAGGATGAGCATTTCACGTCGTGAGTTTCTGCAGGTGCTGGCCGCCGCCGCCGCTGCCGGTTTTGCCATGCCGGGCATGGCCGCCGCCGGGCGCGATCCCTACGAGGTGCCGCGGTTCGGCAACGTCTCCTTCCTCCACTACACCGACTGCCACGCCCAGCTGCTGCCGGTATGGTTTCGCGAACCGAACATCAACCTCGGTATCGCCGGCATGTACGGCCAGGCGCCGCACCTGGTCGGCGAGCAGTTCCTCAAGCAGTACGGCATCCGTCCCGGCACCCTGGAGGCGCACGCCTTTACCTATCTGAATTTCACCGAGGCGGCGCAACGTTTCGGCAAGGTCGGCGGGTTCGCCCACCTCTCCACCCTGGTCAAGCGCCTGCGCGCCGGCCGCCCCGGCGCGCTGCTGCTCGACGGCGGCGACACCTGGCAGGGTTCGGCCACCTCGCTCTGGACCAACGCCCAGGACATGGTCGATGCGCAGAAGCTGCTCGGCGTGGACCTGATGACCCCGCACTGGGAGATGACCTACGGCGCCGAGCGGGTGCAGGAGATCATCGACAACGATTTCGATGGCCATATCGAGTTCCTGGCGCAGAACGTGGTCGACAACGAGTGGCAGGAGCGGGTGTTCAAGCCCTACAGCCTGCGCGAGATGAACGGCGTGCCGGTGGCGGTGATCGGCCAGGCCTTCCCCTACACCCCGATCGCCAATCCGCGCTACATGGTGCCCGACTGGAGCTTCGGCGTGCGTGACGAGACGATGCAGGAGGCGGTGAACCAGGCGCGTGCCGAGGGTGCCCAGGTCGTAGTGGTGCTGTCGCACAACGGCATGGACGTGGACCTGAAGATGGCCGGCCGGGTGAGCGGCATCGATGCGATCATGGGCGGCCATACCCACGATGCCATCCCCGAAGCGGTCAAGGTGAAGAACGCCGGCGGCACCACTCTGGTGATCAACTCCGGCTCCAACGGCAAGTTCCTCAGCGTGCTCGACTTCGACGTGCGCGGCGGCAAGATCCGCGATTTCCGCTACAAGCTTTTGCCGGTATTCGCCGACCTGCTGCCGGCCGACGCCGCGATGCAGCAGCACATCGACGCGGTGCGCGCGCCGTACCTGGACAAGCTCAACGAGGAGCTGGCGGTGAGCGACGACCTGCTATACCGTCGCGGCAACTTCAACGGCACCTTCGACCAGCTCATCACCGATGCGCTGATGGATACGCAGGATGCCGAGATCGCCTTCTCCCCCGGTTTCCGCTGGGGCGTGAGCGTGCTGCCGGGCCAGCCCATCACCTTCGATCATGTGATGACCCAGACCGCCATCACCTACCCGACGGTGACCCGCAACACCTTCACCGGCGAGCGCATCAAGGCCATCCTCGAGGATGTGGCCGACAACCTGTTCAACACCGATCCCTACTACCAGCAGGGCGGGGACATGGTGCGGGTCGGCGGCCTCAAGTACACCATCGAGCCGGAGGCGCAGATGGGCAAGCGCATCAGCAACATGGAGCTCGACGGCAAGCCGCTGCAGGCGAGCAAGGAGTACGTGGTCGCCGGCTGGGCCAGCGTCGCCGAGCCCATTGACGGCACCCCGGTGTGGGACGCGGTGGCGGACTACCTGCGCGAGAAGAAGGTGGTCCGGGTCAGCAACACCGAGAACGTGCGCATCAAGCTTTCGCGCAGCAATCCCGGCTACGCCTGATTGTGCAAGGCGTGGCCAATGGCCGTGCCCTCCCTGCGGATGATGCAATGTAGGAGCCGAGTCCCTCGGCGAATGTTCGCCCACGGGAGCGGGCTCCTACATGGCATTCGGCTACGGCGCTCGATGGTAGGAGCCGAGTCCCTCGGCGAAAGGTTCGCCTGCGGATTGGGCTCCTGTAATGCATGGCGTAAAGTCCCCCGGGGTGTGTTTTTCATCACAAACCCGGCGGTTTTTTCACTAATTTTCACCCTGTTAGGGTTTTCCCCAATATTTATTTGCCAAAGCAGGCGCCATAATCCAAGCATATTCGGCGTGTGTGCTTTCCCCAGAGTATTTTTTCTGCGCCGTTTTGACTGTTGTACAGAGCTGAACGGCGCTGCCGAAATTGATTGTGGTAGCAGAGCAAAGTAGTCCCTCTATCTTCGCATGGAGCAGCACCAGCAAAACCCCCTTTGAGCGGCAAAGGATTGCCACCGTTTTTTCTCTCGCCCCCGTCCTTCCCCTCGCTTGAAACTTGACGCGGCAACGCACTGCTGCGAAGGTTCGCTATCCTTTTTCCAGGCAGGGCCTTCGACGCGGCGATGATGCAAAGAGACAGCTTCAGCGGTTACACCTTCTCCCACATCCTGACGATCGTGCTGCAGCACCGCCGCGAGCTGGTGCTGGCGAACGTGGTGGCCATCCTGGGGACGCTGGCGGCGGTGCCGCTGCCGCTGCTGATGCCGTTGCTGGTCGATGAGGTGCTGCTCGAGCAGCCGGCGCAGCTGGTGGCGACCATGCAGGCCCTCTTCCCCGCCTCCTGGCAGGGGCCGATCCTCTATATCCTCGGCGTGCTGCTGCTGACGGTACTGTTGCGGCTCGCCGCGCTGGGACTGATGGTGTGGCAGAACCGCCAGTTCACCCTCATCGCCAAGGACGTGACCTACCGCATGCGCAGCCAGATGCTCTCGCGCCTGCAGCGCATCTCGATGAAGGAGTACGAGACCCTCGGCAGCGGCGCGGTGGCCTCGCACTTCGTCACCGATCTCAATGCCATCGACGAGTTCATCGGCGGCTCGGTGAGCAAGACCCTGATCGCCGCGCTGAGCCTGGTCGGGGTAAGCGTCATCCTGCTGTGGATGCACTGGCAACTGGCGCTGTTCATCCTCTTCATGAACCCGGTGGTGATCTACTTTACGGTGATCTTCGGCAAGCGGGTCAAGGAGCTCAAGCGGCGCGAGAACAGCGCCTTCGAGCTGTTCCAGCAGGCGCTGACCGAAACCCTTGATGCGATCCAGCAGGTGCGCGCCAGCAACCGCGAGGGGCATTATCTGGCCAAGGTGAAGGAGCGCGCCGAGGGGATCAAGACCACCTCCGCCGCCTACGCCTGGCGCAGCGAGGCGGCCGGGCGCTTCTCCTTCAATATCTTCCTCTTCGGCTTCGACAGCTTTCGCGCCCTGAGCATGCTGATGGTGGTTTTCTCCGACCTCTCCATCGGGCAGATGATGGCGGTGTTCGGCTATCTCTGGTTCATGATGACCCCGGTGCAGGAGATGCTCAACGTGCAGTACGCCTACTACAGTGCCAGGGCGGCGCTGGGGCGGATCAACCGCCTGGTCTCGCTGCACGAGGAGCCGCACTATCCGCACCTGGCCGACCCCTTCGCCGGCAAGACCACCGTCGGCCTTTCGCTGAGGGACCTGCACTTTCGCTACGCCGAGAGCGCCGACTGGGTGCTGCACGAGGTGAACCTCGACATCGCCCCCGGTGAGAAGGTGGCGCTGGTGGGGGCGAGCGGCGGCGGCAAATCCACCCTGGTGATG
>Ga0068714_10007092_pt1 | contig 11061 bp, 6 predicted proteins | sample MTBNYHSulfiMetaG_FD_62988 | JGI IMG/M metagenome (GOLD analysis project Ga0068714, IMG submission 62988) | Enrichment culture microbial communities from rom New York Harbor, USA that are MTBE-degrading - MTBE-NYH (New York Harbor Sulfidogenic)... | ecosystem: Environmental > Aquatic > Marine >... | reverse complement strand
AGAGCCGTTCCCTCTCCTCCACCAGCGATTTCAAACGCACAATGAGGGGCTCCCGCGGGCCCATCACCACATCCACTTCCCCCCGGCGAAGGGAATCCAGGGCGGCCTCGGCCTGGTCGAGGCGCACTTTCAGATCCTCGTAAGAAGGCGGTCGATCGCTCATTTCCTGTCCCCGTTATGGCTCAGTCCCAGGATTGCCAGCACCTTGTCTTCATCGCTCAGAGAACCCACAATGACCCGTTCAGGGGCAGGCGCCTCGATGATGAGGGTAGGTATTGCCACCACATGGTGGCGCAGACCGGCCTGGTAGTCCTCCAGGATGTCCACAACCACGATCTCGCTTCGATCCCTCATGTATGTCTCGGCCAGGCGGAAAAGGGTCTCTCTGGCCTTTTTCGAATTGGGCTCATCCCCGGCCACAAAGAGGCGAAAACGGAAAAAGACGTCCCTGTCGCTGTGGTCTGCAGCCGGTTCGTCTGTGGTTCTGTTCATGGTCTGTCCCTCCCGCTGCTCTGATTCGGTTCTTCGATGCCTTGCAGGTCTGCGCGGCGCATCTCTGCCTGGCGCCGTCTCCTGTCTGCTGTCTCCTGCTGCAAAAGCCGCAGCCGCTCCAGCTCCACCTCTTTGGCCTGTATATCCAGGGCCAGCCGCTGGACCTCGACCGCATCCCTGGCCTCCTGGGCCTTGCGGGCCGCGCCGGTCAGAACCTCGCCGCCCCCTGTGTAGGGCTCCAAAATGCAAATGCCCCCATCGGTGATCACAAATTCCTGCTTCTGATTGGAATGACCCGAGCCGCGGGCCTTGAGCACCTGGATGACGCGGTTGATTTCTCCGGCCCCTTCCACGTAGGAAAGAAACAGGACCGCGTCGATAATGGAAGAGATGTCGTTTCCCGATATCTCCATGTGGCCTGTGATCCCTGAAAGCTGGTTGATGAGAATAACCGTTGTCCCCCTTTCCTTGCATTGGTTGAGCAGGCGCACCAGGAAATCAAAGGCCGCATGTCTGCCCCCCATGCGCACGCAGGCCGAAATGGCGTCCACGATGAGATGACGGGGAGCAAAGTGGTCAAGCCGGTTCATGACCCGAATAAGATGTTCCTCCGGACCCATGGCCTCGGGCATGACCGTCATAAACATGAGCCGGTGGGAGGCCACATGGGGCTCGAGTTCCAGGCCGGCAGCACGCATATTGCCGATCACTTCGGGTTCTGACTCCTCGTATCCCACATACAGGACCTTTTCGCCCCGGTTGCAGGCCGCGTTGGCAAAGGTGCTGGCCAGCATGGTCTTGCCGGTGCCGGGGAGGCCTGCGAACAGGACGCAGGACGCACGCCGGAATCCCCCTTCCAGCATTTCATCCAGCCGTGTGAGCCCGGTGGACATCTTTTCTCCCAGGGCCTTGTGGCGCAGTTCCACTGTGGAGATGGGGGCAATGTGAAGACCTGCTCCAGTGATCACATAGGGGTATTCATTGCTGCCAAAGCCTGAACCTCGGTACTTGACCACCCGCATCCGCCGCTTGCTCAACTGGTTTTCCACCCTGGCATCCATGCAAACCACGCAGTCAGCCATGGAGTCAAAGAAATCCTGAAAAGAGGGCACGCTTCCCGAAACCGGCCGGATGGTGAGGATGGCGGTCAGCCCCTCGGAACGGAGCCAGTCGTTTAGAAAATGCAATTCATTGCGCACCTGCCGAGGGGAATCGTAGAGGCGCAAAACCACCTCCAGGGCATCGATCACGATCCGCCTGGCCCCCATATCCCGGCTCATGCCCGAAACAGAGGCCAGGAGCCCCTTGAGGCTGAAATCCCCGCTGATGAGGGTGTCAGGTCGAATGCGTCCATCCACCATGCCCAGCGCCCGGTCCTGTTCCGCACCGGCCAGATCCCAGCCCAGGGTGGCCGCATTCTGGCGCAGGTGATCGAGCGGTTCCTCGAATCCCACAAAGATGCCCGGCTCTCCGGCCAGTGTTCCCCGGTAGAGGAATTCCATGCTTAACAAGGTCTTTCCCGAGCCCGGCCCGCCGGTGACCACGGAGGTGCGCCCTCTGCGGAGACCGCCCTCCAGGATCTCGTCCAGACCCTGGATATGGGTGGGCGCCTTGGCCAGGGTCTGCCCTGGAGCCGATCCCGGCGACATCGATCCTGACTCAGATCTTTTGGAAGTGCGAGGGGTGCTCATGCGCTTTCTCCTTTACTGAATCGATCGTTCGCTTTTTCTTTTCCTTATGCCTCTCTGCCAGGCCTTGGGATGTCTCCCACATGCGGATACCCCTCCCTGGCAGCGGCCACAATGGCCTTCAGATTCTCCATGGGGGTGGGGAGGGGGATGGCGCATTCAGGGCCGATCATATGGACCCCCGCCTCAACGGCATACCGGGCCTCCCTGTACACGTCCTCCGGAGACCCCATGAGCAGGGTCTGAGCATTGTTGACGTTCCCCACCAGGGACATGCGGTCTCCGATGGCCTGAACCACCTGTTTGGCATCCATCTGCCGCTCGAAATGATAGGCGTCGAACCCTGTATCGGCGAACAGTGAGATGCGGTCCATGCAGTTGCCGCATACGTGGAGGATGATGGGGCCTGCGATCTGCGTTCGAATCTCCTGGTGGATGGGAAGCAGGTACTCCTTGTAATGATAGGGTCCCACCAGGTCCCCGGTCGCATGGTCCGCGAGAACCACCACGTCGGCGCCGGCCTGAAACTGGGCCCGGGCAAAGGCAATGGTGACCGGCATCAACTGGCGGAGCATACCATTGACTTTGTCTTTGGCCTTCCTGCCAACCTGCCGAAGAAAATTCTCCACCCCGGCCATGTGGTAGGAAAGGGTCCAGGGGCCCATGACCTTGCCCACTATGGCCGCCTGCCCGCCCACGTGCCGGCGCAGGATGCCCAAGGCATCCAGGACCACCCGAATGGAGGGCTTTTCAAGCAGGTCCTCCGGCGCCTCCACAGGCCTGAAATCCGCATAAGGCGCGGTCTTGGCGTCGGGCATCATGTCCCGATGGCCCCAATCCACCTGGGAACCCAGGGCTGCGGCCTCCTGCTGAACGCTGAACTCAGGCATGACCGTATCAAAGCCCAGGATTTCATGTCCTCCCAGGGCCAGTTCGGCCATGGCCTGGGCATCCAGATGGGCCTGCGGAAAGGATACGCCCACCGCGTCCATCAAATCATGACATACCACCGAAGTGGGATTGCCGGCAGGGGGCCGGGCGCCCCTTCTCCCGCCTAAAACCGCCGATAGGACCAGAGTGTGAGGGCTGTCAATCATCGTCGTCGCTCCCTGTCATTGAAGTGAGCTGCTTGGAGAATAAGGGCCAATGCACAGGCCGCAGGAGAGATGCTGGAGACCGTCAGGAAATCGAAAACCTGCGATTTTTTATAAGTCGAACAGCCATTTCAGAGGACACGATTCCCAACACAAACATGGCTCTCAACTGGGCCAATCGCTTTACATCCACTGAATGTCGCCTTCCTCTGTCAACAGGACCTCGGTGTCCGCCTCGGCAATGAGGAAGTCTATGATCTTACGCTTGTCCGAGTCAGGACCGAACAATTCCCTCAAGGCATGGTAGGCCTCGTAACCGTCCGGATGCGTGGCATAATAAAAATCCTGGGCCAGGTCCGAGAAGGTGTCCAGATTTGCCTGGGTCACGCAGGCCTCGGTGTAATAGGCAATCAGCAGGCTCAGGACATTTTCGAACTCATGAAAAAAGGCCAGATCCGAAAGGAGATCGATTCTCCCTGGATATTTGTCGAGGCCGTAGAGGATAAGTGCCTTGAGATGTGGATTTGCCTGCTTGAAATACCTTCTAAGCAGAGGATAATTGGGGTTCCTGGACGCCTTTTCCTCTGTGAAAGACCGGAATATCTTTTCCGACAGCGGCCTTTGGCCTTCAAAAAAGGCCACCAGGTCCCTTTGGCGCTGGTTTTTCGGCCGGGCCTCTTTTTCCTCCTTAAGCTCCATCTCCTCGATCTGATCGTATTCGCTGTCTTCTTCCACATACCGGAAGCCCAGTTCCTCCAGTCTCGCAATGTAGTCGTGTGGATGCAGGCGAAATATCTCTTTCACCTGATCGCGGATAATTTCGTTCTGGAGCTCTTCGAAATCCTCCAGGATCGGATCCCTTGCCTTTTTCTCCATTATGTCAATCCCTCCATCATCGTTGCGGCAGTATTCAATCCAACACCCAGCCCAGACAAAACAAGCATCATCATAAAAGGCTTACGCCTGAACCCTAAACTCCGGAATTTACCCGTCAGGGTTTTATCCCTGGATATTGAGATCAGACAAAACAATTTATGATAACACAACATAAGGTATTTTTAAAGCCTCAATTGATCCTGCAGCAATTCTCATTTTGCCAAAATTGTCATGCGCCCTGTGCAGCTGAAGCCGTACTGCCCTGGATTTTTGAGACGATGCGTTTTAAAGTCCATAGCAATTGATCCCTTTGAACTTCTCCCTGTACTGCCGCAAAAGCGGCGTCAGGTCCCTTTGGGGAATCGTGAGGGTTTTGAGGCGCTCCTGGATTTCGCCTTCGCTCAAACGGACGCTCAGGCGCCTTTTGGGGATGTCGATGTCAATGATGTCCCCATCCCTCACAGCCCCGATGGGTCCGCCATTGTAGGCCTCCATTTCCACGTGCCCGATACAGGGACCTGTTGTGGCCCCTGAAAATCGACCGTCCGTGATCAGGGCCACCTTTTTGTAGCCTGCGCCCTTTATGGCATCGGTGGGGGTCAGCATTTCCGGCATACCTGGGGCCCCGGCCGGTCCCTGAAAAGGCAGGACCACCACATCCCCTTCCTGGATCTTTTTTCCCTCGATCGCTGATAAAAGATCTTTTTCCGCATAAAAAACCCTTGCCGGTCCTGAGTGGACCTGCATGTCAGGCCCCACTGCAGTCTGCTTGATGACCGCGCTCGTCCCCAGGTTGCCCTTCAGTACGGCAATCCCGCCCTCGACGTGATAGGGCCTCTCCCAGGGCCGTATCACCTCATCGTCCAAGACCTTCCCTTCGGCAGCGATCTGTCGCATGGACCTTCCATTCACCGTCGGAGAGTCTTTGATGTGATCCTGCAGCCGGCTCAGGACCGCAGGGATCCCCCCTGCCCTGCCGATGTCGGCTATCTCATGGGTTCCGGCCGGGATCACAGCGCATAAGTGATGGGTTTCCCTTGAAATACGGTCAAACTCATCCACCTCAAGGGGAATCCCCGCCTCCCGGGCGATGGCCGGAATATGGAGGACCGCGTTGGTGGAACCGCCCATGGCCATATCCACGCGCACCGCGTTTTCAAAGGCCTGCGGGGTCATAATGGACCTGGGCCGCACATCCCTGCGGATCAGGTCTACGATCCGCCTGCCTGATTCATAGGCCTCCTCTTTTTTGCGGGGATCAACCGCCAGGGTGGCGGCGCACCCGGTGACGGACATGCCCAGGACCTCTGTCACAACGGCCATGGTGTTGGCCGTATAAAGCCCCACGCACGACCCCGCCCCGCAGGTCATTACCGGAAGCATTTCCTCGGCCTCCTGGGCCGTGATGCTGCCCCCCTTGACCTGGCCCACCAGGCCGAAGCCCTCGATGGGGTGGTGTTTTGCGCCTCCCACCACATTGGCCTTCATGGCCCCGCCGGTGAGTATAATGGCAGGAAGATCGAGCCGACCCGCGGCCATGAGCATGCCCGGGGTGATCTTGTCGCAGGCCGTGACCCCTACCCATCCGTCCAGGGAGTGGGACAGGACCATGATCTCGATGTTGTCCGCGATATGGTCCCTGCTGGGAAGGCTCAGCCGCATCTCCACATACATGGCCACCCCGTCGCACACCCCGGGCACTCCCCATTCCAAAGGCACGCCCCCGGCGTCCCGGATCCCCCGTTTGACCTCCTGCGTCAATTCATTGAGATGGATGTGGCCGGGAATGATGTTGTTGTAGCTGTTGGCCACGCCCACAAACGGTTTGTCCGGATCAAAATCGCTTTTTTTCAATCCTGCGGACATGAGCAATGCCCGGTGCGGCAGGGTCTCGATGTCTTTCTTCAATATGTCTGAACGCATGTACTGAACCTCCTCATTCGGATCGTTTTTAAAATTCCCGACAGAACCTGAGGGCCGCAGCCAGATTCTCACAGTGGAGATACGCTGCCCCCATGCGCGAGAATGACATGCTGTGCGTGAGCGGCGTCTTTGCCGATACGAGCGAGGCTTGGAGGCCTCTCACGCAAGACGGCAGGTCCCGCGGGATCGTCAGCTTGCCGAGAGCTTACAGATTAATGGCCCAATCATTCACGGGGGCATCCATTCGGTGCCTTGGCCTTCTCCGGGGTCTCATCTTCAGAAATCCAGCCGCCGCCCAGGGCCTTGTAGAGCTTCACGTACCCGTTCAGGTACTGCTGTTTGAGCTCAGAGAGCTCCAGTTGGGCCGAAAAGAGGGACCGTTCGGTCTCCAACACCTCCAGATAGCTGCTGACCCCCTTATCGTATCGCAGCTGGGCCAGCCGATTGGCATTGCCGGCAGCATCCACCTTCTTTTCCACGGCTGCCATCTCCCGCCTGTAGGTATCGATCTCCACCAGGGCGTCTTCCACCTCTCGAAACGCTGTCAACACGGTATTCTCGTACCGGTGAAGGGCCTCTCTGGTCTTGGCCTCCTCCGTCTCCACCCGCCGGACATTCTTGTAAAACTCAAATATGGGGCCGAACAGTCCCCCACCCACGGACCAGCCCCCGCCCTCCGAGGTCAACCCGGACAACTCACTCGCGGCAAGACCCAGCATGCCGGTAAGGGATACGGCGGGGAGGCGCATGGCCTCGGCCACACCGACCTGAGCGGTCTGTGCCTCCAGCAAGTACATGGCCTGAATGATGTCGGGACGACGTTCCAAGAGGTCTGAGGGAAGCCCGGTGGGGATCCTCGGCGGCGCGGGCTCGATGGAAACCCTGTCTCCTGTCCGGATCGGTTCGGGCAGTTTCCCCAGGAGGATACTCAGGGCATTCTCGGTGGTGGCCGCGGCCCGCTCATACTGGGGGATAGCAGCCGCGGCGATCTCTTTCTGGATCTGGGCCTGGTTCACGTCCAGTTCCGGGATGATCCCCCGGGCAAACCGGCGTTCAATGATCTTGAGGCTCTCCTCCCGCGATTGGAGGGTCTCCCTCGATATCTGAACCCGCTGGCGGTAATCCAGAAGGAGATAGTAGGTGCTCACCACCTCGGATATGAGCCCGATCTGAACCGTCCTCAGGGCATACTCCGATGCCATGAGCTGGGCCTTGGCCGATTCGGTGGCCCGCCGGAACTTGCCCCAGAAATCCATTTCCCAACTCAGGGCCGGTCCCACGTAGGCATAGGAGTTCCTTGTTTCCGACCGGGTTCCCCCGGAGAGGTTCCCTGTGCCGGCCCCTCCCTGGATGTTGAAGCCAGGATACTCATCGGCCCGCGTGAATCCCAGGTAAGCCCGGGCCTGTTCCACCCGGTCCGCGGCCATCTTGAGGTCCTTGTTGTTCTCCAGGGCCTCCGTAACGAGACCAAACAGAACCGGGTCGTCAAAGAGTTCCCACCACTTCAGGTTGATCATGACCTCGGCCGGGACCTTCTCAAAGCGGTAATTCTCAGGCGTTTCCACCACCGGCGGCGCAAAGTCCGGCCCCATGGCACACCCGCAGGAAAAGATAACCGATGCCAAAACGAACAGGCCGATCCCCTTATTTATTAAACGGATGCGCAACTCCTTCAGACCTCGTTGCTGGGTATTGGGTACTGGTTGCTGGATACTGGATGCTGGTCATAGTGCAACGGAGATCCCGCAGCATGCGGGATTGCTCGTTGCGGGTTTGTTGGTTTTTTTGCTGACCTCGGACTTCTGAACTCGGACCTCTGGCCTCTGGATATCATTCGACGTTCGTCTTTCCTCCTCCCCTTTCAGCTTTCAGCTTTGAGCTTTCCACTCACTACTCACACCTCGCGCCCAAGGCGGCCTGACGGCCGCAACCAAACAGCGTTCTGCCCGCCCGTGGGGGTCTCTGCCCAAGGGCTGCAACAAAATGCGTTTACATCGTTCGGCGACCGCCCCCGGGCGCCGGATAATGTGTATGGAAAGGCAGCAAGGACACACCGCCCCACCCGCCTGACTCGCCTCGCACCTAATGCCTCATACCTTGCCCCTCTTCTTCTCATACCGCCCGATCTTGCCGATCAGGACAAAAAAGAGGGGATAGAAAAAGAGCCCCAGGAGCGTGGCAACGCTCATCCCGCCCAACAGCGCCATGCCCATGACCACCCTGGCCTCTGCCCCGGCCCCGCTTGCCGCCACCAGAGGGAGCACCCCCAAGATAAAGGAAAAGGCCGTCATCAGGATGGGCCGGAACCGAAGCCGCGCCCCCTTGATGGCCGCGTCAAACAGGGAGGCGCCCTTGTCGAATTCCAGCTTGGCGAACTCCACGATCAGGATGGCGTTCTTGGCGGCCATGGCAATGAGCATGACCAGGGCGATCTGGGCGAACACGTTGAGTTCATAGCTCTCGCTGTGCATCCGGGCCAGAAACAGGGCCAGAAAGGCCCCGAACATGGCAAAGGGGGTCCCCATGAGGATGCTGAAGGGCAATGACCAACTCTCGTACTGGGCCGCCAGGATCAAGAACACAAAGACCAGTGAAAAGACAAAGACAATGGACCCGGTGCCCGCGGCCTTCTTCTCCTGGTAGCTCATGTTGCTCCATTCATATCCCATGCCCGCGGGCAGGACCTCCGCCGCGGTCTCTTCCAGGGCTGTCATGGCCTGGGCCGAGGTGTATCCATGGGCCGGGCTGCCGGTCAGTTCCACGGCACGGTAGAGATTGTACCGGTTGGTGTAATCCGGTCCCACGATGTCGTGGATGTTCACAAAGGTTCCCAGGGGAACGCTCCTCCCCTCCTTGTTGTTGACATAGAAAAAGTCGAGCTGGTCCTCATTGAGGCGGTACTGGGGCTCGGCCTGGATGTAGACCTTGTAAAGCCTTCCAAAGCGATTGAAATCATTGACGTAAGATCCGCCCAGAAAGGCCCCGACCGTGGTATAGATATTGTTCAGGGAAACCCCGGCCTTAAGGGCCTTGTCCTTGTCGATATCCATGAACCGCTGGGGAACATTGGCCCGAAAGGTGGTGAAGACGGCCCCGATCTCAGGCCGCTTCATGGCCGCCTGGATGAACTTCCCCGCCTGCTCCGCCAGATAGGCCGGGCTCTTGCCGCCCTTGTCCTGGATCATGAGGGAAAACCCGGAACCGTTTCCCAGCCCGGGAATGGCCGGGGGACCGAAGGCAAAGACCTGGGCCTCGTTGACGGCCATAAAAAACTCGCCGTTCAAGCGGTTCACCAGCTGATTCGCCGTGACCTGGCGCTGGGCCCAGTCCGTTAAAGACACAAAAATGAAGCCCGAATTGGAGGCCATACTACCCGAAAGGAGGCTGAATCCAGCGGCCGTGGTGATAAAAGACACCTCATTGTGCCCCCGGATAATCTCCTCCACCTTCTTGCAGACCGCATTGGTCCGTTGGAGGGAGGCCGCATCGGGCAACTGGATATTGACCATGAGATATCCCATATCTTCTTCAGGCATGAATCCCCCCGGGATCTTTTTGCCCAAAAGCCCCATGGCGGCGGTGAGGATAAGGACAAAGACAAGCCCCATGGCGATCTTTCGCGTCACCAGGCGGGTCACGCCCACATATCCGTTGGTGGATTTGTCAAAAATCGTGTTGAACAGCCTGAAAAACGCACCCAGCGGCCCCCGCACCGGCTTCTTTTTCCGCAAAAGGAGGGCGCACAGGGCCGGGCTCAGGGTCAGGGCGTTGATGGATGAAAAGAGGACCGACACGGCCACAGTGATGGCAAACTGCTGGTAGAGGCTCCCAGTGATCCCCCCCATGACGGCCACGGGAATGAATACCGCCACCAGGACCAGGGTGGTGGCGATCACGGGGGCGGTGACCTCCTCCATGGCCTTGACAGTAGCGGCCTTGGGGTCCATGCCCGCCTCGATATTGACCTGGACGGCCTCCACCACCACAATGGCGTCGTCCACCACAATCCCGATGGCCAGCACCAGTCCCAAGAGGGAGAGGACATTGACGGTAAATCCGATCAGGGGAAAGATCATGAAGGCCCCGATCAGGGAGACCGGGATGGCGATGGTGGGGATGAGGGCCGCACGCCAGTCCTGGAGGAAGATAAAGACCACGAGGATCACGAGGCCCAGGGCGATATACAGGGTCTCCACGATCTCGTCGATCCCCGCGGTGATGGCCAGGGTCGTGTCCAGGGAGATGTCGTACCCGAGGCTTTCCGGAAAGGATCCGGACAGGGCGGCCATGGTGCTCTTCACCTGTTTTGCCAGCTCAACGGCATTGGAACCGGGGGCCTGGTACACGGCGATCATGGCGCACGCCTTGTCGCCCAGCCGAGTGAAGGCATTGTACGTCTCCACGCCCAGTTCCACCCTGGCAACGTGCTTGATCTTGACCTGGGCCCCGTCGTCCGTGGTCCGGATGACCACATCGCCGAATGCCTCTTCGGACTGGAGGCGCTCGGGGAGACGGACCGTGTAGGTGAATTCCGTACCCTTGGGGGCCGGCTCGGCCCCGAATTTGCCGCCCGGCACGATCACGCTCTGGGCCTGGATGGCGTCCACGATCTCAGAAACCGTGATGCCCATTTGGGCCAGGCGGTCTGGCCTGATCCAGATGCGCATGGAATAATCGCTGGCCCCGATGACGTCGACCCGGCCGATTCCCCTGATCCTCGCCAGGATGTCCTTGATGTTGATGAGGGCGTAATTCCCAAGGAAATGCTGATCGTACCGGCCGTCCGCAGAGGTGACGGCGATGAGCATCAGGATGTTGGGGAGGGATTTCTCGGTGGTGACCCCGTATCGTTTCACCTCCTCAGGGAGCTTGGCCGTGGCAGCAGACACCCGGTTCTGCGTGAAGACCGTATCCATGTCCGGGTCGGTTCCCACCTCAAAGGAGACCTGGATGGTCATGGAGCCGTCATTGGCGTTGGTGGACTTCAT